>Ga0207694_10005260_pt1 | contig 9972 bp, 8 predicted proteins | sample KBSC34metaG_FD_184353 | JGI IMG/M metagenome (GOLD analysis project Ga0207694, IMG submission 184353) | Corn rhizosphere microbial communities from Kellogg Biological Station, Michigan, USA - KBS C3-4 metaG (SPAdes) (version 2) | ecosystem: Host-associated > Plants > Roots > Rhizosphere > Soil... | reverse complement strand
TCCATCGACGGCGTGGTCATGAACTGCGATCTGCCCGTGCTGACCGAGACCACCGCCGCGCTGAAGGAGTGCGTGGACATGCTGGCCGGCCTGGAGGCGGGGTTCGCCGCCCTGGTCGAGGCGTCGCAGACACCGAACTTCAACAAGCTGGCCGCGCTGCTGAAGAAGGGCCACGGGTTCCTGGCCGCGAAGCTGGCCGTCCGCGCGCCGGCGCCGGCCGCCGCCGTGGAGGCTGGTGCAGAAGGGGGTGGTCAAGTGTCGGAGCAACCGAGGCCTGCCGGCTCGTCGTTCACCGGGGGCATTTTTTCACGCGACGACGTGTTGAGGGCGATGGACGGCATCGCGGCGTATTACGCCAAGAACGAGCCGACCAGCCCCATCCCCATGTTGTTGGGTCGTTGCAAGAGGCTGGTCACGATGGATTTTATTGATATCGTGCGGGAGTTGGTCCCCGACGCCATGGCGCAGATAGAGGCGCTGCAGGGGCAACCGAAGTAGCGGCGTTGAGTCCCTTTTGTTGAGGAGGCACGTGGTCACATGAGCACCAGCAGTCAAAAATTCATTGCGCGCAACCGGGCCCCCCGCGTCCAGATCGAGTACGACGTCGAGCTGTACGGCGCGCAGAAGAAGATTCAGCTCCCCTTCGTGATGGGCGTGATGTCGGATCTGTCGGGCAATCCGTCCGAGCCGCTGCCCGCGGTGGCCGACCGCAAGTTCCTGGAGATCTCGGTCGACAACTTCGACGACCGGTTGAAGGCGATGAAGCCGCGGGTCGCCTTCCAGGTGCCGAACACGCTGACGGGCGAGGGGAAGATGAACGTCGAGCTGACGTTCGAGAACATGGAGGACTTCTCTCCCGCCGCCGTGGCCCGCAAGGTGGGCGCGCTGAGCGAGTTGCTGGAAGCGCGCGAGCAGCTGTCGAACCTGGTGACGTACATGGACGGCAAGTCGGGCGCCGAGAACCTGATTGGTCAGGTGCTGAAGGATCCCACCTTGTTGAAGACCCTGGCCTCGGCTCCCAAGCCGGGTGAGCCTGGTTCGGAAGGGGAGAAGAAGTAGTCATGGCCGCAGAAGCCGAGAAGCAGACAGAAGCAGCGGCGGGAGCGACCGCCGAGTCCACCGATTTCACCTCGCTGCTGCAGAAGCAGTTCAAGCCGCAGACCGACCGCGCGCGCGATGAGGTCGAGGCGGCGGTGAAGACGCTGGCCCAGCACGCGCTGGAGCAGACCGCCCTCATCGGTTCCGACGTGGTCGAGTCGATCAACGCCATGATCGCCGAGATCGACAAGAAGATGAGCGCGCAGGTGAACGCCATCATTCACCACCCCGACTACCAGCAGCTGGAGAGCGCCTGGCGCGGGTTGCACCACCTGGTCAACAACACCGAGACCGACGAGATGTTGAAGATCCGGGTGATGAACATCTCGAAGAAGGACGTGCACAAGACGCTGCGCAAGTTCAAGGGCGCGGCCTGGGACCAGAGCCCCATCTTCAAGAAGCTGTACGAAGAGGAGTTCGGCCAGCTGGGCGGCGAGCCCTACGGGTGCCTGGTGGGCGACTACTACTTCGATCACAGCGCTCCGGACGTGGAGACGCTGGGCGAGCTGTCGAAGATCTCCGCCGCCATCCATGCCCCCTTCATCTCGGGCACGGCGTCGTCCCTGTTCCAGATGGAGTCCTGGAGCGAGCTGTCGAACCCGCGCGACCTGACCAAGATCTTCACCACGCCGGAGTACGCCGGCTGGCGGTCGTTGCGCGAGTCCGAGGACGCGCGCTACCTGGGCCTGACCATGCCGCGCTTCCTGGCGCGCAGCCCCTACGGAGCGAAGAGCAACCCGGTCGAGGAGTTCAACTTCGAGGAGGACACCTCGGGGGCGGACACCAGCAAGTACACCTGGGCCAACGCCGCCTACGCCATGGCGGTGAACATCAACCGGTCGTTCAAGCTGTACGGCTGGTGTTCGCGGATCCGCGGCATCGAGTCGGGCGGCTCGGTCGAGGGGTTGCCCACGCACGCCTTCCCCACGGACGACGGCGGCGTCGACATGAAGTGCCCGACCGAGATCGCCATCAGCGATCGCCGGGAGGCCGAGCTGGCCAAGAACGGCTTCATGCCGTTGATCCACAAGAAGAATTCGGACTTCGCCGCCTTCATCGGGGCGCAGTCCCTGCAGAAGCCCGGCGTGTACGACGACCCGGACGCCACCGCGAACGCCAACCTGGCGGCCCGGTTGCCTTACCTGTTCGCGACCTGCCGCTTCGCGCACTATCTGAAGTGCATCGTCCGCGACAAGATCGGATCGTTCAAAGAGCGGGACGACATGCAGGACTGGCTGCAGCGCTGGATTCGCCAGTACGTCGATGGCGATCCCAAGCACTCCAGCGAGGATGACAAGGCGCGTAAACCGCTGGCGGACGCCGAGGTGGTGGTGGAAGAGGTCGAGGGTAACCCCGGCTACTACACGTCGAAGTTCTTCCTGCGGCCGCACTACCAGCTGGAGGGTCTGACCGTCTCGCTGCGTCTGACGTCGAAGCTGCCCTCCGCAAAAGCGGGCTGAACCAAAAAAACCAAGCAACTGATTCGGGGCGACGACGATAAGGACATTGGGAACGCGGGATGGAGAAGTTGGTTTTAGGGTGACGTTCAAACGCAGATAAAAGGAGACCGGCCATGGCGATGGACATGTTTTTGAAGATCGACGACCTCAAGGGCGACAGCATCGACGACACGCATCCGAACGAGATCCAGGTGCTGTCGTGGAGCTGGGGCATGTCCCAGTCGGGGAGCACCCATTCCGCCACGGGCGGCGGGTCGGGGAAGGTGAACGTGCAGGATCTGTCGTTCATGAAGAACATCGACACCACCACCACCAACCTGATCAAGGCGTGCTGCAACGGCTCGCACTTCAAGCAGGCGCTGCTGACGGTCCGCAAGGCCGGCGGCAAGACGGCGGTCGAGTACCTGAAGATCAAGATGCAAGATCTGATCATCTCGAACATCTCGACCGGCGGCTCGGGCGGCGGCGACATGATCACGGAGAGCGTGACGCTGAACTTCGGCCAGGTCAGCCTCGACTACACGCCGCAGGACAAGACGGGCGCCGCGGGCTCGACCATGTCGGCGGCCTGGAACATCCCCAAGAACAGCGACAAGGTCGGCTAGTTTGCCGTCGAAGCCCCATCATCGGGCGCGGGCCACCCTCATTGGGTGAGCGCCGGGCGCGATGATGGGGACCGACGCGATCCACGACGAAACGGGAGAGCCACGCCATGACGTCGGCTGAAGAGAATGTACGGGCCGGGCGCCTGGATGAGGCTCTGGCCGACCTGCAGGGGCAAGTCCGGAAGAATCCGGCTGATGCCCGCCTGCGTGTATTCCTGTTTCAGTTGCTGGCTGTGCGGGGCGATTGGGATCGGGCGCTGACCCAGTTGAAGGTGGCGTCGGATCTGGACGCCACCACCGTGGCCATGTTGAAGACGTATCAGGAGGCGCTGCGCTGCGAGGTGCTGCGCGCCGAGGTCTTCGCGGGCCGGCGCACGCCGTTGCTGTTCGGAAAGCCGGCCGAGTGGATGGCCTTGCTGGTCGAGGCGATGCGGTTGACGGCCACCGAGAAATACGAAGAGGCGCGGTCGCTGCGTGAGCGCGCCTTCGAAGGCGCGCCGGCGATGGCGGGCACGATTGACGATCAGCCCTTCGCCTGGATCGCGGACGCTGACTCGCGGCTGGGACCGCTGCTGGAAGCGATCGTGAACGGACGCTACTACTGGATCCCGTTCTCGCGGATCAAGGAGCTTCGCATCGAGAAGCCGCAGGATCTACGGGACGTGGCCTGGATGCCGGCCAGTCTGTCTCTTGCCAACGGCGGCGACGTGGTGGCGTTCATTCCCACGCGCTATCCCGGCTCCGAGACGGCGAAGGATCCCCGGCTGGTGATGGCGCGCAGCACGGAGTGGCTGGAGCGCCCCGCCGACACGTTCCTGGGACTGGGCCAGCGCTTGTGGACGACCGATCAGGGCGAGCACGCGTTGATGGACGTCCGGGTGGTGCGGATCGACAGCCCCGAGGCCGACGCCGGCTCCCCGGACGCGCTGCAGCCCGGGCCTGCCGAGGGCGAGGACGTGGCGTGATCGATGGCCGATCTCACGAAGAAGGAGCGCCTCCAACCTTCCTTGCTCGATCGACTGACCGACGACGATCCCGAGTCGCGCCAAGAGTCGCGCGATAAGCGCATCCTCTCCCCGGCGCGCCTGCGCGAGTGCGTGCGGCGGGATCTCACGTGGCTGTTCAACACCGCCAACCTGGCCACGGTGCTGAACCTCGAGGAGCTGCCCGAGGTGGCGCGCTCGACGGTGAACTTCGGCATGCCCGATCTGGCGGGCCGGACGGCCTCCAGCGTGAACATCCCGGCCCTCGAGCAGATCCTGCGCCGCGTGATCTGGGACTTCGAGCCGCGGCTGATCAAGAACTCCGTGCGGGTGCGCGTGGTGGCGGATGACGACAAGATGAACCACAACGCCATGTCGTTCGACATCGAAGCCGAATTGTGGGCCCAGCCCTTGCCGCTGCGGCTGTTCTTCCGCACCGAGATCGACCTGGAGACGGGAGCCGTCAACGTGCTGGACGCGGGCGGGCAGGCGTTCTGATGGATCCACGGCTGCTGCAGTACTTCAACCGCGAGCTGCAATACGTCCGCGAGCTGGGCGGCGAGTTCGCCAAGGAGTACCCGAAGATCGCGGGGCGGTTGGGCCTGGAGACCTTCGAGTGCGCCGATCCTTACGTCGAGCGCTTGCTGGAGGGGTTCGCTTTTCTGGCGGCGCGCGTCCACCTGAAGATCGACGCCGAGTTCCCTCGCTTCACCCAGCACCTGCTCGAGATCGTCTATCCGCACTACCTGGCGCCCACGCCGTCGATGGCGACGGTGCAGATGCGGCCGAACCTGGCCGAGGGGGCGCTGTCGGCGGGCTACAAGGTGCCGCGCGGGACCGCTCTGCGCAGCGTCCTGGGGCGCGGCGAACAGACGGCCTGCGAGTACCGCACCGGCCAGGACGTCACGCTGTGGCCGATCGAGCTGGAGCACGCCGAGTACACGGGCTACGTGGGCGACCTCACCGAGCTGAACTTGCCGTCGCGCCCCCGGGGCTCGTTGCGCCTGAAGTTGAAGGCGACCGCCGGTCTGAAGTTCTCGGAGCTGGCGCTCGACGATCTGACGTTGTTCCTGCGCGGCGGCGACGATCTGCCGACGCGCATCTACGAACAGATGATGGCTCACGCCGTCGCGATCGTGGCCCGGCCGCCGGGGCGGCCGGCCCCCTGGCAGCACGTGGTGAAGGATGGCCCGGTGTCACCGGTGGGGCTGGAGGACGACGAGGCGCTGCTGCCGTATGGGCCCCGCTCGTTCCAGGGCTATCGGCTCTTGCACGAGTATTTCGCCTTTCCGTCGCGGTTTCTGTTCATCAAGCTGAACGGGCTGGGGCCCGCCATCCGGCGATGCACGGGGAACGAGCTGGAGGTGGTGGTGGCGACCGATCTCCACGAGCGGGCGCTCGATGGCGTGGTGGGGGCGGCCAACCTGGCGCTCTTCTGCACGCCCACCATCAACCTGTTCCCCCGCCGCGCCGATCGCATCCACCTGACCGAGGCGGTGCCGGAGTATCACGTGGTCCCGGATCGCACCCGTCCCATGGACTTCGAGGTGTACTCGCTGAAGGAGGTGGTGGGGTTCGGCTCCAACGCCGAGGCGGAGCAACGGTTCCGGCCCTTCTTCGCCCGCAACAATCAGACTGCGGTGGACGAGGCCCAGGCCTACTACACGATCCAGCGACAGCCCCGCGTGCTGTCGGCCCGGCAGTCCCTGCGCGGCACCCGCTCCAGCTACGTCGGCAGCGAGGTGTTCGTGTCGCTGGTCGATCCCAACGAAGGTCCGTACCGTTCGACCCTGCGCCAGCTCGCGGTGGAGACGATGTGCACGAACAGGGATCTGCCCTTGCACATCACCCTGGGCCAGGGGCGAACCGACTTCACCATCGAGTCGGGCGCGCCCATCGAAGGCGTGCGCTGTCTGGCCGGACCGACGCCGCCGCGCGCCTCTCACGCGCACGGGGACACCACCTGGCGCCTCATCAGCCACCTTTCTCTCAACTACCTGTCCCTGGCCGACGGGAGCGGGAACGCCGAGAAGGGCTCGGGCCTGCGCGAGATCCTGGCGCTGTACGCCGATCTGACCGATCCCACCCACCGCAAGCAGATCGATGGTGTCCGCTCGACCGCCTGCACGGGGATCACCCGGGCCCTTCCGGTCGCCGGACCAACCACCTTCGGTCGCGGGCTGGAGGTCGAGGTGACCTGCGACGAGACCGCCTTCGAGGGCAGCGGCGCGTTCCTGCTGGGCGCGGTCCTGCAGAAGTTCTTCACCAAGTACGTCTCGATCAACTCCTTCACCGAGACGGTGCTGCGCACCGTCCAGCGCGGCGAGATCATGCGATGGCCAGCGAAACTCGGACTTCGTCACACGCTGTAGACAGCGAAGGCGACGCCGCGGGCTTCGCCGGCGCTTCGGGCGACGAGGGGGCGGGGTTGCCCATACGAACGGCGCAGGGCGCGCCGCTGGCCCCCGAGCGCGCGGCCGCCATGCAGCTCCTCATCGACCTGCTGGCGCGCGCGCCCGAGCAGTTCGACTTCTTCCAGGTGATGCGCCGGCTGGAGAACCTGTACTGCGACAGCCCCGAGCGGCCGCGCTTCGGCGCGGCCCTGCGGCCCATCGACGAGCCGGTGCGGCTGGGGCAGGACCCGTCGCTGTCGTTCGCCCCCCGGACCTTGAACGGCGTGCAGCCGTCGCGGACGGGAGCGCCTCCTCGCCTGACGCAGAACTTCTTCGGCTTGCTGGGCCCGAACGGCCCCCTGCCGCTGCACCTGACCGAGTACGCCCGCGATCGCCTGCGCAACGCGCCCAGCGATCCGACGATGACGCACTTCCTGGACGTCTTCCACCACCGGCTGTTGATGTTCTTCTACCGGGCCTGGGCGGCGGCGGAGCCGACCGCCAGTCACGATCGGCCCGAGACCGATCGCTTCCTGTCGTACGTCGGTTCGATGATCGGGATCGCGCTGCCGGCGCTGCGGAACAAGGACGAGTTCCCCGACGCCGCCAAGCTGTATTACGCCGGGCGCTTCGGGGCCCAGACGCGAAACGCCGAGGGCCTGGGCGCGATCATCGGCGACTTCTTCCAGATGCCCGCGCACATCGAGACCTTCGTGGGAGACTGGCTGGACCTCCCGGAGGACTGCCGGTGGAAGCTGGGCAAGCCGGGGGCCTTCGGGGTCCTGGGCGTCTCGTCGACCCTGGGCGCACACGCCTGGAGCCGGCAGCAGAAGTTCCGCGTGGTGATGGGACCGCTCGACCGCGAGCAGTTCCAGACCATGCTGCCGGGGGGGCCCAGCCTGAAGCGGCTGCGCGATCTGGTGCGCAACTACATCGGCGAGGAGCTGCGCTGGGACGTGCGGCTCTTCCTGGCCGAGCGCATCGACGAGCCGTGGCGCTGCGGGCGTTCCCACCTGGGATGGACGTCGTGGCTCGGCCGGCCCGGACTGGGACGGTCGCGGCGCGAGGACTTGATTCTGGATCCACAAGTACTGTTGCAATAGCGGGCTCACCTGTTTCAGGGTGGTTGGACTTCACAGCAGACGGGGGAAACGACATGTCGGAAATCAGCCGGGTGGCACTGTTCGGGAAGCTCAACAGCCTGGGGTACAAGGGCATCGAGAGCGCGACCGTCTTCTGCAAGTTGCGGGGGAATCCCTACGTCGAGCTGGTGCACTGGTTTCATCAGATCCTGCAGAACCCCGACTCGGATCTGCACCGCATCATCAGGGAGTTCCAGATCGAGCCGGCGCGCCTGGCCAAGGACATGACCGACGCGCTCGATCGCTTGCCCCGCGGCGCGAGCTCGATCTCGGATCTGTCGCAGCACGTGGAGGACGCCGTCGAACGAGGCTGGGTCTATGGCAGCCTGATGTTCAACGACAAGCAGGTGCGCACGGGGCACCTGGTGATCGGCATCCTGAAGACGCCCGGCCTGCGCAACGCCCTGTCGGCGATGTCGCGCGAGTGGGACAAGGTCAAGGTCGATCGTCTGGTCGATGGCTTCGACGCCATCGTGGGGGCCTCGCCCGAGAGCGCTCAGGGGGCGTCGGCCTCGGCGGGCGCGCCCGGCGAGTCGAGCGGCGCGCTGGCCCCGCCCGAGATGGGCAAGCAGGAGGCGCTGAAGCGCTTCTCGGTCGACCTGACCGAGAAAGCGCGCAACGGCGAGATCGATCCCATCGCCGGCCGCGACGAGGAGATCCGGCAGATCGTCGACATCCTGATGCGGCGCCGCCAGAACAACCCCATCCTCACCGGCGAGGCGGGCGTGGGCAAGACGGCGGTCGTCGAGGGCTTCGCGCTGCGCATTGCCTCGGGCGACGTGCCGCCGCCCCTGAAGGACGTCACCCTGCGGGCGCTGGACGTGGGGCTGCTGCAGGCGGGCGCCAGCATGAAGGGCGAGTTCGAGAACCGCCTGCGCCAGGTCATCGACGAGGTGCAGTCGTCGCCGAAGCCCATCATCCTGTTCATCGACGAGGCGCACACCCTGGTGGGCGCGGGCGGCGCCGCCGGCACGGGCGACGCGGCGAACCTGCTGAAGCCGGCCCTGGCGCGCGGCAAGCTGCGCACCATCGCCGCCACCACCTGGGCCGAGTACAAGAAGCACATCGAGAAGGACCCGGCGCTGACGCGGCGGTTTCAGGTCGTGCAGGTGCCGGAGCCGACCGAGGCCAAGGCGCTGTTGATGATGCGGGGGATGGCCTCGACGCTGGAGGCCCACCACCGGGTGCAGATCCTTGACGCCGCCCTGGAGGCGTCGGTGAAGCTGTCGCACCGCTACATCCCGGCCCGGCAACTGCCGGACAAGTCGGTGAGCCTGCTCGACACGGCCTGCGCGCGCGTGGCCATCAGCCAGCACGCCGTGCCGGCCGAGGTCGAGGACAGTCGCAGCCGCATCCGCGGGCTGGAGACCGAGCTCGGCATCATCGAGCGAGAGGCGGCCGCCGGGTGGGATACCGTCGAGCGCAAGACCAACGCGGAGGGGAAGCTGGAGGTCGAGAAGAAGCGCCTCGGCGAGCTGGAGGCGCGCTGGGGGCAGGAGAAGGGCCTGGTCGATCAGATCCTGGCCATCCGCAAGCGGTTGCGCGGACACGCCGAGCCCGTCGAGGGGACCGCCAGCAAGCTGGAGAAGAAGGCGGACGTCTCGGCCGCCAAGGCGCCGGTGCCGGCGGTGGCTGCCGATAAGGCCCCCGCGACGGCGGCCGAGCGGCCCGCCTTGCTGGAGGAGTTGAACAAGCTGCAGGCCGAGCTGGAGAAGCTGCAGGGCCACAATCCCCTGATCCTGCCCACGGTCGACGAGCAGGCGGTGGCCTCCGTGGTGGGTGACTGGACCGGCATCCCCGTGGGCCGCATGGTGAAGAACGAGATCGAGACCGTGCTGAAGCTGGCCACCACGCTGGGCCAGCGGGTCATCGGCCAGGGCCACGCGCTGGAGATGATCACGCGCCGGATCCAGACCTCGCGCGCGGGGCTGGAGAACCCCAACAAGCCGATCGGCGTGTTCATGCTGGCGGGGCCTTCGGGCGTCGGCAAGACCGAGACGGCGCTGGCGCTGGCGGAGTCGCTGTACGGCGGCGAGCAGAACCTGATCACCATCAACATGAGCGAGTTCCAGGAGGCGCACACCGTCTCGACGTTGAAGGGAGCGCCTCCCGGATACGTGGGCTACGGCGAGGGGGGCGTGCTCACCGAGGCGGTGCGCCGCAAGCCCTACAGCGTCGTCCTGCTGGACGAGGTCGAGAAGGCGCACCCGGACGTGCACGAGATCTTCTTCCAGGTCTTCGACAAGGGGATCATGGAGGACGGTGAAGGCCGCCTCATCGACTAAGAACAC
>Ga0207694_10005259_pt1 | contig 9974 bp, 8 predicted proteins | sample KBSC34metaG_FD_184353 | JGI IMG/M metagenome (GOLD analysis project Ga0207694, IMG submission 184353) | Corn rhizosphere microbial communities from Kellogg Biological Station, Michigan, USA - KBS C3-4 metaG (SPAdes) (version 2) | ecosystem: Host-associated > Plants > Roots > Rhizosphere > Soil... | reverse complement strand
GACTTAAGCGCTGAGGCCGCGCTGGCCCCTGGCTTGCACGAGGGGCAGAGCGATGGCAATCACCCCCCGCAAGGCACAAAGAGTCGCCCCGATGCTCGCCGTCGCGGTCCTGGTGGCGGCGAGCGCGGCGTGGGCGCAGAAGACCGAGACGCCCGTCACGCCCGAACCCAGCGCCGACGAGGCGCCGGTGAAAGAGAAGAAAGAGAGCGCGTTTCCCTTCCCGACGTCTACCGCCGACCTGAAGCTCACCACCATCCAGGAAGTGCGCCGCTCGCTCGTGCGGCTGCCGCTGGCGGCCGGGCTCGGCGCGCTGCTGGCGCTGCGCCCCAAGCGGCGCGGAACGCCGCCACGCCAGGTTGCCGTCGTACAGACACAGATCGTCCTGGCGGGCGTCGGCGCGGTCATCATGCTCATCGTCGGAACCAGCCTTGCTCGCGCCTTCGGTATCGTCGGCGCCGCCAACCTCATTCGTTACCGCTCGAAGATCGACGACCCGAAGGATGCCGTCGTGATGCTGTGCGCGCTCGCGGTCGGCCTGGCCTCTGGGGTCGGACTGTATTTGATTGCCGCCATCGCGACCGCCTTTCTGCTGGCGCTGCTGTGGGTCATCGAATCGTTCGAGCCCCGAGCGCTCAAGGTGTTCGACCTGAAGATCACCGCCGAAAACGAGGCCGAAACCCTGCGGCCGCGCATCGAACAGGTGTTGCGGCGTTTCCGGCTTCCGTTCGAAGGCCGCGCCCTGACGAACAGCGAGTTGGCCTACGAGGTGCAAATGCCTTTCGACGCCTCGACCGACCCGGTGTCGCACGGCCTCGTCGCGCTGTCGCCGAAGACCGACATGGGTGTCGTGTGGTCGGACAAGAAGCCCAAGACCAAATAGGACACCGTGAATCTCATCATAGAACCCGACGACGGGATTGCGCCGCTCCTGGTCGCAATCAAGAGGGCGAAGAAGAGCATCGACATCGTCATCTTCCGGTTCGATCGGATGGAGCTGGAGAAGGCGCTGGCGGCCGCAGTCGGACGCGGCGTGGTGGTGCGGGCGCTCGTGGCTCACACGAACCGCGGCGGCGAGAAGCGCCTGCGCAAACTGGAGATGTCGTTTCTCCAGTATGGCGTCACCGTGTGCCGGACGGCCGACGATCTGGCGCGCCACCACGGCAAGATGATGATCATCGACGGCGAGCTCTACGTGCTGGGGTTCAACTACACCGAACTCGACATCAACCGCAGCCGGAGCTTCGGCATCGTCACGAAGGATCCGTCGCTCGTGAAGGCGGCGAGCGCGCTGTTCCAGGCCGATTCCACCCGGCAGCCCTACGAGGCCACGCACGACCGCCTTGTCATCAGCCCCGAAACGACTCGCAAGCTGCTCAGCGACTTCATCAAGGGCGCGAAGAAAGAGCTGCTGATCTACGACGAGAAGGTGTCGGACAAGGCGATGGTGAAACTGCTGCGAGAGCGGGTCGCGGCGGGTGTCGAGGTGAAAGTGATCGGCAAAGTGGTGCCGCCGATCCCGGGCGTCGCCACGGTCAAGTCGACGCGCCTGCGGCTGCACGTGCGGGCGATGGTGCGGGATCGCAAGACCGTGTTCCTCGGCAGCCAGAGCCTGCGCCGGCTGCAGATCGATGGCCGGCGCGAGATCGGCATCATCGCGCCCCACTCCAAGGTGGCTGCCACGATCGCCAAGGTGTTCGATCAGGACTGGGCCGATGCCACGCCGAAGGTCCAGGGGCCCGAAACACGAAAGGACATCGTCGAAGAGGCGGAACCCGCCCTGGTCGAGGGCTAGCCCATCGTGGCCCGCAGTCGCGTCGACATCAAACGCTTCCGCGTTCCATACAGCGGACGCTTCTCACTGAGCGCGTACGATCCGGCGGACACGGCGCCGTTTGAAACGAGCGACGGCACGCGCAAGGTGCTGGCCAAGCGCGTCCACCGGCTGTTCGAGCTCGGGGATCTGCTCTATGCGCAGAGCCGCTGGTCGGTGCTCTTCATCTTCCAGGCGATGGACGGCGCCGGCAAGGACAGCGCCATCAAGCACGTGCTGCGCGGTCTGGATCCCAAGTCCACGCAGGTCTACAGCTTCAAGGTGCCGTCGCCCGAGGAGCTGAAGCACGACTTCATGTGGCGCTGTCTGAAGAACCTGCCCGAGCGCGGCCGCATCGGCATCTTCAACCGCTCGTACTACGAAGAGGTGCTCGTGTCGCGGGTGCACCCCAAGCTGCTCGAACAGCGGCAGCTGCCGGCGTGCTGCGTGACCCCCAATATCTGGAAGGAGCGCTTCGAGGACATCCGCGCGATCGAACGCTATCTGACGCGCAACGGGACGGTAGTCCGCAAGATCTTCCTGAACGTGTCGAAGGCCGAGCAGCGCCGGCGTTTTCTGATGCGTCTGCACAATCCCGACAAACGCTGGAAGTTCTCGCTCAACGACATCAACGAGCGGCTGCGCTGGAAGGAATACATGGCGGCCTACGAGGAGGCGATGCGCGCCACCAGCACCGCCGAGGCCCCGTGGTACGTGGTGCCGGCCGACAACAAATGGTTCACGCGGCTGGCGGTCGCTGGCATCGCCATCGACACGCTCGAGAGCCTGAACCTGCGCGTGCCCACGCTGTCGCACCGCGACGTGCGCGCGCTGAACCACGCGCGCCGACGGCTCCGGTTCAAATCGAAATGACTAATCGAACCCGACGGCGACGAGGGTGACGTCGTCTTCGGGCTCGTGTCCGGCGGCAAAGCGGTCCAAGTCGCCCACGACGTGCTCGATGAGTGCCGACGGCGAACGCCCCTCGGCGCCGGCCAGTGCGGTGTGGAGCCGCGCCGGGTCGTACATCTCGCCCCGGGCATCGACGCGCTCGGTGACGCCGTCCGTGTAGAACAGCACGCGGTCGCCCCGCTCCAGCGTAACCGACGACACGGGCACGGCGGCAAACGGCATCATCAGCATCGGCGGCACCGCGTCGACAGGCAGCGGCCGCGCCTCCTGCCCCGCCCGCATGAGCAGCGGCGGCGGATGGCCCGCGCACGCGATGCGCACGTCGCGCGTCGCGGCATCGATCGTGGCGTAGACGGCGGTGGCGAACATCTCGGTGTCCCACAGAAACTCGAAGTGCTCGTTGAGCGTCCGCAGGACGGCGCCCGGATCGGTATGCGCGCCGCGATGCGAATGCAGCGCGGCGCGGATCATCGCCATCACGATGGCCGCTGGCGCGCCGTGGCCCGACACGTCGGCCACCATCACCGCGTATTGGCCCGGGGCGAGTGTCAGCACGTCGTAGTAGTCGCCGCCCGCGTGGCGGCTCGTCTGATAGCTGGCCGCGAACTGGACGCCGGGATGCTGCGGCAGCTGCGGCGGCAGGATCAGACGCTGCATGCGGCCGGCGCTCGCGAGCTCGCGATTGAGGCGATCGCGGCTCCGCCGCAGCTCGCGCTCGAGATGCTGTCGGGTGAGGTGCGTGGCCACGCGCGCCAGGACTTCTTCGGCCTGAATCGGCTTGGTGATGTAGTCGACGGCCCCAAGCTGCAGCCCCGAGACCTTGTCCGACACGTCACCGAGCGCCGACAGGAAGATGACAGCCGTATCCTGCCCCGCCGGGTCCGCTTTGATGGCGCGGCACACGTCGAAGCCGTCCATTTCCGGCATCATCACGTCCAGCAGCACGAGATCCGGTCGGGCACGTTTCAGGATGTCGAGCGCCGTGCGGCCGTCGCGCGCGGCGAGAATACGGTGGCCGGTGCCGTGCAGCGTGCGCACCAGGACCTGCAGATTCACCGGGTTGTCGTCCACGACCAGCACGGTGGCGGACGGCGGCGTGATCGGAACGTCGGCGGCGCGGCTGATCATCGGAGCGAGGGCTCATCCGATCCGAGCGACGCGGCCAGCTCGCGCAGTCCGTCGAAGTCGAACGCCTGCGCGAGCGCGCCGATGCGCCGTCCAAGCGCCGGGTCGCCGCCCTCGCCCCCCATCAGCTCCTGCGCCAGCGCTTCGAGGTCGGTCACCGCTCCGAGCTCGATCGCCTCGCGCAGGCGCAGCGCAAGGTCGCCTCGAGGGGTATCGGCGCGTTCGCCTGGCTCCGGCGCGATCGCCGCAGCGGTAGAGACGAAGCGCACGCCAAGGTGCTTCTGCATGGCGGCAAAGAGCGCGGCCGCGCGCACCGGCTTCGGCAGATAGTCCACGCAGCCGGCGTCGAGCGCCGACGTACGCGTGTCGCCGAAGGCACTCGCGGTCACGGCAATCACCGGGATGTCCGATGTGCCCGCATCGGCTTGCAGACGCCGCGTGGCCTCGAGCCCATCGAGGTCCGCCATCTTGAGGTCCATGAACACGATGTTGGGACGGTTCTTGCGCACGAGCGCCACCGCCTCCACGCCGCCGCCGGCGGTAATCACCCGCACGCCGGCGCTCTCGAGCAGCGCTGCGAGGATGCGGCGGTTCACCGTGCTGTCGTCCGCGACCAGGGCCAGTACGTCCTCGCCCTCGGCCAGCCGGGCGTCGAGCGGTGGAGCGGCGAGGTCGGCTTCGCTGGCACCACTGTCCGAGACATCGGCGGTGACGAGCGGCAGGTCGAACGCAAACCGGCTGCCGAGCCCCAACTGGCTCTGCACCCCGAGCGTCCCGCCCATCTTCTCGATCAGATGTTGACTGATCGTCAGCCCCAGCCCTGAGCCGCCGGCCGCCGCGCCCGACTTCGTCTGGGTGAACGCTTCGAAGATGGCCGCCAGCTCGTGCTCCGCGATGCCGACGCCGGTGTCGCTCACCTCGAACAGCAGGCGGTCTGCTCCCACTTTCGCGATCGACAGATGCACTTCGCCGCGCGGCGTGAACTTGATCGCGTTGTTCAACAGATTGAGCAGCACCTGCCGCAGATGGCGGCCGTCGAGCACGACGCGCCGCGGGGTGTCGGGCGCGATGGCCATGCCCAGCAGCAGGCCCTTCCGGCGAGCCGTCTCGGCGACCAGATATTTCAGATCGATCGCCATCTGTGCCAGATCGGTGATCGACGCCTCGATGTCGACACGCCCCGCCTCGATGCGCGATAGATCGAGCACGTCGTTGATCAGATCGAGCAGATGGGCGCCGCCTTTCGCGATCGCCTCGAGCGCCTCCCGCTGCGAGGGGTTGAGCGTGCGATCCCGCTGCAGCAGCTGCGCGTAGCCGAGCACGCCATTGAGCGGCGTGCGCAGCTCATGGCTCATGTTCGCCAGGAACTCGCTCTTCGCGCGGGTGGCCGCTTCAGCCGACTCCTTCGCGCTGCGCAGCTGGTCGTCGCGCTCGCGGCGGTCGGAGATGTCGCGCAGGAACGCGCCGAAGAAGTAGCCGCCCTCGACCCGCATCGGCGAGGTGATGGTGATCTCGACCGGAAACTCACGGCCGCTCTGGTGCAGCGCCACGAGCTCCAGGCGCTGGTTCACCACCGGTGCCTCGCCCGTCTGGTGAAAGCGCTCCATCCCGCGCACATGCGCCTCGCGGAACGCCGGCGGAATGATGGTCGCGACCAGGCTGCGGCCGATCGCCTCGGCGCGCGTCCACCCGAACGTCCGCTCGGCCTGACTGTTCCACGTGATGATCGCGCCGCTGGAGTCGATGCCGATGAAGGCGTCGGGAGCCGTATCGATCAGCAGGCGGGCCCGCGATTCGCTGTCGGCCAGGCGCGCGACGGCGGCGCGCCGCTCTTCGTCCGCGATCGCCGCCACCATCAGGTGCGCGATGGCGATGGCGAAGTGCTGCTCGTCGAGCGTCCACATCCGCGGTGTGGTGTGCTCGGCGCAGAACACGCCTACGGTGACACCGTTCTGGCGCAGCGGCACGTCCAGCATCGAGTAGATGCTGTTGGGGATGAGATACGTGTCGCGAAATTCGCGCGTGCGCCCGTCGCCGCGGGCATCGGACGCGTCGATCACCCGCTCGGTGTCCAGCGCTTCGAAATAGACCGGGGCGTTGGCGCGCGACAGCGTGAGGCCCGATCCGTGCCGATCGGCGCTCCGCTCGTACAAGTTCGCGCACACGATCCAATCGCGCCCACGTTCGAAGCGCCACATGCTCACACGGTCGGCCCCGAGCGTGTGCGCCGTTACCGACAGGATGCCGCGGACGCGCTCGCCGAAGGAATCCGGCGAGTCGGCGTAGCGGGCCATGAGCTGCGTGAGCGCCGCGCTTTGCGCGGCCAGCCGCTGTTCGCTGGCCACGAGCGCGCGCTCCGCGGGGTGGCGGGACTTGGGATCGGACGGATTCGCTTTGGACATGGACCGAAACGCCGCGCAGCCGCGGCCCGTGAATTGTAACGGGTGTTGTTGACACCCCTGCAGAGCGGGCCTACGATGCCGCGATGACGCGCGTGCTTCTGGCGGCCTGCCTGCTTTTGAGCGCGCTCGTCGCCGCAGCAACCGCGCAGCAAGGCGCGCCGGCCGCGCCCGCGGCGCCGCCACGCGTGCCGCCGCCGACGCCGAGGACCGGCAACCCGACACCGGGTACCCCGCAGCCCGCACCGCCGAACCTGGCCGACCGGATCACCGTCGTTGGATGTCTACAGTTGGCGCGCGGCGCCGGTCCGGCTCCCGCATCTGCCGCGACGGTCCCGGCCGACAACCGCTACGTGCTGAGCGGCGCGAAGAAGGATACGCGCGTGCCGCCGGATACGGGCACGTCCAGCGAAGCCGGTGCCGCGTCGGCGGCGAGCTACCGCCTCGAAGCGCTCGAGAGCCAGCTCTCGCCGCTGGTCAACGCACGCGTCGAAGTGTCGGGCGAAATCAAAGCATCTGCCGCGGGGCCGGTGGTGCTGGTCGAGTTCGTACAGAAGCTCGCCGTCAAGTGTCAGTGAGGTTTCACATGATTCGCTACGCCTCGGAAGCCCTGATCCTCGCGCTGGCGATCGCCGCGGCCTCAGGCACACGGATGCAGGCCGCCGACGCGACGCCGACCTTTACGAAGGACGTCCTGCCCATCCTTCAGAAAAACTGCCAGTCGTGCCACCGGCCGGGACAGATTGGCCCGTTCTCGCTTCTCACCTACGAGTCCACGCGGCCGTGGGCGCGGAGCATCAAGACCAAAGTGACGTCGCGCCAGATGCCCCCCTGGTTCGCGGATCCGGGGCACGGCACCTGGGCCAATGATCGGTCGCTGTCGCAGGCGCAGATCGACACCATCACCCAGTGGGTGGATGCGGGCGCGCCGCAGGGCGACGTCAAGGACGCGCCAACGCCCATCGACTGGGCGCCGGACGGCTGGCAGGTCAAACCGGATCTGGTGGTGCGCGGCCCCGAGTTCCGCGTCGCGGCCCGCCCTGAGAAGAACGTCATCGAATGGGTGGTGATGACGATTCCGAGCGGCTTCACGAAGGACACGTGGATCACGTCCGTCGAGGTAAAGCCGAGCGAAATGGCCGTCACGCATCACATCTGCATGTCGTTCATACCGCATCGCCCCAACCGGCAGTACTACGTGATGAACTACCAGGAATCGCCGCGTGACGAGGACGGCGTGGCGACCGATCGAAGCGCGGGCCAGGCCGGCGCTCCCCCGCCGCCGCCACCCGGACGCGACGATCCCGGCACCGCCGCCAACGGCGGCTTCTGGTGCTACGTGCCCGGCGGCGTGGCCGACGACTACCGGCCGTATGGTGCCGGCACGTTGGTGCCGGCCAACATGGACATCCAGGTGCAGCTGCACTACACGCCGACCGGCAAGGAGGTCGTGGACCGGCCGCTCTTTGGCTTCACCGTGGCCGACCAGCCGCCGGCACGCCAGTGGCTCGCCACGCAGGTGTCGGGCGCGGGGGCCAACTTCGCGATTCCGCCCAACGATCCGAACTGGGCGCCGCAGCCGGCGCAGGTGGAGTTCCTCACCGACGTCGAACTGGTGCAGATGATGCCGCACATGCACCTGCGCGGGAAGGACATGACGTACCACGTCATCTTCCCCGACGGCCGCGATCAGATCGTGTTGAGCGTGCCGAAGTACGACTTCAACTGGCAGATCGCCTATCAGGCCGCGCAGCCGATCAAGATCCCGAAGGGCTCGCGCCTGAAGGTCGAGGCGCATTACAACAACTCCACCTCCAACAAGTTCAACCCCGATCCGACCCGCACGGTCTATCCGGGCAGGATGACGTGGGAGGAGATGTTCAACCCGTTCTTCGGCGTGATCGTCGAGCAGGGCACGGATCCCGCCAAAGTGATGAAACTGCTCCACGGCACCGTCGCGGGTGATGGCGCGTAGCGTTCGTGGCTGCAGGCCTTCAGGCCTGTCCGCGCTGCTCGTCGCGATTTTTCTACGTGGGTGCGGGTCTTCAGATCCGGACGTCTGCCCAGGAGACTCGCCAAGTCACCACGCTCGCCGCGAAGTGCTCGTAACGCCGCCTTCTCCCGCGGCCATGGTAGGCAGTTGTCGGGCCGCCCGCAGGCGGCCCGACACGTGCTCGTGCGAGTGACGTCTACGCGAGCGCCTTGCCGTAGAGCGCGATCAGACGGCTCCACGCCTTCTCGGCCTGCGGCTCGTTGTAGACACCCGAGTCCGGCGGGCACCAGCCGTGCTGAGAGTTGGCGTAGACCTCGACTTCAGCAGGGCGGCCGGCCTTCATGAACGTGTCCTTGATGACATCCTTCTCCATCGGGCGCGCCATGTCGTCGTTGGTCGCGATGGCGACGAGGAACGACGCCTTGGTGGCGGCTGCCATCGTCAGCGGGCTGTCGGCCGCCTGCGTCACGAGGCCGCCGCCGTGGAACGACGCCACGGCGCCCACGCGATCCGGGTTGTTGCCAGCCGTGCGGAACGCCATCGGACCGCCCATGCAGTAGCCCTGCGTGCCGATCTTGCGGTTCTTGGCGACCGACTGCTGCTGATCGAGCCACGCGATGAACGCCTTGGAGTCGGTGGCGTGCGTGCCGGCGTTGAGCGACTGCGCCAGCGGCAGCAGCGACGGAATCGGCGTGGCGGCGCCCTGATCGGCCGTCGGCGCCTTCTTCGTGCGGTAGAACGGGTTCACCACCAGCACCGAGTAGCCGTTCTCGGCGAGGCGCTTGCCCATCGTGCGGAAGGCGGGCCGCAGACCGAAGATGTCCGGCCAGATGAGCACGCCGGCGCCAGTGCCGGTGGCCGGGTGCACGAAGTAGGCGTCGCACGTGCCGTCGGGCGTCTTGATCGTCACTTCGCCATCGGTGACGGCCACCGCGCCCACGACCTTGGGCAGCGCCATCGCCACACCGGCGCCGAGCAGCACGCCAAACTGGCGGCGCGTGACCCAGCCCTTGGCTTCGGCTTCTTTTATCGAATCAGCATGGTCCTGATCGCACATATTCGCTCCTTGGGTCACTCGACGGGGACATTCGAGCGTCCAGCCGCAAACTCTATAACAAAAGACAAATACGCCGTCAGTTTCTCGAATATGTATCGATAACGCGCTCGAGGGCCCGGCGGCAGACGGCACAGAAGAAGTCGGCGCGGGTGAACATGATGCAGTCGGCCGCCGGCCGGTAATACCCCGTCGCCTCGTAGCGGGCGCCCTCGAACGCCCCAACCACGCCCTTGAATTTCGCGAACATGGCGATGTCGTCCTGCTTGTTCTTGGCGAAGAGCGCCTCCAACTCAGCCTCGGGCCGGTTGTCTGCGCGCAGCTTCTCGCGAACCTGCTGATAGGCCCGCGACCGCTTCTCGTATTCCTCTTTCGGCCACGGTGTCGGCAGCGGCGTGCCCGGCGTGACCTGGTCCTTCCATTTGAGGGTATTGGGATCGAGCAGGGCGCTCACGTTGGGCTCCCATGGCTCTTCCCGCTTGGTGGCCGGCAGATACGCCACCGGCGACGTGTAGTACTCGTCGGCCAGCGCGGCGAAGTGATGCCCGAACTCGTGGACGAAGATGTACGGCGCCTCGGCGCTGTCGGCGGCGACGGTACTGTAGAGTCCGTAGATCCCGCCGCCGCCGTACGTGCGGGCGTTGGCCACGATCTCCACGACGTCGTACGGCACGTATGACG
>Ga0207694_10005258_pt1 | contig 9975 bp, 7 predicted proteins | sample KBSC34metaG_FD_184353 | JGI IMG/M metagenome (GOLD analysis project Ga0207694, IMG submission 184353) | Corn rhizosphere microbial communities from Kellogg Biological Station, Michigan, USA - KBS C3-4 metaG (SPAdes) (version 2) | ecosystem: Host-associated > Plants > Roots > Rhizosphere > Soil... | reverse complement strand
CGCGGCATCGTCGATGCCGCCGACGCGTTCATCGATGTGCGCGTTGAGCAGACGGTGGAAGAATCCGTCCAGATCGGCTGCGTCCCACCAGCCATCCATGTAGGCCTCGCCGAGGCCGAGCGAGCCGTGCGCGATCACGCGATCGTACAGATGCGGATCATGGACCTGGATATCCGTCGGCGCGTCGCCGTCGATACGCGAATCGGCGAGTGCGAGCAAGGATTCTATACGGCTACGTGCGGTTGGGCTGACCATGCGAAGACCGGAGAGATGACCGAACTGAATATGCCGCGCGGAAATTGCGTTATCAAGTCGCCTGCGCTTCGGTCGTGCCGTAGTCTGCGCCGAGGCGGGCGTAGAACAGGTCGATGTTCTCTTCATGTAATGCTGCGAAGAGTTTTTCGACTTCTTCGTCGCTGAGCAGAAATTCGATCAGGATCGGCACTTCGCCAGCCAGCTCGAAGAATTGCTGTTCATGCAGGCGGCCATGTCGGCCATAGCCGGCGATCGCGCGAAATGCGGAGCCGCCATGGATGCCGAGTTCGCGCGCGCGCGCGAGCAGCCATTCGTACAGCAGTGTGCCGTCGTGACGGCGGTTCTCGTAAGTGTAGAAACGCAGGTGATTTCCGCGCATGAGCCCCTCCTTCAGACCTTGACCAGCGCGCGCATCGCGCCAATGCCGGCCAGCGTGGCAAGTAGCGAGCCGATGACGTGCGTGCCGACGATCGCCAATGTCCATGCGTACTGCTGCCGCAGAAGCAGGGTTATGGTTTCGGCGGAGAACGTGGAGAACGTCGTCAGGCCGCCGCAGAAACCGGTAATAACGAACAGGCGCAATTCCGGCGGCAGGGTTTGGAACTGATCGAAGATGCCGATCGCGCTGCCGATGATGAAGCCGCCGACCAGATTGACGGTCAGAGTGCCGAGCGGCAGCGAAGGCAGCAGCGGATTGAGCGCGAGGCCGACGGCCCAGCGCAGTGCGCTGCCGATGGCGCCGCCAGTGAGGACCGCGAGCAAGGAAAGCCAGTTCATAGCGATTCCGAAAGACGGTGGATAAGCCGGACACCAGCCGTCGGTATTGCCCTCAGTGCAGACAATGCCCGACGCCCGGTATGCGGGTGCGTCAGGCATCATCAGCCTTGCGGGCGGTTCGCAGCGGGTTCTGCAACCCGACGCAGGAGGTATGCCATCTCCGTGAATCGGGGCCAAGCATAGCCGAGCGTACGCCCGCGCATCAACGCGCGGCGGCGTCGCCGACGGCGTTCGCTTTGGCGAGGATATCCGCCGCTATGGCGTACTCGGTCTCGAACGGCTTGCCGAGCGTTGCGGCGGCCTTGGCGATCCGCGCGGCGGTAGCGTCGATCGTGTCCTGCGTCGCCGGCGTGGGCCCCGCAGCGGCGGTGGCGCGAATTCGCTCGATGACACGTGCATCGTCGCAGCCGAAATTGACGCAGCCGATGGCGGCCGCCTTGCCGAGATGATCTGCTCGCGACGAGGCGGTCGATGGCAACAGCGCAGCCAGTTCCAATTCGACATCGCCGGCCTGTGTACTCGCTGCCCGGCCTTGTCGGATCAGTACGCTGTTCGCTTCGGCGAGCTCGGCGGCGGCGGGTTGACCGAGCGCGAGATGCGCGCGCGCGCTGGCGAGCAGGCTTGCGGGCAGGTCGCGATCGTCGCGTCGGCGTTGCTGTTCGATAATCGGAGCCAGCCGGATCAGCGCTTCGCTCGCGCGGCCTTCACGGCGATCGATATCGGCGAGCATGGCGGCGATGGCGAGGGGCATCGGTGTATCTTCACTCGCGACGAGGCCGACTTGTACGCGGGCGGCTTCCAGTGCGCGCCGCGCCTCGGCGAGCCGGTCGAGCCGGATCAGACATTGCGCGCGATGGATATACGAGTCGGCCAGATCGGTGACGGCGAAATTCGCCGCCGCGATGGTCTGCGCGATGATCTCGGCGAACGCCGACTCACTGGCTGGCCCGTCGCCGCGATCGCAGTCCACGCTGGCGAGAAAGTCGCGCGTGCGGATCGTCAGCGGATGCGCCAGCGAGAACTGACGTTGACGCATGCTGACCGCGGCGGCGAGCAGCTCGTGTGCCTCGCGCAGGCGGCCGGAGTAGTGCATCAGTCTGCCGATCACGGTCACGTCCGTCACCAACCCGGGGTGCTGCGGTCCGACCAGAGACCGATCCAGCGTGGTAAACCGGTCGATCAGCGCGGCGGCATCGGCAAAGCGCCCTTGCGAGATGCGCATCAGCGCGATGCTGTACATGACGATGCTGATGTCGTAGCTCTTCTCGCCTTGCGCGCTACCGACTTGGGCCATGGCGGATTCGCCCGTCGCGATCGCCTCGGCGAATTTTCCCATGCGGTACTGCGTCATCGACAGCAGAATAAGCACGTCGCCGCGCAGTGCGGCGTAGTCGCCGCCGCGCGTGCCGATGCGCGCGAGCAGATCGTGGAACCGCGGCACGAGCCCGTCGAAGCGGGTCTGCGAAAAATCAGCCTGGGCCAAGTTGGTTTCCATGCGCAGTACTTCGATCGCATCGGCGGGCAGGAATTGCCGATACGCCGAGATCGCCTGCCGCGCGGCGCGCTGGCCGAGGTCGACTTGGCCGAGCTGCAGGAACGTCTCGACGAAGCCGGCGTAGATTTCCGCCTGCACCTGCGGCTGACCATTGAGCTTCTTGTCCACCTGCTCGAGGCCGCCCTCGAGCAAGTCGCGCGCGGTGACGGTCCTGCCGTCGGTCTTGTACGGGTTGGCGCTGGCGAATACCGACAGCAGATAGTCCTTGACCGCTTCGGTCGTACGCGATTTCTGCTCGGCCAGCTGGGCCTCGCTGCGCGCCACGTGCGCCGCATACAGACTGACGCCGGTTGCCGCGACGAGGACTGCCACGACGATCGCGGCGGCCGCAGCCATGACTCTGTTTCGGCGTATAAATTTGCGCATCCTATACATTGCGGCATCGCCGCGCGCGGCGACCGGGTGGCCGTCGAGGTGGCGGCGGATGTCCGCGGCCAGCGCTTCGACCGAGGCATAGCGGCGCTCAGGCTCCTTGGCCAGCGCGGTCAGGACGATGCGGTCGACGTCGCCGCGCAGCGCCTTACTGCTGTTGCCGTTGCGTGCGGCAACGCTGCTCGGCGCAGCAGGTTCGACGGTGAGAATCGCCTGCTCCGGCGATTCGCTGCGCTTGAGCTTGTACGGCCGCGTGCCCGCCAGCAGCTCGTACAACACGACGCCGAGAGCGTAGACATCCGTTGCCGTGGTGACCGGGTCACCGCGGATCTGTTCTGGCGCGGCGTAATCGGGCGTGAATGCCCGCGCGGCGGTCTGCGTGCCGTCGGCCGCGTCGGTCGTCTGCAACAATTTGGCGATGCCGAAATCGAGCAGCTTCGGCGCGCCGTCGGCGCCGACGAGGATGTTCGACGGCTTGATGTCGCGATGCACGACAAGGTTGCGATGAGCGTACTGCACGGCGTCGCAGACGCTCAGGAACAGTTTCAGCGTGGCACTGGCATCGAGCCGGTTGGCCGCGACGTACGCGGTGATCGGCGTGCCGTCGACGAATTCCATGGCGAAGTACGGCACGCCGTTTTCGCCGACACCGCCGTCGAGTAGACGCGCGATGTTCGGATGTTCCAGATGGGCGAGGATCTGCCGTTCCTGGCGGAAACGCCGCATCAATCCGGGCGTCGGCTGCGGCAGCAGCTTGAGGGCGACGCGCTGCTCGAACTGCCCGTCGCTGCGTCCGGCCAGATGCACCTCGCCCATGCCGCCCGCGCCGATCGGTCGGATCAACCGATATGCGCCGAAATGGAGCAGGCCAGGCGTGTCGTTGTCGGCCCCGATGTCCAGCAGCGCGCCGGAAGGGCCCGCGGGAGGGTCGAGAAATTCCTCCGAAGCGGCCTGCGCATCGGCGTCCAGCATATGGCGCAGACGCGTGGCGAGATCGGCGTCGTCCGCGCAGTTGTGCGCGATGTAATCCGCGCGTGCGTCCGTTGACAAGTCGAGCGCGGCGTCGAACAGCGCGGACAGGCGTGACCAGCGTGCGGGATTCATGCTCGGGCAATCATGATGAAGAGCCTGTGCAATGGCCGGAGTTCACATCGGACGCAACCCATACGGTGAGCGGAGCCGAAGCGTTTCGCGCCGGCGCATTTTTCACTGCGCTTGGTACCCGTCCCCGCGCCCAGCGATCCCGCGCAGATTACTACCCAAGAGCCGCGACGGTGAAGCGAATCGTCGCGGCTTTTTGGATTCTGCGCGTTGCATTGCGTATGTTTTACAAGCCGCAATTGGCCGGCGTGGCGCCCAAGCGTTGCAGCGGAATGGTGTCGGATAAACCGGCACTGCTGCCGGAATCGAAGTGGAATTGCAGCGTCGCCGCGGCGCATCCGGTAAAGGTCAGCGTGGCATTGCCAAGTTGCGGAGTGGTGCGTGGATGCGGATCGTCGAATACGCCGCCCAGTCCGGTGAGGACCGGCATGTTCTCGATCGGCGCGGCGCCCGGTACGTAGCTGTTGCTCTGGAAAACGTACCAGCGCTGGCCGGCCACGCCATTGGCCAGCGCATTGGGAGCGAAGGTGTACCAGGCGGCGAACAGCAGGTGTTGCTCCGGATTGGCGACGAGGACGAGGCCCTGCCCGCTGACCGCCGGTTCGTACCACGCCCCCGACAACAGGTAGCCCGGCGCAGAGTGGCCGTTGTCACCGCCCGGCGCGCAGGTGAGGTTGGCATCGAGGCGGGTGAGTGGAATCGATCCGTTGCGACCGCTGCCGTCGATGAAGTGGTAGTCGAGCGTACCGTGTGCGCAGTCGCTGAAGGTCAGGGTTGCATCGCCCGCATGGACCGGATCGGTCTTGGGCGGCATGTCGAAGTTGCCGCCGCCGTTGCTGAAGATGGGCATCGTCACGGACGTGTGCGTGTTGTCGACGTCGCCTTGCAGAACGTACCAGCGCTGCTTCTCCGCGCCGCCGGATGGAGCGACATCGAAGGTGAACCAGCCGGCGAAAACGATGCCGTGGCCCGGCGCGACGAGATCGGGCATGACGGTGAGGACCAGACCCTGGCCGCTGGTCGCCGGGTTGTACCAGGCACCGGTGAGGCCGAACTGGTTGAGTTTGACGCTCGTTGCCGCCCTTGCCTTGAAGCTCGCCACGACGCTGCAATTGGCGTTAACCGGCGCGGTGGTATAGGTATTGCCGTTGAGCGTGCCGCCGCATGTGCCGCCAACCGTGGCGTCGTAGCCGCTCGCCGGAGCGACGGTGAAGCTCGTCGCCGCACCTGCGTTGATCGTCTGTGGTGTACTCGGAGTGATGCTGCCGTTGGGACCGGCACTCGGGGTAACCAGATAGGTGACCGTTTTGACCGTCTGTGTCAGCGTGTTCGATATGGAACCGGCGAGCTGCGGGCTTCCGGGATAGACCGCATGGATCGAGTGGGAGCCGGCCGTCAGTGCAGATGTCTTGAACGTCGCAACGCCATTGACCACGGTGCCGGTGCCCAGGATGGTTTGACTACTGGAAGTGTCCAGACCGTCGACGAATTGCATCTTCACATCGTAGTTGCCGTCACCGGGATTGATCTTCGCGGTGAAGGTGACTTCCTGGCCGGCGTTGGAGGGATTGAGTGAGGAACTCAACGTGGTGGTCGACGGCGGCAGTGTGGACGTCTGCACGAAGTCGCCGGAGGAGGCCGGGTTAAAGTTGGCATCACCCGTATAGCTTGCGAACAGCGAGATATTTCCCGTTATCTTCGGCGTGAACCCGCACGCGGCGCTATTGCCCACCAGGGTGACGCCGGAACAGACAGCAGCGAAGGCGCTGCCCGAGGAACTGCGGACGTAGAACGTAACTTTTCCCGTGGCTGTCTGCGTGAGGCTGATGGGATTGATGAGGATTTTCGCGGTGAGCGTTATCGCATTGTTCACGACAACCGAGGGTTTGTTCGACTGCAAACTCACCGCCGGTGTGCCTTTGTCTACCGTTTCGGTAAATGCGGCGGCAGTTGCCGCCGCGTGAGTGCCATCGCCGTTGTATCGGGCCGTCCATGTATCGGTGTGCGGCGAGGCGTCGCGATATCCGCAATTGGCGGTATCGCGTGCGACCGTGCTGCCGCGGCAGAAGATCGTGCCGTTGAGATAGAAGTCGATGGTGCCCGTGCCGCCCGACGCGGGGCCGCCGAGCTTGGCGATGATGTAGATGTTGTCGTCGATCGATGCCGGGTTTTTCGACGAACTCAGCTGCAATGCGAACGCAGCAGCCTGAGGGGTTGAAGCAGCAACGGCAGCATTTGCGCCCAGGCCATATGTGCAGCAGGTGGCGAGCGCAAGCATGGCTCGGGCGAGGCAGCGAGCAAATGCTCGGGGTTGGCGATAGGCGTTCATGGTCTTCCTCCAGGGGGCGGAAAACACATCGGCATGCCGTACTCGCCGGCGGCGATAGTTTCCCTTCGCCGACACACACGGAAAACGCTATGGGGAGAAGACAAGCGGGCGACACGCGCCGCCTGCCTTGCAATCGGCCGCTACGGCGGCGGCGCGTGCATCGTGTCGAACAGATAGGCGCGCGCGCGGCGCCAGTCGCGGATCACAGTACGCGTGGACACTTCGCGCAGCTCGGCCACCTGCTCGACGGAGAGGCCGGCGAAGAAGCGCAACTCGACAAGTTCGGCCAGCGCCGGTTCCATCTCGTGCAATTGATTCAGCGCGGCGTCGAGGTGGATCAGGCTTTCCGGATCGAGCGAGCCGGCGTCTGCGTCGGAGTCGGTCAAGGTGGTGATCTGTACGCCGGCGCCGCCGCGTTTCTCCGCATGCCGACGGCGCGCGTGGTCGATCACGATCTGACGCATCGCCTTGGCCGCCGTGGCGAAGAAATGGCTGCGGTCGTGCAGCTTGAGTGCGCCGGGATTGATCAGCTTGAGATAAGTCTCGTGCACCAGACCCGTGGTGTTGATGGTCGGGTTCACTGAATGCGCAAGTTGGCTGCGGGCAAGGCGTTTCAATTCGTCGTACAGCGCGGCGAACAGCTGCTGCAACGCGTCCGCATCGCCCGCGCCAGCGGCGTGAACCAATTCCGTGACGTCGGCAACGCTCACCTTAGGCTGTCCCCACGCTGCGATTGCGCCGCAGTGTAGCCGATATCCCGCGCCGGGAAGATGGCGTTGCCGGCGCCGTGTCACCTGCGCCGCGTTTGTGCGTGTGTAGAGACAGGCCTGCCGCGGATTCGATATGCGCCAGGGCGGTTTGTACGTTCACGACGACAGGAGAATGGGGATGCGCAGCGAGTTCAAATTATCCGGGCTGGCCATCGCGGCCGGCTCGATGGCAGCATTGTTGTCGAACGCATTGCCCGCGGCCGATGTGACGGTTGCGCCCGCGGCCGGAAGCGGTTTTGTGGTCAGGGACTCGGCCAATGCGGCCGACCGCTTGCGCGTGAACGAGGACGGCACAGTGTGGATTCCCGTGCTGGCAACGGGGCCGCAACAAGCGACGCCTGTTTGCGCCGGGGTCGGTGGATTGATCGGTCCTTGCGCGCCGGGTAGCGGTGGTACGGTGGGGCCGCAGGGGCCAGCAGGCCCCGCCGGCGCAACGGGTCCTACCGGACCGGCTGGACCACAAGGCCCTGCGGGCGGCGGATTTGCATTGCCTTATGCGGCCACACAACTCGATCCCGGCATGTTGTTTTCGATCGCCAACAGCGGCATCGGAGGCGCGGCCTCCTTTTCAACGACAAATGCGGCGTCCGTTGAGCCCGCGCTCACGCTGCAAAGTGTCGGCAATGGCTCCGTGGGATTGATGGTGACCAGTGCCGGCAACGCGAATGCCGGCCATTTTTCCGGGCTGGGAACCGGTGACGGTGTGTTCGCTTCCTCTGCCAAAGGTTATGGGGTTGAAGGCACCAGCAACCTCGGCAGTGCCGGGCATTTTGAGATCAGCAACAGCGCGAACACAAATCATGCACTGGAGGGCATCAGCAACGGCGTGCCCACCTTTTTCTCCACACCGGTCGGCGTATATGGTGCAAGCACGGTGGTCGGCGGCACTTCTGCGACCTACGGTGTTTATGGCGCAGCCAGCACGCCGGGAGGTGCGGGTGTTTTCGGAACCGACGCCAATGGAGCCGGCGTGTATGGTCGAGGCAGGAACGGTGTCTCCGGTCAAACGAACAACGGCGGCGCGGGCGTCTTCGCCGAGAGCGGCATTGGCAGCGGCGGCACCGCATTGCACGCGCTAGGATTCAGCGACAAAGCGGCTTTGCTGGAGATTTTTACCGATCCAGGTGGTCTGACCGTGCTGACGGTGGCCACGGATGGCACCAGTGACCTCGCAGTCTTTGAGAAAAGCGGAACGAAGGTCGCGCGCATCGACGCTGCCGGGAAGGGGTTTTTCGACGGCGGCACGCAGAATTCCGGCGCCGACGTCGCCGAATTCGTGACGACGACGGGCATCACTCCACAACCGGGGGATGTCGTCGAAATCGATCCGAGCGACTCTGATCGTTTTCGTTTGTCGTCCGAGGCGAACAGCACGAAGGTCGCCGGCGTGATTTCGACCAGGCCCGGCGTAACGTTGAACGACGCGACCGGTGCCGACCACGCCGCCGCCGGTCCCGCGCTGGCACTTGCTGGTCGCGTGCCGGTGAAGGTGACGAACGCGAACGGTGCGATCCGCATCGGCGATGCGTTGGTCGCATCGAGCATTCCCGGCCATGCGATGCGTGCATCGAGCGATGCCTCGCCGCTCGCGGTGATCGGCAAGGCGCTGCAGAATTTCGATGCGGCGGACGGAAGTATACGAATGCTGGTATGGGGGCATTGAAATGAGAACTGCATGCTTGCGGTTCTGTATGCTCGCAATCGCCGCGCTGGTCGTCCCGCCAGCATCCGCAGCTCTGACGATCGGTAGCGGCGCGGTCGTGAACTTTGCCGATGCCGCGGTGAATCTCGGCTGCTCCGATCTCGTCGTGGCGGGGCAGGCCAGCGCGACCTCGGCGGTGATTTCGGTAGTTGCCAATCTCAGCATCACCGGCGGCACGTTCACGCCGGCGTCGGCGCAGCTCAGCCTCGGCGGCAATTTCAACAATGCTGGAACCTTTTTGTCCGGAGGCAGCCGCATCGGGATCGTCGATGCCTGCGGCAATGGCATCAGCGCGGTGAGCGGGGCGACGGCTTTTTACGATTTGGTCGTGAGCACCGCGGCTGGCAAGCAGCTCGTGTTCGCGGCGTCGGCGACGCAGAGCGTATCCCATGCGTTGGGCTTGCAAGGCACCGCCGGCCATCTATTGCAGGTGGTGAGCTCCGTGGCCGGCCAGCAGGCACTGATCAATGTAACTCCAGGAGCGTCGCAGGCGATCGCGTTCATCGATGCACGCGATAACAGAGCCAGCGGCGCGACGATCGCGCCAGGTGCGGCGACAACCTACAGCTCCGTGGACGGCGGCAATCTCGTCAACTGGTTTGCCAACGCACGCGTCGATTCAAATGGAGCACTGGTGCCCGCGCCGTTGCTCGACGTGAACGCGCGCGCAGGGCTGCTCGGGTTGCTCGCACTTGTTGCCTGGGTTGCGTTGCGGCGGCGCAGTGCAGGGTCATCGTCCGAATCCTCAGCCCGGCCAGATTGACCAGCCCGCAAAATCTCAAGGTCTTCTACAATTTGCTCAGCGGTCCGATCCCCGCCGTACCGAGCCCGGTCAATGCGTTGGCAGCGGATGGCAGCCTCCTGTGTCCCAAGCAGACGAGGAGAACCGTCGTTCCAACCGCGAGGCTTAGCAAAGCTGCGTGAGTAGGACCTGTTGCGCCGAATGCGGTTTGGCGGCGCCGGGCGTGGCACGTTCGTAATGGCCGTCAGGCTTGAGCACCCAGGCCTGGGTATTGTCGGCGAGATAGTTGGCCAGGCCCTCGTCGAACACGCGCTTGGCGAGGTCCGCGTCGAGGATGGGGAAGCCGGTCTCAATGCGGCGCAGGAGATTGCG
>Ga0207694_10005257_pt1 | contig 9975 bp, 8 predicted proteins | sample KBSC34metaG_FD_184353 | JGI IMG/M metagenome (GOLD analysis project Ga0207694, IMG submission 184353) | Corn rhizosphere microbial communities from Kellogg Biological Station, Michigan, USA - KBS C3-4 metaG (SPAdes) (version 2) | ecosystem: Host-associated > Plants > Roots > Rhizosphere > Soil... | reverse complement strand
TTCACGCCAACTCTTTGATCGGAGACTCCTACCCAGGCGTAGCCGGCGCGCAGCATGTGCTCGGCGGACTGGAACCAATCGTATTCGCCGTCGTGGCCCTGCGAGACGTTGTACCACTCGACAACCACGGTGCCGTTGAATTTCGCCGCTGACTTCGGACGGCGCACGACGATGCGGGTCTTATAGGGATGGTTCGAGTCCTTGACGGTGCCGGGCTGGCCGGGCGTGATGTTATAGGCGTTGGCTTTGCCTTCAATGAAGAACTCTTGCTCCACGTAGTTTTGCTTTTCGAGATCGATGGGCGTGGCGTTGTAAGGATAGCCGTGGTCCGGATTGCGGAGGGCAGTCGTGTTCGCGATGGGTCCGGTGACAGTAACGGCGGGCAGCGGCAAGGTAGCATCGAACGCGCAGGCGGCGCCGGCGGCCAAGACTACGAGTCCGGCCAAACGGCCCGCGAAGTGGATCTGAATCATATGTGAAATATCAGCCTCGGGTCTACTCTATCAAGATCAACGCTACAATGGAAAACCTCATCATGACGGGCGCTGAAATTCTTTTAAAGACTCTGGCGGGGAATGGCGTCGAGGTGTGCTTCATGAATCCGGGCACGTCGGAGATGCATTTTGTGGCGGCGCTCGACAAAGTCGCGGGCTGCCGCGGCGTCTTGTGCCTGTTCGAAGGGGTGTGCGCGGGAGCCGCGGACGGCTACGCCCGGATGACGGGACGGCCCGCGGCGACGCTGGTGCATTTGGGTCCGGGCCTGGGCAACGCGCTGGCGAATTTTCACAATGCGCGTAAAGCGCGGAGTCCGGTGGTGAGCATTGTCGGCGAGCACACGCGGCATCATCTGACTTACGACGCACCGCTGTCGGCCGACATCGCGGCGTTTGCGCGACCGGTTTCGGAATACGTGCGCACGGTGATGGAACCCGATGAAGTCGGGCGCGCGGCTTCTGAAACCATCGCCGCGGCGATTGCTCCGCCGGGACAGGTGGCGACGCTGATCATCCCAGCGGATTTGTCGTGGTCTGCGGCGGACGGGTGCGGTCCGGTGATCGCGCGGGCCGGGCGGATGCTGCCGTCGCAGCAGACTATTTCGAGCGTGGCGCGGCGCATGACTTCCACTCGCACCGGTCTTCTGCTGGGCGGGACTGCGGTGAACGACCGTGCGCTGTTGGCTGCGGGACGACTGGCGGCCGACACCGGCGTGCGTGTCTTCATGGACCGCTACGCTCCGCGATTGGCCTGCGGGCGGGGGCGGTTCACGCCTACGAGAATTCCCTACTTCCCGGAAGCTGCGCTGCCGCTGCTGGCAGATCTGGAACATTTGTTCCTGGTGGAATCGCAGGCGCCCGTGACTTTCTTTGGATATCCGGACTCGCCCAGTTATTTGCTGCCGGCAGCGTGCGAGGTGACTACGCTCGCCGAGCGCACGGAAGACGGCACAGGAGCCCTCGAAGCGTTGATGGAAGAATGCGGTGCCGGTTCGGCTGTGATCGCGACAAAACATTCGGCGCCGGCGTCCATACCCGCGGATGGACCACTTACTGCGAAATCCATCGGCGCGGTAGTGGCCGCGCTGCTGCCGGAAGCGGCGATCGTATCGGACGAAATGATTTCCGTGGGCGGCGATGTGCTGCCGTATTTGATCGACGCGGCTCCGCACGACGAGTTACCAGTGACGGGTGGCTCCATCGGCCAGGGGATTCCGGTGGCGCTGGGCGCGGCGATGGCGTGTCCGGATAGGAAGGTGGTGGTCCTGCAAGCCGATGGCAGCGCCATGTACACGCTGCAAGCCCTGTGGACCATTGCGCGAGAGAACCTGGACGTGGTCACGGTGATTTTCGCGAACCGGCGCTACCGGATTCTGGACGTAGAAATGCGCCGCACTGGCGCTCATGGTTATGGAGAACTTGCCAACCAGATGATCGATATCGGGCGGCCTGATCTGGATTGGGTGAAATTGTCGACGGGGATGGGCGTCGCCGCTACTAGCGCTACCACCGTTGCCCAATTCTCAAAACAGTTCGGCGCCGCGATGGCGGAAAAGGGCGCAAGGTTGATCGAAGCAGTAATCGAGTAACTTAAGCCCGCTTTCTATGCGCGCGGTTCTGTGCCATGGCTGGGCGCAAGCACGGGGCTCGGCGCGAGGCCACTGGACTGGTCGCAAAAACAGAACCGCGACCGCGGGAAGCGGATACTCACTTGGCGACTGGCGGCGCGGGCTCGATATGATCGATTAATTTGCGATACGCCCGCGGATCTCCGTAGGGCACGAAATTCACATAATGCGAATGCGGCCGCAGAAGCTTGCGCGCATGTTTGATGGGGCAAAAGTGCTGTTCAGTACGGGCAGCGATCTCCACCACGTACGCGAGCAATCCGTTGGCATAGGAACAGTAGACGCAGCCGATTTTTTCGATCACGTTGAGATAGCGTAGCCTGCCACGGTCGAACACCAGATAGTCCTCGCGCGGGACCTTCGGGATGCCGTAAACCGGGAAGCAAACGGCTTGGTAAATAGTCACCGCCAGATCCAGCAGCATGAAAGGAATGGAGCACAGATAAATGATCGGCGAGGTCAGAATCACCAGCGGGTGAATGCCCCGCAGATAGGGCCACAGCGACTTCTTGAAGAGGTGATGCTCGGAAAAGTCAATGGCTTCTTGGATATCCATACATCCGTTTGCATAGCACGGGAAGGGCCGTTCCCGGCAAAAAGGCGCGCATTTGCGTGGGGGGTTACAATGAGATTGCCACTCAATGCCGGCCCAACTTGACCTCTCCAAGCTGAGCGTTACCCAGTTCGCCGAACGGTTTCGCGGCGAGATGATTCCGCTCAGCAACACGTTTTCGTACTTCTGCGCTTCCGTTCCGATGTCGGAGGAGGACCTCAAGGAGTATCTGGAGGAGCCGGTGGCGGCGCTGCCTCCCGCGATCGCCGGGGCGCTGCCTAAGATCTCCATATTGCTGGTTCCGTATCTGGAGCGCGGGGACGGGCACGAGAAGCGCAAGACTGCGCCGCCCGCGGCGGATTACGTCTCGATCGAGCGGCCTCCGGAAGGGCGCTTGTCTCCTTACACGCAACTGAAGCTGGGAGACGAAACGGTGTTGGCTTTCGCGCTCAAAGATCAAGAGGTGGCGGAATACCACTACCGCTTCTACCATCTGCTGGCGACTCTGATGGCGGATCACTGGACGGACGACGTCGAAACCCGCTACATCCGCGTGCTGCGCGATGAGCTGAGCGCGGACGTTCACGGCGAAGTGGACGAGCCGAGCTGGCGTCTGAAGCAGGCCATGCGCCGCTCGCAGAACGTGCGCAACGGGAAGGCGTTTCGCGAGTACGCGCGGCAATCCTTCGCCGATACGCTGACGCTGTACTTGCATGGCATCTGTTGCGATATAGACGTCGATACCGGGCCGCGGCAGTTGCCTAGCCGGAACCTGCGCAAGCGCCTTCTGCTGCTCGAAGAAGTGTTCCCGCCGCCGCAGGGTTACGCGGTCTTCCCCGAGCAGCTCGAAGCATAAACTAATTCCGTGTGTGGCATCGCCGGATTCACGCATTCTAACGGGCGTCGCCAGCCGGAGCGCATCTGGGAAATCACGCGCTCGCTAATCCATCGCGGCCCTGACCGGCAGGACGTGTGGGAATCGGCGAACGTCTCGCTGGGAGCGGTGCGGCTCAAGATCATCGACCTTGAACATGGCGATCAGCCCATGGTCAGCGACGATGGCGACACGGTCTTGGTCTTCAACGGCGAGATTTACAACCACGCGGAGCTGCGGCGAGAACTCGAAGGGCTGGGGCATCGTTTCGACTCGCGCTGCGACACTGAGGTGGTCCTGCGCGCGTTCCTGGAATGGGATGTGCGGGCGTTCCCCAAGTTGCGCGGCATGTTCGGCGCGGCGTTGTGGACTGAATCGAGTCGGCGTCTGCTGCTGGTGCGCGATCGTGTGGGCATCAAACCGCTGTACTATCGCCGGCACGGCGACGATTTCTACTTCGGCTCTGAGATGAAGGCCATTCTGCTGCATCCCGAGCTCGACCGGCGCATGAACCCGCAGGCGCTCGAACGGTATCTTTCCTGCAACTACGTTCCTGGGACCGAGACACTGGTCGAAGATATCCAGAAACTGGCTCCCGGAAACTGGCTCGAGTGGCAGGACGGAGCGGGGTCGATTCATCCCTACTGGAGCTTGGAGTTCAAGCCGGATCGGCGGCTGGATCTTGTCACGGCGAAGGAGGAGCTCGACCGGTTGCTGCGTTCCGCCGTCACGGAACATCTGATTTCGGACGCGCCCTTGGGCGTGTGGTCGAGCGGCGGCTTGGATTCGTCGACAATACTGCACTACGCGGCGGAGGCTTCGTCGGCGCGCCTGAAAACGTTTTCGGTTTCCTTTCGCGGACGCAGTTTTGACGAGACGCAGTTCTTCCGCGAGGTAGCCGAGCGGTATCAAACAGATCACCACGAGTTCGATTTGAACCCGGAACACGATCTGCCGGGCGCGATCGAGGAGTTCGCCACGTATTCTGACGAGCCCAGCGCCGATGCGGGCGCGCTGCCGGTGTGGTTCCTGTCGAAGATGTGCCGCCAGGATGTGACTGTGGCGCTTTCCGGCGACGGCGCGGATGAATTGTTCGGCGGTTACAACACTTACCTGGCGGACCGTTACGCGAAAACGCTGCGCCGTTTCCCGCGGGCTGCGCGAAGTGCCGCTGCTCGAGCTGCCGGATTGCTGCCGGTATCTGACGAAAAGATCGGGCTGGACTATAAAATCACGCGCATGCTGGAAGGCTCGCTGCTCGAACCCGTGGACGCGCACTTTTATTGGAACGGGACGTTCGGCGAAGCAGAGCGGCGCACGCTGCTCGCAAATCCCAACGGTGCGGCTAGCGAGATTCCCCTTCCCGGCGAGACCGACGGGTATCTGAACCGTTTTCTCTGGCTGGATCAACTGTGTTATCTACCCGACGACATTCTCAATAAATGCGATCGTATGAGCATGGCGCACTCGCTCGAAGTGCGGCCGCCGTTTCTGGATCACCGCATCGTCGAGTTCGCCGCTACGCTGCCGGAAGATTTCAAGATCCGCGGTAACTCTCTCAAGTTCATCCTGCGCGATCTCATGAAAGATAAGCTGCCGCGTGCGGTGCTGGCGCGGCCGAAAGAGGGCTTCGATATTCCGGCGCATCACTGGCTGCGGACGACGCTCAGACCATTGCTGGTCGAGACTCTCAGCGAACGCAACGTACGGGAATCGGGGATTTTTCGTTGGGAGGCTGTTAACAGCGTGTTGCAATCGCACTTGCAGCGACGCGCCAACCTCGGTTATCACTTATGGGGTCTGCTGATTCTGTTCTTGTGGATGAGCCGCTGGAAGATACAACCGCCGTCCCCCGTCGAATCCCTCGCGTATGCGCATCACGATTGATGCTGCAGGGAGCGATGTCGCCCCCTGGGTGGAGGCCCTCCGCACCCAGGCGCACGGAGAAGAGATTCATGTTTTCGATTCCGGCAAACTAGCGATGGTGCTCGGCGCGCCGTGGCTCGACTTCAAACTTCGCGGAACCGATGTTTTTCATGCGTCCGCCGTTACCCCGTGTGCCCCGCGGAGTGCAAAATTAACAGCCACCATCGAAGATCTTTCGTCCTGGTTGATGCCCAAACCAGTCACGGCGGCGCAGCATTTCGCGGAAAGAATTCTGGAGCGCGCCCATGGACTGATCGCAGTGTCCGAGAGTGTCCGGCAAGATGCGATCCGGCTTCTTGGGATCGAAGCGGGAAAAATCACCACCATCTATCCGGGTGTGGATGCCGAATATTTCGATGCGAAACCGGCGCGCCGCGAGCGTCCCTACGTGCTCTACGCCGCCGGGGACAAGCCGCGCCAGAATCGCGATGCGCTGCTCGCGGCATGGCGCGATCTGAGGCCCGAGCTGCAGCGTGAGTATGACCTCCTTTCGACCAGCGAGGCGCCCGGCGCCGCACTCATGGCCGGCGCCACTCTATTCGTCTATCCGTCGCTCTACGACGGCTTCGCGCTCCCGGTGGCGCAGGCCATGGCGGCGCATGTGGGGGTGGTTACGTCGGACGTGTCGTCGATGCCCGAAGTGGGGCGCGACGCCGCGGTGTTGGTGAATCCACAGGATCCCGGGCAAATCGCAGATGGAATCACGCGCCTGCTGGAATCCGAGAGCGATCGCACCAAACTCGCCCGTTACGGCCGCGCGCGCGCCGAAAAATACCGCTGGGAGAAATGCGCCGCCGATTCGCTCGCTTTCTTCCACCGAGTGTGCAGCGGATGACTACTTCGCGTCCAGCGTGAAATCCCAGACCTGCGGATTCATTTTGCCTTCGGAGTACTGGATCAGCGCGTATTCGCCGGGCTCCAAGGGCTTTATAGGCCAGATTCGGTAGAGCAAGTCGGCCTCCTGCTTCTTGAAGGTTTCGATTTTCTGGATGGTCTCGTCGACCATACGCTCGTCCTTGATTTGCAGGATCGACAGATTCTCCACCACGCGCGCGTCCTTCTTCGGCGTCAACTTGACGATCTCGAAGCGCTCGTAATCGGACAGACGAAAATAGAATTCCGGACGAGTGTCGGCGATGCGTAAGGGCGCATGGTCGCCGTCAAGTTCGATGGTCGCTTTGCCGGGCACCAGGGGGACAGGCGAGATCGCCTTCAAGATGGAGCGCTTCTTGTTGCTGACGACTTTGGACTCGGCCTGCTTCACCGCTTCGGTCTGCTCGCCGCGAATATAGTATGCGCCGGGCTGCGTGGGAATGGCGGCCACTTGCTTACGCGCGAGTTTCTCGGCTGCGCGCTCCTCGGCTTCGGCCTTGGCATCGGCGGCGAGCTGCGTTTCCCGCTCCTTTAGCTCTCCTTTGGTACGATCGAGGTCCACCAGTTCGAGCGGAATCTCCTCCCACTCGCTGCGTTCCGTGCTGTAGTAACGCACGCGATCGGACTTCACTTCGTATTGATTGGTGAGCTGATAGCTGCCATCTTTGAGATACAAGCGGTCAGCGGCGAATGCGGCAGCGGCGAATACGAGCACGAGCGCGGCACAGCGCAACATCTTGCCTCTATTATGAAGGAAAAGGAAAGTACATGCGTTTACCGGAGATCGCCTGCGCCATCGTGATCGCGGCAGGACTGGCGCCCGCCGCGCCGCTGGACTTCCTTCCACTCGAAGTGGGCAACCGCTGGGAATACCAGGCGGACGGCCGTCGTGATCCCGCTGCGATCGAGGTATTGAAAACCGAGGTGATCGGTGGCCTCACCTGGTATCGAGTACACTGGCTCAACGGCAATGAAGTGTTGTTGCGCGTGGATGAGAGGCAGCGGCTGGTAGCGTGGAATCGCGAGCGCAAGGGAGAAGAGCTGTGGGTGAGTTTCTTGGCGCCTGATGGCGAACTTTACCATTCTCAAATCGCGCCCTGTAGCCCCAGCGCGCAGATCGATCGCCAGAGTACCGCGGACGCGGTTCAGGTCCGCTACTCGGGTCACTGCTCCGACGCAGGCCTAATGCGCGAAACCTATGTGCGCTCTGTAGGCTTGACGGAGCGCACCGAAGTGACTTATACAGGCCCCGTGACGTGGAAGCTGGTCTCGGCGCGAATCGCCGGCCGCGAGCAGGCTTTCTGAGCGGTGCGGATCGGCCTGCATACTTCCATCGCCAAGTCTCTCGAAGGCGCCGCGCTGCGGGCAGCGGAACTCGGCGCCAATACCTTCCAGATTTTCTCAGCGAGCCCGCGGCAGTGGAAAGCATCATCACCGAGTGCCGCGTCGATAGCGCTTTTGAATCGGGCGCGCGATAAATACGACCTGACACCGCTGGTGATCCACGACAATTACTTGATCAACCTGGCCGCTGCCGACGACACCGTGTATGCGAAATCCGTCGAGGCGTTCCGCGGTGAACTGGAGCGGGCCATCGCGATCGGGGCCGAATACTTGGTCGCGCATCCCGGAAATTACAAGGGACAGTCAGTCGAACAAGGCATCTTCCGGTTTCTCCAAGGAATCTCGCAAGCCGCCGCCGGTTTGAAGTTCGGGAAGTTGATGCTGCTGGCCGAGTGCACCGTCGGCGCGGGCGCGCAAATCGGCGGACGTTTCGAAGAACTGGCCGCCATCCGCGAATTTGCGCCGCGCATGACGGATCTGCCGGTAGGCTTTTGTCTCGACACCTGCCACCTGCTGGCGGCGGGCCACGACGTCTCGACTGAGGCTGGCCTGAGGGAAACCGTCGCGCAGGCCGCCGCCATCCTGGGCCTCGACAACGTGCACGTGATTCACGCCAACGACTCCAAAGGCCAGCTCGCCTCGCACATCGACCGGCATCAGCACATCGGGCAAGGTTATATTGGTTTAGACGGGTTTCGTCGCATTCTCACCCACCCGCAGCTTCGTTCCAAAGCTTTTATTCTCGAAACGCCGGTGGATCAGGACGGCGACGAACAGCGTAACCTGGACACACTGAAGAGCCTATGCCGGAAACCTCGTACGATCACAACCAGATCGAGTTGAAGTGGGAAGCGCGTTGGAATAGCGACCCGAAGCTTTACGCCGCCGATGCGCATTCGAGCGCGCCGAAATATTACGTCGTCGAGATGTTGCCCTACCCCAGCGGCCGCCTGCATATGGGCCACGTACGCAATTATTCGATCGGCGACGCGCTGGCGCGCTACATGTGGATGCGCGGGCACAACGTCCAGCACCCCATGGGTTGGGATGCATTCGGTCTGCCCGCCGAGAACGCGGCCATCAAGCGTGGCATGCATCCGCGCGATTGGACCATTTCCAACATCGCCGAGATGAAACGCCAGATGCACCGCATGGGCTTCGCCTATGACTGGAATCTGGAGATCGCCACTTGTGAGCCGGATTACTACAAATGGAACCAATGGTTCTTCCTGAAGATGTTCGAGCGCGGCCTCGCGTATCGCAAGAAGGCAATGGTCAATTGGTGCCCGGAGTGCGCCACGGTGCTCGCCAACGAACAGGTGATCGATGGTTGCTGCTGGCGTCACGAGACCACGCCGGTCGAGCAGCGCGCGCTGGAGCAATGGTTCTGGAAGATCAGCGATTACGCCGAAGAGTTGCTGCGCGACACTTACGAGAAGCTCGAAGGCGGGTGGCCGGAGCGCGTGCTCTCCATGCAGCGCAACTGGATCGGGCGCTCGGAGGGCTCGGAGATCGACTTCACGCTGGCAGGCGGCAACGAGAAAATTCGCGTGTTCACGACGCGCGTCGACACCATCTACGGGGCTACCTGCGTGATTCTGGCGCCAGAACATCCGCTGGCGCAGAAGTTGCTCGATGACGCCGGCCGCGCTAAAGCCCGGCAGATGATCGATGCGCGCAAACAGATGGGCCCTGGGGACATCGTCAAGGACGGCGTGTTCACGGGCCACTACGCCATTAACCCTTATAGCGGCGAGAAGATTCCTATCTGGATCGGCAACTTTGTGCTGATCGACTATGGCACCGGCGCGATCATGGCCGTGCCTGCGCATGACGAGCGCGATTTCGATTTCGCGAAGACGTTCGGGATTGCGATTCGTCCGGTAATTCGCCCAGCGGACGGAGCACTGGACGCGGATCCCAAGGCCGCCTTCACTGACGACGGCGTCACCGAAAATACGGGCGAGTTTTCGGGGCTCGCAAGTGCGGAAGCCCGCCGCAAGATGAACGCTTACGCGGAACAGAAAGGCTTCGGCAAGGCTGCCATCACCTATCGCATCAAGGATTGGGGCATTTCGCGCCAGCGCTATTGGGGCACGCCCATTCCGATGATCCACTGCCCCAAATGCGGCGTGGTCCCGGTTCCAGAAACAGACCTGCCCGTGATCCTGCCGTACGACGTGAAGTTCACCGGCAAGGGCCGGTCGCCGCTGGCTGAGGTCGCTTCGTTCATGAACGTCAAGTGCCCCGCATGCGGCGCGGACGCGCAGCGTGAGAGCGACA
>Ga0207694_10005248_pt1 | contig 9990 bp, 15 predicted proteins | sample KBSC34metaG_FD_184353 | JGI IMG/M metagenome (GOLD analysis project Ga0207694, IMG submission 184353) | Corn rhizosphere microbial communities from Kellogg Biological Station, Michigan, USA - KBS C3-4 metaG (SPAdes) (version 2) | ecosystem: Host-associated > Plants > Roots > Rhizosphere > Soil... | reverse complement strand
GCGAGCGGCCCGTGTGAGGAGAGCGCCGCCAGTCCGCGCGCAGCTGCATTCTGCAGGCGCTTCGATCTGGCCGGTTCCGCGACGGCTGCGACCGGCGCCTTGGCGCCGAACTTGCCGAAGGCGGGAGGCGGTGTCGGTTCACGCATGGAGGCGGCCTCGAATGTCGAGATGGTGCCTTGTCTCGTCAGCGGCGCGCCGGATGACGCGCCTGTCTGGGTGGGCGGATTTCAAGGGTGCTTCTTCCTGTGTCGGCAAGGGCGACGATGCCTGTCCTTATAGACGGCCTGGCAGGCGATAGATAGGACTGCCGAAATTAACAGCTGGGTCCCGCAAAAATATCTAGCAGAATAATTGCGAGACTCGGAAAATATCAGTGGGACAAGAAGAGTTTCCCATGTTTTTCAGGCTTCAAGCCAGGCTTTTTATTTAACCAAGAAAAATAAAACTCGGACACCGCCTTGTTCGCAGCGTAATTGGGGTGCATACATAAAATTCGTTGATTTGGTCGAGGTGGCTTTCGTTACAGTGAAGCCTCGCCATCCGCCTCCGAATTTTCGATAGCGAATGCACTGCGCCGCTCCGGCGCGGCAACTCGCTTCGTTCGAACCCTGAAATGATGCCGACGCTGACCACGGATGTACTGGCAGCATCGGACATCGTTTCGGCGGTTCGGCTGGAATTGAGGCGGAAGGCGCATGCGCGCGTTTCCGCGGAAAGCCGCAAGTGACCACTCGCACCACGCCGACCGTCGTTCGCTTCAATGCGGCGTTTATGCTGCCGGGCTTCGATGCGCCGCAGCCGGCCGGCGACTATCGCGTCGATCTCGACGAGGAATCCCTCGAAGGAGCTTCGCGCACCGCATGGCGGCGCGTGGCCACCTTCATTCACCTGCCGGCGATCTCCGCAAAGGGGTCCACGCAGCAAATGGTACCGATCGAACCGGCCTTTCTCGAGGCCGCGCTCGTCGAGGACCGGAGACAACCATGACAACCCTCTTGCAACGCAATGCACGCCCCATCCAGCACGGGGCTCCGACGCGTCTTTTCGACATCGGACAAGCGGTCCGGCTGAAGGGCGGTGTTGGCGTCGGTCCGAAGACCGCCGAGATCTATCGTGTCACCGGCACGCTGCCGCCGAAGGGAACCTCGCCGCAATATCGCATCCGCAGCGAGGGCGAACCGCATGAGCGCGTGGTGACCGAGGACAGTTTGGAAAGCGTCGGCACGTCCGCATCGGACACCGGCATTTCCCTCATCGAAAGGACGTTCGGACATGGCCAAGGGACAGAAACGCTCGAGCCGCGAGATCCGGAAGCCGAAGCAGGAAAAGGTTCCGGTCAAGCCTGAGAGCCAGTTCGGCAGCCAGATCAAGGCCGCTGTCGGCAACAGCCGGACCAAGGGCAAGGGCTGACGGCGCGCGGCGGCCCCCGGTGAAGGTCGTGATCGAATTCTATCGCACGCGCGTCGCCGACGACGCCCATGCCGTGATCGGCCGGGAGACGGCGCTGGCGACCGACCTCGATGATGCCATCGCGATCGCGCGGCTTTTGGCGAGGACGCTGAATATGCCGCAATGGCCGGATGCCGTCACCATCTCGGAGGCCGACGGCGCATCGCTCTACTCGGAGATCATTGCCGCGCAGCAGGGCGAGGAAGGACAAGATGAATAGAACCATCGCCAATGGCGAAACCGGGCGGGCTCACAATGCCGCATTCGACGGTTTGCAGCACAATGGCGTATCGGGCCATGACTTCAGGGATCGCCAATATGGTCGCCGCGTTGAGGCCGATCGTTCCTGGACCGTCTACCACGTCTTCACCGGCATTCCGGCGCATATCGACGGCGCTCAGTTGATCGGTCTTACCCGCATGCGCGCGACTGAGAGCATGCTGGATCTCAATCGCCGCAATGCCGAGGCCCGCAAGGTGTGGTTTGGCGCCAGGTTGGCGCTTGAACACGCCGAAATGCAGGTAGCGCGCCCGTGACGCTTGCTTTTCCAAATCCCAGCCGCAGCTTCGATGAAACGCGCAACGCCGTCTGTTTCATCGGCCATGACGGCATGTTCCAAGTCCGCTTCTTCGTCGAAGTGGAGGCGCTGGGGACATTCGAAGGCCACGGTAAAGGCCAGGAAACCGCCGAGATTGCATATCTTTCGGCGTTCGACGCCTTGCGCGCTTCCATCCAGAACGCCGCCCGCAAGGCATACATACCCGGGCGCCGGGACGCCTACACATTGACCCCCGCCAATTTCCGATAGGCGGGAAGCCGGTATCGAAGGAACAGGCATGCAGGCAAGCGACGCGACAGCTCATACCCCGGCTGTCATTTCACGTGAAAGGATAACGCCAATGCGTTCCATGAAAACCCCCGAGGCGCCGCCCATCGCGATCAAGCTGCTCGTGAGGTGCTCGAACATCATGTCGGCGCGGCTGACGATCAGGAAGGACGAAGGCGGCAAAGCGCAAACTCGCGGACACTGACGGAACGGTCAGGCGGGCACGCGAGATCGCGGAACGCAATCGCCTGATTTGATATTCGGCCGGCTTCTGTTAGGGCCTTCTATCCTACGACCAGCGCCGCGATCCAGGCATGCAGGCCGTATCATGATCGACAGCGAGGAATGCCATGGCGATGAAGCCCAACTATCGGTTCGAGCGCAACAAGCGCGATCAGGAGAAGGCGGCAAAGAAGGCGGCAAAGCTCGCGGCCAAGGAGGTGAAAGGCAAGGTAGCGGAGCCGAAAGACGAGCGGGAGCAAAATACCGACAACGGCTGATGCCGCGTCAGGCCAGCCATGGGACTGCGATGATAAAGCGAGAGTCCGACCACTTCGAAATCGACGTCGAATGCCCCCGGTGCCACCACCAGGCCAGGACGCGCGTGGGCTGGATTCGCACGCACACCCAGATGGAGTGCGAAAATTGCGGCGACATCATCGATATTGAAAGCAGGAATTTCAGGGCGCGTGACGAGCCCTAGAGCGTTTCACGGAATCGCCGAACCGCTCTAAGTATTTGTTTTTACGCAATTCCGGACGGAAAACCGTTACACACTTTTCCTGGAATTGCTCTAGGCTCCGCGACCTCGCGGCAGGTCAGGCCGAGCCTGTGTCAAAGACGGGCGCGAAGCGACCAAATAAGGTGGGTTCCGGGGACCGGAGCGCAATTGAACTACGCGAGCACCGGCCTACGCTGGCCGCAGCCGTAATTGCCACGTCACTCTCATGACGGCTTCGGCCGGCGAGGGGCCGCAGGCCGGCGGAATATCAACACACCTTAAGGCGTCACCAGGATGGCGGCCTCGCGGGCGGCAACGATGAATGCCTTGCGCGCGAACGAGGCCGGCCGGCGCCCGCTATTCGTATCCGAGCACGCCTGGATGGCCGCACGATGCTTTTCGCTTCGCTTGCCGCGCCATCTCTTGAGCAGGAAGTCCAGGCAGGCGGCCGCGTCGCCGATTGTCTCTTGGCCGCCGCTGGCGGGATCGGCTACAACCATCACCGGCTGGTCGAATTTTTCATTTGCCATCACCGGGCTTAGGCTGGCGCGCGCAACATAGCAAGCGTTGTTCTTGCGCGATCTGCCGGAAGGCAGTTTCGACCCGAGCGTTCGGGCGTGCGAGTACGCTGCCCTGAGGGTCGCCCGCGGGACGCTTTTGCGCGTCGACGCAAGACGACAGTGAGGCCTCCGAACAGTCCGACCCGGTGGCCTGGAAATCAGGCCGGACTGTCCTCGCCGCACCAGCGAGCTTTCACTGTGCGCCAATGTTTCCCCTCTGGCCAGCGGAACCATTGACGAGCGGGCGCCGTTGCAGACCAAAGGGGGAATGCAATGGCGAGCGACAACGACCAGCCGACACTTGACGACATCGTCAAGCGCCTGGTGAAGCAGACCGGCATCACCGAAGCCCAGGCGCTCGAACTCATCTATTTGGTTGGGTTGAACTGGCCGTCTCTCGTGAGAGAGGCGAAGGCGCTGAAGGCGGGCAGGTCGTAGTTCACCTAGTGTTCGCCGCCGCCTGCACAACAAATCCGCCTGCGGCCTTGCCCGTTCTTCGTTCCATGGTGACGCCGCAGGCGCTGATTGCCGACCGACTGGAGGGCTCGTTCACCGGTTTGTAACGTGCCCAGCCGCGACTCTATCAGCAGCCCTAGCTCACCCACACCGAGCACCCAACCCTCTGTCCGCTCGCCGGATCCCGCACCTCCTTCGCAAACACCCGCCGCAGCCCCACCCGGTTGGCTTTGACTTCCTTGCTCGCGAGATAAGTCGGATCGCCCACTTCCCAGTGGTAGCGCGAATTTGCCGGGGCGCGCTTCCAGGTGAATTTCGACAGGTAGGCCACCTGGCCCGGCGTGGTGTCGGCGAACTGGCAGTCGATGGTCGCCGGTGTCATTCCCTTCGCGGCCATGGCGTCGACGACCTTGTTGGCGTCGTCCGTGGTCAGCCATTCGTTTATGCTGCTCGTCTGGAACGTGTCTCTGTTGCCCATGCTCATGCATCCGCCGAGGGATGCCAGCAACAGCGCACCGATTGTCGCGCTTGCCTTCCTTGCCCGCCAACCGCGTGCCTGCTCGCTGCCTGCCTGCTTTTCGCTTGCCTGATTGATGCGCATGTCCTGTCCCCTTGCTTTGGAGGAAATCCACAGTGCAGGATGGTGCCGATGCGGCCGGTCTCCGTATATTAGGAATTTCACATGGCCGGCCGGTCGGGCCTCGGTCTTCGGCGGATCGCCGCCGGCGAGGGGCTGTGTGGCCACCTCGCCACAGAACTTAGCCGCGCCACTTCCTTAACGGCCCGCACCCCCGAAATTAACCTTTTGTTAACCATTGCCCGGGCACCCTTTAACCATTGAGTAAGGATTCGCCTGACCGTGACCTTCGCCGCCCCTTTGCCGAACAAATCCATCCGCTTTCGCGCCCGCTCCTTCGTCGCTTTCACGCTGACGCCGGAGGCGCCGATTGCCGACTGGCTGGAGGGGCTGGATCACTGGATCGCCAATTCGCCGGGCTATTTCAACGGCCGCCCGGTGGTGCTGGATTTGAACACCTTGCAGCCGGGGCCGGAGGAGATCGCAGCGCTTGTCGGCGTGCTTGGCTCGCGCGGCATCCGCGTCTACGCGGTCGAGCTCGAAGGCGCCGAGCTCGGGCCTGAACTGCCGCCGCTGCTTGCCGGCGCCAAGGAGGCGACCGCCGAGGGATTGCTGGGCAGGGCCGCGCGCAAGGCGAGGGCGGAGGAGCTGGAAGCCGCCGCCGCGCAGGACCGGGCGCAGGCTGGCGAGGAAGCGGCGCAGGCGGACGTTTCCCGGATGGACGAGGGTTCCCAGGTAAACGAGGTTCCCCGGATAGAGATGTCCGGCGACGAACCGGTCGATCCTGAATTGGCAAGGCTCGAAGCGGTGCGGATCGAGCCGGCGCAAGCCGGGGCGCTCCCCGGGCAGGGCGCCGAGACGGCGCGGGCCGAACCTTCGGCCGGTACTTTGATGATCAAGGCGCCGATCCGCTCGGGCCAGTCGGTCTTCCATCCGCAGGGCGACGTCATCGTGCTGGGCTCGGTCGCGTCCGGTTCGGAAATCGTCGCCGGCGGCTCGATCCATGTCTATGGCACGCTGCGCGGCCGCGCGATCGCGGGCTCGGAAGGCAATATTTCGGCGCGCATCTTCTGCCGCAAGAACGAGGCCGAGTTGCTCGCCGTCGACGGCTGGTACACGACCGCCGAGGAGATGGAAGGCGTCTCGCGCGGCAAGGCCGTGCAGGCCTTCCTCGACAACGACGCTTTGTGCGTGGTGCCGTTGGGCTGAGTTTTTCGGGCCGCAAGCTTCGGACCGGTTTCGCGTGCAAGGTTGTTAACGAGTCCGCCGTGCCCTGGCACGGTCAATAGATAAAAACCGCCAATGGAGGCTGGATATATGGGCAAGGTAGTCGTGGTCACTTCGGGCAAAGGGGGCGTCGGCAAGACGACCTCGACGGCCGCGCTCGGCGCCGCCGTGGCCAAGACCGGCAAGAAGGTGGCGCTGGTCGATTTCGACGTCGGCCTGCGCAACCTCGACCTCATCATGGGCGCCGAGCGCCGCGTGGTGTTCGACCTCGTCAACGTCATCCAGGGCACGGCGAAGCTCTCGCAGGCGCTGATCCGCGACAAACGGCTGGAAACGCTCTATCTGCTGCCGGCCTCGCAGACGCGCGACAAGGATGCGCTGACCGAAGAGGGCGTGGCCGAAGTCATCGCAAGGCTGCGCTCGGTGTTCGACTACGTCTTCTGCGACAGCCCGGCCGGCATCGAGCGCGGCGCCCAGCTCGCCATGCGCTTCGCCGACGAGGCTGTCATCGTCACCAACCCGGAAGTGTCGTCGGTGCGCGACTCCGACCGCATCATCGGCCTGCTCGACGCCCGCACCATGAAGGCGGAGCAGGGCGAGCTGGTGCAAAAACACGTGCTCGTGACGCGCTATGACGCGGCGCGCGCCTCGCGCGGCGAGATGCTGTCGATCGACGATGTGCTGGAGATCCTGTCCACGCCGCTGCTCGGCATCATCCCGGAAAGCCAGGACGTGCTGAGGGCCTCCAACCTCGGCGCGCCCGTCACGCTCTCGGAACCGCTGAACTCCGCCGCCAAAGCCTATCTTGAAGCGGCAAGACGCCTGGAAGGCGAAGACCTGCCGGTGGTCGTCCCCTTCGAACGCAAGGGCTTCCTCGACCGGCTGCTCGGAAGGAGGGCCGCATGAGCATCCTCGATCTCTTCAAGCGGCGCACCAGCGCGCCGGTAGCGCGCGAGCGGCTGCAGCTGCTGCTCGCCTATGAGCGCCAGAGCCGCGGCCAGCCCGATCTCGTCTCCATCCTGCGCGAGGAGATCATGGCGGTCATTGCCAAGCATGTGCAGATCGACCAGGACTACCTCCAGGTCTCGATGGACCGCGGAGCGACCATGTCGACGCTGGAGATCGACATCCAGATCCCCAACAAGAGCGCCGCGCCGCTGGCCATGGCGGGGTGACGCCGACGCGCTAGTTCCTCGCCCCCGCCAGAGGCGGGGGAGAGGTGGCCGCGCAGCGGCCGGAGAGGGGGCCTGCGACGCTGGCGGGTTCCCTCTGATCGTTTTCAACGCCGGCGCGTTCCCCCTCTCCGTCGCGGCTTCGCCGCGCCACCTCTCCCCCACATTCGTGGGGGCGAGGAACCAGGGTTCTGAAGCGCCGCATTCCTTCGGGCGCCCCTTCACTCCGGCTGGTACAACTCATCCATGCTGCGCGCCGCAAGCTCCGCGAACGGCGCCTGCTTCTTCACCCGTCCATGCTCCAGGATCACCAGGTCGTCGCAGAACGAGATCGTCGAGTGGTGGTGGCTGATGACGATCGTCGTGCGGCGGCCGGCGCGCGACTTCAGCGTTTCAACGATCGCCGCTTCCGAAAGCCCGTCCACCGCGTTGGTGGCCTCGTCGAGGATCAGTATGTCGGGATCGCGCACCAGGGCGCGGGCGAGCGCGATGCGCTGCCTTTGTCCGGCCGACAGATTGACGCCGCGATAGCCGACGACGGTTTCATAAGCTTGCGGCAGGCGTTCGATGAATTCATGCGCCTCGGCAAGCTCGGCCGCGCGGCGTGCCTCCTCGGCGCTCGCCGTGTCCTTGCCGTAAGTGATGTTGTCGAGGATGGTGCCGTCCACCAGCTCCAGCTCCTGGCTGGCCAGAGCGATATGCGCCCGCCATGCGACCGGGTCGATCTCGCCAAGCGTCGTGCCGTCGACGAGGATCCGGCCCCCGTCCGGCTCGACGAAGCGGCAGAGCAGGTTGACGATGGTCGTCTTGCCGGCGCCGGAACGGCCGATCAGCGCCGTCGAGCGGCCGCTTCTTATGTCGAAGCTCGCGGCATGCAGCACCGCCGCCCGCTGCTCCTCATTGGCATAGCTGAAGCTCACGCCCTCGAAGGCGATTTTTTCGCGCAAGGCGACGAACGACCGGCTGCCTTGCGGCGCCGCCGGCTTGCCCTGCGGGTCGAGCAGCCAGGTCACCTCTTCCAGCGAGCCGGAAAGCCCTTGCAACTGGCTCCATGTCATCTGCAGTGCTCGCACATGCGGCTGCAACCGGTAAAGCAGGACGAGGAAGGCGGCGACCAGCGGAAAGCTCAAGCCCGCGAACCAGGCGCCGATCACCACCGCCAGGAACAGCATGGCGTGCAGCACCTCCGTCAGCGGTCCGAGCGCTCCCTGGCGGTTGGAAAGCTGGAAGGCCGCCCGGCGCAGGCCGTCCGACGCCGTCTCGAATGCCGCCCTTTCGCGCGCTTCCTGCCCGAAGATGCGGATCAGGCGGCCGGCATGAACGAGGTGAAGCATCCGCGAGGCCAAAGCGCTGTTGCGCGCCGTAACGCTGCGGCTCGGCTTCCTCAGATGCGCCGACAGCGCCATATGCGCCATCTGCACCAGGGCCAGCCCGAGCATCACCAGCAGCGTCATCTGCCAGGAGAGCAGCATCAGGAAGGCGAGCAGGATGAGCGCCGCCGAGGCGCTGACGATCGAGCCCAACATCGCCTGGATGGCGTCCGACGCCCGCCAGGATTCGTTGGAGATGATGTTGAGCAAACGACCGGGGCTCTCCTTCAGGAAGAAGGGGTAGCCGACGTTGAGCAGCCGCTCGGCAAGCGAGGCGCGGATCGCCTGGCTGGCCTTGCCGTAGATATGGGCGGTGAGCACCGAATTGGCGAAGGCGAGCAGGTTCTTGAGCAGGATCGAGCCGAGGATCGCGGCCGCAATCGCGATCAGCCGCTCGCGCTCGCCAAGCCCCGCGCCGACCTTCTGCAACAGCGCCGAGAGGCCCGCCATGCCGGCGCTGTCGCCATGCCCCATGATGATGCCGAGCAGCGGGATGATCAGCCCGATGCCGAAGCCTTCGAGCGCCGCACTTGCAAGCCCGATCGCGACGACGACCGGCAGCAGGCCGAACTGCCGGCGGCCGAGCGCATGGCGCAGCATCGGTAGCCCCGACATCTTGCGCCCATTCATCTTGCGCCCGCTCATTGCGCGCTAGCCTCCGCCCTGGCGTCGGTGGTTTCCTGGGCGCGCCGCGCTTGTCGTGGCGGACGCCCGGCCAGCACCAGAAGCGCAAACTTCGCCGCGCCCGCGAGGTTCATCAAAACGATCGGCCAGTGCGACAGCCTGAGCTCCTGTTCGAAGCGCGGGCCGCCGGCGAATTCGCGCATGGCCGACCGGACCGCCCAGTAGAAATGGCGCAGTAGCCAGGGCGCACGCCGGAGATGCTTCAGGCAGAGCGCGCCGTTGCCGAAATGATAGTCGCGATGCAGCCGGTCGATCGCCACGCGGTCGCGTCGGCCGTGATGGTGGAAGATCGTCATGTCGGGCACATATTCCACCGCCATGCCGGCAAGCATCGCCCGCACCAGATAGTCGGTGTCCTCGGCCGAGCGCAGCGCCCCGCCGGCGCCGAAGCGCTCGTCGAAGGGGCCGATGCGGGCGGCGACCTCGCGGTGCATGGTCATGTTGCAGCCCAGCACGAAGCCGCCCGGATGGACGGCCGGCGTCAGCCGCTCGGACTTGTCGCAGCGCTTGATGGTGAAGGGCAGGTCGCGTGCGTCGCCGATCTCGACACGGCCGCCGCGGATCAGCCATTTGTCGCCGCTCGCATAGTGCCGCTCGAGGTCGACGAGGTAGCCGCGATCGACCCTGCAGTCGTCGTCGACGAACACCAGCACCCGCCCGCGCGCCCGCGCCACCCCCGCATTGCGCGCCGCCGCCAGTCCGGGCCGCGTCTCTGAGACTGCGGTCAGCGCAATGTCGGAGATCTCGGCGGTCGCCGAGAGGTACTCGGCCGTGCCATCGCGCGAGCCATTGTCGACCACCACGAGCTCGGCCGCGAAGGCAGGATGCGCCCGGCAGGCGGCGCGGATCGAATCGATGCAGGCTTCGAGCACGGCAAGGCGGTCGCGCGTGCAGACGATGAAGGAGACCTGCGGCAGCTGCCTGGGCCAGGGAGGGACGGGCAGGGCC
>Ga0207694_10005247_pt1 | contig 9992 bp, 13 predicted proteins | sample KBSC34metaG_FD_184353 | JGI IMG/M metagenome (GOLD analysis project Ga0207694, IMG submission 184353) | Corn rhizosphere microbial communities from Kellogg Biological Station, Michigan, USA - KBS C3-4 metaG (SPAdes) (version 2) | ecosystem: Host-associated > Plants > Roots > Rhizosphere > Soil... | reverse complement strand
TACCGGGCGGCGAACAGCGACATCGAGATCGACGACGCGTTCGGCGACTTCGACGATGGTGAAGACGGGGAAGACGACTAAGCGCTGACCCGAGGGCAGTGCAGCCGCGTCGGCGTGCTCCAGTCGGTGGTCCGCTCGATCTCGTGGGCCGACATGGGGGCGCCGCAGAGCGGGCAGCGTGGCGCGGTCGACGCTGCATCCGCCCGCCGTTCGCCCCGCGGGCCCGGGCCGAGCGGCGGTGGGCCGAGATAGGGGATGAGGGCCCGGTTGAGGCGGTCCCACCACGAGGTTCGTTCGCTCACAATGCTTAGTGTACTAACTATTCGTGCACTATGCTGACGGCATGCCGACAATCGCCGCCGCAGATCCGCTCGCCCTCGACCGCCAGGTCTGCTTCGCCCTCGTCACGACCGCGCGACGGGTGGTGAGCGTCTACGGTCCGGTGCTCGAACCGCTCGGGCTCACGCATCCGCAATACCTGGTGATGCTCGCGCTCTGGGAGCGCAGCCCGCGCCGGGTGCGCGACCTCGCCGACGCGCTCTACCTCGAGCCGGCCACGCTCAGCCCGCTGCTCAAGCGCCTCGAGTCGGCCGGGCTCATCGAGCGACGCCGTGATCCGGATGACGACCGCGCCCTGGCGGTGTCCCTCTCGCCCGCCGGGGTGGCACTGCGTGAGCGAGCGCTCGCGGTGCCGGGGCAGGTCATGGAGCGGCTGGGCGTCGGCATCCCCGAGCTCGAGCGCGCGCGCGACGCGCTGAACGGCATCCTGGCGGCGACCGCCGCGGGCACGTCTGAGACGGTTTAGTCGATCCCGACCCGCGAGCTGCGCCGCTCGATCATCACCACATCCCGCCACGCGCCGGCGTACGGCCCGTAGCCCATCTTGCCCACGCGCTCGCGCGTGCCGACGGTGCGGAAGCCGAGCTCCCGGTGCAGAGCGAGACTGGGCTCGTTCTCGGGGAAGACACCGGACTGCACGGTCCAGACCTGGGCTGCCTCGGCGGCGTGGAGGAAGGCCTCCAGCAGCACGCGTCCGACGCCGTGCCCGCGCGCGGACTCCGCGACGTACACCGAGTGCTCGAGCACCCCTTCGTAGACGCAGCGCGACGACACTCGGCCGGCCGCGGCCCACCCCACGACCACGCCGTCCTCGACGGCGACCAAGCGCGGGTCGGCGACCTTCTCGCGGTCGAAGTCCTCCCAGCTCGGTGGGGACGCCTCGAAGGTCGCGTTGCCGGTGGCGATGCCCTCGCGGTAGATGCGCTCGACGTCCGGCCAGTCGGCTGCGGTCATGTCGCGGACAGTGACGGTCATGGATGCGCGCCTTCCTGGTCGAGAACGGGAGCATGATTCTGCCCCGGGGCCAGTGCCCTGACAAGGAGATATCCCGCCACACCTCCCACGAGTTGCGCCACGATGAAGCCCGCCGCCGAGACCGGGTCGACGCCGGCGAAGCTGTCGGTCAGCATCCGCCCCGCCGTGATCGCCGGATTCGCGAAGCTGGTCGAGCTGGTGAAGAGGTAGGCCGCGCCGATGTACGAGGCGACCGCCGCCGCAGCCCAGCGCTCGCGGCCGAACTGCGCGAGAACGAACACCACCATCACCAGGCCCGCCGTTGCGACCACTTCGGCGAGCAGGTGCGCAGGCGACAAGCGGGCGCTCCCGCTGATCGAGACCGGTGGATGCCCGAACATCAGGTTCGCGAGCATGACACCGGCCGCGCACCCGACCACCTGAACAGCGGCATAGCCGGGCACCTCGCGCCACGGCCGGCGCCGCAGGGCGGCATCCACGATCGAGATGATCGGATTGAAGTGGGCGCCGCTGATCGGCGCGAGCACCCCGATGAGGACGAACAGAGCCAGGGCCGTGGCGAGCGCGTTCTCGGTGAGCTGCAGTCCGACGTCGTGCGGCGACAGCGTCTGCGCCGCGATACCTGATCCGACGACGGCGGCGGCGAGGAACAGACAGCCGACAAACTCGGCCAGCAGGCGGCGCCGCAGGCTGACCATCCGGGGTCAGACCGTCGTGAGCAGCGCGGCCACGCCATCCAGGGCACCCGGCACCAGCCGGTAGTACGCCCAGGTGCCGCGCTTCGAGCGGGTGAGGTAGCCGGCATCCACCAGGATCTTCAGGTGATGCGACACGGTGGACTGCTGCAGCCCGAGCGGCTCGGTGAGGTCGCAGACGCAGGCTTCGGCATCCGCGTGCGCGGCCACCATCGAGATGATGCGCAGGCGGGCCGGGTCGGCCAGGGCGCGCAGTGAGGATGCCAGACTGACCGCGTTGTCCTGGCTCATGACCTCGCCGGTCAGCGGTGAGCAGCAGGCCGTCACGTCGCGCACCGGGAGCAATTCCATCAGGGTCATGGGTCGATCCTGGCACATACATTGACAAACGTCGATGTATTGACGACCCTTAGATCGACATCCGTCAATGTTTGAGAAAGGGGCGCCGACCGTGGCCGAGAAGCCGATGATCCTGTTCGTCTGCGTGCACAACGCCGGGCGCTCGCAGATGGCCGCAGGCTATGCCCAGGCGCTGGGCGGCGACCGGGTCGAGATCCGTTCCGCGGGTTCCGAGCCGGCCGACCAGATCAACCCGAACGCGATCGCCGTGATGGCCGAAGAAGGCATCGACATCACCGGCAATGCGCCCAAGATCCTGACCACGGATGCCGTGCGCGAGAGCGATGTGGTCATCACGATGGGCTGCGGCGACACCTGCCCGATCTTCCCCGGCAAGCGCTACGAGGACTGGGAGCTCACCGACCCCGCCGGCCAGCCGATCGAGGTGGTGCGCGACGTGCGCGACGATATCAAGGGCCGCGTCGAGGCGCTGCTCGCGGAGATCGCGCCGGCCTGACTTCCTGACCTCGATCCCGAGCGAGCGAGGGAGGTGACCACATGACCGGATGCCGCGAAGACGGCTGCTGCGGCGGCCCCTGCTGCTAGTCGGCAGGTAGTGAACGAGGCCTCGGGCTGCTAGCGCTCGGGGTCTTGTGCTGCGGCACCCACGTGGTCGTGAATCGGGTCGCCCCGCCATCGCGCCACCAGCCAGAATCCGCAGCGTCGGCAGATGTAGGCGGGCTCCGAGCCCAGCGCGTGAAGCTTGCGACGCGGATACGGCCGCCAGCAGCACGAGCAGGCCAACTCTGCGGTGTCGGTCACAGCGCCTGCTTCAGCGCGTCGACGATCTGATTTTCGGTGGGAAGCCCAGAGAGCCCCTGTGCGGTGATGTACACACGGCAGGCGAGATCGGCCGTGCGCCCGTCGGATGGGAACAGGTCAACGCCATCGAGAGCGAGCGTCGGAGAACCCGCGAATACCGTGCGAGCCGCGTCATCGGGTGAGCGCAGCAGCCGAAACGTCACCGGAGTATCGGTTCGGCCGGCGCGGGCGAGGGCTCGAGCAGCTCGGGCGCCGGCTTCCCGCCAGTTCGGGCAGTCCTCGATGTGCAGCACTTCGAGCTCCATGCGCCCATTCTGCGCCCCAGCTGCCGCGCCGGCGCGTGCCGCTGGCTCAGTCCCGCCCCTGCTAGATCGCGATGTCGACCACGTTGCCTTCGGGGTCGATGTCCTGCCGCAAGGCTGGCGATGGCCGGTGACGCGTCGGGGCGGGAAGTGACAGACTCCCGCCATGGAGACAGGAGCATGAGCGATTCGCGGTTCAAGATCGCCGTTCCCGCGCGCCTGAGCGCGGACGAGACCGAGGCCCGCGAGCTGCAGGACCTCGTGGTCGCGCTCGCCGAGGACGTCGGCTTCGACGTCACGGTCATCGGTGAGGGCGACAGCTTGGACGGGTTCGACGGATTCGTCGTGCCCGGGGGAGGCGACGTCGACCCGGTGCTCTACGGCGAGACGGCCGAACCCGGCGAGGTGTACGACGTGAACCCGGCACAGGATGCCCTCGATCTCGAGGTTCTCGAGTTCGCCGCCGCCAACGGCAAGCCTCTGCTGGCGATCTGCCGCGGTGCGCAACTGCTGAACGTGCAGCGCGGGGGCACGCTGCACCTCGACCTCGAGCCCTCGGACGTCGTCCACCTGCCGGCCGAGCCGACGCACGACGACATCCGCGACATCTTCGTCTGGCACGACGTCGAGCTCGCGCCGGGCTCGCCGCTGGCCGTCGCCTCCGGGACCGCGCGGCTTCGAGTGGCGTCGGGCCACCATCAGGGCATCCGCGCGGTGGGAGAGGGTCTCGCCGTCGTCGCGACCTCCGACGATGGACTGGTCGAAGGGATCGCGAGCGATCGACCCGGCGAGTGGATGCTCGGGGTGCAGTGGCACCCCGAGATCGCCGACGGAGACCCGACCGGCGAGCAGGCGCCGTTTCTGCTGCTCAGGGACGCGCTGGCGGCTGCCCGACCCTAGACCTCGACCTGGTATCCCAGCGCCAGGTCGGCCGCGTTCTGCCCGCGGATGCCCCAGTTCACCTTCGGCGTCTCGCTGATCGTGATCTCGAGGCTCTGCGGCGGCACGCCGGCCTCGCGCTCCACGCGCTCGAACAGCTCGGCGATGAGCCGGCGCTTGGCCGCCTCCGACCGCCCCTCGAACATCGAGATCTCGATGATCGTGTAGTCGTCGCCGCGATCCTCAGGATGGATGAAGTCCTCGTCATCGAGCGTCACGAACCGCTGAAACCGCTTGTCGGCCGGGTACTCGAGCGCCGCCACGATCGCGCCGTGGATCGCGCTGCTGAGAGCGGCGCGCCGCTGCGGCACCAGCGCCGAACGGTGCGCCCAGATCACGACTGGCGCCATGCGGAAAGGGTAGCGGCGTCCCCCCGACGCCTGCGGGTGAAACTGGATCAACTCGTGCACGAGTCGTTTCGGCAGCGATCGATCGCGATCAGTGCACCGAAAAATGCGACCATTCGAGAGCCGTCGTGCGGGCAATGCCACGAGACGGATTGTCCACGGATTGTCCACCACGCGCGGGGTCGGAGGTGGCGGATACTCTCTCACTGACACGAGGCCGGACGTGCGAGCCATGACGCTGACGCCCTCTGTCGTGCCGCCATCCTCGCTCGCCCGTGCCGATACACTCAGGGCAACTTGCGGGCGGAGGTGAGCGCATGGCGGACCGGATTCCCGTCGTCCCCGAAGTGCTCTCCTGGGCGCGCAAGTCGGCGGGGCTAGACACGTCGAGAGCCGCGAAGAAGCTCGGCGTTGCGGAGACACGCATCCAGGAGTTCGAGGCCGGGTCGCTCGATCCGACCATCGTTCAGCTGCGCAACATGGCGACCGCGTACAAGCGTCCCCTTGCGGTGCTGCTCCTCCCGGAGCCGCCTCTCGACTTCCAGCCCATGAAGGATTTCCGACGCATGGGCAAGGCAGGCGACGAGTGGTCGCCAGAGCTGCATGTCGAGTTCAAGCGCGCGATGAGTCAGCGCGACGTGATGATCGAACTCTCCGAGGTCGCTCCAGGTTCGGTCCCGGCTTCGACCGACTCGCTCCAGATGCCGGACGCGAATGGAGCGAAGGCGGTGGCTGCTGCGCTCCGCGCGTTGGTCGGCATGGACGAGTGGCCCAAGGCCGCGTGGAAAACTCCGGCCACGCTCGTCAACACGGCGATTGAAGCCGTCGAATCGCTCGGGGTTCTCGTCGTCCAAGCTCGCGGCGTGCTCACGTCGGAGATGCGAGGTTTCTCGATCTCGGAGTGGCCGTATCCCGTGATCGTGCTCAACGCCAGCGACTGGCCGAGGCCGAAACTCTTCACGCTCTTTCACGAGCTGGCTCACCTCACTCGGAACGCCGGAGGCGTGTGCGACTTGCACGAACCGGGGTTGAAGGTGCCAGCGACCGAAGTAGATAGCGTGGAGCATTTTTGCAATCAGGTAGCGGCGGAAGTCCTCATGCCGGAAGCGCGAGTGAAGGCGCTCGGGATCGTGGCCGGGCAGGATTGGACGCCGGACGCGCTACATCGCGTGGCGGGTTCGTTCGGCGCGAGCGCTGAGGCGTTCCTCCTTCGACTCGTCGGATTGCAGCTCGCCTCGTGGGATCAGTACTGGGCCGTAAAGCCGGAACTGGACAAGATCTATGAAGACGCCCGCGCGGCTGAACGTGCGCGCCAGAAGAGCACGCCGGGCGGACCGAGCTTCTACGTGTTGAAGGCGAGAGACCTCGGGCACGGCTATGTCCATTCGGTGCTGGACGCCTACCGCGCTCGGGCGATTCGCTCCTATGACGCCGCCGACTATCTCGACGTGCAGTATCAGCAAATCGGGAAACTGAGCGAGGCCGCCAGTTGACGGATCGTATCTATTGCATGGATACGAGCGCGCTCATCGACGGGCTGGAGCGCTACTACCCCGTGTCCCTCTTCCCGGGCCTCTGGGACAAGATCGATGAGCTGGTGAAGGCTGGGCGCATCATCCTTTCCGAAGAGGTCTGGGAAGAGGGACGGAAGCACGACGCCGCTCTGAAGGACTGGTGCGACGGGCACGGTAAAGACGCCCTTGTCGTGGCGACAGACGCGAAGATCGCGGCGGAGGTCCAAGGCCTCCTGGCAAAGTTCCCGAAGATGGTCGCAGATATGAAGGGGCGCAATCGCGCGGACCCCTTCGTCATCGCGGTGGCGAAGCATCGCGGAGCGGTCGTCGTGACCGGCGAAGGTGCCGACGGTAACGCCAACCGTCCGAAGATTCCCTACGTCTGCGGAGAGATCTCCGTCGAGTGCTATCGCTTCATCGACATCATCCGCGATGAAGGCTGGGCCTTCTAGGAGATGGGCTAAAGGTGCCGCGCCCTGCAGAGGGACGCCTCGAGCAGCTGGCGCGGGAGATCGTCGCACACGAGCTGGGCGTCGAAGTGACTCGCTTCGATGACGGCTCCGCGCCTTCACAGGTGGACGCGATGATCCATCTGCCGAGCGGACTTGTGCCGCTCGAAGTAGTGGCGGACCATCACGTCGAGCACGAGCGGCAGTGGAACGCGCTCAACAAGCTCGGGCGTTCCATAGACCTGGCGCCGGGCGCTCCGGGTTGGTGGGTGACCATCGAGCACACGGCAGATGTACGCCGCCTACGCACCGAGCTTCCGGCGATGCTCGCGGCACTGCCCGACGAAGGAGAGCGCGACATCCTGGAGCCGGACATCCCAGAAGAGTTCTACGCGCTCGGAGTTGTCGGTCTCCAGGCGCTGGAGCGTCCCAGCGTCGCCTACCTGTCGGACGAGGGCTGGAACAGTTGGGACGATCCGGTCCAACTTAACGACTGGGTGGAGCGTGTACTCGCCCGCGAGACCGACGTGCCGAAGAAGCTACGCAAAGTCGATGCGCCGGAGCGTCACGTCTTCATCTGGGCGACCATTGGCTCCGCCTGGTGGGTGAATCGCCAGCTCATCTGGGAGGACGACGAGGACGAAGGCGAAGGGGAGCTGCCCACGTCCGGGCCTGCCCTTCCCGAGGGCGTCACACACGTCTGGGTCGCTGCGTACATCACGCGGCGCGGGTGCGTCTACTACTCCGAGCGCGACGGCTGGAGGCGGGCCGACTGGCTCGCGGAGGAGCACTAGACAGGAAGGTCGTGGCTCCAACAAGCTCCCCGCATGACTGTCACTCCCTTTCAAGCCGCCGTGGACGTGTTGGACCGCGCCGACGCCCTGTTGGCTCTCGACCGTCCGAAACTCCCGCTGTCGGTTCGGGAGGATGTCCGGCGCTCGTGCCTTGCGATGGGACTGGCTGCCATCGACACTCAGATGCACTGGAGCATCGCGCGCACGGACTTGAAGGGCGCGCTCCCCGCCGCGTTAGCAAACCTGAGCATCTCATTCGGCGATCTGGTGAAGGCCGATCACGCGGCAGTGGAAGCCCGGAGGACCAATTCGATCCATCGCCCGGCATCCGCGTCCAGGCGTGTACTGATGACTGCCATCTCCTGGCGGTCCTTCCAACGGGCGGACAAGCTGGCGGAAGGTCTGAAGATGGTCGGCGTGAAGCTGGACGACGTGGCAGCCGCGATGGTCCCAGCAGAACCCGCCAAAGACGTTCGCAAACGGCTCAACAAGCTGGCGGACCGACGGAACGCGATCGTGCATGAAGGCGACATAGCGGTGAAACAGCGACCCCATGCGATCAAGCGAGGCAACATATCGGCGGGCGCGGTAGCCGCCGACCTGTTGTGGATCCGGCGCTTCTTGACCGCGCTGGATTCGATCTCCTGAGCTATGCGGCGAGAAATTTTTCGCACTCACGCTGAGCACGATGCGGCGGACGGTCGCCGCTGGTGGGAGGGGGCGGCCGTCAGAGGCCAAGTTACTTGGAGGGGATGACGGGAATCGAACCCGCGTAATCAGTTTGGAAGACTGAGGCTCTACCATTGAGCTACATCCCCGTGGCCCGAAGACCGACCTCTACAGTACCGGTTCGCGCCGGGGAATCTGACGCCTGGCGGGGCGTTTGCCCGGTGCCGTAGCCTGGGCTCTCGACGACCCGTGAGGAGCCGAGAAGCCACGTCCGAGTCCAGGGTTGGAACTCCGCCGCCTCGGGATCGCGCTGATGCGGCCGATGCGGGTCGCGCCCTCGCACGGCTGCGCGTCATCCGGTTCGGGATGCGCGTGCTCGCGCTCGCCGCGCTCGCCCTGCTGCTGCGCTTCGTGGTCATCCCGCAGTTCGTGGATGCCGGGCACGACATCCACGCGATCCAGCACCTGTCGCCCTGGCCGCTTCTGCTCGGCCTGGCGCTGGAGCTCGCGTCGCTCGCGGCCTACGGCGCGCTGACGTTCACCGTGCTCGATCCGCGCGATCGCCCGACGTTCGGCACGGTCACGCGGGTCGATCTGGCCGGCGTCGCGACCACCAACGTCGTCCCGGCCGGGGGAGCGATCGCGCTCGCCGTACGCTATCGGCTGCTGGCCCGGGCGGGCAGTTCGGCCAGCACGATCGTCGGCGGGCTCGCGGTCGAGGTCATCATGTCGAACCTCCTGCTCGGCGGCGTGTTCGCGCTCGGGCTGCTGCTCTCGCTGGCGAGCCTGCCCCCGAGTCCCTACTACCAGGTGGCCGGCGCCTTCATGGTGGTGATCTTCGGCGGCGCGGCGGTCGCGCTCGCCGTCGCCGTGCGCAGGCGGTCGCGGGTGCTGAGCACGGTCCACCGGGCGACGCGGCGGCTGCCCGAGTCGTGGCGCGAGCGCATTCTGACCTTCGTGGATGACGCGGTCGGCAACGTCGCGGCCCTCGCCGTCGATCGTCGGCGCTTCGTCACGGCCGTGTTCTGGGGCGCGCTCAACCCGATCCTGGATGCCGCGGCCCTCTGGGTGCTGCTGACCGCCTTCGGCTATGCCGCCGATCCGGGCCAATTGCTGCTCGTGTACGGGCTGGTCGGCATCCTGGCCATCGTCCCGATCACACCGGGCGGGCTCGGCGTGGTCGAAGGGGTGATGGTGCCGCTGCTGGTCGCGCTCGGAGCGAGCTACCAGACCGCCCTGCTGGGCGTGATCGCCTGGCGCCTGCTGCAGTTCTGGATGCCGATGCCGTTGGGCGCGCTCAGCGCCGTCTCTTTGCTGGCGTGGCCGAATCGGCCGCGCCGTTCGACGAGATAGGTCAGCTGGCGACCGCGAGCTCGGCCTCGTCGGCGTCGATCCGCACCGCGACGCAGACATGTGCCTCTTCCCACGCCATCGCGAAGAACACGCTCGTCTCGATCGGACCGGTCTCGCCGCAGTCGAGGCACCGCGGCTCGAAGGCGCGCAGCTCCATGATCTCGATATCTGCCATGCGTCCAGTGTGCGTGCCCGCACCGACATCGGCTCGAAGGCACGCGGCAACCGGAACCGTTAGACTTCGGGGGGCCATTTTGACGGCCGGCGCATCCGGGGCGTAGCTCAGCTTGGTAGAGCGCCCGCTTTGGGAGCGGGAGGCCGCAGGTTCAAATCCTGTCGCCCCGACTCGCTCAGACTTTTTCACCACAGAACAGAATCACGGAGACACCCATGGTCACCACGACCGTCGAGAAGCTCAGCCCCACCCGCGTGAAGCTCAACATCACCGTCACGCC
>Ga0207694_10005242_pt1 | contig 10001 bp, 8 predicted proteins | sample KBSC34metaG_FD_184353 | JGI IMG/M metagenome (GOLD analysis project Ga0207694, IMG submission 184353) | Corn rhizosphere microbial communities from Kellogg Biological Station, Michigan, USA - KBS C3-4 metaG (SPAdes) (version 2) | ecosystem: Host-associated > Plants > Roots > Rhizosphere > Soil... | reverse complement strand
CTCGAGCGCCGTCGTCGTCATGGCGCCGCGCCCGCCACGCGGTTCTCCAGCGTGAGCGCTCCGATGGTGATGGTCACGACGTCTCCCGGGGCGAGGGAGAATTCGTGGGGGGGCACGATCCCGGTCCCCGTCATCAGGAACACGCCGCCCGGGAACGTCAGCTCCTCGGTCAGGTACGACACGAGCTCTTCCAGGGGGCGTTTGATGCGCGACGTGCGCGTCTCGCCCTGGAAGGCCGCCTGCCCGCCGCGTGTCAGTGTCAGCTGTACGGAGAGGTCCTTCAGGTTCCCGAGCGCGTCGTCGCCCACGACGATGCCGGGCCCGAGCGCGCACGAGCCGTCGTACACCTTGGCTTGCGGCAGATAGAGCGGGTTCTCGCCCTCGATGTCGCGCGACGAGACGTCATTGCCCACGCAGTAACCGACGATCTCCCGGGACGCGTTCACCACCAGCGTCAGCTCCGGCTCGGGCACGTTCCAGCGGCTGTCGGCGCGCACCCGGATCGGCAGGTCGTGCCCCACGACGCGCCACCCGACGGACTTGAAGAACAGCTCTGGCCGCTTCGCCTCGTAGACCCGGGCGTAGACGTCTTTCACGGCCGACTCGGCCTCGCGCGCTTCGCGGCTGCGCTGATACGTCACGCCGGCTGCCCAGACCTCGTGCGCCGCCTCGATGGGCGGCAGCAGGCGGCCGGTGGCGGCCTCGCTGTGAGGAACGGAGCGTAGCATCGCTGCCATGCCTTCGCGCGGAAGTCGCAAGAGCAGATCCAGCCCCAGGTCGGTGGGGAGCGACCGCCCGTCGAGCGCCCAGCGAGCCGTGCCCTGCGGCGCCTCGTGTCTCGTCAGCAGCACGACCGCAGAGTAGGTCTCGTGTAGAGGGGTGTCAACGAAGCGCCCGAGCGGTGTCAACCCCGCATGGACACCTCGCAGCGTTTCGGACAGTTGACCGGGAGCGAGCGAGTGTCCGCGGTCGAACGCGCGCGTTCAGCCGCGCAAACCCTCGTCATTTTGGAGGTGCGGAGCTGGCACGGCGGATGCTGATCCGGCATCTCGACAGCGTCGACCCGGACCCCCTCGTACGGAGACCGCCATGACCATCGAACAAAAGATCACCGCCTTCGCCATCAATGAGGCCGACTGGCTCGTCTGGTTGGTGCTCGGCCTCTCGATGGGCGCCAGCGTCGCCGTGTCCCGAGCCGTCTCCCTCCTGCTCGAAAGCCGCCCCATCCGCCGTACCACCGCCCGCCTCTCCCGCCTCATCCGCACGACATACGCAGCCGTGATGATCTAGGACGCCTCCTATTGCCGGACCGTCAGAGCGACCGAAGGGAGCGAGTTCAGCAACGGGAGGCGCGGCTTAGCCGCGCCGGCTCCCCTCTAGAAGATTCCGGAGGGGGGCTCGTGGGGGGCCGTCCGCGGCCCCCCGCGGGCTTTTCAGCTCCCTTTCCAGTAGCGGATCTTGCCCGTGTCGCTATGGACGAACTGCGAGTGCGGGTAGAAGCCGACGCCGCCGAGCCGCAGCGAGCGCACGAAGAAGAGCAACGAGCGGGTCGGCACGCCGCGGATGCGGAAGTCGACCGCGTGCCCCTCGACGTGCTGGCTCATGCGAGCGACGGCGTGTCCCTTCTTGCGCAGCATCAGGTTGTATTTCGGCGATCGATATCCGGAGACGATCTCGATGCGCGCCGCACTGAACTTGCGGGCGGCGCGGGCGAGCACGTCCACCAGGCGCGTGTCCATCTGGGTCGCCTGGTTCGTGTAGTGATCGCGGAGGAAGGTGTGGACCTGTGGCTCCAGCGGATCGCCGGGGAGGATGGGCAGCGCCTCACGCGTCCAGACGTTGAAGAGCGTCGTGATCGGCTCGACTCGGATGCCGGGCAGCGCGATCGGCGACGGCGCGGCGGGCGGCCTGTTGTTCGGCCTGCGCCGCGCGGCCGATCTCTTGTCGAGCGCGGCGACCTCGCGCTGCGCAGCGGCCAGCGCGTCGTCGCTGAGATGCAGGTCGGGCCGCATCTCCTTGTCGCGGAACCACGCCTCGCGCTTCGACAGCTCGCGCGGCTCGCCGGGCATCAGATGCTCGGCGCGAGCCTCGACTTGATCGAAGACGCGATCGAGACCCAGCGCCTCTACCCCGGGCGCAGGGCAGGAGGCCGCCACCAGCGGCGAGCAGAGAGTGACCACGGCGGGAACCAGAGACAGCACGGCTACTAACTATACCAATCGTCGCAAATTTAAGGATCCTGAGGTCTTTCGACGCGGTCTTGCGCTGCGGTCTTGCGCTGCGGTCTTGTCCGCTCCGGTGTTGCCGTGGGGGGTCTTGCCACGGCGTCCCCGGGCCGTGATCTCTGGGACGCCGCGCGACCCGAGACGCCCGCGTCCGCGGCGTCCCTGTGGGAGACGTCGGGAGCGGTGGTGACAGCTCTTCCGCCGGTCGGTGTCGAGCCGGCATGGACCCATCGATGCCTTTGGTCGTCTCGGCGCTGCTCAGAGAGAATCGCGGTCGCGTCCGCCTGTGGCTGTTGGTGGCTGCGGTCGTGGCGCTGTTGCAATGCTGGGGCAATGCCGCCGGCGCCGCCGACGGGGGAGGCGATGGGCGGCCCCTGGCCGGCGTGACGCCCCCGCGCCTGGTCGCCTCCGAGCCCATCGAGCGGCCCGCTTCGGGCGAGGGCGGGCTGGACGGCGAGCGTGACGCTCCCGGACCCGGCCGTGACGCGGTCGACGTCGAGATGGACCTCACCATCGACGCGGACGGCAGCGTCGCCAACGTCGTCCTGGTGCGGCCGGGCTTCGTCGCGTTCGACGAGGCCGCGATTGCCGGCGTGCGGCGCTTTCGGTTCGATCCGGCGCGACGCGGCGGCGTCGCGGTCCCCGCGCGGGTGCGCTACCGCCATCACTTTCCGCCGATCCTCGAGGTGGCGACGGATCCCTCGTCTCGTTCGGAGAAGGAGCGATCGGCGGCTCCGGTCCTCGACTCTCCCGAGGCCGACGTCGCCCTCTCGATGAAGGACGAGGGGAACGGCCCGCCCGCGGTATCCGTGGGCGTCTCCGACTCCGCCAGGACCTCGGCCGATCCCGGCGAGCTCGAGTACGGTGCGACGGCCCGCGTGCGGGAGGCGCCCCGCGGTACCACCCGCCGCACCGTCGAAGGTGCGGCGCTCGTCGAGACGCCGGGCACCCGCGGCGACGCGCTCCGTGTGATCGAGCTGCTACCAGGGGTTGGAAGGCCCTCCGCCGCAGACGGACAGGCCATCATCCGCGGCAGCGCGCCCGCCGACTCGGAGGTCTTCTTCGAAGGCACGCAGGTGCTGCGCCTCTACCACTTTGGCGGGCTCACCAGCTTCGTCAACGGCCGCCTGGTCGATCACATCGACCTGCACCCGGGGAACTTCTCGGTGAAGTACGGGCGCAAGCTGGGGGGCATCGTCGACGTGGGCGCCCGCGACCCGCGCGGCGACGCGCTCCACGCCCTGGCGGACGTGAACCTGATCGACGCGAGCGTCCTGGCGGAAGGGCCGCTCGGCCGGTCAGCCTCCATCGCGCTCGGCCTGCGGCGGAGCTACATCGGCAACGTGATCTCGTCGCTGTCGTCCGACGGCGGCGTCCTGGCGGCGCCGGTCTACGACGACTACCAGCTGTTCGTCACGTGGCGCCCGAGCGATCGCGATCGTGTGCGCTTCCTCGGTTACGGCAGCCGCGACAGCCTGGGGCTCGACTTCGACGCCCCCGATCAGGATCCGGCGCTGTCGGGCGCGTCCTCCGCCAAGACCTACTTCCACCGGGCGCAGGTGTCATGGGAGCACCGCTACTCCGACCGCGTGAGGCACGAGGCGCAGCTGGCGTTCGGCGGGCTTGGCTTCGTGGCAAACATCGGGGACGCCCTGCGCCAGGACATCACGGGCCCCGAGCTGTTCGGCCGCGGCGAGCTGGGCTGGCGGATCGCAGACGGCCTGTCGCTGGCGGCGGGCATCGACGTGACGTCGCAGTGGTTGACGGCGCACTACCGCGGCCCGGTGGTCGGCGCCGATGAGGGGGACCCCGCCGTGAGCGGGCCGCTGGCGACCATGCCGACGGTGGCCATCGACACCCGGGCGCTGTTCTTCCGCCCGGCGGGCTACGCGGAGGCGACCTGGCACGGGCCGGCGGGGCTGACGGTGATCGGCGGGGGCCGTGTCGACTACTTCGGCGACATCGCGCAAACGACGTTCGATCCGCGGCTGACGGCGCGCCTGGCGATCGGCGCCGCCACGTTCCTGAAGGGCGGGGTGGGGCGGTTCTCGCAGGCCCCGAGCTACGGCCAGGCGGTGCCGGGGATCGGGAATCCCAACCTGCGCGCCGCTCGCGCCTTGCACCTCGATCTCGGCTTCGAGCACGGCGTGGGCAGCGCGTTCAGCTTGGGGGCCGAGGTCTTCGCGAAGCGGCTGTCGGAGCTGGTGGTGGCGGCCCCCGGCGCGCCGGGAGGCGTGGAGAACGATGGCATCGGCAAGATCTACGGGGCCGAGGTGTCCTTGAAGGCGCAGGCCACGCGGCTGTCGGGCTTCCTGTCGTACACCTTGTCGCGCAGCGAGCGGCGCGATCACCCGAACAGCGCCTGGCGCCTGTTCGACTATGACCAGACCCACATCTTGACGCTGGCGAGCGCGTTGCACCTGCCGCGGCACTGGGAGGTGGGCGCCGCGTTCCGACTGGTCACCGGCAACCCGGAGACCCCGGTCACCGGCAGCGTGTACGACGCCGACCGCGACCTGTATCGCCCGCTTTACGGGAACGTGAACGGCGCGCGGGCGCCGATGTTCCAGCGGCTCGACATCCGCGTCGAGAAGCAGTGGCACCCCGGGCGCATGCTGCTGGCGACGTACCTCGATCTGCAGAACGCCTACAACCACAAGAACATCGAGGCCACCGGGTACGGCTTCGATTACAGGCAGCGGGTCGACGTCAGCGGATTGCCGGTCTTCCCGTCCCTCGGCGTGCGGGGCGAGCTTTGAGCGCCGATCGAAAGAGGTCTCGAGAGACGAACGTCGACAGGAGGAACGTGATGCCGACCGAGGAAAAGAGGCTGGCGAAACGAGCGCTTCTGATGGGTGCGCTGGCGGCGTTGATGCTGGGCGGGGCGCCCGGGTGCGGGCCGGACACGACGCCGGGGTCGCGCCTGGCCACGACGCGCGTGCTGGGGGCCCGCATCGTCGCGGGCGGCGATCCGGCACGGACGTGGCCGCGGCCCGGCGAGGCGGTCACCGTTTCGTGGGTGGTGGCGGGGCCGCGAGCCCGCTCGCTGGCGTGGTCGTTCCGGACGACGGCGTGCGCGGCGGCTATGGACGACGACGCGTGCGCGGCGAGGGGCGCCGTGGTGCCGGCCATCAGCCCCGAGGGGGGAAGCGGTCGAGGAGACGGCGTGTCGCCGCCCGCCCTGGCGATCGCCGCGCCCGCGGCCGGCGCGGACGTGAATCGCCTGCTCGTGAGCGGCGTGATCTGCGCGGGGGGGGCCGTCGGCGATCCGTCCGCAGCGGCGTGGTCGCGCTGCGCGCCCGACGCCGACGACGGGCTGCCGGCGGTGGACGAGACCGACGTGCGGCTGACGGTCTGGCTGCAGCTGGGGGAGGCCGGCAACGCGCCCCCGTCGCTGGCCGGCGCGGCCGTCACGTGGGCCGGCGACGCGTGGCAGAGCGGAGCCGCCGATTCGACGTTCACGTCGTCGGGAGGCCCGTGCGCCGGCGACGGCTCCATGCCGCAGGTGGTGCGCGCCGACGACGAGGAGCGCGACGTGGTCGTGACGATCGACGGTGCCAACCGCGAGTCGATCGAAGGCGCGAACGACGCCGCCGGCGACATGACCCGCGAACAGGCGCAGGTCTCGGCATTCACGACGCTGGGATCGTTCGCGACACAGTTCGGGACGGTGACGTCGAGCGACACGCGCGCCGCCACCCCCGTGCGCTTCAAGTGGACGGCCCCCTCGGCCCAGGACGCGCAGCTCGACCCGGACGGCCGCGTCGTGCGGTTCGTGTTCGTGGTGCGCGACGGCCGCGGCGGGCTGGACGCGACGACGCGGACTCTGTGCCTGGTCCCGCCCCCGCCGAAGCCCTGAAGACTACCGCGGAGCCCGCCGGCTCACGTTGACGAGCTGGTTCAGCGAACCGGACGTGAAGCCGGCCAGGTCGAGGGCCACGAACGTGAAGCCCGAGCGGCGGCCGAGGGCCACGATCGCTTCGCGGACCGCCGGCTCGAGGGCGCGCGGCATGCTGTCGACGGGAAGCTCCAGGCGGGCGATGGTGTCGTGAAAGCGGACCCGGAGCTGGCGAAAACCCAGGGCGCGCAGGCCGTCCTCGAAGCCGTCGACCTGGCGCAGGCGGTCGCTGGTGATCTCGGTGCCATACGGGAAGCGCGACGACAGGCAGGCGAGCTGCGGCTTGTCCCAGGTCGGCAGGCCGAGCGCGCGCGACAGCGCGCGGATCTCCTCCTTGACGAGGCCGGCTTCGACCAGCGGGTGGCGGGCGCCGTGCTCGTTGGCCGCGTCGAGGCCCGGCCGGTGGTCGCCCAGATCGTCGACGTTGGTGCCGAGCAGGACGGCGTCGAGCCCCAGCGCCCGCGCGCGCGGCCGCGCCAGCTCGAGGAGCTCGGCCTTGCAGTGATAGCAGCGGTTGGTGGGGTTCTGCGCGAAGCCGGGCCGCTCGAGCTCGTGCGACGCGATCACTTCGTGGCGCGCGCCGATGAACGCCGCCAGCTCGCGCGCCGCACGCCGCTCGCTGTCCGCCATGGTCTCGGATTCGGTGGTCAGCGCCACCACCCGATCCCCCAGCACGTCGTGCGCGACCTTCAGCAGCAGGGTCGAGTCCACGCCGCCCGAGAAACAGACCAGCGCCGAGCCTTGCTGGCCGAGCACCTCGCGCAGGCGCGCGTGCTTCGCGGCCACGGCGGGATCGAGTCCGCGGACACCCGTGTTGGCTTCCGTATTGGCGTTCGCGTTGGCGGGGATCGCGCTCATGACCCGCGCAAATCTACCACCTCGGATGCGGCCAGGGCCGCCGCCACCTCGCCGGGCAGGTCCAGGTCGCGCTCCGCCTTCTCGGCGTCCTGAAGCCGCGCCGCCGTCGCGGGGTGCCGCGGCAGGAACAGCGAGCAGCAGTCGTCGAACGGCAAGATGGACGTCTCGTAGGTGCCGATGCGGCGCGCGAGCGCGGTGGTGTCCACCTTGTCGTAGGTGACGAGCGGGCGCAGCACCAAGTGCCGCGCCGCCGCCTCGATGGCAGCCAGATTCTGCACGGTCTGGCTCGCCACCTGGCCCAGATTCTCGCCGGTGACCAGCGCGTCGGCGCGGACCCGGTCGGCGACGGCGTCGGCGATGCGCATCATCATGCGCCGGTACAGCACGACGGCCAGCTCGCCCGGGCCGGCGTCCCGCAACCGCTTCTGGGTCTCGGTGAACGACACGACCGTGATGGTCTCCAGCGCCTGCCAGCGCCGCAGGATCTTGCCGAGCGCCACGACCTTGTCCCGGCTCTTCTCACCGATGTAGGGCGGCGAGTGAAAGTACACCGCGTCCAGGGCCAGGCCGCGCTTGGCCGCCAGCCACGCCGCGACCGGCGAGTCGATCCCGCCCGACAGCAGCACGAGCCCGCGGCCCGAGACGCCGACCGGCAGACCTCCGGGCGCGGCGCGCTCGCCTCCGTAGACGAACGCGCGATTCGTCGTGACCTCGACGCCGACGGTGAGCTGCGGCTTGTGCACGTCGACGCGCAGCCCGGTCGCCTGCAGGACCCGCCCGCCCACGTCGCGCGCGAGGTCGACCGAGGTGAACGGCAGCTCCTTGTCGCCGCGGCGGGCCTCGACCTTGAACGTCGTCACGCCCTGTTCGTCGCGCGCGCGCGTGGCGACCGCGCACGCCTCCGCCGCCATCGCGTCGAGGGTCGGCGCGGTGACCGACGCGACGGAGATCGACACCAGCCCGAACACCCGCGCCAGGCGCTGGGCGGCGTCCTCGGCGGCCAGCTCGTCGGGGACGTGGACCAGCACCCGGCCATGCACCGGCTCCACCCGGGCTCCCGGGACGTCCGCGATCGCGGCGGCCATGTTCCGGTGCAGCGTCGCCTCGAAGCGCTTGCGATTGCCGCTCTTCAAGAACAGCTCGCCGAACCGGCAGAGGATCACTCGGGACATCGGAGCGGTCATCATGCGAGCTCCAGGAGAGCGTCGACCGCGGCGTCGAGCGGGCGCAGCCCCGCGATCTCGGCGCCGAGACGCGCGGCCCCCGCGTGCAGATCGGGATCGTCGATCACCCGCGCGATCGCGGCGCGCAGCCCGCCGGGCGTCGGCGCGGGCAGATCGATCCCCGCGCCCAAGGCCGCGATGCGGCGGGCGTTCTCGGGCTGATCGGCGAACAGCGGCACCACCACCAGCGGCCGGGCGGCCGCCAGCGCACCGATGACGGTGCCCGAGCCGCCGTGGCAGATCACCGCGCGGGCGCGCGCCAGCGCCTCTCCCTGGGGAACCCAGGCCTCGACGTGCACGTTGCCAGGCACGGGGCCGAGCGCGTCCCGCTCGACGCCGGGTCCCGTCGTGAGGAGGGCCCGCACGGGCGCGTCCGCCAGCGCGTCGAGCGCCACCCGGTAGATGGCGCGCGCCTCCTCGATCGTGCTCGTCACCGTCCCGAAGGTCACATAGACGAGGGGGCCTGGCTCGCCGCTGCGATCCCACGCCGGGGCCGCGGCGCTCGCGGGCGCGTCGACCTGCGTGCGGACGTGGAAGGGGGCCTGTTCACCGTCGATCCCGGCCGGACCGTCCAGCGACGGCGGGAACCAGGTGAACACGGGCTCGGCGCGTCGCCAGGCGTCGCCGCCGTCGGGAAGGCCGGTGCGCGCGCGCAGCGGGGCGATGGCCTCGGCCGCCGCGGTCCGGGTCGGTGCTTCGGAAGCCGCGCTGTGCACGGCGACGCGGGCATGCGGGATCCGGGCGGCGTCGGCGGCGACCGCGGCCGCGAACTCGAAGGACTCGCGGACGATCACCGCGGGGCGAAAGGCTTCGATTGTCTCGCGCAGCCGCGGCAGGGCCGTTTGCGCGACCACGCCGGCGAAGATGTGACGGACGATGAAATCGGACCTCTCCTCGGCGGGGGCTGCGCGCAGGCGCGTCCACAGCGGCGTCAGGCCTGCGTCCCCAGGGTGATCCAAGAGCGCGTGCGGCAGCTGCGCGCGCGCCAGCGTCTCGCCGAGGTCGGCCGGGCCGGCGACGAGGATCTCGTGGCCGCGCTCGCGCAGCGCGCGGGCATACGGCAGGAGGGGCCGCACGTGCCCCACGCCACGAGTCGACGAAAACAGGATTCGCACGGAGCGGCTTCTAGCACGACAGGCCTGGCGCCCGTCGGCCCTGTCGCCCATCGGTGGTGCGCCTTCGACCTCGACGGGAAGCGCGACATCGCTGTCGCGCTTCCGCCCGCGGCCGCCCGCCAAAGCTCCAGAACGTCGCGCAAATCCGGGGTGGCATATTGCGGTGCTTGGATGGCTAACGAGCCCGGACGTTGGACCACCATGGCTCGCGACGGGCGGGACGACGGCCACCCATGGCGTCGGGATGAAGGATCTCCGCCAGCAGCTCGATGGTCTCGAACAGGCGCGGTCCCGATCGGTTGAAGTACCGGTTTCCGTCGGCGACGTAGACCTGGCCCGAGCGGACGGCGCGCAGCCCGGCCCAGCCGGGGCGGTCCATCAGGCGCGGCATCTCCGCGCGCGCCCGCTCTAGCCCGAAGCCGCAAGGGGCCACGACCAGCACCTCCGGGTCGGCGTCGAGGACCGCCTGCCAGGGCACGGCCGCCGAGTGAGCGTTCGCGTTTCCGAGCACGCAGTCGCCACCGGCGTGCTCGACCAGCGCGGGTCCCCAGTTCCCCATGGGGAAGATCGGATCGGCCCATTCCAGACAGACGACCGACGGTCGCCGGGCCGTCGCCCACCGATCTCGGGTTTGCCCGAGATCGGAACGCAAGCCGGCTATAGCCGACTTGTGCATTATGAT
>Ga0207694_10005239_pt1 | contig 10004 bp, 5 predicted proteins | sample KBSC34metaG_FD_184353 | JGI IMG/M metagenome (GOLD analysis project Ga0207694, IMG submission 184353) | Corn rhizosphere microbial communities from Kellogg Biological Station, Michigan, USA - KBS C3-4 metaG (SPAdes) (version 2) | ecosystem: Host-associated > Plants > Roots > Rhizosphere > Soil... | reverse complement strand
CTTCGGCTTCGTGGAAATGGCGGATGGTGGCGAAGCTGCCATCGGAGCCTTGAATGGTTCTGAATTCCAAGGCCGCACGCTGACGGTGAACGAAGCTCGTCCGCGTGAAAGCGGTCGTGGCGGTGGCGGCGGTGGTGGTGGTGGCTACGGCGGCGGTGGCGGTGGCGGCCGAGGTGGTGGCGGCGGTGGCCGAGGCGGTGGTGGCGGCTATGGCGGTGGCGGTGGTGGCCGTTACTAAGCCAACCTGTCGCTGATTCGACCTTTGCAGCGTTTCGATTGACGCCTTCCGTCCCGACCGGAAGGCGTTTTTCGTTGACTCAAGTCAAACCAGCAAAACAACCGATTCAGACACAACAAAGAAAAACCTTAACGGTCCGGGAATCGCTCTTCCCGTCACTTCCAGCCGTCGTTAGAATGTTGAGACATTCAAGGATGAAGATAAGTGTGCATGAAGGCATGCTTTTTTGTGTAGTGACCTGCAATGTGCAGGCCTAACCCGATGTGGCATCTACGAGTTTAGCCAGGATAGTTCGTCGTAACATTACGATCAGGTCGCGATTCAACGACGAAATTAAGGACTCGCTCATGCTCCGGGAATGCACGATTCGCTCAGTTCGCTAGGGTTCATCGCAGCGGCCTCTCTGTGGTGGACCTGTCGGCAAACATCCTCCCTCTGGGCGTCTCACGAGGCATTCTTTACTCGTTTTCTGTGCAACTTTCTTAATTTGGTCCGCGCGGATCATGGCCGCTGGCTCTGATCGTGTTGGATCTCTCGCTCCCGATAGGTCTCGGTAGACCGTCTCCGAGATCGAACTGTTCCCTGACCGTGTTTCAACAGCATCACTATGAACCTCGAAAAAGTACGCAACATCGGTATCTCGGCTCACATCGACTCGGGCAAAACAACTTTGACCGAACGAATCCTGTTCTACTCGGGTCGCATCCACGCGATTCACGAAGTCAAAGGGAAGGACAACGTCGGTGCGACGATGGACTTCATGGAACTGGAACGAGAAAAAGGCATCACCATCACCGCCGCTGCCACGCAAGTGAAGTGGGAGGTCGATACCCCGGCTGCGTCGAAGGACGAGTTCACCATCAACGTGATTGATACGCCAGGTCACGTCGACTTCACCGTGGAAGTCGAGCGATCGCTGCGCGTACTCGATGGCGCGATTCTCGTTCTGTGTTCGGTTGGTGGTGTCCAAAGTCAGTCGCTGACCGTCGATCGTCAGATGAAGCGCTACAAGGTCCCTCGCATTGCCTTCATCAACAAGATGGACCGGACCGGGGCCAACCCGGACAAGGTCATCAAGCAGATTGGAGAGAAACTGCATGTCACGGCGGTGCCCCTGCAGATCCCGATGGGTCGCGAGCAGGCGTTCCAGGGTGTCGTTGACCTGATCACGATGCAGGCGATGTTTTTCGACGGCGAAGACGGCGAAATCATCCGTCGCGAAGCCATTCCTGCCGAGTACCAGGATCAGGCCAAAGAAGCCCGTGCGCATATGCTCGAGCAACTTTCGCTCTTCAGCGATCCGTTGATGGAAATGTTGCTAGAAGAGAAAGAACCGCCGATCGACGAGATCCGCAAGATCATCCGTTCCGCGACTCTCGCTCAACAGATCACCCCGGTGATGATGGGTTCCGCGTACAAGAACAAAGGTGTTCAGGAAATCCTCGATGCCGTGACCTATTACTTGCCTAGTCCTCTGGACCGCAAGATGACAGCGATCGACCAGTCGAAGAAGCCGAAGTCAGATGACGACACGAAAGACCCGAACTGGAACCGCGTTGCCCTCGAATCCGATCCGAAATTGCCGCTCGTTTGCATGGCTTTCAAGACGGTTGTCGAGGAATATGGACAACTTACGTATACGCGAATCTATCAGGGCAAGATCGTCAAAGGCGACAGCTACTTCAACACCCGTACGGGCAAGAAGGTGCGATTTGGCCGTCTCGTTCGGATGCATGCCAACGATCGTCAGGACGTCGATGTGGCCGAAGCAGGCGATATCGTCGCTCTGGTGGGTGTCGACTGTGCGTCGGGGGATACGTTCTGCGCAGAAGCGGTCAATTACTCGCTCGAAAGTATCTTCGTTCCGGATGCCGTGATTCGCCTCAGCATCGAGCCCGCCAAGCGGGACGGTGCCGACAAGCTGGGCAAGGCCCTGGAACGATTCCGCCGCGAAGATCCGACGTTCCGCGTGCTGACCGACGAAGAAACCGGTCAGACACTGATCGCCGGCATGGGCCAGTTGCACCTCGACATTTACGTTGAACGCATCAAGCGTGAATACGGTGTCGAATGCATCATCGGTCAGCCTCGCGTCGCTTACCGTGAAACGCCGACGAAGGAAGTGGAATTCAACTACAAGCACAAGAAGCAGACCGGTGGCTCAGGTCAGTACGGCCACGTCGTCGGTAAGCTGGTTCCTCTGCCGGAAGACAGCGCGATCTCCTACGAATTCGTGAACGACGTCACCGGGGGCCGCATTCCGAAAGAGTACATCAAGCCGATCGACGAAGGCTTCCAACGAGCCTTGGTTAAAGGTCCGCTGTGCGAGTGCGAAGTGGTGAATGTTCAGATGATTCTGCAGGACGGAAGCTACCACGATGTCGACTCGTCAGAAATGGCGTTCGGTATCTGTGCGTTCGACTGCATGCGAGAAACGTTGAAGAAGGCGGCCATCGGGCTGCTGGAACCGATCATGAAACTGGAAGTGGAAGTTCCCGAGGAATTCCAGGGGAACGTCACCGGCCATATCTCGAGCAAACGAGGTCTGGTGGGTGCGACCGAGACGAACATGGGCGTGGCCACGATCGTCGCGGAAGTTCCATTGGCCAGCATGTTCGACTACGCCAACGAACTGCGTTCGATGACGCAGGGCAAAGGCACCTTTACGATGGAATTCGCGAAGTACTCGATGTTGCCTCGCGGATTGCAGGATGAAGTTGTCGAAAAGCGCAAGAAAGACAAAGCCGACCGCGCCGCGATGAAGTAATCATCGCTGTGAACGGCTGAAGAAAGAACGAAGCCCAGGTTGGAACAACCTGGGCTTCGTCATTCTTTGCGTGCCACTTCCGGGTGGTCCCGATTGCCCGTCCGCGGGCTATCGGGGTGGCAAATCCACAAGAGGCTTGTCTCAATCAACATCCACGTTCAGCAGCCAAGCCATAGTCGTTATTAGCCCAATTCGCCGCTTGCAAGGAGTAATGCAACCTGACATCCCTGCAAAAAGCTCGGCACATGCAGTGATTCATTGACGGTATGAATATCCTTCTGACCACAACCCAGAGTGACCGTCGGCAATCCATGCGCCGTCATCCAGTTCGCGTCCAGCCCCCCATTGCCGATGCACAGTTCCGGCGTCAGGCCGATTCGCTCGATCGCCGACTTCGCCAGCGAAACGACCGGCTCATTCGGGTTCAGGCGGAACGATTCGTATTTCAAGTCCGACTTGAAGCTCACCCGCCCTGCCTTGCCCTCGGCTGATTTGACCGACTTTGCGGCTTTCTCGAACGCTTTGCGATACGCTTCGACAATCTTCTTGCGAAAGACCGGATCATGACTGCGTGCTTCCGCTTTCAGGGTCAGGCTGGGCGTGACGACATTCGTCGCCTCGCCGGCGTGAACGATGCCGACATTGCTTGTCCCACGATGCTTCCCTTTTTCGATCAAACCGTGCCAGCCGTTTTGGACTAGATCGGCAATTGCCAAAGACGCAATGGCGATTGCGTTGATCCCTCGTTCGGGATGCACACCCGCATGACTGGCCAGACCTTCGATCTCAATTTCGATCGCGTAGTCACCGGTCGCTCCGACATTCACATAACGCGGATCACCGCCATCCCAGTTGAAGCACAACTTGGGAGAACCGAGTTTATTCGCTGTCACAAATCGAGCCCCATACAGTCCAATCTCCTCCTGAACCGCAAAGAACAGTGTCAGCGGCGGATGAGGCCGTTTTGATCGCAACAACTCGAAGGCCGCCGTCAGCACAACAGCAACACCGCCACGATCATCGCCTCCCAGTCCCGTCGCAGGATTCGCCGATCGAATGAAATCCCCATCCAACCGAGGCTCACAGCCAATACAGATTGGCACGGTATCGAGGTGTGCCATGAGCAATCGACGCGGCGCGCGGATCGTTCCGGGCAGATTGACGATCAGATTGCCGACTTCCCCACCGCCGGGAATGCGTTTAACGGAACTGTCAATCGTGACATTCGCTTTCGAGACACCCGCAGCCAACAGCTTCTCGACAATCAATCCCGAGATTCGCCCTTCCTGCTTACTGCGCCCCGGTATGGCCATCAACTCCATTACCAGCTTGATCGCTGCAGATTGATCGAATTGCGGCATGAGGGACGCGGAAGCGTTTGACATCCAATGGGTCTCTTGAAAAGTTCTGAGATTGATAGCGATGATCAGCTGGATTGATAGATATCAGAAAAATGTGACGGATGCGTGTCTCAACCGAATGGAATTCGACCCTGATGACGGTGGTTGTGATCAACTTCCGTTTCTGCGCAGTGAAGGTCTCGTTGGAAGTCCTCGAATAGGTCGACGTTAACCGCGATTCGGATCGACTCATCAATTGCTTCGAAGGGATCACATGGGCGTAGTTCTGCCCGACGATGGCATGTCGCGTGAGCCTTATCGGGCCCCATCGAATTGAGGAAATGAGCAGTGACACATCGAGGGTACATATTACCCCCGAGCGAGGTCGAACTGGGCTCCGTGGATCTGCTGCTTCTTAAGATCTATCGATGCGTTGTCATAGGAACAATCCTCACACTGACCGTTTGGAGTGTATTCTCGATCTACGCGCTGCTGATCTATGCCGTATTTATCGCACTTCTGGCCCTCGCGTTGGTCGTCATTCCTCACCGAAGGACGAGGCGCTATTTCGAACAACATGGGTTTAACCAAGTCTCAATTCATGGCCCAGGCTTCGGGCCGCAGCAGCCTTCAGGTCCGTGGTGGCATTCAAGACTCGAAAGGTCTGGAGACGTCTGCTGTTCATCCGGCGAAGAATTGAGATTTAATCTTTCATTTTCTGGAGCTTGGTTGACTTTGATTCACCCAACAGTGACATGCGATGTGTGGTTGAACGAAGACGATGTAGGCGAACCACTTTCTCGAGTCTTGAAAAATCTTCGAATGCTCCCTGATCTCAAACACATTGGTTGTGAATACTCGTAGATTTCGGATTCAGAACTTGAGGATCTCCTCCCGCTGGAAAACCTGGAATCGCTGTCGCTAGCGAATACTTCAGTGACGGGTGTCGGATTGAACTTTGTGAAACAGTTGCCCAAACTTTGGTATCTCAACTTCCATCGCACCCTGATCACGAACGATGCACTGAAGCATCTTTCGGAAATGACGGCTCTCGAATACCTCGATTTGAGCAGAACAGCTATCAATGACGACGGTCTGTCGATCTTGCAAAACACGTCGTTGGTTTACATCAACCTAAGGGACACAGAATCAACGGTCGCCAGTCGTCAGAGACTTCGACAGGCTCTGGAAGAGTGCCAAATTTATCCTCAGCCGTAATCTAGCCAATAATTGAATGGAATTCGTGTCGATTGCGACCGAACACTGTGCTCGGTTGAATGTGTCACCACGACTAACCAGGAGAACACCGCTGATGCTGACGAGTGACATTTATGCGCCCGGAAAGGTTCGTTTGATCGAGGTTCCTGAACCGGTGTTGGCGCCTGTTCCGCCCGACGGCATGTCTGGTCAGATCATCTTTCAGCCGGAAACGACCTGTTTGTGCGGGTCTGACCTGCCCTACTTCAATGGCTGGGACGAATGGCCGATCGAACAGGGGCATTCGCTGCATGAAATGATCGGAACCGTCACCGCGACCAATGGCAGGAAATGGCGTGTCGGTGACCGAGTTCTTGCTGTGCCTGAAGCACAGCAGGGTCTGTCCGAGCGATTTATCCTCAACGAAAACCGTGCGATCACGATTGCCACGAATGTTCCGGAAGAACAGGCGCTGATGGCTCAACCGTTGGGCACCGCGATCTTCGCATTGAAAAAGCTGCCCAATCTGCTCGATCGCGATGTGGCCATCGTGGGACAGGGACCGATGGGGCAATTGATGAATGCCACGCTTCGGACGATGGGGGCGCGTCAGATCATCGGCATCGATCTGCTCGAGAGCCGGTTGAAAACCAGTCCGAAAATGGGCGCGACGGCGACGATCTGCAATGCGAAGCAAGATCCTGTCGAAGGCGTCAAACGGATTCTGAACGGCCGCTTGCCCGATGTGGTGCTCGAATGTGTCGGGCATGCCGATCAGCAGTTCAATCTGTGCATCGACCTGTGCCGTCACGCAGGGCAGATTCTGTTCTTCGGCGTCCCCCCGCAATTCATCAACGGCCTGCGGTGGCGCGATCTTTTCTTCAAGAACATCTCGGTCCATACGTCGGTCGGCCCCGATTTCGGCCGCGACTTCCCACTGGCCATGCAGTGGATTCAGGAGGGACGAATCAATGTCGCTCCGATCATCACTCACACCTATCCGTTGACACAGTTGCAGGAGGCGTTCGAATTGTTCCGTGATCGACGCGACGGAGCGATCAAGGTGATCGTGAATTTCCCGAGCCGGACTATGGGGTGAAGATTTCGGGGTGAGTCGGGTGAGAAATGAATTTCAGGCCTGAAAGGCCCAAACAACATAGCCCGGGGCACAGCGCCGCGGCGTGAGCCGCACAGCGTCGCCCCGGGTTACGATTCAATCGGACATTCAGCCCTGCAAAGGGCGCTACAATCGGCGATCATGGGAGCAACGATTGGAATGGCATCGTCACAATCGTACGACCATGAATTGATCGTTGGACCTGAGAACCGAAAATCATGTCGCAATCCCTGGTCAATAACCACATTCATCTCGTCTACTACACAAAAGTCCGACGTCAGTTGATTGTGGCGCCCTTAACAGGGCTTGATTGTTGATGTGGAACATAACTGGGGCGGCGCTTTGCGGCTGGCGCCGCGTCGCTCTGCCCCAGGCTATGTTGTTGTGGCCATTCAGGCCGAAATTCGGCGAACTATGTAACGGTCCGACTTCGACGTGAAGGAGCGACCAAGGTGATTGTGATTTTCCTTGTTTGATGAACGATCAGCGGAATGTCGTTGTTGGGATTGAGAAGCGGTAACGTGACGTGAGAATGATTGATGAATTTGGTTGGCATCAGCTGCCTTCGTCCGTTCTGGTTCGGACTCACAATTGAACGAACGGCGCAACTGCGCGCGCCTTGAGCCCTTCAGCCTGCAAGGCTGCAACAACATAGCCCGGGGCAAAGCGACGCGGCGATAGCCGCACAGCGTCGCCCCGGGTTACGGTTTAAACAGAATTTCAGCCCTGCAAAGGGCGCCACAGCCGACGGTCATCGGTACAACGATTGGAGTGGCATCGTCTTAATCGGACGACCATTAATTGATCGTACCGCTCGAAGATCAAAATCATGTCGCAATCCCTGGTCAATAACCACATTCATCTCGTCTACAGCACAAAAGGTCGACTTCCGTTGATCTCGCAGGACGTGCGAGATCGGCTGTCTGGCTATCAAGCGGGAATCTTCAAACAACTCGATAGCCCAGCCATCGTGATCGGAGGAGTTGAAGACCACGTCCATACGCTGTTTCGCCTTTCAAAGAACTTGCCACTGATCAAGGTCGTCGAAGAGGTCAATAAAAGCAGTTCGAAATGGATGAAATCGCAAGGGCCATTAAATCACGATTTCTGCTGGCAGACGGGGTACGCCGCCTTTTCAGTGTCGCAGTCGAATCTTGAAACCGTCGAGGATTACATCAAACGACAGCAAGAACATCACCAAAAGAGTTCGTTTCAGGATGATTTGCGGGCGCTTTGTACGCGTCATCAGATAGAGTGGGATGAACGATATATTTGGGATTAGGGTGCAACCTCCGAAGTTGTGTGGCGCCCTTAACAGGGCTTGACCGATGGTGCCGATGACAACCTGGGGCGGCGCTTTGCGGCTGGCGCCGCGTCGCTCTGCCCCAGGCTGTGTTGTTGTGGCCTTGCAGGCCGAAATTCAGGGGACTATGAATCGATCCGGCATGGACGCGAAGGAGCAATCATGGTGATTGTGACGTTGCCGACTCGAAAACTTCCGTGAGGACGATTGTAGGAGATAGAGGAACGGTGACATGAGGTGAGAATGTTTGACCAAGTTGGTTGGCGTGAGTTGCCTTCGTTCGATTGATTGCGATTTCGCAATTGAACCAACGTCAGAATCATCAACAACCTCGGCCTTTCAGCCTGAAAGGCTGCAACAACATAGCCCGGGGCAGAGCGATGCGGCGCTAGCCGCACAGCGTCGCCCCGGGTAACGGTTCAAATAAGATTTAAGCCCTGAAAAGGGCGCTACAAGTGACGATCGGAACAGCATCGTTACAACCGTGCGACCATCAATTGATCGTCGCGCCGAAGGTCGAAGTCAATTGATTGTGACGCCCTTAACAGGGCTTGACCGATCGCGCCGATGATAACCTGGGGCGGCGCTTTGCGGCTAACGCCGCGTCGCTCTGCCCCAGGCTGTGTTGTTGTGGCCTTGCAGGCCGAAATTCGGCGGACTATGAAACGGTCCGCAATCTCCATTGGCTTGTGAGCCGACGCAGCAACTTAGCAGCCTGTTGAACAACGGGGACTGGCTCACGCCAATTCATGAGAGTCAAGCGCAATTGTGCCCCACGTCGAGTATCTGTCCCTTTTTCAACAGGCTGTTAGCGAGCAGGACTGCGGGATCTGTCCGTGATGGTGGCGCTTGTGATGAATTCACAATCGCCTACGACAGTAGCATTCCGCTATTTCCCACGCGGATTTCCCGACTCAAGCCCCTGCGGTTCAGGCGTGCTCTCGGTGATCAACTTCCACGACGCACCCATTTCTCGCATGTTGCGATAATCGAGGGGTTGATAGGCGATGTCCAATTGAGGAGTCGGCAATAGCCGATGCTGTTCGAAACGCGAATCCATCGCCGCCGCCAGAATGCCGGTCGTCAAAAACGTACGCTCGATTGGATACGGGGACTTCGACTGACGGATGTGCGTTTGGATTGCGTGGGACAACGCCTTGAACAGGTTCCGGTTGTTCCACGGTCCGACATAGAACCGTGTTGCCATCGGTTCCGGAGAATTGGCCAGGCGGCAGGCGAAGCTCCACCGCGTTGCACTCGAACCCATCCGCAACATCGTGGCGCGCAGTCCGTCTTTGTACTGAATTAAAATGGCGTGGACGGGATGCGTTTTGCTCGTAGAGGGCTCAGTGAACGTTCGCAGATCTCCGACATCCCGCTGTTCGGACGCCCGCATCGCCGCTTCGGCCAGCGGCAGACTGAACCGCCCTGCCTCGGCAGCTTTCCACACGTCGTCACCTTCCAGCAACTGCACCTCGCGCACACCGGTCTCGCCGCCTCGTCGAGCTTCGACGACCGACTGCAACACTTCCAGTGAGTGGAAATCATAGGACTCGAGTCCGCCGCCATGGATCGAGACCGCTTCTTCGATGACGGCTTGATCGGGCAATTCAAACGGTGGTTGCCGTTCGGCGAGCGGCACCGAACTGCCCGCCATGAAGGGAATTTTCAGTTCTCGCACGACCTGCATCATTTCGGCAGCCCAGTCCCACCGGTAGGTGAAATGCTTGTCGTTGAACAGCGGCACTGAACGACCACATTGCCGAAAGACCGCCGTGATTTCGTCAAAGAAACGCTTTCGCGGATACATGTGCTGCTTGCGGTCGTTCTTGGGGTATTCGCCATGCTCGCCGATGGCCAGCACCGCATCGACGGCCAGATCGTCGCCTCCACAGCGCAGTGTTTCCGCAATAGTGGGATAAATCTTGAACCCATATTTCCGAGCGAAGTCGCCCGACAGATCGCCCGTTTTCGGGAACTGGTCGGCAAACAGGCTGACGACGTCCATCCCAGGGTCAACCAGTTCGCGAAAACGGGCGATC
>Ga0207694_10005237_pt1 | contig 10004 bp, 10 predicted proteins | sample KBSC34metaG_FD_184353 | JGI IMG/M metagenome (GOLD analysis project Ga0207694, IMG submission 184353) | Corn rhizosphere microbial communities from Kellogg Biological Station, Michigan, USA - KBS C3-4 metaG (SPAdes) (version 2) | ecosystem: Host-associated > Plants > Roots > Rhizosphere > Soil... | reverse complement strand
CTGCGGTTGCAGCGTGATGGGGGGAAGCGCCGTGTTCACCGGTTGCCCTGTCGAGGGATCTTGCCCGCCGATGGTCTGCCCAAATCCGGGAGGCGTGATGGGGCGATCGCTGGGGCGCTGCAACACGGCCGCGTTCACCTGCGGCGGTTCGTTGGTGGCGATCGTGTTGTTCGCGTTGTTCGTGCTGCTATTGGTCGAATTGCTAGCCGACTGCCCCTGGGCATCTGTAGGAGGTTTCTGTACCAGGGAATCCGTAAGAAATCCGCCATTGGTGTGAATGATTCTCCACTCGGCTTTACCCGTGAAGGGATCTACGAAGCGCCGCCGCAGAAAGCGTTTTTCTTGTTTCTCCAGATCGTCGAGGCTGGTGGGGTAGCGCCGGTTGTTAGCCAGGTAATACAGCTGAATGGCGCGCGTATACTGTTCGCCGCGGTCGATCAGGAGCTGTTCTTTTTCGCGCTCGCTTTCGAAGGCCACACGCGGCAATTGCTGATAGAGCATCAACGCGATGAGGGCGGCCATCAGAAATATCATCAGCAGGGCATAGCCTTGCTGCGATTCGCGCCGTCTTCTCGTTACGCTCTTCATTGTGCTTCTTCGGCCAGCGGCAGCGTCTGCTGATTCTTGGCGACTGTGTCCTCCACTACCGCCGAGTTTACTCCGATCCGGATGATCTTGTAACGATTCCGGATGGTTTCGTTTTCGCCGGCCTGGACGATGTCTTCGCCGTCCAGAAAGAAAGCTCTCCGCACGTTGGATCGCAGAGCCCCAGAGTAGCCATAGAACTTCAGCGGAATGGGCGGCGGCGGCGGAGGTCCTTTCACCAGTTCGGCTGCTTTTAGCTCGGCGGCCGTGGGCGGCGGCTTCGGCACGATAGGCGGCTGCTTGGGAGGCGGTGGAGGCGGTGGCGGAGGCGGTGTATAAAACTCAAACAAACTGCGGGAACCGCCTTCGACGGATACATTTCGGAGTTTGGCCAGCCGGTCCAACTGCAGCGTGGGATCGATGCCACTTACATCCAGGCCGTCCGGTGGTTTCAGCGAAGGCCGGAAATCGTCGCCGGAAGCGGAAATGCGCCCGCCGCGCGTCGCGGTTCTCGGACCGTAGGAAGATGTCGTGGTGCGTACCACCTTAGAGGATGGCGAAGGAACCGGTGCGGCCGGCCTGCTTACCGGAGTCGCAGCCGTATTTGTGCCGGCAGGTGGGTCCGGCCGGCTCATCCAGTAATACGTTCCGCCCGCCGCCACTAGCAATACCAGCAGGATCGCCAGCTTCTTGGGCTCCGCGCCAACGCCTGTGGGAGCCAGTTTCATCGTAAGTCCTCGGTACGAGTGGCAGTCTGAACCGTCTCCGCAGGCGCCGAATCATCCCTTATGAAAGCATCGATCTTCAGGCTCACGGTCAGAATATTCGAGCCCTGCTGGGGAGCCGCGCTCATCGATTCGATGATCAGCAACTGTTGGGAATGGTCCAGCTCGTTAATGAAGCTCAGCAGATTGCGATAAGTTCCCTCATAGTTGACCGTGACGGTTCTCATGCTGAGCGAATCCGAACCCTCGATGTACTCGGTCGTCTGGGCGCCGTCGCGCTCTTTGATCTGGGCCTTGCTGGCGGCCGCGGAGAGGACGGAGAGTAATGTGGAATCCGCGGTCCGGCGGCTCAAGAAGTAATCGTTCAGAAAATCGTCGCCTGCCCCGCGCGCCTTTTCGATGGCGGTGACATTAAGCCGGCTGCGCTCGAGCAGCGCGCGCTTCTGCATGATTTGCGATTGCAGAGTGGCTAGCTCGCGCTCCAGATCGTCGGCCGAACCCCCGGGAGGGAAAAGGACGAGTCCTACCGCGATCAGGTTAAGCGCCAGCAGCGCACCCAGGACGATACGGATTTTCCGCGTGAGATCGCGCGCGTGGCTCCTGGCCGCCGCCCCCTGGCTTTTAGAGTTTCTGGGCATAGCTCACCGTAATCCGAAAACGCCACAACGGGTCGTTCTGCGTGGGAGGCGACTGGCGTGAAAGGTTCGTTGGTCCGAACAATGAAGAGTCCTGCAGCCGCTTCAGAAACTCGATTACCGGCCCCTGACTCTGCGCACCCACTTCCATATCGAGCGTCACTTCGTTGCGCGAATTGATCTGCGGGAGGCGCACCTGAATCAGCCGCACATTGTCGGGCTTCACACCTTCGATATCGGCGTACAGTTTGGTCCAGCTAATCGATTTGCGCTGGATCAGCGAGTTCAGTAACAGGCTGCGCTCCAGAACCTCGGCATTCATGGGCAGGTGCAGCGTCGCGTCAAGCTTGGCCTGTTCCGTGGAAATCGCGCGCAGCTCGGAATTAAGTTTGGCGACGGCCGTGCGGGTTTCCGTCTGCCGGCTCCGCTCGCTCAGGATAAGAAACACCAGTACGCCCAGCAGTGCGACCAGCACGGCGGCACAGGAGGCGGAAGCCGCGAGTATGGGCCGGTCGCGGCGAAAGGGTTCACTTGCGAGATTCACCTGGATACGCATACTTAGACAGCCGCCTCCAGATACCCCAGCAGCCCGGCGTTATAGGCGTTCGGCGCGCCCAAGCGGCTCCTTAGCGGCTCCATTTCCACATTCAATCCTTCGATGGGCTTGGCGAATCCGCACAGCAGTAGCTTTTCGGGCTTCTGGCCCAATTCGTCTTCGATGTAAGCAAAGGTCGGGTTGAGCACCGCTAAAATTTCCTCGTCGCCGCCTTCTTCGATGGTCAGGCACCGGAAGAGTTTCAATTGCCCCTCGTCGACGGCCATCACGGTAAGAACGTTGCCGGTCAGCTTGGCGATCACCGCCACTCCGCCGCCGCTATACAGATTCAGCGCGGCCAGCCCGGAGGTGGTGACTTCGCCGGGGTATAGATTTGCGTTCCGGAAGACGGCCTCATAGCGCGCCAGAATTTCCATCGCTACGGTGACCGCGACCACCTCGATCTTCTTCGCGCCAGCCTTGGTCGAGGCCGGCTGAGCCCAATAACTGACAGCGGCCGAATCGATGTCGAACGGAATCGTCTTTTTCACCCGGAACCGCACCAGCGGTAGCTGCTCCTCGGGCGCGGAGGGAAAGGAATCGAAATCGAGTAAACTGACGCGCGTTGCGTAATCCGGCAGAATCACGGTTGCGGGACGCCGCTTGTTTCCGTTTGGAGGCGCGATGTGCGCGAGGGCGGACATCACTGCGTCCGGGCGCAGGAGATTGTCGGCCACAGGTGAGACGGCGAGCACCCCGGGTTCGAAAATCTGGAAACCGGTTTCCCCGTTTCGGGCGTAGGCGATGCCCGCTTCGGACAGTTCGAAGATGTGATCCGGCGGCGGATCTTTCACCAGACGCGCGATTTGCTTCCACAAGGCCATAGGGATCTAGCTCTCGATGAACGTGACCTTGTTGATTTCCTTGAGCGTGGTGATCCCCTCGCGAGCTTTCTCCACGGCCGACTCGCGCAGGAAGGTCATTCCTTCTTCACGCGCTTTGCGGCGGATTTCAGTGCTGGGCCGCCGGTTGAGGATCAGGTCGCGGATGTTGTCGCTCAAGTCGAGAAGTTCGGAAATGGCGCTGCGTCCGCGGAATCCGGTTCCCCCGCACTCGAAGCAGCCTGCGCCTTCGTAGAGCGGGACATCGCGCCACTGGCCGGGATCGAGGCCGCTCTCGACCAAATACGAATCCGGATAAGTCACCGGTTTCTTGCAGTGCGGGCAGATCATGCGGACCAGCCGTTGCGCCAGGATGCAGTTCAGCGCGGAAACAAAATTGTAGAGCTCCACGCCCATGTTCAGGAATCGGCCCAGCACGTCCAGCACGTTGTTGGCGTGCACCGTGGTGAAGACCAGGTGTCCGGTAAGCGCCGCATTGATAGCGATTTGCGCGGTCTCGTTATCGCGGATTTCACCGACCAGGATTTTGTCGGGATCGTGGCGCAGAATCGACCTTAGCCCGCGGGCGAAGGTCAGCCCTTTCTTCTCATTCACCGGAATCTGGGTGATGCCGCGGATCTGGTATTCCACCGGATCTTCGATGGTGATGATCTTGTCTTCGTCGTTCTTGATCTCGCTCAGCGCCGCGTAAAGGGTCGTGGTTTTGCCCGAGCCGGTGGGTCCCGTGACGAGCACCATGCCGTACGGCTCTTTGATGTAACGCCGGAACTTCGCCAGCTCCGACGCCGAAAATCCGACCACTTCCAGCGAGAGATTCGAAAACTTCTCGCTCATCGATTCTTTGTCGAGTACGCGCAACACAGCGTCCTCACCGTAGATCGTGGGCATGATGGAAACGCGGAAATCGATCAAGCGAGTTTTGTAGCGCACGCGAAAACGGCCATCCTGTGGAATGCGCCGTTCCGCGATATCCAGCTCGGACATCACCTTGATGCGCGAAATGATGGTCGAATGCCAGTCCTTGGCGATGGGCGGCATGGCATAGTGCAGGACGCCGTCAATACGATACTTGATGGCCACTTCCTGATCGCGAGTTTCGATGTGAATATCGCTGGCTCGCCGCTCGAGGGCGTTGAAGATGGTGGTGTCCACCAGCTTGATCACAGGCGCGATATCCGAATCGCCGGCGGCCAGCCGGTCGATGGACAGGGTCTCGTCCGGATTCTCTTCGTCGCCGACGACGTCGAGCGTAAAACCCTCGGTGACTTCGTCGAGCACGCGCTGCGATTGCTCGGTCTTCTTGAGCAAGTCGGAGATCTGGGAGAGCGTCGCGACCTTGACGCGCAGTTTCTTGCCCAACAGCACTGCCAGTTCGTCGATCAGGCTGAGGTTCCGGGGGTCGGCCAGGGCGATATCCAGCGTCCCGTTGTGCCCTTCGATGGGCACGAAGTTATAGCGGAACATCAGGTCGACTGGGATGGAGGTGAACAAGTCGTGATCGATGCGCACTTCCCGTAGATCCACGAACTCGTGGTAGTACCGCTCGGCCACGGCGCGGGCCCGCGCGGCTTCTTGGAGGGGATCGACGGGCGTCATGCGATCGCTACTAGACATTTAAAATCAACACATTAGCTTGGAGACACTGCGGCCAAGCCCGGTCCACTACTAGGATATGACGCGCCGCGGGCGCAAGGCGTGGACGCGTTTTTAACCGTGGAAGGAATCCGCCAGCGAGAAGATGGGCAGATATAGGGAAACCAGCACAAATGCCACGAAAATCCCCATGCAGATCATGATGGCGGGTTCGACCAGGCTGAGCATCGCGGTCACGCGTGTCGAAACGTCATCCTCGTAAAATTCCGCCACACTCGAGAGCATCGCCGGGAGTGCGCCGGTCGATTCGCCCACCTCGATCATGTCGATCGCCAGAGAGGGGAAGATCTTGGCCGCTCGCAGAGACTGCGAAAGCGACTGGCCTTCGCGAACCGTCTTCACCGCCTTTTCGAGCACTCTCTTAAGCACCTGCGTGCCCAGCGAATCGGCGGCCGTTTCGAGCGCTTGCAACAGCGGAATGCCGCCGATCAGCAGCGTTCCCAGCACGCGCGAAAACTGCGCCACCTGATATTTGAGCCACACTTCCCCGACCATCGGCACGCGCATCAGGAACCGGTCCACGCGCTCGGATCCGCTGGGGGTGCGCGACCAGATCCGGAACGCGATGATGCCCACTACGAACGCGCCAAACCCCGCCAGGACGTAATTTCGCGCCGTGGTGCCCAGCGCGATCAGGATCTGCGTCGGCACCGGCAGTGTCGCCTGCATGTCCCGATACAGCGTGGCGAAGTTGGGGACCACGTAGGTGACCAGGAATACGATCAGGCACGCGGCCAGGACCACGAGCACGGCTGGATAGAGCAGCGAAGTGAGCAGCTTCCTGCGTACCGACAGCGACAGTTTTTGATACGTGATGAAGCGGTCGAGCACGTCCGCCAGCGATCCGCTGCGTTCACCGGCCAAAACGGTTGTGACGTAGATGGGCGGGAACACACGCTGCCGCGCGAATGCCTCGGACAGCAAGGCGCCATTTTTCACTTCCTGGCGGACACCCTGAATGTGGCGCGATAGCTTCGGGTCAGTCAGACGATCGGCCAGCAGTTCCAGACCCTTCAGGATCGGCAGACCGGCGCGAATGAGAGTGACAAACTGCTGGTTGAAAATCAGGAACTTTTCGACATTAAGTTTCTTCCCGCTGGGGCGCAGGCTCTGGGTGACTCCCTCGCCGCGCGGCCGGATGGAATAAATCAGGAACCCTTGTTCGGTGAAGCGGTCACGCAGTTCGCGCTCGGACTCGGCTTCGGCCACCTGCTGGTGGATTTCGCCCCGGGCGTCCGCGTATTTAAGTGTCCATTCAGCCATGCGCACTCCGGGCGGCTTAACTAGCCCCTGAGAGACATTGACGCTTAGAAACCTCGCGGCGTGCAGCCGCTACTTCAGGGCGGCTTCCACGGCGGCTTCGATTTCCTTGGAATCCGGCTCCACCGCCGGCTCGAAGCGCTGGATCACCTTGCCGTTGCGGTCCACCAGAAACTTAGTAAAGTTCCACTGGATCTCGCCGCCCGTTTTGGGATTGGTTTTCGTATCGGTCAGGAATTGGTATAGAGGGGCTTGGTCTGAGCCTTTGACCGATATCTTGGAAAACATCGGGAAAGTCACGCCAAATTTCGATTTGCAGAACGCCCCGATCTCAGAATCGCTCCCCGGCTCCTGCCCGCCAAAGTTATTGGCCGGGAAACCGGTCAGAACCAGGCCGCGGTCCTTGTACTTGGCGTACAGCGCCTGCAGACCCTCGTACTGATAGGTATAACCGCACTGGCTGGCGACGTTGACCACCAGCATCACCTTGCCCTTGAAGCTCGCGAGCGGAACCTGCTTGCCATCCAGCGATTTCATGGTGAATTCGTGCACCGAAGAGGCCCCCATCGCCATCCCTGCCGTTAGCGACAGAGCAACACATAGCTCGACACATAGCTCCACAAGCCGTGTTTTCATAATTTACAATTGTACTAGCACATGAATCTCACAAAAATGATCGCCGAGCTGCGAGAGCAGAAAGAAGCTCTCGAACAAACCATGATGATGCTGGAACGGCTCGCGCGAAGTCAGGGTAAGCGCCGCGGGCGGCCTCCGGCGTTCCTGAGCCAGGCCAGCCCATCCGGGTCCGTGCGAAAACGACGGCCCTTCAGCGCCGAAACCCGCAAGAAGATGGCGGCAGCGCAGCGCAAGCGTTGGGCCGCCATCCGGAAAAACCAGGCCTCCTGATTCAGCCCTATTTATGACCCGCCGCGGATTTTCGGGTGCGCTCGCGGCTGCTGTCGTGTTCCCGGCGTTCGAATCCCGCGACCTTTCCCGGGTTGTAACCCTCGAAGCAATTGCAGGCGTCCGCCTGCCGGAAACTCTTGCGATCGCGACCAATTCCCCGGAAACACTGCGGCGAGGCGTGTGGGAACTGCGGACCTATCGCGGCGCAGCGCCTGCGCTCGCGGGCGATCTGGCTGAAGTTTTTTCAGGCGCGGGGATTCGCCCGCTCCTACGGGAAAATACCGGGGAGACGCTCACGTATCTTATCCCGTTCGAAAGTCTGACCGCCCGCGATCGCGCCTGGACTGCGCTTAATACCGATCCTCGTTGGACCAGCGCTTGCACGCGGTTTCAGTCGTATCACTTCGGCCTATATCGATCGGTGTAGCCCACGCCCGCTACGGCGGCTTGTGGAGCGATTTCTTTCCGGCGCCTGCTACGCACTGTTCGCATAACCGCGATCAGGATCATCGCCGCGATCGCGCCCAGCCCGGCCATGAACATGTCTTTCTGCGAATCCCAAATGTCACCCTGCATCCCCACAAATTCTTCGCCGCGCTCGGGTGTAAGCACCGAGGCCGCCAAGGCCTCCAGCATTTCGTAGCAGGCGCTGAACGCCAGCGTGGATTCGACCGGCAGCAGATAACGCCAGCGGCTGGTCACGCCCACGACGCGCATGAACCATTCCTGCATCGGATATGCCAGCAGCAGACCGTAGCTGAAATGCATGATGCGGTCGTAATGGTTGCGCGTGGTGCCGAGCCACGGCTTCATCCATTCGCCTAACGGCACATCCGAGTATTTGTACTCCGCGCCCCATTCGTGCATGCTCAGGTAAACAAATATGAGCACGTAAGACAGATCCGACAGCGGCAACCGCCGGTAGGTGGTCCCAAGGATGGCGATAAATGTCAGGGCGGCGGCATTTTCGAGCCACCAGTCGAAGACTTTCTCGGGGCGGTATCCGGTTATGATGATGACCACCGCCATCCCCAGGCACAGAACGTGCAGCAGGCGGTTATCCCGGAATCGGAGGTAGGAAGCCTTCGAAGCAGTGGTCACTTGCATTTACGGCGCTTGGCGATTATAACAATGTTGATTACACAACGATTACAGGGCGCGCGGCAAGCGCCGTTCGGCGCAACTGCAGTAAGATAGGACTCCTTGCGCTATGTGGACGCATAACTACATACCCCTTTCCGGAAGCTTGACACTTTCCGCCTTGGTCGCCGCAGTTCCCATCTTCACGCTGGTGGTTCTGCTGGGGATTCTGCGCAAACCTGCGTGGTTGGCAGCGCTCTGCGGGCTCGCGGCCGGGGTGCTCATGGCGATCGGACTGTACGGTATGCCAGTCTCCATCGTGTTCGCGGCAGTCACGTACGGCGCCGCGCAAGGACTTTTCCCGATCGGGTGGGTGGTGTTCACCGCCGTGTTGCTGTATCGCATCACTCAGGAAACGGGAAAGTTCGAAATCATCAAGGACTCGATTGGCTCACTATCCTCCGATCCCCGCCTCCAGGCTCTGCTGATCGCTTTTGCGTTCGGCGCGTTCATCGAAGGAGCCTCGGGTTTTGGAACGCCGATCGCGGTGGCAGCCGCAATGCTTACCGGCCTGGGATTCTCGCCCTTCTACGCCGCGGCGATTTGTCTGCTGGCGAACACGTGCCCGGTGGCGTTCGGATCCATCGGAATCCCAATTACTACTCTGGCTCAGGTGACCGGGCTCCCGGAGATGCGTCTCAGCGCCGGGGTGGGACGGATTTGCGCCCCGCTCTCGTTGTTCGTGCCCTCCTATTTGATCGCGGTGATGGGCGGTATGAAGGCGCTCAAGGGCGTTCTGCTGGCGTGTGTCATCTGCGGGATAAGCTTCGCCGGAGTGCAGTTTATCGTTTCGAATTACGTGGGCGTGCAGTTGACCGATATTCTCGCGTCGCTCACCGCCATGGCCTGTCTCGCGCTGCTGTTCAAGGTATGGAAGCCGAAGGACCAGTTCGCCATGGCCGAAGGAAGGAGCCTCGCCGAGCAGGGTATAGCTCCTAAACAACACCCCGCGGGTGAGGTTTTCATGGCATGGCTGCCTTACATTCTTTTGGTGATCATCGTCCTGGTGTGGGGTTACAACCAAAACGCTCTTCGCTCCGTCAGCAAAGTCATTACCTGGCCCGGCCTGCACAACGCGGTCGAAATCGTTCCGCCCGTCGCGAAGGCGCCAGGTCCGTATGCGGCCACCTATCGTTTTGATTGGCTCTCTGCGTCCGGCACGGCATGCTTGATCGTGTCGATTGTTTCGGCCTTCCTGCTGGGCATGAGCCCGGGGAAGCTGGTCAGCGTTTTCTTCCGTACGGTTCGGCAATTGGCTTTGGCGGAGATGACCATCGCGATGGTGATGGGGCTGGCATACCTGATGAATTATTCCGGCGCCACCGGAACGCTGGGATTGGGTTTCGCCGCCACGGGCGTGCTGTTCCCCTTCTTCAGCGCATGGTTGGGATGGCTGGGAGTATTCCTCACAGGCAGCGATACGTCCGCCAATGCTCTATTCGGGAACCTTCAGGTGGTGACGGCCAACCAGCTCAACATGAATCCGGTGTTGATGGCTTCCTCGAACTCGGCGGGCGGCGTGATGGGCAAAATGATCAGCCTCACCAGCGTCGCCGTGGCTTCGGCGGCTACCGGAATGAAGCGTGCCGATGAAGCCCGTTTGTTTAGGTTCACCATCCGTCATAGCGTCACGCTGGCGACGGTGATCGGTGTCATCGTGTTC
>Ga0207694_10005232_pt1 | contig 10015 bp, 6 predicted proteins | sample KBSC34metaG_FD_184353 | JGI IMG/M metagenome (GOLD analysis project Ga0207694, IMG submission 184353) | Corn rhizosphere microbial communities from Kellogg Biological Station, Michigan, USA - KBS C3-4 metaG (SPAdes) (version 2) | ecosystem: Host-associated > Plants > Roots > Rhizosphere > Soil... | reverse complement strand
CGGCTTCCACCGAGAAACCGCTGTACTGGTACGACCCGATGGCGCCAGACAAGCACTTCGACGCGCCGGGCAAATCGCCGTTCATGGATATGCAGCTCGTGCCGAAGTACGCGAACAGCGCGAGCGCACCGGGCACCGTCGCGGTCGATCCGCGCCTCGCCCAGAGCCTCGGCGTCCGCACGGCGACAGCCGAGCGCGGCATGCTGCAAACCAAGGTCCGTGCGACAGGAGCGGTCGCCTTCGACGAGCGCGCGGTCAGTCTCGTGCAAAGCCGCGTCGCCGGCATCGTCGAACAGTTGCATGTCCGCGCGCCGCTGACGCAGGTCAAGGCGGGTCAACCTTTGCTGACCGTGCTGGCGCCCGATTGGACGGCCGCCCAGGAGGAATATCTCGCATTGCGGCGTTCTCAGACCGCCGGTCTGGAGAGCTTGCGCAACGCCGCGCGCCAACGGCTGTTGCTGCTCGGCATGGGCGATGGCCAAATTCGCGCGATCGAGCGCAGCGGCCAAGCGCAAACGCGGATTACCTTGACCGCGCCACGCGCCGGCGTCGTCGGCGAACTGAACGTGCGCGACGGCGCGACGATCGCGCCGGGCATGCCGCTGATGCGCATCAACGGTCTCGACGATATCTGGATCAACGCGGCGATTCCGGAAGCACAAAGCGGCCGCGTGACGGCAGGGGCCGCCGTTGAGGCGCGAGTGCCGGCGTTTCCGGGCGAGATATTCGAAGGAACGATCGAGGCCCTATTGCCCGACGTCGATGCCGCCACGCGCACGCTGACAGCGCGCATTGTGCTCAACAATCCGCAACACAAATTGGTGCCGGGGATGTATGCCAGTCTCGACATCACTCCGACTGCGGCGGGCGCGGAGAGTGTGCTGGTGCCCAGCGAGGCCGTCATTGCGACCGGCCTGCGTAATGTCGTCATCGTCGATGCCGGCCAGGGCCATTTTCGCGCGCGAGAAGTGCGCTTGGGTGACGAGGCGAATGGCAAGACGGCCGTGCTCGACGGCATCCGTGCCGGCGACGAGGTCGTGCTTTCCGGTCAGTTCCTGATCGATTCCGAAGCGAGCTTAAGCGGCACGCTGGCGCGATTGGAAAGCCGTGGCGATGCAACGTCGGACGGAGCGAAGCCATGATCGCACGTCTGATCCGCTGGTCGATTGCAAACCGTTTTCTCGTTCTGCTCGGCGCGCTGTTCCTCGCTGCCTCGGGCATCTATGTACTGCAACGCACGCCGGTCGATGCGCTGCCGGACTTGTCCGACGTCCAAGTCATCGTGCGCACGACTTGGCCCGGTCAGTCGCCGCAGCTGATCGAGGATCAGGTCACTTATCCGCTGACGACGACGATGCTGTCCGTGCCCGGGGCGAAGACCGTCCGCGGCTATTCGTTCTTCGGCGAGGCGCTAGTCTATGTCCTATTCGAGGACGGCACCGATTTGTACTGGGCGCGTTCGCGCGTGCTTGAGTACCTCAATCAAGTGCAGTCCCGTCTTCCGGCGAAGGCTTCTACCGCTCTGGGTCCCGATGCGACGGGTGTGGGCTGGATTTACGAATACGCACTCGTCGATCGCAGCGGCCGGCACGACTTGTCCGAGCTGCGTGCGACGCAGGATTGGTTCCTGCGTTACGAACTCAAGAGCGTGCCGGGCGTGGCCGAAGTCTCGACCGTGGGCGGCATGGTGCGCGAGTACCAGATCGTGCTCGATCCGGACAAGCTGCGCGCCTACAACCTGACCCACGCTCAAGTGATCGAGGCCGTGCAAAAAGCCAACGGCGAAGCGGGTGGGGCGGTGCTGGAGCTTGCCGAAGCCGAATATGTCGTACGCGCGTCCGGCTATCTCAAATCGTTGGAGGACTTGCGCGCCATTCCACTCAAAGTGGGTGCAGGCGGCGCGCCGGTGCTGCTGTCCGATGTCGCGCGCATCCAACTCGGCCCAGAAATGCGCCGCGGCATCGCCGAACTCAACGGCGAAGGCGAAGTTGTCGGCGGCGTTATCCTGATGCGCCAGGGCAAGAACGCCCAGGCAACGATCGCGGCGGTGAAGGAAAAGCTCAAGAGCATCCAAAGCAGCCTGCCGGCCGGCGTGGAGCTGATTGAAACCTACGATCGCTCGCAACTGATCGGCCGCGCGATCGACAATCTGCGTGGCAAGTTGATCGAGGAATTTCTTGTCGTCGCGCTCGTCTGTGCGGCTTTCCTGTTCCATCTGCGCTCGGCCTTGGTCGCGATCATCGCCTTGCCGCTCGGTGTGCTCACTGCGCTGATCGCGATGCATCTGCAGGGACTCAACGCGAACATCCTTTCGCTCGGTGGCATCGCGATCGCGATCGGTGCGATGGTCGATGCGGCGATTGTGATGATCGAGAACGCGCACAAGCACCTGGAGGCATGGCAGCACGAGCATCCGGACGGAACATTGAGCGTGGACGAACGCTGGCGCCTGATTGCCGATGCCGCCGTCGAAGTCGGTCCCGCGTTGTTTTTCAGTCTGCTCGTGATCACGCTGTCGTTTGTGCCGGTGTTTTCTCTCGAAGCCCAAGAAGGCCGTCTATTCGCGCCACTGGCCTTCACCAAGAGCTACGCGATGGCGGCGGCGGCGGGGCTGTCGGTCACGCTGATTCCGGTACTGATGGGCTACTGGATTCGCGGACGTATTCCCGAAGAACGCGCGAATCCGATTGCACGTGGTCTGATCGCGATCTATCGACCCGCGCTGGATGCAGTGCTCGCGCGGCCGAAGATCACCCTTGCTGCCGCGGTTCTGCTGTTGCTGGCGACCGCGTGGCCGATCTCGCAGCTCGGCGGTGAGTTCCTGCCGCCGCTCGATGAAGGCGACGTGCTCTACATGCCGACCGCGCTGCCCGGTTTGTCCGCCGGCAAGGCCGTGCAGATTCTGCAGCAGACCGACGCGATGATCCGCACCGTGCCCGAGGTGGCGAGCGTGTTCGGCAAGATCGGCCGCGCCGAAACCGCGACCGATCCGGCGCCGCTGGAAATGATCGAAACCACTGTGCGCTTCAAACCGCAGGACCAATGGCGGCCGGGGATGACCAAAGACAAGCTGATCGAGGAGCTCGACCGCGCCGTGCACGTGCCGGGCTTGACCAATCTCTGGGTGCCTCCGATCCGCAACCGGCTCGACATGCTCGCAACGGGCATCAAGAGCCCGATCGGCATCAAGGTCAACGGCAACGATCTGGCGACGATCGATCGCGTCGCCACGCAAATCGAACATGTCGTCAAAACCGTGCCGGGCGTGACCTCGGCGCTGGCCGAGCGACTTACTGGCGGGCGTTATATCGACGTCGATATCGATCGCGCTGCCGCCGCGCGTTATGGGCTCAACATCGCCGACCTGCAGAGCGTCGTCACGTCGGCGATCGGCGGCGAGACGATCGGCGAGACGGTCGAAGGGCGGCGGCGTTTTCCGATCAGCGTGCGCTATCCGCGCGAACTGCGCGATTCGGTGCAGAAGCTGCGCGACCTGCCGATAATGACGCCGATGGGTGCGCAGATTCCGCTCGGCGCGGTGACGAAGATCGCCATCGCCGATGGTCCGCCGATGATCAAGAGCGAGAACGCGCGGCTGTCGGGCTGGATCTACGTTGATGCACGCGGCCGCGATCTCGCGTCGGTCGTGAACGACATGCGTGAGCGCGTCGCGCGCGAGGTGACCTTGCCCGCGGGCGTTTCGGTCGCCTGGTCGGGCCAGTTCGAATACTTCGAGCGCGCCGTCGCACGCTTGCGCCTCGTCGTGCCGGCGACGCTGCTGATCATCTTCGTGCTGCTCTATCTAACCTTTGGTCGCTTTGACGAAGCGCTGTTGATTCTCGCCAGCATTCCGTTCGCGCTGATCGGTGGTTTCTGGTTCATGTATCTGCTCGGCCACGCAATGTCGATTGCGACCGCGGTCGGCTTCATCGCGCTCGCCGGCGTCGCCGCGGAGTTCGGCGTCGTCATGCTGCTTTATCTCAAGCATGCCTGGGAACGGCGGCTCGCGGCGGGTGAGCCGGCGACGGAGGAGACGCTGCTCGCCGCGATTCGCGAAGGCGCCGTCCAGCGCGTACGCCCGAAGGCGATGACCGTCGCCGTCATCCTCGCCGGTCTAGCACCGATCATGTTTGGCGCAGCGACTGGTTCGGAAATCATGCAACGAATCGCCGCACCGATGGTCGGCGGGATGATCACCGCACCGTTGCTGTCGATGTTCGTGATTCCGGTGATCTATCGGCAGCTACGGAGCCCATCGTTTTCCGCAGGGATCTCGACGATTGCCGCAAGATTCCGTTTGCGAGCGGGCAAGAAAAAACCGCGCCGAGGCGCGGTTTGAATAATGTTGCGGCATACCACAGTAGAAATTATTGGCGTCCCTGGGGAACGCGAATACTCGGCTCATGATGCTGATTTTGCGAGGATTTTATGATGCGTAAAATCTCCGATACTGCCAACCTACCGCCAATTGGTTGCGACGCCACCCCTATGGACACAAGTTCAACCAACCTTCCTCGCCTTTAGGAGGAGAAAGGCTCAAATAGCTCTGAGTTACAGGGTGAGAATGCCGGCGACCAAGGCGCCGTAATTCGGCAAAGCAAGCGATATTGAAGAGGCGCATCTACATTGACTCGATCAACCTCCACTCGTACCAAAGCTCCATCAGTCGATAGTTTTGCGAAATCGTGTGCATAGTACATCGGTGCATATCCGACGATAGAAATAGGATCACGAGTGCGGAGAAGGATTGCCTTGGGGTCTTTCTCGTTTTGAAAGTCCGACATAAGGTATAGCTGATCTCCGGGCCTCAGTTCGCTAACGCGGTGGATATCGGATCGATCTAGATGGCTCAAGCCTCTAGTAAAAAAGTGTACTTCGTATTGCTCGGCGTCATTTGGCTCGGGGCAGGGAATCAATTCGATTGAATCTGTGGCGCGTAGACCGCCAGTGCGTGCGAGTTCCTCGAGATGATCGTGTTCTTCAGGGGTCAGACCAAGCCATCCGAGATACTCCTCATACTCCGGACGGTTCTTCGGTAGCACTCGGTTCGCAAGCACCGGGAAGATATCCGCGGACACGTATTCCTGTTCTAAATTGTTCATGCGACCCAACCCAGAAAAACCTGGGATTCGCCGTGCGCCTTTTGTGTATAGCCAATGGTAAACACCTTTTGTATCCCGGCTAACGCGTGCCACGGGAGCCCACTGACGCGTCGCTTGGTCTTGATATGCTAGATAGAGAATCTTCATGGTTTTCTTTCGTGGAGCAGACGATCGCGGTTCGCGAGAATCATCTTGAGGGCAAATTGCCTCGCTGGTTCTGAAATCCAATCACGGGGCACTCTCTCAATAACACTCCGGAACTGGTCGTCACTGATCATCGCAAGCTGCGCCAACCAGTATGAAGACCCTCGTACTGCAAGCCGCAGACACTCGCCAAACGCTTCATGTGTACCCAGCCGCACTTGATTCGAGCTATACACCAAACTTCGCGCCCGATCGACGTAGCGAATCATGCCTTCTGGCGAGCTCATTAGCTCGAGCCGCCGCGTGTCTGACTCGTTTCGGCCGAGGCTTGACGCGTGGTCGAACGTTGGCGCGAGAAATAGGTCTCCATCGTGCACCAAGATGGCCCAATTCTCCTCATGTCTATCCTGATTGCCGACAAGTGCATCCAGCAATAGGTACCCAGAGAATACGCCAAAAACGTCCTTCACCTCCTCGGGCTGAGTCCAGCCAAGCGGTGGGGAGATGTCAATCAGCGTCAGGAGACCGTAAATTCTACTGACCGTATGCAGGTGACGTCGATACTGGCGGAAATCGATCTCAGATCCTGATACGACGCGGCCGATCACCTCATTGCCGTGCACCAGCCGCGCCCCCTTTGGCACAAAGGTGGGAGTAACCACGCCTCGTGTTTCTTTCCATACAGCCAACTCGTAAGTGGCATGCGGTAGTCCCAAGAGTGAGGCGATCTCGGCGCAAACTCTTTCCGCCCAGTTCTCGCCAGTTCCATCTCTACCAGCTTTGAAAAGCTTCGTGTTCGAGTCAAACCAAAATTTCGGCTTCGTTCCAAGCTGCTCAAGTTGCCCAGCACCATCGGGCGGCACAGTGACGATCGCGAAGGCCGAATTGTTCACAGGGATTGTTGGTCGATGGGGAGCAAGCGTTGGGTGTGCCATACCAAGGAAGGCAGCTAGAGAGCGCTACGGGTGCTCCCCAAGATCGAAGATCGCGGGGAATGTCCCGCCATCCTTCCGCGACGGTGGTTTCTCAAAGGCCTCAGATTCCAAGGCGTGCGATACACAACGCGCAAGATTAGTTGAGGGCTGAGCATCGATGTTCGACATTTTCCCAGAAGGGCCGATGTCCGCGACCAGCATAAACCCCGTCTTATCTATGCCCTCAATCGACTCCAAGCATTTCTGCAGAATAGGCGTAGTGCGCGGCGCGACGTGCTCGTGCGTCCACTTCGCGTAGGGCTCACCCTTCCGTGAAGAAAGAAAGGCCTCCGCCGAAGCAAGCCGCTTATCGAAGCTCGCCGCCTGGCAGCCAAGTGGGGCTAACACCGTGATCAACAGTGCCACGATACCTAATCGCTTCGTCCACATGAGATGCAACTCCTAGTCAGTTTACGATCGTCTGCCTCGCTGATGTAACCGCCTGTGTCATGGTGAATTGCTTCATGCAGCAGCACCGAACTCAAACATCCACATTTCGTTGGAAATCCAGTCGATACAAGAAAAAACCGCGTCAGAGCGCGGTTTCAGTGATGTTGCGTGATGCTGGAGTTATTTGAATTGGCGTCCCCAGGGGGATTCGAACCCCCGTTACCGCCGTGAAAGGGCGATGTCCTGGGCCTCTAGACGATGGGGACGCCGAGAAAACCGTGGGTTTGCACGCAAACCCGATTTCGAAGATCAAGTGGTGGAGCTAATCGGGATCGAACCGATGACCTCCACAATGCCATTGTGGCGCTCTCCCAGCTGAGCTATAGCCCCACTTGATTCGCCCGCGGAAAGGCCAGGGATTCCGCGAGACCGGGCGGATTGAAGGTCCGCCAGGCTACCCCTTTTCGGCTACGCCGATTCAGGGAGCCGCAAATTATAGCGGTAAATTTGTTTTGAGCAAAGCCCGGCTGCGTGGTTCGACGAATCGCTTGCCCTGTGGCTTTCGATCGGGTCGGCACGATGCAGGCTGCACCCCTGATCCGTCGTCTATTTCAGCAGTCGCCGATACTGCGCCATGTGCCGCAACGCTTCGCGTTTCCTGCCGGCGTGATCGTGCAGCAAGGACAGGTTGTAGTGCGCGTCGGCCATCTGAGGATCGCGGCGCAGCGCGGCGTTGTAGGCGCTGATCGCGTCGGCGCGGCGCCCGCGGTCTTCAAGCAATACCGCGAGGTTGAACCAGAGCAGAGCGTCGGTACCCCGCAGCTTGATCGCCTCGCGATAGACGCGCTGTGCTTGTGCCAGGCGGCCGTGCTCGTGCAGCAGGCGGCCGAGATTGAGCGATGCCTCGACGCGATCTGGCTCGGCCTCGATTGCGCGCTCGTAGGCTTCGATCGCCGCATCGACGTTCTCGCTTTCGAGTTTCAGCGCACGCTCGAACCAATCTTCGTCGCCACGCTGCGGCGGTTGTCGCTCGATCACGGCGAGCTTACCCGCCTCGGGTTGACCGTCGAATGCGAGCAGATACTGGCCCGAACCCGCCTGCCAGCGGGCCTTGCCTTCGCGTACGACGACGCGGTCGGCTTCGGCGGTGATGCGCAGGCCGGAAAGCGGCATCGATTCCGGTAATTGCTTGCGCAGCTCGCGCAACGATTTGGCGATGCGGCGATTGGAGATATTGGCCGCAGACAGCGCCTGCGCGGTGCGCAGCAGAATCAAATCCTGGAACGAAAAGCGCAGCGTTCCGCGCGCGCCACGCACGGGCGCGACATATCCGGCGGCGATGAGTACGCGTATGGTGCTGCGCGTGATACCCAGCAATTTTTCGACGTCGGCGACGCCGTATTCGTTGGGGATTTTCTTGATGGACATGAATTCACATCTTCCACCGGGGAAGGTCTGCGCGCGCAGCGCGACGGGAGGAAGCGACTTGCAAGTTGCTATGCACCCGCTCGAAAGCGATCGAAGCCACGCTCATTTCCCCCGAGGGGAGAGCAGGGCAATTACTTCTTCGCGTTCTTGCGCGGCGCGGCTGTCGCTGGCTCGGCACGTTCTGCACGCTTGGCCGGCTTGCGTGCCTTGCTCTCGTCCGCGGCCTTGGGCGTACCGCCTTTCTTTTCCAGGCTTGCGCGCAGTGCTTCCATCAGGTCGATAACCTGGGCGCCGCCTTCGGGGGCGTCGGCAACGGTGATTTCCTGGCCGTCGACCTTCTTCTGGATCGCCGCTTCGATGCGCACGCGCACGTCGTCGGTATAGTCGCCCGGGTTGAAGCGATCGCTGGACTGTTGCTCGATCAATTGCTTGGCCAGTTTCAGTTCGCCGTCGCGCACGTCGGTCGCCGGAATGTCGATGTCCTTGATCGAGCGCACCTCGTCCGAGTAGAGCAGTTGCTGCATGACGAGGCCGTCTTCGACCGGACGGACCATGACGATGTATTGCTTGCCGCGCGTCGCCCAGCGGCCGAGCGCACAGCGCTTGGACTCGCGCAGGGCCTTGGCGAACAGCGCATACGGCTTGGCTCCGCCCTTGTCGGGTGCGAGGTAATAGGCTTTGTCGAAGTAGACCGGGTCAACGGCGGCGATCGGCACGAATTCGCTGATATCGGCCGCGTGCGTGCCGACTTCCTCGAGCGCCTTCATTTCCTCGGCGCTGAACATCACGTACTGATCCTTGGCGAATTCATAGCCCTTGACCATGTCCTCGCGTGCAACAGGCACGTCTTCTTTTGCGCAGAAATACTGCTGGCGCAGGCGCGAGCCGCATTCCTTGTGCAACAGATTGAACGAGATCGTGCGCGAAGCTTCAGTCGCCGAGTACAACTTGACGGGAATGGCCACGAGGCCGAAGGAAATGGTCAGACTACCTATCGAACGAGCGCCCATGATGTGCCTCCGAGGTTCAACTCTTCGTCTGTTTTTTTGCCAGCGCCGCCTGCAGATTCTGTTTATCTTTTAAGGCGTTGCGCCAACGATCTGCGGTTTTCTTGAGCTTTTCTACCACATTCGTCAGGCGAAAGTCGAGCGGATGGGCTTCGGCGAGCTCGTCCCAGGTCAGCGGCATCGACACCGGCGCGCCGGTCACGCCGCGCGGCGAATAGGCGCTGTTGAGGGTTTTGCCACGCACGTTCATGTTGTAGTCCATGAAAATCTTGCCGGTGCGTTTGGGGATGCTCCACTCCATCGTAATAATTTTCGGGTGCGCGCGCATTAGGTGTCGACCGACCATTTCCGACACCGTGCGCGCGGCGTCGAAGTCGAGCGTGCGCTTGATCGGCACGAACACGTGCAACCCGGTCTTGCCCGATGTCTTCACGATGGCTTCGAGCGACATGCTGGCGAGCAGTTCGCGCAGCCAGAACGCAACCTCCTTGCCTTTTTCGAACGCGACCAGGTTTAGTTCGGGTTCGTCGCCCGGCTTCTCCTTGCCCGAGTAAATGTACGGGTCGATATCGAAGACGACGTAGTCGGGGTAATTGAGGATCGATGCTTCGAGCGATTGCAGCGACGAACCATAGTCCGAGCCCGCCTTGGGTGCATCGACACCGGGCTTGGCGCGCGAATGCCAGACGTGGAATTCGAGCGTGCCCGACTGGGCAAGCCAGAGCAGAGTGGGCAAGTTGTTGCAGAGCAGGTAATCATGATTCTCGTCCTTGCTGCTCGAGAACACGGTAATCGTCTCGACGAAGTCCGGTTTTTCCTGCTCCCAATGTTTCTGGAAAAAACGCTGTTTGGCGATGCCGTCGGGCATGCGGATCATCGTCAGCGGGCGGTCGGCGAGATGCGGCAGCATGTACGGTGCGACCTGAGCGAGATAGCGCAGCAGGCCGCGCTTGGTGATCGCCGGCTGTTG
>Ga0207694_10005220_pt1 | contig 10032 bp, 6 predicted proteins | sample KBSC34metaG_FD_184353 | JGI IMG/M metagenome (GOLD analysis project Ga0207694, IMG submission 184353) | Corn rhizosphere microbial communities from Kellogg Biological Station, Michigan, USA - KBS C3-4 metaG (SPAdes) (version 2) | ecosystem: Host-associated > Plants > Roots > Rhizosphere > Soil... | reverse complement strand
CCACCGCCACCGCCACCGCCACCGCCGCCAATATGGCCGCTCGCTGCCCCGGCCGTGCCGCCGCCAGCGCCACCGGCGTGGCTGCCGCCAGCGCCCGCCGAACCACCCGCGCCCCCCGCCGCCGGAGCGCCCGCTGCTCCGCCCTTGCCTCCTCCCCCACCGCCCGCGATCCCGCCTGACCCACCACCAACGCCCCCGGCCCCGCCGTGCGCGCCGGCTCCACCTCCGCCGAGGGCTCCGCCCCCACCGAGGTTGATTCCGCCGGCGCCGCCAGTGCTGCCCAGGTGTCCGCCGACACCGCCGGTGGAACTGACGTGACCACCCGCCCCACCCGTCCCGTTAGAGCCTCCTCCGCTGCTACACGCCGAAGCGCCGACGTAGAGCGCGGTCAGGCAGGCGAACGTCAATCCAGGGTACGAAGCACGGCGAGCGAGCATAGGAATTTCCTCCGTAGGGGGTGAGTAAGACCGCCGGCAAGCTAGGCGCAAGCTGGCCTGGGCGCAACCTCTGTGGGTCCAGTCGTAGCCTCTTGAGGGGCCGCGCAACCTCGGTTTGAGGGGCCGCGCAACCTCGGTGGGTCCAGGCGCAGCCTCTTGAGGGGCCGCTCAACCTCAGCGCGGCCGCGCAACCTCGGTGGGTCCAGGCGCAGCCTCGGACGACCGAGCGACCGCAACCTCGGTGCGGTGCCACCGACGTGCGGCGCCACCAACCTCGGTGCGGTGCGGCCGGAAACGTCCGCTCGCCGGACACGGCTGGTGTGGGGCCGAGTCTATTTCAGTCGGCGGCGGAGGTAGTTGAGCACGTCGATGCGTGTGATCAGCCCCAGGAAGCGACTGCCGCCGTTGCTCTTGTCCACGATGATGGCGACCATTCCGCGATCGAAGATCGGTTGCAGTTCCGCGATGGACGTCTGCGGCTCGACGGTCTCGAGCTTCGGTGTCATGTAGTCGCGCACCGGGTGGCGAAAGGCATCCGCGTCGCGCGAGACGCCCAGCAACAGGTCCGATTCGTCCAGGATGCCAACGATGGCCGCGCCATCCATCACAGGAAGCTGGGAGACGTCGTACATCTTCATGCGAGCCAGCGCCGTCATCGCCGTGTCCCCAGGTGCAACGGCGACCACCGAGCCTTTGTCGTGCCGCCGGCTGATGAGATCACGCAGATCCCCTTCTGGCGCGGCGGGCAGGAAGCCCTGATCGCGCATCCAGAAGTCATTGAACATCTTGGACAAGTACTTGTTGCCGCTGTCGCACACCAGCGTGACCACGCGCTTCGGCTGCGTCTGCTCGCGGCAGTAGCGCAGCGCCGTCGCCAGCAGGGTCCCCGATGACGACCCGGCCAGAATCCCCTCGTCCCGCAGCAAGGCGCGGGCGGTGCGCAAGCTCTCCTCGTCCGGGATCGTGTAGGCCTTTCGCACGCGCGACAGATCGGCGATGGACGGAACGAAGTCCTCGCCTATTCCCTCCACCACCCACGACCCGGCCTGGCCGACTTTTCCCGTGGCCACATAGTCAGCCAGGACCGAACCGGCGGGATCGGCCAGCACCATCTCGACCTCGGGCGCCACGCGCGCGAAATAGCGCGACAGACCGGTGATGGTACCGCCCGAACCCACACCACAGACCATGGCATCCATGCGCTGGTCCATCTGCGCGAAGATCTCGGGACCTGTGGTGGCCTCGTGGGCCGCGGGGTTCGCGGGGTTCGCGAACTGGTTCACGAAGTAACCGTTGACCTCGCCCGCCAGACGTTGAGCCAGGTCCTGGTAGTAGTCGGGGTGGCCCTTCGCCACGTCCGAGCGGGTCATGCGCACCTCGGCGCCCAGCGCGCGCAGGTGGAAGATCTTCTCCTGGCTCATTTTGTCCGGAATGACCAGCAGCAGGGGATAGCGCTTGCGGGCCGCCACCAGGGCCAGGCCCAGGCCCGTGTTGCCGGCCGTCGCCTCGACGATCGTCATGCCGGGCCGCAGGGCACCACTGGCCTCGGCGGCCTCGATCATAGCCAGACCGATGCGGTCCTTGATCGAGCCTCCGGGGTTGTGGTTCTCGAGCTTCGCGTACAGCTCGCACGGACCGGTGTCGAAGGACTCGAGGCGCACCAGAGGCGTGTGGCCGATGAGGCCGAGCACGCCCGGGCCGCGGGGGGATGACGACGTCATCGAGTCCCCACCGAGGTTGATCGGGGCCCCTCCGAGGTTGCGTGCGCCGCGGACAGACCGTCTTGCAGGTCGCGCCACAGGTCCTCGACATGTTCCAGGCCGACCGACAACCGCACCAGGGTGTCGCTGATGCCCAGCCCGCGCCGGACCTCGGCGGGAATGGACGCATGGGTCATGGTGGCTGGATGCTCGGCGAGCGACTCGACGCCGCCCAGGCTCTCCGCCAGTGTGAAGACCCGCAACGCCTTCAAGAACGCGCGCGCGTGCGCCTCGGTTCCGTCGAGCTCGAGGGTGATCATGCCGCCTGGGCCGCGCATCTGCCGCTGCGCCAGCTCGCGCTGGGGATGACTGGCGAGGCCGGGGTAGGCGACGCGTCGGACGCCAGGTGCGCGTTCGAGGCGGGCGGCCAGCTCGGACGCGGTCTCGACGTGGCGTTGCATGCGGACTGCCAGCGTCTTCACACCGCGCAGCACCAGATAGCAGTCCATGGGACTGGGCACGGCGCCTATCGCGTTCTGCAGAAACTTCAAGCGTGCGGCCAGCGCGTCGTCGTTTGTGATGATGGCGCCGCCGACGACGTCCGAGTGCCCGTTTATGTACTTCGTCGTCGAGTGAACGACCGCCGTTGCGCCTAGATCGAGTGGATTCTGTAACATCGGTGACGCAAAGGTGTTGTCGACCACGACCGGCACGCCACGCGCGCACGCAACCTCGGTGATGACGGCGATGTCCGCCAGATGCAGCAGGGGGTTCGTCGGCGTCTCGAGCCAGAGGAGGCGGGTTCGGTCGGTCAGGGCGGTCGCCACCGCCTCGGGGGTCCGCATATCGACGGTGATGGTCTCGATGCCGAGCGGCCGCATGACGCCGTTGAACAGCCGGTACGTACCACCGTAGACGTCGTCGCCGCAGACCACCTGGTCTCCCGGTCGCAAGGTGTGCATCAGCACCGCGCCCGCAGCGCACCCGCTACCGAATGCGAAGGCGTGGCGGCCGTGCTCCAGGGCAGCCAGACATGCCTCCAGGGCCGCCCGCGTTGGATTTCCGCTGCGCGAGTAGTCGAATCGCAGGGGCCGCCCCGGCTCGGGCTGGGCAAAGGTAGACGAGAGCACGATCGGCTCCATCACGGCCCCATGCCCGGGATCGGGCATCTGACCCGCGTGAATCACCAGCGTTTCCGGGTAGGGCGTAGCACCAGGACTAAGTTTCCCGTGATCGATCATGTTTCTAAAGATAGGCGATCCATCCCCGCCCCGCCGACCACGTCACCTCACCGAGGTTGCTTTTCCGGCAGGGGTCAGGAGGTTCCCACCGAGGTTGCGTAGCTCCCCAGGAAGTCTCACGAGGTTGGTGTGCTGGCCCGCCCTGGCCGCGAAACTGGCCCCATCGAGGTTACGAAACTGAGGGCCCACCGGGGTTGCGAAACTGACCAGGTTGCGAACTGACGGGCCACCGGGGCGCAGAGGTCGGGAAGCTCTCCGACAGTTCGAAGCGGATCAACTTCCGAGGCCGGCATTCGGGCGGCAGGGGTCGAAAGCACCCGGGGCCGGGCGTTCGCCGAGAACAGAACATGTCCCTGCCTCGACGGATCGTTCCCGGTCACGTTTACATGGTCACGCGACGCTGCACTCAGCGTCAATTCTTGCTTCGCCCCGATCGAGAGACCACGAACGCTTTCCTCTACTGCCTCGGTTGGGCGGCCGAGCGCACGCAGATGCAAATCGTCGCCTTCTTGGCCCATTCCAACCACCATCACACAATCCTGGTCGATACCCAGGGGCGGATGCCCGAGTTTCTGGAGTCATTTCACAAGCTGCTCGCAAAGCATCAGAATGCGCTCCGCGGCCGGTGGGAGAACTTCTGGGCATCAGAAGCTACCTCCGTCGTCGAGTTGGTCGGCCCTGACGACATCCTCACCAAGATGATCTACACCCTCACCAATCCAGTGAAGGACCATCTGGTCGATCGTGCCGACCATTGGCCAGGGGCGACATCGCTCTGGGCGAATCTCGCCAACCAACGACTGCATGCGCGCCGCCCGACACGTTTCTTCCGCCAGGACGGCGGTCTGCCAGAATCACTGACCATCACCTGCGAACGTCCGCCCGGTTTCGAGCAGATGAGCCCGCAGGAATGGCGAGATTTGATGAGTGATCGGATCCGCGCCGCCGAAGATGCCGCCCGAACTGAGCGACAGTCGGAGGGCCGGCGCATCTTGGGTCGCTCTGAAGTGGTGCGACAACACCCCACCAACCGTCCAAGTTCCCGGGAAAAACGGCGACTGCTGAATCCTCGAGTGGCCGCTGTGAACAAGTGGGCCCGAGCCGAGGCCATTCAGCGCAACAGGGCTTTCCTTGAGGCGTACCGTGCCGCGAGAGATCTCTGGCGAGCAGGTCTGGCGGCCCTGTTTCCCGAGGGTACGTATTGGCTCAGACGTTTTGCCGGGGTCGCCGTCGATCTGGTGACCGCTCCACAGTGAGGGGTGTCTTTGGTCAGCTAGGCGCGCCCCGAGTACCTGCGCCATGTGACCTGGGTAGGCCCAACATCGGCAGTGACCGCGACAAAGCGGGCCCCGCCGATTGCGCCCTATCGTTCGGCGATCGGTCAGGGGCAGGTTGCCGGCGACTAGAAGACGTTCCACTGCAACCCTGCCCCGTCCCGCGGACCTAGTTCGAGCCATTCTCCGGCGAGCACGCCCTGGCGCAACCAGCGCTCCGAGAATCAGGCGGGCGCGGCGCACCGTCCGCGGCGAGCCCCTCGGCTACCCGCCCGTCCGTCTCCGGGGTTGCGATATTGCAAATTCGCCGAGATTGCGGCGGGGTGAAGTTGCAAGCGCAGCGTCACCGAGGTTGCGACTAGCACCCACTGTGGCTGCTAGTCGCACTCACCGAGGTTGCGCCTCGGACCCGGGGCTGCGCCCGCCTCGCACCGAGGTTGCGATTCGTCTGTTTCGGTCGTGGCGATCGGCGGGCGGGGGCTTTGGCTGGGATCTTGAGGGGGAGGCGTCAGGCGGCGGCGGGAATATTCTGCGGCGGACCCGTAATGTTGGGGTGGGAACAGAGCAGGGCGTCTTGGTCCAACGAAATCCAGCGTCGATTGATGGTGGCTCGCTAGATGCGAAACTCCTTGGACCGCCAATCGCTCCGCCGCTGAGTTTCCACAAATCCAAAATGTCTACGGGCGGAAGCAATCCAAAATCGTCGCGCCACCAGAATTTCGTTTGCTCCTGACGTCGAGCCTCTGTTATTGACGCTAGGTCGGCGTCTCTGAGTTTGGTGTCCTTCAACGATGTCGTGGGAGGGGAGGGATTGGGGATGGGACTATTGAAAAGGCTCCTTTCGAGGCCCGCGGGCGAGCCACCCGCCTACGCGTATCTGCCCGGGCATACGATGGTCAATGACTATGCCGAGTTCTCGGGGCTGACAACCGACGTCATCGCGGAGCGAATTCGCGGCTACAAGAAGCTCAATCGCGAAGCGTGGGCGATCGTCCAGAGCAAGGTCGAAGGCTGGGAGGAGGCAGCGCGGAAGTTCTACGAAGCGCATGACGCCTACGTCTTCGACCACCTCTCGGCGAACGCCGCCCCCGACTCAGTTCTGGCAAAGCTGGATCGCTTCAATCCCGACATCTTGCGCGCCATTCGCTCCTACCGAGGGAAGCGCCTGCTGGAATTCGGTGGCGGCACCGGTGGTTTCTGCGAATGCATGTGTCGGGAAGGCTTCGACGTGACCTACCTGGACATTCCCGGCAGCGTGAAGGACTTCGCCGAATGGCGCTTCGCCAAGTACGGCCTGCCCATCAACGTGGTCACCTCGACCCCGGACGTGCTGAAGCTCGAACATGACTACGACGTCGTCTTCACCGATGCGGTCTTCGAACACCTCATCGATCCCGAGCAAGCGCTGGGGGAAATACTCGCCCACATCCGTCCCGGCGGCCTCTTCGTCTTCCTCGTCGATCTGTCGGGTCCCACGGAGGACGACCCTCAGCACCACTACGTCGACATCAACCGCCTGCATGGGTTGATCGAAAAGGCGTCGTTCCGGTGCGGCGGCGGACGGGGCACGTTCGCGTCGCTGTGGCGAAAGCAAGCGTTCAACTTCGTCTGAGCGCCGGCCGCCTCGTCAGTAGGCCAGCTCGACCACGTCATACGCGACCAACGATGGCACCGTCACCGTGGCGGCCCCGTCGGTATAGGTCGCGCTCAAGACCAGGTCCGCTGCCAGATCGGGCGAGGCGAGCGTCACCGAGGTTGGCGCCGCGGGGAGCGGCACCGTCACCGTAATCCCCTCGTGCTGGATCAGCCCGGCCGCGTAGTCGTGGTTCACCAGATGAACCAGCCGGCGGCGCGGCGCGGCCTGATCGCTGATCGCGACCATCACGGGCGTCGACAGCGACGTCGTGGCGCTGGCCGCCGCGGCGGTCACGCCGTGGTACAGGGTCCGGTGGCCCCGGTAGTACGCCGCCAGTCCCTGGAAGAATGGCATCAGCCCCAGCTCGGTCGCCGTGGGATCGCCGACGGTGTCCTGCAGGAAGAACGCGAAGAACAGGCCGTTCGCGTAGGCCTCCGCCCCGTAGATCCGCCAGTAGTCCTGCTGCTCGCTGACTGGCATGTGGAGGTACTCGGACATGAAATCGGTTGGCCAGTCGATGAACAGCACCACCGGCACGCCCGGCGCCAGAAGCTGCGAGCGATCCTTCAGGTTCAGGAACGGCCGCTGCAAACTGCGCTTGCCGTCCAGGTGCGCGGCGCTGGTCGTCGAGCCGGCCGTGACGGGAACGTATTGCGCCTCGGCTCCACCGTCGTCGTCATGATTGAAGTTGTAGAGGCCGACGCCCTGGAAGTCGACCAGCGGATACAGCCCGTTGGTGGTGATGATCAGCGAGCGTCCGTACTTCTCCCGCGCGTAAGCGCGCAGCGCGCTCGTCAGCGCGCCCCAGTAGCGGTAGGGCTCGGCCGTGTTCACGAAGTCCGGCATCCCGGGAGTCGGCCGCCCGCCCTCCGTCTTTCCCCACACGCGCGCGAGCGGGTTGGCGGCCGCGAACGGCGTGGTAGCCCACCCGTGCGCGACCAGGTACTTCTGGTAATTGAAGTTGGCTGTCAGGTCACCCGACGGTGCGTCGGCCTTCAGCAGATTGTCGGGCGTCATGCCGAACGTCGCCGCGTAGTCGACGCCCGGGAATCGCCACAGCAGGTAGGCGTTGAAGTCGGCCAGGTGGGCCGCGTCGAACCCCTCGTTTCCGTCGAAGTTCGCGCCCTGATAGTCCTGGTTGACCTCGTCGAAGTACAGGCCATCGACGCCCCCGTCGATCTGAAGCTCGCACAGTTGCAGCAGATAGGCGCGGAAGGTCGGGTTGGCCAGCGAGCCGCGGTGGAGGTCGGGCAGGATCTTCGCGTGGATGACGGGCGCGCCCGTCGCGTCCCGCGTGGCGACGTCGTCGACGTGGGTCGCGGGGAACTGCGCGTTCGGAAACTCGTCGCTGAACACCGCCGTCGCGGTGGTGCCTCCGATGAACAGCTTCACCCCGGCGGCGCGGGCGTCGGTGATGGCGCCGAAGTCGAACTCGGCGGCGGTTCGCCCGGACGTATCCCACCGCTGCCATTGCCGCATCGTCATGTCGGGGGCCAAGGCCAGAACCTGGGGATCGCCTTGGTTGTCGCCGCTCTGACTGAAGGCGTACACCGTGATGTCGTCCAGCGCGACCGGGACGGCCGCGTCGACTGTCGCCGTCCACGGACCTAGGCCGACATCGACCACCCCGTCCATCGGCCCCCCGTCGCCGGGGTGCTCCAACCCAACCTCGGTAGGACCATCCGCATACCCAACCTCGGTAGGACCATCCGCAACGTCGGTCGCACCGTCCGTGGAACCAACCTCGGTGGGGCCGGTTTCCTGCGCTGCGTCTGCCTTGGCTACGGGGGGACCTGGCGCTTTTGCGCAGGAGACAAGGGCGAAGGCGCCGCATAGTCCGGCTCTCAGCCTCACCGAGGTTGCGGACACATCAGGAGAGAGTCTTCAGTTCGTGCGGCGGAACGGTTGAATTCAGCCGACTCGCCGGGGGGGCGACGGGACCGGGCTGGGGGATAGCTACAGGGCGCGTAGGAAGTTCAGGAGATCCTGCTTCTGGGGCTCGCTCAGGGCGTTGAAGCGCGTGACGACGCCGTTCGCCTCGGAGGCGGGCCAGGTGCCCTTCGCGGGACCGGCGTGCGCGAGGATGGCGGCCTTCAGGTCGGACGTCCGGCCGTCGTGCAGGAAGTAGAAGCGCTGGCCCAGCCCCCACAGCGGCGCGCTACGGAACTCGTCGGGGCCCGCCCCACCCTGGATGACGTCGTCAGCCAGCCCGGCCCCCATGTGGTGAACCATCAGGTCGGAGTAGAGAGCCACCGTCTTCGAAGACAGGGCCGCCGTCTTGCTGCTCGGCGTGGTGAACGACGGAGTGTGGCAAAGCGCACAGCCTACGGTGCCGAAGATGGTCTTCCCGTTCGTCGCCGAGCTGGTCAGGGCGATGGGCGGCCGCGGGGCCGACAGGCGCATGCCGGCCGCCACCAGATCCGTCATCTTCATGGTGCCCGCCGGCGTGGTCATCACCTTGTCGTCGAGCCCGCTCTTGAAGTTGCACGACGCGGTCGCATCGTTCGGCGCGGGGAAGGCCGCCGACGTCACGCCCATCTCGTGCAGGAAGGCATCGGCCGAGAACTGGTTCAGCGTTCGCGTCTGCGCCTTCCAACCGAAGCGACCCAGCGTCCCATCCGCCATGCGGTTCTCGTGGCCGGCGATGCCCAGCCCGGCACGCGCCGCGTGGGTAGCGGCGTCCCCCTGCTTGCCGGCCAGGATCGCCGTATCGGTTATCGCCTCGATCAGACCCGCGCCGAACGTCGGCGTGGTGATGCGCACCGCGACGTTGTTGGCCGCGACCTGCGCGGCCCAGTTATCCTGCGCCACGTTGCAGCCGGGGGCGTCCGGGCGCCCGGCAATGGTGAACAGTTGATGGACCTGGCCGTCGCGCGTACCGTCCGGCTTGTACTTCAGGCGCGCCGCCAGCGACGAGCCGTTCGCCACCAGGAACGCCGGCGTCTGCTGTCCCGGAGCCAGGATGCCGTAGTCGGTCCCCACGCCGGTGGCCAGCGTCGACTGGCTGTTGGTGCGAAAGCTGGCGCCACCGATGAAGGGCGCCCCATGGCACTCTCGACACGAGAAGCTGTTGAAGCGAGGTCCGAGCCCCGCGCCCGGGAAGGCGTGATTGCCGTTGACGTGGGTGACCAGCGTGCCCTTCACCGAGAAGCCGGTGTTGAACAACGTCATCGCCGCGTTGAACAGCGCGACGTCTGCCGCGGTGGCGCCGGGGAGCGCGGGTGGCGAGTTGGGGTTCACGGTCAGCGCCCGAGGTCCCGGGTCGGCAGCCACGCCACTCGCCGCCTCCAGCACAGCGCCGCAGCCAGCGGGATCATCGCACTCCGCCTGCCCCTCGGGCCCGCCGCAGCCGGCAGCCACCGTCAGCACGAAGAAAGGCAGAAACCGACGACCACGAAGCGCACCTGCCACGGGGGAACTCATGTCTATTACATAATATTAGGTAATTCATATTACCTAGTCAAGTGCAATAGTAATCTCCTCCCGGCCCCGACGGCACCACCATGGAATCGTGACGGTCTCGCCCTTCGAGGGGTGCGGCGCCCAACCGCGACAGGGGTCCGACAATCTGACAGAGTGCTCCCATGAGTGTGGAGGCGTTGGCGCAGAACCTTGCTCTCGGGTCGCTGCTGCAGGATCTGCAGACGACGTTCGGCGGCTACCAGGTCCTGGACCACTGGCAGCAGGGCGAGTTCCACCACGATCTGGTCCTCCGGGTCGAGCCGAAAGGTCGCCTGCCCGGCC
>Ga0207694_10005208_pt1 | contig 10040 bp, 8 predicted proteins | sample KBSC34metaG_FD_184353 | JGI IMG/M metagenome (GOLD analysis project Ga0207694, IMG submission 184353) | Corn rhizosphere microbial communities from Kellogg Biological Station, Michigan, USA - KBS C3-4 metaG (SPAdes) (version 2) | ecosystem: Host-associated > Plants > Roots > Rhizosphere > Soil... | reverse complement strand
CCGGGAACGTTCAGTTGACGGTGATTGTCGGTAGCGCGCGAAGCAATCCTGTTAACATCGTTGTCCAGTAATTGAGAATCTCTCGATGATTCTCCTTCAGGGTGGTTCTTCGGAACCACCCTTTTTCTTGTGACTCCTCGTGGCTGGTATTAACCTAAGCCGTTAGTCATGAACATTCTCGGGATATCTGCCTTCTATCACGACAGCGCCGCAGCCTTAGTGCAGGACGGCGTGATTGTGGCGGCGGCTCAGGAAGAACGATTTACGCGTCGGAAGCACGATGCTGCGTTTCCTACAAACGCGGTGGCTTATTGTTTACGTGAGGCGGGCATAACTGCGGCGCAGTTGAGCGCCGTGGTCTTCTACGAAAAACCCCTGGTCAAAGCCGACCGGCTAATAGAAACATATCTCGGCGTGGCGCCGAGTGGTCTTCGTTCTTTTGCGCTCGCCATACCAACGTGGCTACGCGAGAAGAGCAATATCCCGTCACTCATTCGCCGGCAGATGGGTAAGGAATACGAAGGGCCTGTGCTCTTCACCGAGCATCACGAGTCGCACGCTGCGAGCGCATTCTTTCCTTCGCCATTTAAAGAAGCCGCGATTCTGACTGCGGATGGTGTTGGCGAGTGGGCCACAACCACGATCGGCGTTGGTGAAGACAATCGCATTCAACTACTGCACGAGATCCGTTTTCCGCACTCGCTGGGTATGCTCTACAGCGCGTTCACTTACTACACCGGTTTCAGAGTCAACTCCGGCGAATACAAAGTGATGGGTCTCGCGCCTTATGGTGATCCTAAGTACGTCAATCTGATCTACGACAACTTGCTCGACCTCGGTGAGGACGGTTCTTTCTGGCTGAACCCTGAATACTTCAACTACTGCGCCGGCCTGACGATGACGAGCGCACGTTTCCACAAACTCTTTGGTGGCCCACCGCGCAAGCCCGAGTCTCAGCTAACACAGAAAGACATGGATCTCGCGGCGAGCATACAAGTCGTGACTGAAGAAGCGATGCTGCGAATGGCGCGTCGCGCGCATGCGGAAACAGGAAAGACAAACCTGTGTCTGGCCGGAGGTGTCGCGCTCAATTGCGTGGCGAACGGACGCATTCTGCGCGAAGGTCCATTCAGGGAAATCTGGATCCAGCCTGCGGCGGGCGACGCAGGTGGAGCGCTCGGCGCTGCGCTGGCAGTCTGGCACCAGATGATGGGACGCCCGCGCGACAATCAGGGCCGCGACACCATGCGTGGAGCCCTGCTCGGGCCTGAATACACAGACGCTGAGATCGGTGCATATATCGAGAGTGTGGCGGGCGTCTCGGAGCGGCTGCCAGATCTGGCGCTCGCGCGAAAAGTTGCTGAGCTGCTTGCGGCAGGGAAAGTGATCGGTTGGTTTCGTGGCCGGATGGAGTTTGGACCACGCGCGTTGGGTGCGCGCAGCATTATTGGAGACGCGCGTAATCCGAAGATGCAGTCGCAGATGAATCTCAAGATCAAGTTTCGCGAAAGCTTCCGGCCGTTTGCGCCGTGTGTACTGCGCGAGCATGCGCCGGAGTGGTTCAATCTGAGCGGTGAGAGTCCGTACATGCAGCTTGTCGCAACGGTGCGGGAAGATAAGCGGCTAGCCATTCCACTCGACAAGACGTCGTTGTGGGGTATCGATCGATTGAATGTTCAGCGCAGTGTGATTCCCGCGGTTACGCATGTGGATTACAGCGCGCGAATTCAGACTGTTGATGCTGAGCGACATGGATTGTTCTACACCATGATGGACCAGTTCTATAGGGAGACGGGCTGTCCGGTTATCGTCAACACCAGTTTCAACGTTCGCGGCGAGCCGATCGTGTGTTCGCCGGATGATGCGTATCGCTGTTTCATGTTTACGCACATCGACGCGCTGGTGATGGGCAATCATCTACTGCTCAAAGAAACGCAACCACCATTGCGCGGCGCCACTGAGCACCTCGCGCAGTTTGCTTTGGATTGAGTTCTATATAGGTCCTATAGGGCAAATAGGACATATGAAGACCGTGAACATAGCAGCCCTTCGATTTTTCCAGCACGTTAAGTGGCGACCTGACGCCAGGGAGTTGCGGCGCTTTGCGATCGCGATGCTCATCGGGTTTTTTGTTTTGGGAGCGCTGTCAGCGTGGCGCGCAAGGGGAGTCGGCACGGGCTCGGTTGTTTTGTGGAGCATTGGCGCGGCCCTGGCCGTGGCCGCTTTCGTGCCGAAGCTGGGAAGAATCGCCTATCTGGCGGTTTACTTACCGACAAGCATCATCGGATATGTTGTCAGCAACGTGATGCTCACGTTAATGTTCTTCCTCGTAATTACGCCCCTCGGTATCGTCATGAAGCTGATGGATAAAGATGTTTTGCAGCAACGCAGACCGGACCGCACAACTCAGTGGACCCCGGTAAAAGAAACCAAGACCGAAGACAGTTATTACCGGCAGTTCTAACAAGGACGGAATATGAACTCATCCGACGAATTCAGGAAGAACCCCGGCTTCTTTCGGGAGCTTTTACAGTTCATACGACACAATAAAAAGTGGTACCTCATTCCTATCGTCGTTTCCATTTTGGCGTTGGGCGTCCTCATTGCTCTAGGCAGCACGGGAGCCGCGCCTTTCATCTACACACTGTTCTAATACCGGAAAGCTTGGCCCTTTAATCGTTTCTTAGATTAGGCTGAACGATTGTCACGAGCGTCGATATGCGCTAAGCTTTCCGCGTTTAAACCGGTTTCGTAAGAAAACTTGCCCTTTTCGAGCGAAACTCATCAAGGAATTCGGAATGAGTGTCCCGGCCGCAAAGAAACTGTGGCAGAGTATTGCTCTCAGTTTCGCCATCATCTTTACCTACGCCACTGTCCTGGCGAAGCTCTTCCATGACTGGTGGAGCGATGAAAACTATTCCCACGGTCTCTTAATCCCCATAATTATCGGCTATATCCTTTGGATTCAGCGCGACAAGCTCGCCCGAATCCAGGTCAAACCCTGGGAACTTCTGGGTGGCGCAGCGGTCGTGTTGGGATTGTTTGGACTTTGGGCGGGCGTCGCTGGCGCTGAACTTTACACGCAGAGGATCTCGCTGATCCTTTTGCTCGCCGGCATGGTGGTCTATTTCTGGGGCGTCGCCCTTTTGAAATTCCTCCTCGTCCCATTCGCTCTGTTGTTTCTGGCGATGCCGATTCCGGCCATTATCTTTAACAAGATCGCGTTTCCACTACAGTTATTTGCTTCGCGCTGCGCCGTGTGGTCCATGAGCATGCTGGGAATTCCGGTCTTGCGGCAGGGAAACATCATCGAGCTCAAGCCGCTGAACTCCTTCGACACCAAGAAACTCGAGGTAGTTGAAGCATGCAGCGGCATCCGTTCGCTGATGACCCTCGTAACGCTGGCGGTCGTCTTTGCCTACTTCACGCATCCGGGAGATGAGCCGCCATCAGGTAAGCGTTTTGGCTGGCTGAAGAGCTACGGGTTCTGGCGCGCGGCGATAATTGTCAGCTCGGCAATTCCAATTGCCATTTTGACCAATGCATTCAGAGTGAGCGGTACTGGAGTCCTGGCGCACTATTACGGAACGGCGGTCGCCGACGGCTTTTTCCACTCTTTTTCCGGTTGGGCCGTGTATATCGCAGCTTTTATTCTCTTGTTCGGTATTGGCATGATTCTTGATCGCTTTCGACCGGCCCAGGCCGACGACGAGCATTCGGAAAGAAAAGCGTCCGGGCCTGAACCTGCTGTTTCCATCAGTCCAGTGGTCTCGGCCGAGGGCTCTGAGTTATGAAACCTTCGTTGCGTTATGCCGTGTTGCTGGTCCTGATCCTCGTGGCCGGGGTGCTTGTCAACGCGTGGTCCTATCTCGGCGAAGCTCATGTCGAGCGCAAAGAACTAAAGGACTTTCCCGAGACTGTAGGCGCGTGGCAAAGGACTGGAACAGACCAGATACTTGATGAAGAAACACTCAAAGTCCTGCGAGCCAGCGACTACTTGTCGCGTAATTTCCGCAAATCTGACGGTCAGATTGCCAACCTTTACGTCGGTTACTACGCGAGTCAACGTACAGGCGCCACATATCACAGTCCGTTGAATTGTCTCCCCGGATCTGGCTGGACCCTGAGTGAGCCGGGCAAGGCGACGATTACGCTGCCTGACGGTTCAGGATTTGTTGCTAACAAGTATGTAATCCAGAACGGCGAATATAAGAGCATGATGGTTTACTGGTACCAGGGACGTGGGCGGAATGTCGCCAGCGAGTACTGGGGCAAGGTCTACACTATGTTTGATAGTGTTCGCCTGCGCCGGTCAGATGGCGCGATGGTCCGTGTCACCGTACCGGTGGGTAATTCGGAAGCAGCGGCTGAGAAAACAGCGATCGAGTTTGCTTCAACGGCGTCGAGTGTTTTACCTGAATTTGTACCCTAACGTACCGGGAGAAATGGCAGGAAGGATCTACAGTTCAGGAAATCACTATGAATTAGACTTTTTTGATAGTTGTCTCAGGTTTTGAAGAGATGACGGCATTGCCCGCCGAAATCTTCGAGGGATCTGAAACATAGATTATGGTGCCGCCTGGATCAAATTAACGGGGCGGCACATGGAGCAAAATTAATGAGAAGCGAGTGCCGAGGTTATACCTTTCATATAAGCGTTTTGTGTCTTCTTTTAGCCGCCGTAGTTTCGCTTGCCGGCTGCACCAATCCTGATAAATCCAAAGCCGAACACGTTGCGAAGGGCGAAGCTTACCTGAAAGACTCGAAATTTCAGGAAGCATCACTCGAGTTTCGCAATGCGATACAGATCGACGACAAACTCGCCGCCGCCCACTGGGGTTTAGCCCGGGCGTACGAAGGACTCGAGCGCTTTCCGGAAATGCTCGATGAGCTGCGCAAGACCGTAGCTCTCGACAAAGATAATCTCGACGCACGCATCAAACTCGGCAACTACTATCTCGCCGGCAGCCGCAATCGCGTAGACATCGTTGCTGAAGCGGAACGAATCGCCAAAGAAATTCTCGAGAAAGATCCGAAGAACATCGAAGGTCATATTCTGATGGGCAGCGTGCTCTTCGTCCAGCAGCAGAAGGACAAGGCTTTCGAGGAGTTGAATAAAGCGCTCCAGTTGGACACAAGCAGGATTGAGTCGTACCTGAGTCTCGCCAAGTTTCACATCGCCAATAAAGAACCCGGGAAAGCCGAAGAACTTTACCAACGCGCGATCACTATCAATGGGAATTCGCCCCTCGCCCACACCGAGTACGGCAAGTTCCTAACGCAGCAGAATCGGCAGGGTGAAGCCGAGGCGGAGTTGCGCAAAGCCGTCGAAGTTGGCCCAACCGATCGTAACGCGAGATTCGTCCTCGCGAGTTATTACTACGTCAACAAACAGCTCGATAAGGCTGAAGAAGCGTACAAGGCCCACGCAGCGTTGCAGCCTGACAAGCCTGAAGGCCAGGCCGTGCTCGCCGATTTTTATTCGGCCATCGGGCGTAATGACGACGCCATCAAGATCTACCAGGACATCGTCGCCAAGTCGCCGGATTACGTTCAGGGTCGTTATCGACTCGCCGAAATCATGTTGACGAAGGGCGACACGCAGGGTGCGACTGCTCAACTCGATGCGGCGTTCAAGAAAGACCAGCATGATCGTCAGGCGCTCCTGCTTCGTGCGCGCATGAAGGCCCAGCGTGGCCAGCCCGACGATCTGAAGAGCGCTGTCGAAGATCTCAAAGACGTTCTGAGGCAGGACCCCAACTCGAAATTGGGTCTGTATTTCATGGCCCAGGCGAATTACAACCTCGGCTTGATCGATCAGTCGCGGGCGTTCGCCTCCGATCTCGAGAAGAACTATCCCGAATACCTGCCGGCGAAGTTGATGAATTTGCAACTGACCCTCGCCGGTGGCCGGCCCAGCGACTACACCGCGGCGATACCACTCGCTACCGATTTGATCGCGCGTGTTGATAAGACCGCTCCGGATCAGGAAAGCTCGCCGCAGATGCTCTACGAGATTCGTGAGAAAGCGCTGCTGTCGCGCGGCACTGCGCAGCTTCAATTAAGAAACCTGCCCGCCGCACGCCAGGATTATGAGGCGGCGAAGAGTATGGCTCCGAAAGATCCGGTCGTCTACAACAGTCTCGCACTCATCGCGCTTGCCGAGAACAAGACGCCGGATGCGATCAGCTCGTTTGAGTCCGCGCTCAACGTTGACGCCACCAACTTCGACGCGCTCAACGGCCTCATCACGCTCTACGCGAGGAACAAAGAGTTTGACAAGGCCCAGGCGCGGATCGATCAGGCGCTTGGCTCGTATCCAAACATAGCTTCGTTGCACTACCTGAAGGGGCAGGTGTTCGGTTACCAGCAGAACGTGCAGATGATGGAAGCCGAAATGAACAAGGCGATGGAGCTCGATCCAAACTATCTGCCGGCCTACTCGTCCCTCGCGGCGCTCTACATCCAGTCGAACCAGCAGGACCGCGCCATCGCGCAGTATCAAAAGATCATTAGTTTGCGACCGGAAAACTCTACGCCTTACGTCTTGATCGGAATGCTGGAAGATCAGCGAAAAAACTACGACGTTGCGGCTGACAACTACCGCAAGGCTTTGGAGAAGGATCCGAACTCGGTGATCGCCGCCAACAACCTGGCGTGGCTTTATGCGTCGACCGGCAAGGGCAATCTCGATGAGGCGGTGCGACTGGCCCAGGGAGCGGTGCAGAAGAATCCGAACGTGGCCGGTTTTGTCGATACGCTGGGTTGGGTCTACTACAAGAAGAACCTTCACGGAGCGGCAGTCGAGCAGTTGCGCAAAGCAATCTCGATTAACGAAGCCGAAGCTCGCGTGACGAATGGCTCGCCGAGCGCGGCTTATCACTATCACCTTGGTATGGCTTTGAAGGGTAAGGGCGACAAAGATGAGTCGCGTCGTGAGTTGCAGACCGCGATCCGGCTCGCTGAGAAAGCGCCTTTCGGGGATTTGGAAGAAGCGAAAAAAGCGCTGGCAGAGTTGTAATTTGATTTCTCTGTTGCACAGAGAAGAAGACAGAAGGAGTGCGTTATGAGCGTAGACTTTAGACAACGACGACCGAGTGAATACTTGAAGATTTTGCGGCGGCGCATATGGTTCATCATTCTTCCGACCATAGCCATCACGACCGCTGTGATTTGGGTGGTCTACAAACTACCGGACGTCTACGAGTCGTTCACGCTGATTGTCGTCAAACCGTCGACGCTGCCGAATTCGATGGTGCTGACTAATAACGAAGACAACTTAACGCGCCAGTTGACAGCCATCACTCAGGTGGTCACCAGCCGCAGCTCGCTCGAGCCACTCGTCCAGAAATACGATCTCTACAAGACGGAACGAATGCGCGGCGAGCCGATGGAAAGCGTTATCGACATAATGCGTTCGGACATCAGGGTGACGCCCAATACGAGCCGGAACGACATAACCAATGGCTTCAACATCAGCTATCGCTACCGGGATCCGAGGACCACTCAGGCCATCGCCGCCGAGCTGGCCAGCAAGTACATCAGCGCCCAAACGAACGCGGCCTCGACCTCCGCGTCTGCCGCGCTCACGTTCATAAACAACCAGGTGAACCAGGCGCGCGCCGCTCTCAACGAAGTCGACAAGCAGCTTCTCGATTTCAAGTCGACGCACGTTGGCGAGCTGCCGTCTGAAGCTCAGGCTTTATTCAATCAATTGACTGGTTTGCGCGAGGAACAGAAAGCGTTGATTGCCGAAGTCGGGCGGCTGCAAGACCGCCGCGCCGCCGCTACTGCGCAGTTGACTACGATCAAGGCAGCCAGAGCGCAACAAATCATTAACGTGGCTGAGGATTCAACTGATCCAAAGACCACCCTCTCTTATTCGCAACTCGTAACGCGCAAAGCTGCATTGCAAGGTGAGTTGACCAGGATGAAGCAGGAGTTGCGTGAGAAGCATCCGGATGTGATCGCAAAGCAGAAAGAGATCGACCAGGTCCAGGAGTCTATGGATTCGATGGTCGCGGAGCAGAAAGACAAGATCAAAGAGAAAGAAGAGAAACTCAAGAGGAATCCTGACGTTGCTGCCGCTGCGGCCGAACAGGAAATCAAGTTGACGGAAGGTGAGATCAAACGCCAGCAAAGTCTACTGGCGGCGAACGAAACCCAAATCGGTTCGATCATCGAACGAATCAACAAGGTGCCGGGGGTTGAAGTCTCGCTCAGCGCGATTGAACGCGACTACCAGGTGAAGAAGGCAGCGTTGGACGATCTGCTCGTGCAACAACAGAGGATCTCGCTTAATGCCGATGCGACCACCCAGATGCAAGGCGAGGGTATTGAAGTTATCGACACTGCTAACCTCCCGTCGAAGCCGGTGGCTCCGAGACGATTCATGCTCAGCAGTCTCGGAATCGCCGTCGGTCTCGGTCTCGGCCTGGTGCTGATCGGTATCTTTGAAGGGCCACGCCTGCTCACGATTCAAAACTCCGAAGACGCTCGACACTACACCGGTCTTCCGGTGCTGCTTGCTGTGCCTGAGCTGCTGACGCCGCAGGAAGCCCGCGCAATACCGCGCCGGCGCAGGTTGTTACTCGCAGCCGGAGTTATCGCGACGATTGTCAGCATCCCGGCGTTGGCGTTGGCGCTCAAGCTCACGCACGTTTTCGATTTCCTGATGCAAAGCTCGGGTCGCGGGTAAAGAACTGGAGGTTCAAACAGGTGTACGCAGAATTTTATGGTTTGAAAGAATTGCCCTTCGCGCTCACTCCCGATCCGCGCTTTATCTATTTCACTCCGTCACACACGGAAGTGATGGCCAACCTGCACTACGGCATTGAAGCGGGCAAGGGGCTCGTGGTGGTGACCGGCGAAGTGGGTACTGGAAAGACGACGATCCTGCGCTGGATGATGGAGCGTCTCGATCGCACAGTGCTCGTCGCTTACATCTTCAATCCACGTTTGTCAGTGCCTGAGTTTTACCAGCACGTTGCGACGTTGCTCGATGTGCAGAAATGGGAAACGAAGTCCGAGTTGTTACTCGAGCTGGGCCGGGCGCTGGAGTCGCGCCATTCACGCGGTTTGCGAACCGTGCTGATCGTCGACGAGGCGCAGGGCTTGTCTCCACACGTGCTCGAAGAGATCCGTTTGCTATCGAATTTCGAATCGAACACGGCGAAGCAGTTACAGATTGTTTTGACTGGTCAACCGGAGTTGCGTGAAGTGCTGAACAATCCGGACCTGCGACAGTTGAAACAACGCATCGCACTTCGTTGCGTGATCAAGCCTTTACCGAACGTTGAAGAGACGGACCGATATATCACTTCGCGTTTGCTGGTTGCGGGCGCCGAGCGCACGGACGTCTTCACGTCCGAAGCGGTCGATTACATTTTCCGTTGCTCGGACGGCATTCCGCGAAACATCAACAACCTTTGTGACAACGCGCTCCTCGCGGGTTATGCGGCAGGCGACGCGACGATCGGTCGCTCGATTATCGAAGACGTGGCCGACACGTTCGACATGTTGCCGCGCACCGATCGAGGACGAGGACAAGCCGGAGAGGAACGCGAAGCTCCCGCACGCATCTTTACCAACGCCGGCCGAGCCGAGCTATGGAACGCGGGAAAGACCACCGGTGATACGGATTAGTTAGAGACAGGATTTACAGGATTTGAACAAGATTTACATGTCAATCCTGAAAAATCTTGTGAATCCTGTCAAACGATTGACTTGAGGTGAATCGATGGGAAGAGTTTTTGACGCCATGAGACGACACAGCGCGACCGATAACAACGGTAACGCTGTCAAACCAACAGCAAAACCAGAGCACCACGAAGAGCGCCCACGCGTTACCGGGCTGCCCTCGGCGGAACGGGTTGAGGAACAGTTGTTGAGCGGTTCCACAATCATGTCTGTTTCGCACAAGACGGTGCAGAGTTCAGCGTCCACTGCGCACACTGCGGATGTACCCGGCGGGTCGGCACTCCCCGGCGGAATTGCTTCGCGTGATGCTGGGGCAACTTTGGGCGCTGCCGAGGCGACGC
>Ga0207694_10005199_pt1 | contig 10049 bp, 11 predicted proteins | sample KBSC34metaG_FD_184353 | JGI IMG/M metagenome (GOLD analysis project Ga0207694, IMG submission 184353) | Corn rhizosphere microbial communities from Kellogg Biological Station, Michigan, USA - KBS C3-4 metaG (SPAdes) (version 2) | ecosystem: Host-associated > Plants > Roots > Rhizosphere > Soil... | reverse complement strand
CGGCCGCAGCTGGTCTCCCGCGGCCCGCGCGGCCCGCGCGCTCGCCCTTGCCGGCCGCGGCGACGACACCGTGATCAGCGCGCGCGAACGCGCGGCCTCCGCGTGGGACGTCTTGCCGGTCGTGTATCCCGGCCATGGGCTCGCCTCCGACCCAGCCTTCGATGGTGCTGGTGACCTCCTCGTCCAGTGGCTACTGGCAGACGGGAACGGCGACCGAGGCGTCGAGCGGAAGCGCCACCGTCACGGTCAACGACAGCTCGGGCGCGCAGACGTGGGAAGGCTTCGGCGGCGCGTTCAACGAGCGCGGCTGGATGTACCTGACCAGCGACGACATGAAGACCCAGGCGTTGAAGATGCTGTTCGACAGCACGGACGGCGCCGGCTTCACCTGGGGCCGCATCCCCATGGGCGCCAGCGACTACGCCATCAACCGTTACACCTGCGACGACAAGGGCGAGGATCCCGCCGCCTCGAGCAGCGGCTCGAACCGCCCCGCCGCCGACACCTCGATGGCCAACTTCTCGCTGGATCAGGACAACAAGTACCTGATTCCGTACATCCAGGCCGCGCAGAAGGTGAAGCCGGACCTGCGCTTCTGGGCCAGCCCCTGGACGCCGCCGGTGTGGATGAAGACCGGCTACAAGACCGACGACGGCAGCGGTGGAACGGCCAAGAAGCCCTCGTACTTCGACGGCGGCACCGTCACCAACAGCAGCGACAACTTCAAGGCCTACGCCCAGTACTACACGAAGTTCGTGCAGGGCTACATGGACAAGGGCATCAAGATCGAGCTCGTCTCGCCCCAGAACGAGCCCGGCTACGATCAGAACTACCCGTCGGCCCTGTGGGACAAGGCCACCTACGTGGCCTGGGTCGGTCAGTACCTGGGTCCGGCCATGAAGACGCTCAACGTCAACGTCATGCTGGGCACGCTGTCGAACTACATGGACAACGGCCACGCCGATCTGGACATCGCCAGCGCCGTGCTGGCGGACGGCACCGCCAAGGGCTTCGTCACCGTTGCCGGCGTGCAGTGGGGCGTTCTGGACCAGGTGGTCAAGGGCACCAAGATCGGCAGCCTGCCCATCTGGGCCACCGAGCACAAGTGCGGCAACTACCCGTGGAACCCCAGCGGCTATCCCAAGTACAACAGCTCGCAGGCGCCCAACGATCAGGCGTACGGCGTCGAGAGCTGGGGCTACATCCGCGACGCCATCAACAAGGGCAAGGTCACCTCGTACAGCGCCTGGAACATGGTCCTGGACAAGGGCGGCCTCGGCAACGACACCTCGCGCGACTGGAAGCAGGACGCGCTGCTGGTGGCTGACTCGGGCAAGGTCACCGGGACGCCGGCCTACTACGTGTTCCGCCACGTGGCGCAGTACGTGGTCCCGGGCGCCACGGTGGTCGGCACCAGCGGTGGCGACGCTATCGCGTTCAAGAACCCCGACGGCAGCCTGGTGGCCGCCATGTACAACAGCGGCTCGGCCAACAGCAGCTACATCGTGTCGATCGGCGGCAAGAAGCTGCAGTTCGCGATGCCGGCGGCCGGGTGGGCCACGGTGAAGTACAAGCCGTAACCAGCGGCCCCTCGCCGTGCTGAAGAAGCCGCCCAGGTCGAAAGACCGGGCGGCTTTTTCTTTGGTGCGCCGTTCAGCCTCGCTCAGGTCGCGTCGTCTCGCAGCAACACGACGTTGCCGTCGTGCAGGCGCAGATGTGCGGTGATGGGCCTAGCGAGCGCCATTGCGTCAGCGCGCCATCCGGCGAGGATGACGTCGGGATCGTGGGCGAAGACGACGGCGATGTCGGGATCGGCGGCGCGCGCCTCGATGGCCTCCGTCATGGCGGCGAGCGCACCCTCGAAGCGAAGGGCGTCGAGCGCCGGGTGTGATCGGCCGCGTGTCGCGGTCAAGAACCCTGGTAGCCAGACGGCGAAGCGGGCCACCTCGCGCGCGTACTGAACCGAGGCGTCCGTGGTCTGTCTCGCCCAGGCGTCCAGCACAGCCGTCGCCTCCTGCCGCAGCCAGGCAAACGTCAGCGGCAAGGCGCTGTGCAACGGCATCGCCCGCGTCGAGCGGCGCAACATCCGGTTCGCGGCCATTCCCTGGTGCTGGAGCAGGCGACGCAGGCGCTCCCGCTCCGCCGGGGTCAGGCGCGCGCCCGCTTTCTCCGTGGCCGCCGCGTCGGGCTCGGCCAGCCTGGTCGCCGCCCACGCCGGATCATCCATGGCAGCGGCGAAGGCCCGCTGGAACTCAGCCAGCGGCACGAAGCTTCTCCCCCCGCGCCATACCGGTCTGCCCCACGATCTCGCGCAGGGTCAGCATCTCGGCCTCGACCCCGGCCAGGCCCAGCTCGCCGAAGTACGACTCGTGGAACTCGAAGGTGACGGCGCGTAGCCCGCTGAAGCGCTTCAGCGCGTGGCGCAGCAGCTCGTGGACGCGCGCCGGGCTGCGGCCCGAGTGCGAATCGAAGTATGTCCCGTCGATCCAGTTGCCGCCGGCCACGTGCGCCTCCTCGACCGCTGCCTCGGGGAGCGCGTTCATCCAGGCGATGGGGTCGAGCCCCAGGTTCGTCTCGTTGACGTGAAGGTTGTGCAGATCGAGGAGCATCCGCGCGCCGCAGCGCCGGTGCAGCGCGCACCAGAACTCCGGCTCGCTCAGCTCGGCGTCGTGAACGGGCGTGAACTCGACGCCGTTCTCCAGCAACAAAGGCCGTCCCAGGAGCTCCTGCGCCTCGTCCAGGCGGTCCGCCACCAGGTCCAGCAGCTCCCCGCCCCAAGGCATCGGGATGGGCAGTCCGGCGTGGTGATCGGCGCTGGCGTCGCTGTCGACGCGAAACGCGGCCAGGTGCTCGCTCAGCCAGGCGAACCCCACCTCGCGGTCCAGCCGGCGCAGCTCGCGCACGTGCTCGCGATCGAAGAAGCAGGCGCTGGCGATCGACAGGCCCAGCCCGTGCGCCGCCAGCGGAAACTGTCGCTTCAACCGCTCCAGCACCTGGCGCGGGCCCGCCGGATGGCGATAGCGCGGCGCGGGCGTCCCCCGACCGCCGTCGTTCCAGAACCTCTCCGGAATGACGACCACGTGGTCCGGCCGCGCCGCTCCGCTCAGGGACTCCGGCGAGAAGCTTCCGTTGTAAAGGAGCCCCAGCGACGCCACGTCATCCCCCGAGCGGCACCTGCTCGTTGAGATTCACCTGCGGAATGGTGACCACGTCGCGGATGTGGATGTCCACCCCCGAGTTACAGGGGCAAGCGGTGAGCTTCAGGATCAGCTCGTCGATCCGCGCCACCACGTGGGGCGCCGCCTTCAGCGGGGTCCCGGGCGGAAGCCCGATGTCCAGCACCGCCCGCTTCCCTGCCACTTCGACCAACTGGATGTGACCGACCTTCTTCGTTTCCATGGGACCTCCGCTGTTCGCAGCAGTGAACGCTGCCCTCAATGAACGGCGGCGCGGCGCCGATCTTCCCCTCGCCAAGCGGTGGTCGAGACCGGCCCCTCGGCTCCGACGCGGCGCCACGACGTCGCCGCCCCTTCCATTGCGCCCCCGCGAATCGGTCTTAGATAGGGGGGCATGAACGGTAGAGCGATCATTTTGGGTCTTGCGCTGGCCCTGGGCGTTGGTTGCGCCCATCACCATACGGAGCCCGCCTACGCGGGCCGTCCTCGCGGTGAATGGGTGAAGCTGGGCGAGCGGTCCGTGGACGGCGTCCGCGACCGTGACGTCATCGCCGTCGGCGCGCGCGAGGGGACCTACCGGCGCATCATGATCGTCGTGGAGCGAAACCCCCTGGAGATGTTCGACGTGGTGGTGACCTTCGGCGACGGCACGCAGTTCGCGCCGAAGACCAGGGCCATCTTCAACCCGGAGACCCGCTCCCACGTCATCGATCTTCCCGGTGGCCGGCGGGTGATCCGCAGCGTGGAGTTCCACTACGGCAACGTCACCGGCGGTCGCGCGCTCGCCGAGCTGTGGGCAGACTAGCGCTCGGGCAGCGGCTCTTTCGCGACCTGCCGGGCGCGGTCCGTCGTCAGGTCAGCTCGATCTTCAAGCCCATCACGTCCCGCAGGTGCAACAACGCCTCGGCGTTGCCGCGGGCGTCGTCGACCGGGTTGTGCGTATGGCGCGTTCGCCGCAGCGGCTTGAACGTCTCGGCCATGTCCTTGACCAGCCCCTTGTAGAGCGAGCCGAGGTTCGTCGACGAGTGACCGAACGGGTTCTTCCCGATGAAGGAATGGAAGTACCAGTTGATGAACTGCCAGTCGAAGCCGTTGTTGTCCGAGATGAACATCGGGCGCCCGTCCGTGTTGTCGTCGATCCAGTTCGCGAACTGGCGCATGACCACGTCGGCGGTGGGAAAGGCCATCGTCTCGTCACGGGTCAACTTGCTGACGGCCAGCGCGGCCGGAACGAACTCTTCTGAGATGGGGCGCAGCCGCCCGTAGAAGGTCCGCTTCAGGCCGGGCTCGACGACGATCGCGCCGAACGACACCATCGAGTATCGGCCCGGGATCGGGCCGTCGGCTTCCACGTCCACCATGAAGTACGACATGCGTCTTTGCCGGCTAGTTCGCGGCGTCTATCGCCTTCTGCAGCAGGGCCAGTGACTGTGATTCCCCGCAGGCCTTCTTCATGATCTTCATGCCGATCACTTGCCTGCCGCGCGCCGCCCAGAACGTGTATTGATTCTCCAGCATCTCGGGATGCTTGGGCGCCTCCTTCACCACGAAGCCGATGGCGTCGCGAAGCTGGAGCTTCTTCCAGGTCCACGGCAACAGCGGATCGGGGATGACCGGCGCCGGCGTGCCCGGTGGGATGAGGGGGCGATTGACGGCCACGAAGCTGTCCTTGGACTCGCCGCCCAGCCGGAAATGGAACTGGCACTCCCCTTGATCTTGGCTCTCGCCGGCATACTCGGCCTCGGTTCGCCCGCACGTCGCCAGCACGTCGGCCTTCTTCAAGATCTGGGACGACGGGCCGTGACAGCACCTGGCCGCGCTCCCGTGCGCGGCGGGGTCGTGAAATATCTTCTCGCAAGCGGGAGGGGCCGGCTTGGGTGCCTCCTCGACGGGGGGCGGAGGAAGCTCGCGGGAGGACGGACACCCGGCGGACGCGACGAGAAGTCCCAGCAGCGGTCCGAGGCACCGGCCAGGACCAGAAGACGACCCGAGGTCAGGCAGGCGCAGCCGCATCCCTGGACTGTACCGCGGCCTCCCGGACGACTGAAGGCCGAAATCCTTCCCCGGGCGCTGGACTAGCGCCGGCGCTCGGCGTCGCGCACGCAACGGAATCCGAGGTGATTGGTGCCGGTGGCGATCTCCTCTCGCCCGCGCGCTCCGACGAGATAGCTGCTGCAGAACGTGCTCGAGCAAAGGAACGAGCCCCCTCGGATGACTCGCTTGGCGGCGCCCGGCTCCCCGGGGTCGTGGCTGCTTTGCGGTCCGCCCGGGTTGCGGATCGGGACGGCCGGTCCAGAGAGTCTTCGTCTTCCAAACCGCTCATGTTCCCCCCCGGCCAGGAGAATGGCACGGGTGGCGTGGCCCCGTGCGCCAGACGCCGTCGAACGCCGCTTTCCGCGCCGAGAACTGCGCTACTGTTCACCGGCATGATCGAACTTCGAACCGTCGTCGACTACCACGCCAGGATGCTGGGCGATCACGCGCGGGTCGAACAGTTCGAGCGCGCGATCGCGGCGACGGTGCGGCCAGGCGCCGTCGTGGCCGACCTTGGATGTGGAACCGGGATCCTGTCGTTGCTTTGCTGCCGGGCCGGCGCCCGGCGGGTCTACGCGATGGAGGTGGGACCGATCGGCCGGTGGACGGAGCAGATCATCGCCGCGAACGGCTTTTCCGATCGGGTCTCGGTCTTGCGGGGCGTCTCGACCGAGCTCTCCCTGCCCGAGAAGGTCGACGTCGTCGTCAGCGAGACCATCGGCTGTGCCGCGTTCGACGAGGGGATCGTGGGCTACGTAGCCGACGCGCGAAGGCGCTTCCTGGCGCCCGGCGGGGCGATCATCCCGCGCCGGTTGGCGCTGTGGGCCGCTCCCGTCAGTGACACCGACCTCCACCACCGCCTGATCGGATGCTGGCGCGAGCGCGTGCGCGGCGCCGATGTCTCGCCGATGCGCGCGATCGCGGCGCGGCAGCTGCACCTGTCGTCGTTCGTGCCCGAACAGCTGTGCGCCCCGCCGCGACCCCTGATCACCGTCGATCTCGCGGGGACCGAGGAAGCGTTCATCGCCGGGCGCGCCGAGTTCTCGCTGGAGCGTGAGGGGCCCGTCACGGGATTCGCCATCGGGTTCGACGCGGAGCTGGGGGAAGGCATCGAGCTGTCGAATCGCCCCCCCTCGGCAGCTCCCCACTGGTCGCACGGCTTCCTTGCCTTCGAGGAGCCCCTGCCTGCCCAGATCGGGGATGGCGTTCAGGTGGAGATCGGGACCCGCGACGGCCAGACCTGGCGCTGGCGAGGCAGGGTGGGCCAGCGAGCGTTCGATCTCGACACCCTGACCGGGCGGTCGCTCTCGCGCGAGGAGCTGGCGGGTGACCAGGGACGTCCCACGCTGGGTCCGCAAGGCCGGACCACCGCCGCCACGCTGGCGCTGATCGACGGCAAGCGAACGGTCGCCGAGATCGCGCGGGCGCTCTGGCAGTCTCCCGACACGGCCCTGCCCAGCGAGGCCGCCACCCGCGCCTTCGTCGATCGCCTGGCGCACGATCTGGGGCGATGATGGACCCGCTGTTCGCCACCGCGCTGCACGCTGTGACCGTGGAGGTCGAGGGAGCGGCCGTCATCGTCGACCTGCGCGAAGGCACCAGCCTGGCGCTGAACGGCGCGGCGGCGGTGATCTGGCGCGGCCTCGTCCGAGGTCGCTCGCCCGCGCAGATCGCCCGGGAGCTCGTGGCCGGGTTCGGCATCGACGAAAAGCGGGCTCAGTCCGATGTTGCCGCGTTCCTGGCGACGCTGGCGGCGCGGGGCCTGGTCCGCGCGGAACTGCTGGAGGGAGCCGCCTGATCACGGGCGTCCTCCCGCTGAGGAGCGGTGCCGCTCGGGCCGCGGATTGCGACCACAATCCGCGGCGCGAGCGCGGCGCCGCTGAGACTGCCGACCTATGGTGAGGCGATGTCGATGCCGCCGCTGTAGTTCACGGTATTCGACACCCAGCCGCTGCTTGCCCAGTTGAACAATTGCAGCTTCGTCGAGCTCGACCCGGAGCGGCCTCCGATGAGCAATCGACCGTCGCCCATTCCGGCCACCGCGGCGCCGACCTGGAAACCGGCGCCGCTGGGAAAGCCGAAGTTGATGCTTCCGGCCACGCTGGTTCCGTTCGTCGAATACATGTCCCAGAAGTTGCCCGAGGTATCGAGCACGAACAGGTCGAACCGCGGAGGTGCCCAGGCAGACAGGTCTGGGTCCCCCGTCAGAGTGGCCGGATGACCAGCGTTCGTCCAGGTGAAAGATCCGCCCGCGACCGAGTAGCCGACATACATGTTGCCGCTGGTCGCTCGAAATGCCGCCAGGACAGTGCGAACGTTGCTGGGAAAGCCGCCTGAAGTGTTCGTCGCACCCCAGGCCGCGACGCTGAACTTCGACGTGGGACTGACCCCGGAGGGCAAATTGACGGTCGTCCATCCCGACCACGAACCTCCATAGTCCCTGGTGTTCTTCAGGACGCTGCCGCCAGAGACAGCGAACACCTGCACGTTACCGCCACCCCAGCTGACGGCGTCGGGCGATTGCGTGAAGCTGTTGGCGTAATTCAACAACTCCCAGCTGACCGTCGTTCCTTCGTCCTCCGACGCCGCGTGGTAAAGCTTCCCGTTGGTCGCGCGAGCAAATGCGTCGACATGGCCGGAGCCCCACGAGGCAACCGCGGGGGTTCCCGTCAGCGTCACGCCCGACGGGGTTCCCCAGTCAGCGGTACCGGAAAATCCGACGGACGTGTTCGCGGCGACGGTGGTCGTTCCAAGATGGGCAGAGCTCGTCAACCCGGCGACGTACGCCTTCGTAGATCGACCATAGACGCACCCGTACCCCACGCCGGCGACCGCCTCGTTGCTGAATTCGAGCTGGGTCGTGATCTGCGAAGGCGAATTGCTGGCCGGCTGGGTCTGCACCGTGTAGTGGATGGCGTTGCACAGATCACCGATTTCGCAGTACGCGCCGGTCCCCTGGTCCCATCCTTCGTAGCTCGCGCCGTCGTTCCACGCCGGATTGGCGGTGGCCTCCGTGATCTCGTGCGTGACGGCCCCCTGCTGGAAGGTGAAGCTGCAGCCGCCTTGTCCTGGATAGGACACCCAGGCCGCGATGGTGTCTTGCGTGCTGACGAAATGCTGCCCGCAAGCGTTGAAGGTGGGCGGGGGCGCGTTGGATGGCGTGAAGATGACGAAGATGTCGTCGTAACTCGCCGAGTAGTAGCTGGCCATGAAATCGGCCTCGTTCATGATGTCGGTGTTCGTCAGCGTGATCTGGCCGGTGACGGGATCTGGCGCCGGCAATCCGCCTTCGTCCCACAGCCAGTAGCCGTCCCGGGTCGGTGCGATCTGCTCATAGTTGGAGGAGTTCCAGTCGTACCCCGCGAATTGAGTGGTGACACCATCGAACCGCATGGCGCCGATCCCCAGCGATTCGAGGGGTGCCACGCTGTTGTAAATTGCCAGGGCGGTGGATTGAAACGATTGGGGGTCGCCGTACGTGCCGTATCCCCAGAACACGTAATAGATGTTGCCGGGGTGGTCGTAAGCGTCCACGTAGCCGCCGTAGTAGGACATTGGCTGGCTAGTGTCGCAGGCGCGCGCGAGGGGCGTATTGGCCATCGACCCGAATGTCGCCGCTGCCAGGACCAAGCAGAACTCCGCCGTTCGTGTAGTTTTCATGGTGGTCCCCTCTCTCAGGAGCAGCAGGCGGGAATGGCGTTGTCTGGGTACAGCGCGCCCGGGGCCGCCATCGTGTGACAGCCGGCGGGAAGGCCGTCGGCGGAGGAGCAGGTCGACGGAGTGGGTGCGTCGGACGGACAGGTGAGCTTCAGGGTGGGAGCCGACGCGCAAGCGACGCGGGCGCCGACGCGGGAGGCGGGAAGTTGGGGACCGGCTCCGAGCGGTAGCGCCGGAACGACCGTCCCTGGTGAGGCGACCGTCGACGTGAGTGAGACCGTGGTCGAGACGGGTGCAGAGGGTCGGTCAAACGGGATGGGTGTGTCGACGTTCGGTTTTGCGACAGTTGCTCTGGGACGAATGTTCGTTTGTGACGGATTCAACGTGCGGCCGGATGGTCGCCGTGGCCTCCGCGAGGTCGTCGGCGGCGTGGCCGCGGTCAAAGCGGTGGCGTGAGTCACCTCGGGCTCCGCGGCATCTCCGTCGGTGCACCCACCCATCGCCGGCAACAGACTGAACAGGAATACAAATGACGTGAACGGTTTCATGTTTGGCCTCCCCAACCTTTTCTGGACAATGTGAACGCCGCTGCCGAGGCGCCCAACTTCTCCTCGCGCGGCCGACGCCCGGTGTGCAACGGACGTGCCTTTGAGGTGCGTCGTATTGTCTCGGGTGAGGCAAGCGATGACATCGCGCGAGCGTGGCGCAACGACTGGTATGTTGTAGAGATTGGCGGCGCTGCGAACCAGCCGATCGTCAGGCGGTGAAGGTGGTCCGGGCCGCGGCGGTTTCGAAACGCGTGTCGACGAGTTTCGTAACTCACTGGAATGCACGTCACGGCCTCGAAGGGGCTGTCACGCGAAACGCGCGTCCAGGCTGGGAGGACTCGGCGCCATCTGATAAACGTTCGTGTCACGGTCAGTGCAAGGCTGCAGGCTCGTGAGCAAGTAGACGGCTGCTCCGACATTGCATTGGAGTCCACATGACCAATCGATTGTTACTGTGCGTGATGCTGATCGGCGGCGCCTTGGCCTGTGCCAGATCTAGCCCGCAAAGCCATGTGTCTGGAACGGGTGGCAGCTCACCGGGGGGCGATGCGTCGGCTGATGGCACCGACGGCAGCCCTGATCGAGCCGGTGGAAGCGGCGGGACGGGAGGCGCGGGCTCGGGCGGGACGGGCGG
>Ga0207694_10005197_pt1 | contig 10050 bp, 9 predicted proteins | sample KBSC34metaG_FD_184353 | JGI IMG/M metagenome (GOLD analysis project Ga0207694, IMG submission 184353) | Corn rhizosphere microbial communities from Kellogg Biological Station, Michigan, USA - KBS C3-4 metaG (SPAdes) (version 2) | ecosystem: Host-associated > Plants > Roots > Rhizosphere > Soil... | reverse complement strand
GCCCACCTTGACCTTGCCTCGCTCGACGCGGCCGGTCGCCACCGTGCCGCGGCCGGCGATGGAGAACACGTCCTCCACCGGCATCAGGAACGGCTTGTCCGTCTGCCGCTGCGGGGTCGGGATGTAGCTGTCGAGCGCGTCCATCAGCTTCATGATGGAGCCCTCGCCGATCTCGCTGGTGTCACCCTCCAGCGCCTTCAGCGCGCTGCCGGGGATGATCGGGGTCTTGTCGCCCGGGAACTCGTACTTCTTGAGCAGATCCCGGACCTCCATCTCCACCAGCTCGCGGAGCTCGGGGTCGTCCAGCATGTCCACCTTGTTCAGGTAGACCACGATGTACGGAACGCCGACCTGACGGGCGAGCAGGATGTGCTCGCGGGTCTGCGGCATCGGGCCGTCCGCGGCGCTCACCACCAGGATCGCCCCGTCCATCTGGGCGGCGCCGGTGATCATGTTCTTCACGTAATCGGCGTGACCCGGGCAGTCGACGTGGGCGTAGTGCCGGTTCTTGGTCTGGTACTCCACGTGTGCCGTGGAGATCGTGATTCCGCGCTCTCGCTCCTCGGGGGCCTTGTCGATCTGATCGTAGGCCAGGAAGCTCGCCCCGCCCTGCTTGGCCAGCACCTTGGTGATGGCGGCGGTCAGAGTGGTCTTCCCGTGGTCAACGTGCCCGATGGTCCCCACGTTCACGTGGGGCTTGGTGCGCTCGAACTTTTCCTTGCTCATTGTGCTCCTCTATCTCCGAACCTCGAATGGAGCCCTGATCCAGGATTGAACTGGAGACCTCATCCTTACCAAGGATGCGCTCTACCAACTGAGCTATCAGGGCTTGCTGCTGTTCGCTCCGTACGTGCTGCTGTTGGAGCGGGAAACGGGATTCGAACCCGCGACATTCAGCTTGGAAGGCTGACGCTCTACCAACTGAGCTATTCCCGCCTGCTGCTCCTCAGGGCCTTGTGGTTGGAGGGGGTTGGATTCGAACCAACGAAGGCGTAGAGCCGGCAGATTTACAGTCTGCTCCCTTTGGCCGCTTGGGTACCCCTCCATGACGTGTTGCTTCGTTCGGCTGCCGCCCGCCTTCCCTTCCTGAATCCCGTCCTCGAGTTCGCCTCCTGGCCGGCGGCGGGGGTCGAACCCGCGACCTACTGATTACAAATCAGTTGCTCTACCTGCTGAGCTACACCGGCAAGCAGCTCGGCCGTGGCCCCCAGGGTACACGTTGCCAGGGCCCCGGAAGGGCTGGGCCTTTTATGGGACGGACTCGGCCGGAGTCAAGGCGAACGCCCTCCCCCGCGACCCCGCTGGCGGGCCACCTCGTACAGCACCAGCGCCGCCGAGACCGAGGCGTTCAGGGACCCCACCCGTCCGGCCATGGGGATGCGTAGCCGGAGGTCGGAGTGCTTCAGCACCCCCGGACGGACCCCGGCCCCTTCGGCCCCGATGACCACCGCCAGCGGGCCGTCGAGCCGGGCATCCCAGAGCAGCTGCTCCCCCTCCGGGTCGGCCGCCGCGACCCACAGCCCGGCGGCCTTCAGCTCCTCCAGGGCCCGGGAGAGGTTGGTCACCCGGGCCACCGGGACGTGCTCGACGGCGCCGGCCGAGGCCCGGGCCACCGCCGCCGTCACCCCCACCGAGCGGTCCTTCGGGAGGACCACCCCGTGGGCCCCCAGCGCGTCTGCGGAGCGGATGACCGCACCCAGGTTGTGGGGGTCCTGGAGGCCGTCCAGCACCACCAGCAGCGGCGGCGTTCCGGACGCCTCTGCCCGGGCGAGGACGTCCTCCAGGCTCGCGTAGGCAAACTCGCGCAGCCGGGCCGCGACTCCCTGGTGCGCCCCGCCGTCCACCAGCGCCTGGAGCCGCTCGCGTGGAACGCGCTCCACCCGGACCTGCGCCTCGCGAGCCCGGGAGAGGATCTCCGCGGCCGCGCGGGGAGGGACGCTCCCCTCGAGCACGTACACCCGCTCGACGTCCGCGGGATGCGCCCGCAGCGCCTCCAGCACCGGGTGGATGCCGTGCACCGTCCGGCTCTCCCCCGGCATGGGCGCCCCGCTACTCCACCGTGACCGGGACCGAGAGCGTCTTCTGCTGCCGCAGGCACAGCTGCTCGGTGCAGACGAAGAAGGTCATCTTCGCCTCCACCGTTCCCGCGCCCTTGCCCTGGACGGCGAGCGGCACCTCGAAGCGCGGGTCGGGGTACTTCACCGAGGCCGACGGCTTGCGCACCGAGTCCCCGTAGACGAGCTGGGTCTTCTCCGGGCTCACCGTCCCCGTGCCCGACAGCTGGATCCGGAGCGGGGCCTCGTCGGAGACGTGGGCGCCCTTGAGGCTCTGGATCTCCAGGACGAGCGTTCCCTTTTTCCCCGCCGGGACCTTCGCCGACGTCCCGTCGGTGGTGACTCTGTAGAGGGTGGTCGGGTCCACCTCGGCCGCCAGCGCGAGCGAGGCGACCAGCAGGGACGAGGCGAGGACGAGAGGACGGGGAAGGCGCATCGGCCGGCTCCTATAACTCAAGAGGCCCGGACGCGCTTGAGGGGCCGCGGCGAGGGGCGCGGGCGTCCGGACACCGACGGCAGCAGCGAGGGGTCCAGCGCGGGGGGCCGCTCTCGGGCGATCTGCTCCGCCCGGACGATGATCGGCGTGGCCAGGTCCTGCCCCACCGCCTTCTCCATCTCCGCCAGCCCGGGGCTGCTGTGCACCTCGAACACCTTGGGCACGCCCCGAACGTCGAGCATGTCCACCGCGGCGACCTCGAGGCCGGTCAGTCGGGCGGCCTCCGCGGCGGCGCGCCGCTGGGCGTCGGTCAGGGTGATTCGCTCGAAGCGGGCGCCGCGGTTGAGCGTGTTCGCCAGACGGTTCATCCGCGGGCGGCGGCGCACGGCGGCCACCGGCCTGCCGCCGACGACGAGCACGCGGAGGTCCCGGCCCGCCTTGCGCACGTACTCCTGCACCAGGAGGTTGTGTCCCAGCCGGAGGATCGCCTCCAGCGCCGCCTGGAGCGAGTTGAGGGTCTCGCAGACCATCACCCCCCGCTCGTCGCCGCCGCCGAGCAGCTTCACCAGCACCGGCACGCCCCCCACCAGCTGCACCATGGCCTTCAGGTCTCCCGCGGTCCGGGCCATGACCGTCGCCGGCACCGCGATGCCGTGCGCGGACAGCAGCTGCAGGCAGCGCATCTTGTTCCGCGAGTGGGCGATGGCCTCGGCGGTGTTCATCACCGGAACGCCCAGCATCCCGAACTGGTTCACCACCGCGAGTCCGTAGGCGGTGATGGACTGGGCGATGCGGGGCAGCACCACGTCGGGGAGCGCGAGCTTCCGCCGACGGTAGAGGAGCTGGCCGCGTGTCCCGTCGAGGTGCATCTCCACCTGCACCGGGTCGAGCACCCGCACTGTGTGCCCGCGCGCACGGGCCGCCGCCACCAGGCGAGCGGTGGAGGGAACGGACAGGGACCGCGACAGGACGGTGAGGCGCACGGCGGCGGCCACCGTATGGCTCGCCCACGGCGGCGGCAAGTCAGGCTCCCTGAGTCGGGACATGGGGCCTCGGCCCCATGCTCACAGGACCTTGAGGATCCGGATCTGCACGTTCACCGGACTGGCACCGGTGGACGTCTTCAGTTGATCGCAGAGCGGCTTGCCGTCCACGAAGACCACCGCCGGACCCGGTTTGCCCGAGGTCGGGGTCGTCTCCGAGGGCGAGACGTAGATCCACGTGTCCGGACCGGGCTGGTAGGCGGTGTTGTCCACCAGGACGCTGAGCAGCGACACGTCGGTGGGGACCTCGGTGAGGAACCGCTCGCAGACGGTCACGTTGGGATCGGTGATCGTCTTGAGGATCGCTCCCAGGTCCGAGGCGTCATTGGCCTGGTAGTACTGCTTTGTGCAGAGCCCGCTGGCGAGGTCACACGGGTTGTCGGCGCTGCACGGCTGATTGGGCGGAGTTCCAGGGCAGACGCGCGGGAAGCGGACGCTTCCGGCGACGGCGATGCGCTGCAGCGTGTCCCGTGCCGTGGCCGTCCCCGCCTCGGCCCCGAAGCCCACGACGTAGGTCTGCACGTGCTGACCCGCCAGGAACTGGACCGCCTTCACCGAGTTGTCGGCGTCCAGGCACCCCGCGCCGGGGAAGGGGGGGATCTGCGGGCTGCAGTCGTCCAGCGCCGGACCGAAGGTGCACTGGCAGGCGACGGTGCCGGCGAGGTCCGCCAGCGCCGCGTCGCAGTTCGGCAGACCGTCGGTGAAGAGGATGACGATCTGGTCCCGCGTGTTGTCGGTGGTCAACGCCGGGACCGTGGTGAGGAAGGCGAGGCTGGCCGCGGTGGGCGTCCCGCCGCCGGTGCCGGTGGGCCCGGCCGGATTGCTGCTCAGGATCGCGTCCAGCGCGGTGCGGGTCGAGTCGGCGGCCTGCTGCAGGGTGGGGTCGTCGTCGGACGGCGTGGTCGGCAGCGCGCTGGTCTGCTTCGTCGTCGGTCCGCAGCCGCCCGAGATCTCGGGCTCGGGGAAGAGCGATAGCCCGTAGCGGCCGATGAGCGGGAAATCGGTGATGTACTGGTCGAGCGCCTTGGTGAGCTCGCTCCAGCGCGTGGGGCACTGGGTTGGATCACAGGGGTTGGACTTCTGGGGATCGCCGCAGAGCGGGCCGTTGATCGTCCCCACGTGACACGCGGGGATGGTCGGGTCCACCGGCTGGTCCATCGAGCCCGACTTGTCGACCAGCAGCATGAAGTTCGGCTTGTTCGCCACCGCCTGCACGTCGACGCTGGTCTGGGTCTGCCCGATCGAGAGGGGCTTCACCGGCTCGAAGTCGTAGGTCTGGCAGCCGCCGAGAGTGGCAAGGAGCGCGAGGACCGCGGCACCACGGAGGACGGACGGGGTGACCATGCGTGGCGCCGGAGCATACCCGCTCGGGGGGCCACCAGCCCCATTTCCCGTGGCAATCCCACATCCGACGACCAGCCCCCGGGCCCGCCTCTAGAGGACGCGGAGGATCCGCAGATCCAGCTGCACCGGGTTCTGCGCCGTCGAGGCCTCGATGGCCGTGCACAGCGAGCCGAGGAAGCGGATCGCCGGCCCACCGTCGGCCGGCGGGACGTAGTGCCAGGTGTCGTCGCCCGGCGGGTACGTCGTGCCGTTCAGGGCGAGGAGGATGAGCTCCTCGGACGTCGGGGCGGGAGTGATGGCGCGGAGGCACGGCTCGCGGTCCAGGTTGGCGGTGATCTCCGCCAGCGCCGCGCCGAGCTCGAGGGCGTCCTGCGCCTGGTAGTACTGACGGAGGCACACCCCGCCCTGACAGGGGTTGAGCGGCCCGCAGGGCTGATCGTGCCGCTCTCCCGGGCAGAAGCGCGGGTAGTTCCCGGCGAGCGCCATCTCCTGGAGCACGATGGGCGCCTGTAGCCCGCCGTCGACGCTGGCCCGCGTCTCGTCCCCGAAGCCGATGACGACCACGTGCACCCCGCGCGCGGCGAGGTCCTGCACCGCCTGCACCGTCCGGTCCTTGTCCAGGCAGTTCTCGGGATTTCCGGCCGGAGGGCAGCTGTCGGCGCTCGCGGTGCAGGTGCACGCCTCGGCGCTGATGCCGGCGTTGCAGTTGGGGAGCCCGTCGGTGAGCAGCAGGACCAGCTCGAGGCGGAGCGGATCCTGGAGCGCGGTGTAGTCGTGGAAGAAGGCGAGGCTCGGTCCGGTGGGCGTCGCCCCGCCGGTCCCGCTCGGCCCGACGGGGTTCTGGCTCCTGATGGAGGCGAGCACCGAGCGAGCCTGGTTCGACAGCTGCGCGAGCGTCGCCGGCGAGTCGTCCTGGGGGTCCTCCGGCAGATCCACCCGTGCCGCCGTGGTGGGCACGCAGTTCGGCTGCTCGACACCGGCGGCCGGCTCCGGGAAGAACGAGAGCCCGAAGCGCACGGTCTGCGCCTGCGCCTGGAGGAACGGATCGAGCGCGAGGTTCAGCTCGCTCCAGCGCGTCGGGCAGACGTTCGGGTTGCAAGGGTTGGTCTTCGCGGTGCTTCCGGTGCCGCAGAGGGTCCCCGACTGCGTGCAGCCGGGGAGGGTCGCGTCGAGGGGCTGGTCCATCGACCCGGACTTGTCGACCAGCACCATCACGTTGGGCTTGAACTTCTTGATGACGATCGGGGTGCTGCTCTTCTCCTGTGAGATCGTCAGCGGTCCCACCGGCACGAACTCGTAGGTCTGGCAGGACAGCGCCGTGACCAGGCACGCGGCGGCGGCGGCGATGAGGACAGAACGCATCGCGGAAGGACCCCCTCGACACTACCAGCGCCCGAGGGGCGTCAGAAGGTGAGGACGCGCGCGTCCTCGGTGAGGCGCCACAGGGCCGCGAGGCCCAGCACCTCGTCGAGCACGCGCTCGGCCTCGGCCAGCGAGACTCCCGCCAGCTTGAGCATGGTGTCGCAGGCGATGCACCGGGCTCCGAGCCCACGCGCCTCCGCCAGCATCTGCGCCGGCGGCGGCACTCCCACGCCCTCGGCCCGCGCTCCCTCGGCCATCTCGCGGTCGGATTGCGCGCGGCCGAAGTCCCCGCGGCACAGCTGGCGAAGCGCCTCGAAGGCGAAGACGAACACCACCTCGTCCCCCAGCGCAGCCGCGGTGATGCCCATGGAGGCTGCCTGGTACGCCGGCTCGTAGCCGCCGCGCTGCACGATGAAGACGACCCGTCCGGCCATGTCCCGCCCCGAGGGTACACTCCGCCGCCGCGCATGTCCCGGTTCGCCACCGTCCTGACCGCCTGCCTCGCTGCCGCGTCCTGCGCGCGCTCGGTGGGCCCGGCGCGCACCAGCGAGGAGGCGCGGTCCCGGGTGGCGGCGCTGCTCGATGCGCCCGACGCCGGTGTCCCCGAGTTCGCCGGAATCGGTCCGGAGGCGGTCCCGGCCCTCCAGGCCGAGCTCCTCGACACGCAGGCATCCGATGCCCGGCGTCTCGTCGCCGCTCGCGCCCTGGCCGGATTGCCAGGACGTGCCGGGCTCGGCGCGCTGGGCGATGCCGTCGCATCTCCGCGGCTCACGCCTGCCCTGCGCGACACGGTGGCGGAGGAGCTCGGCTCGCACGACCGCGACGAGGCCGTGGCGCGGCTCGGCCCGCTGCTCGGGGCGCCGGACCCGTCGGTGCGCTCTGCAGCGGCGCGCGGCCTCGGGCGGGCCGGAGGCGCCGCAGCTCGCAAGTCGCTCGAGGACCGGTTAGAGCGTGAGGAGGACCCCGGCGTCCGGGAGCGCCTCCAGGCGTCCCTGGCCCAGGCCCAGCCCTGAAGCATGCGACCCACCGTCCTTCTCTTCGATGTCGATGGCACGCTCGTCACCACCGGGGGCGTCGGGCGCCGTGCGCTGGAGATCGCGTTCGAGCGTTCCTTCGGGCGCCGCGACGCCTGCCGCACCTTCCGCCTCGACGGGATGACCGACCGGGCCATCGTCCGCACCGGCATGCGGGCCATCGGGGTCGAGCCGACCGAGGCGCTCATCGACCAGGTGCTGGTGGATTACCTCGGGGTGCTCGCCGACGAGGTGGCCTCTGCCCCCGACGCGACGTACCGCGTGCACGCCGGAATGTCCGAGACGGTCGACCGGGCGCGCGAGCGCCGGGAGATCGCCGTCGGCCTCGGCACGGGCAACATCCGCGAGGGCGCACGGATCAAGCTCCAGCGCGTCGGGATCTACGACCGGTTCGCCTTCGGTGGCTTCGGGTGCGACGACGAGGACCGCACCGCGCTCATCCGGCGGGGAGCCGAGCGTGGCGCGGCGCTGCTCGGCGCTCCGCTCGAGGAGTGCCGGGTGGTGGTCATCGGCGACACGCCCAAGGACGTCGCCGCCGCGCAGGCCATCGGCGCCGAGTCCGTCGGCGTGGGCACGGGGAGCTTCACGCCCGAGCAGCTCGTGGCCGCCGGCGCGACGCACGCGTTCGCCAACCTCGCGGCTCCGGAGGCGATGGTGGCGGTGCTGGGAGCGCTGCGCTGAGCGCGAGCGCCGCATCGCCGTCACCTCGCGCGGCCTGGATCCTGCTCGGCAGCCTGGAAGGGCTCGCTGAACGGCTGCGTGCCGCCGCCAAGGCGCTGGGGGACGCCGGCGTCGAGGCCGCCTGGCTCCGCGGGGCGGCCGACCTCGTCGAGCGGGACGAGGCGGAGCGGCACTCGGTCCGGGCGGAGGCGGTGTGGCTGGAGGAGCTGCCCTCCGAGGCCCGTGCCCGCAAGGCGTCGCTGCTCTCTGCCTGGGTCGATGCCGCCGAGGCGCTCCGGACCGCCATTCACGCGCTCGAGTCGGAGCGCGGCCCGCTGGTCGAGTCGCTGTTCCCGGTGTGGCGAGGCCCGTCGCTCCGGCGGCACGGCGATCAGGCCCGGGCCGCGGAGACCGAGCTCCAGCGCAGGCTGACCTCGGGGTACGTCGTCCGGCGGCTGGCCGAGCTCGCCACGCACACCGCTCTCGGGGCCGCCCTCGAGGCGCTGGCCGGCGCCGGCGCGGCGTGGGCCGCGGAGCGGGATCGACCTGCGCTCTCGGGCGCGGAGGCGGAGGCGGTGCGGACGAGGCTCCTCGCGCTGGCCGGGCGGACCACGCGCCTGCTCGAGCGCGTCCGCTGGGTGGCGCGCGCAGCGCTGGCGGACCGGCCGGAGCGGATCGACGAGGTGTTTCCGAGGCGGGGCCGCCCGGCCGATGCGGCCGCGGGATCGACGGATTCTTCCGCGACCGGTGTCCCTGCACCGGCCGAGGAATCCGCTCCCGCGGAGGACGCCGCCGCGAACGAGCCCGCACCCGACGCGAGGGCCGAGGCCGCCGCGGCGCCGACGTCTCGGTCGAGAGCGCCCCGGCGAACGGGCACGACACGGAAGGTGAATCCCCCGACGACCGCCGGCGCGGGACCGGCTCCGGACGCGAGGGCCGAGGGCGCCGCGGCGTCGACGTCTCGGTCGAGAGCGCCCCGGCGAACGGGCACGACGCGGAAGGTGAGTCCCCCGGCGACCGCCGACGCGGGACCGGCTCCGGACGCGAGGGTCGAGGCCGCCGCGGCGTCGACGTCCCGGTCGAGAACGCCCCGGCGCGCGGGCACGACGCGGAAGGTGAGTCCCCCGGCGACCGCCGACGCGGGACCGGCTCCGGACGCGAGGGCCGAGGCCACCGCGGCGTCGACGTCTCGGTCCAGAGCGTCCCGGCGAACGAGCACGACGCGGAAGGAGAGTCCCCCGGCGACCGCCGCTGCGGGCCCAGCTCCGAACGGGCCTGTCTCCGGCGACTCCGCCGCCGCGGGCACAACGACGCGCAGAAAGGACCGTTCGCCCTGGCCCGCGACCAGCGCCACGGCGAACGTGCAGGCGCCGCATGCGACCGCGCCGGGTCCGTCGCCGGAGCGTGCGTCCGCTACCCGCCAGGCTGTCCGGTCCGGAAGCTCAGCGCCGAGGGCGTCCGCTCCGTCGGGCCCGGCACCCGCGAGCCGCTCCGCCGCACGATCGACGGCGGCACCTCCCCCCGGCGCCGCACCCGCGAGCCGCACCGCAACGCGATCGACTGCAGCTCCGGCTCCCGGCGCCCCACCCTCGAGCCGCGCCGCAACGCGATCGACTGCGGCACCTCCGCTCAGCGCCGCATCCTCGAGCCGCTCCACCGCACGATCGACGGCGGCACCTCCGCCCGGCGCCCCACCCTCGAGCCGCGCCACCGGACGATCGACTGCAGCTCCGGTTCCAGGCACCGCCCCCGCGAGCCGCGCCGCACCGCGATCGATTGCGGCACCTCAGCCTGGCGCCGCATCCTCGAGACGCGCCACCGAAGGATCGACGGCGACACCTCAGCCCGGCGCTGCACCCTCGAGGCGCGCCGCAGCGACGGGCGCATCTGAGCCCGCGACCGCCGTCGCGCCCAGGTCGCAGAAGGCGCGACCTCCGTCTCCTCGCGGGTCCGGGCGCCGGACCCGTCCGCCGCGCGGGAGCTGACGATGCTCGCGCCGCTGCCCATCGATCCGCTCCTCCCGTCGGTGGTGGAGGCGGTGGCGAAACGGGGCACGCTCGTCCTGCAGGCCGCGCCGGGCGCCGGCAAGACCACCCGCGTCCCCCGGGCCCTGCTCG
>Ga0207694_10005191_pt1 | contig 10056 bp, 4 predicted proteins | sample KBSC34metaG_FD_184353 | JGI IMG/M metagenome (GOLD analysis project Ga0207694, IMG submission 184353) | Corn rhizosphere microbial communities from Kellogg Biological Station, Michigan, USA - KBS C3-4 metaG (SPAdes) (version 2) | ecosystem: Host-associated > Plants > Roots > Rhizosphere > Soil... | reverse complement strand
GGCACAAGCTATCGCATGCGGTGACCACCAAGGGCGGAGACACCGTGGTTCCGCAGGGACGCAAGATTACGAACAGCGTCTTTAAGGAACTGCAGAAGTCCAAGATCGAGCAGGTGGAGGTTTCGGCTAACGATCTCGAAGGCGCTTATGTTGCGGCCGACGTCATCGACATGGAAACCGGCGAGGTTTTGATTGAGGCGAACCACGAGCTGACGGCGGTGATCGCGAGCCGCCTGATGGACGCGGGTATCAAGACTTTCGACGTGTTCTTCCCCGAGCTCGACGACGTGGGCAACGTGATTTCGATGACGCTCAAGAAAGACGGCGTCAAGCAGCAGAGCGAAGCGCTGCTCGAAATCTACCGCAAGTTGCGGCCGGGCGATCCGCCGACGGTGGATACGGCCACGCAGTTGTTCCAGGGCATGTTCTTCGATGCGCGTAAGTACGATTTCTCGCGCGTCGGTCGCATGAAGTTCAATATCAAGCTGCATGACAAGGCGGACGGGACTTCGCTCGACAAGCGGACGCTGGATCATCAGGACTTCATCGACACCATTCAATACCTGTTGAAGCTGCGGCGCGGTATTGGATCGGTGGACGACATCGACCACTTGGGCAACCGCCGCGTTCGCGCGGTGGGCGAGCTGCTCGAAAACCAGTTCCGCATTGGGCTGGTCCGCATGGAACGCGCCATTAAAGAAAAGATGAGCGTGTACCAGGAAATGTCGACGGCGATGCCGCACGACTTGGTGAACGCGAAACCTGTCATGGCGGCGATCCGCGAATTCTTTGGGTCATCGCAGCTTTCGCAGTTCATGGATCAGACCAATCCGCTGAGCGAGATCACGCACAAGCGGCGTTTGTCGGCTCTTGGACCAGGCGGTCTGTCGCGAGAGAGAGCGGGATTCGAAGTTCGCGACGTGCATCCTACGCACTACGGGCGCATTTGTCCGATTGAGACGCCGGAAGGTCCGAACATCGGTCTGATCAGTTCACTGTCGTGCTTCGCGCGTATTAACGATTACGGGTTTATCGAGAGCCCGTATCGCCGCGTCAAAGACGGCGTGGTGGTGGACGAAGTGCGCATTTTGAATCCGGGCGACACGGAATTCAAGGTCAACCAAGTGATGCTGCGGGCGGATGCGGAGAAGGCGAACCGCAACCTTGCGGCAAAAAAACAGGCGGCTGAGGTGGAGCCGCATTGCGATTACTTGTCGGCGTGGGAAGAGGACAAGTACATCATCGCGCAGGCCAACGTGGGCTTGGACGAAAAGGGTAAGATCACTTCCGAGCTGGTCAACGCGCGCGCGGCTGGCAACTTCGTGCTGGATCATGTGGACAAGATTCAGTACATGGACGTTAGTCCGAAGCAACTGGTCTCGGTGGCCGCGAGCTTGATTCCGTTCCTTGAGAACGACGACGCGAATCGCGCGTTGATGGGATCGAACATGCAACGGCAAGCAGTGCCGCTGCTGCGTGCGGATGCTCCTTACGTGGGTACTGGTATGGAGCGAGTGACGGCTCGGGACTCGGGCGCCGTCATCATTTGCAAGCGCGCAGGGATGGTGGATTCGGTGGATAGCGAGCGCATCATTGTGCGCGTGGAAGGCAATGTCCAGGAAGGGCAGCTTTCCCGCGAAGTGGGCGCGGACATCTATACGATGACCAAGTTCAAGCGCTCGAACCAGAACACTTGTATTAATCAAAAGCCGATCGTGCGGCAGGGGCAGCGCGTCAAGAAGGGCGATGTGCTGGCGGACGGTCCTTGTACGGATCTGGGCGAATTGGCGCTGGGACGCAACGTACTCGTTGCCTTCATGCCGTGGCGCGGCTACAACTTCGAGGACGCGATTGTGGTGTCCGAGAAGCTGGTGAAGGAAGACTACTACACGTCGATCCACATTGAGGAATTCGAAGTGGACGGGCGCGATACCAAGCTGGGGCCAGAGGAAATCACTCGCGATATTCCAAACATCGCCGAGGGATTCTTGCGGAACCTGGACGAGAGCGGGATCATTCGCATCGGCGCTACGGTCAAGCCGGGCGATATTCTGGTCGGCAAAGTGACTCCCAAGGGCGAGACGCAACTCACGCCTGAAGAGAAACTGCTGCGCGCGATCTTCGGCGAAAAGGCCGGGGACGTGAAGGACGCTTCGCTCTACTGCCCGCCGGGCATTGAAGGCACGGTGGTCGATTGCAAGGTATTTTCGCGTAAAGGTGCCGAGCTCGATGAACGCTCCAAACTGATCCTTGAAGGATCGGAAGAGCGGCTGCGGCGCAACCTCGAAGACGAGAAGCGCATTTTGAATGACGAGCGCACTAAGCGCTTGGCTACTCTGCTGGCCGGCAAGGAAATTCTTGCCGATCTGCACGACGAGAAGACTAACAAGAAGCTGCTGGCTAAGGGTTCCGACCTAACGGCCGACATGATCGAGAAGCTGCGCGCGCGCGATTTGAAGCGCATGAAGTTGAAGGATAAAGATCCGCGCGTCAACGAGCAGATCGATGAAATCGAAGAGATGACTTCGCGGCAGATCGCGGTGCTCGAGAAGATCACCGAGGAGAAGATCGCGAAGCTGCGCAAAGGTGACGAGCTGCCTCCGGGCGTCATCAAGCAGGTGAAGTGCTATATCGCGATGAAGCGCAAGTTGTCGGTCGGCGATAAGATGGCGGGCCGGCACGGTAACAAGGGTGTCATCGCGCGCATTGTTCCGGAAGAGGACATGCCGTATCTGCCGGACGGAACTCCGGTGGAGATCGTGCTGAATCCGCTGGGCGTTCCTAGCCGTATGAACGTCGGGCAGATTCTGGAAACGCACTTGGGTTGGGCGGCGCAGGCGCTGGGGTTGCGGTTTGCGACTCCGGTGTTTGATGGCGCGACTGAGAAAGACATCAAGGCGCAGTTGAAATCGGCGCGCCTGCCGAGTTCGGGCAAGATTCAGCTGCACGACGGCATCAGCGGGCAGCCGTTCGAGCAGCCGGTGACGGTCGGCTACATCTATATGTTGAAGCTCAGCCACTTGGTTGACGACAAGATCCACGCTCGCTCGATCGGGCCGTACTCGTTGATCACGCAGCAGCCGTTGGGTGGCAAAGCCCAGTTCGGCGGACAGCGCTTCGGCGAAATGGAAGTGTGGGCGCTCGAAGCTTACGGCGCTGCTTACGTCCTGCAGGAATTATTGACGGCGAAATCGGATGACGTTTACGGACGCGCCAAGATCTACGAAGCGATCGTGAAGGGCGAGGCTGCGGCCGAGCCTGGAGTTCCCGAGAGCTTCAACGTCTTGATCCGCGAATTGCAATCGTTGTGCCTTGACGTCGAGTTGATGAAGAAACATACCGAAGTGATGGAAACCGCGCTGGCGGCTGACTAACGAAAAGGAGCAAATTTATATGTATCGATCTTCCCCTTACGATCGCGCGAATCTGATTGCGGACTTTGACTCCATTCGAATATCACTAGCGTCGCCGGAGAAAATCCGGAGTTGGTCGCACGGCGAAGTTACCAAGCCCGAAACCATCAACTATCGAACCTTTAAGCCGGAGCGTGACGGGCTGTTCTGCGCCCGCATCTTTGGACCGATCGCCGATTGGGAATGCTTGTGCGGCAAGTACAAGCGCATGAAGCATCGCGGCGTGATTTGCGACAAGTGCGGTGTTGAAGTGACCTTGTCGCGCGTGCGCCGTGAACGGCTGGGACACATCGAACTGGCTAGCCCGTGCTCTCATGTGTGGTTCTTTAAAGGACTGCCGAGCCGCATCGGGTACCTGCTCGACATCACTCTGCGTGAACTCGAGCGCGTGTTGTACTTCGAAGCGTTCGTGATTGTCGACCCGGGCGAGGTCGCTGACCTGCGTAAGGGCGAGGTCATCAGCGACGAGCGCAAGCGGGCTCTGGATCAAGAGTTCCCGGGCAAATTCGTCGCCATGATGGGCGCCGAGGGAATCAAAGAGCTGTTGAAGAAAGTGGATTGCGAAGGGCTGAGCCTGGACATCCGCGAGAAGATGAAGACCGAGGTGTCGCAGCAGAAGAAGCTGAAGTACGCCAAGCGTCTGCGCGTTGCTGAGAGCTTCCGCAAATCGGGGAACAAACCCGAGTGGATGATTCTGGATGTGATCCCGGTGATTCCGCCGGAGCTGCGTCCGCTGGTGCCGCTCGATGGCGGCCGTTTCGCGACTTCGGATCTGAACGATCTTTACCGGCGCGTGATCAACCGCAATAACCGGTTGAAGAAGCTGATCGATCTGCATGCTCCTGATGTGATCGTGCGCAACGAAAAGCGCATGTTGCAGGAAGCGGTCGACGCGTTGTTCGATAACGGCCGGCGTGGCCGTGTGCTGCGCGGCGCGAATAACCGTCCGCTGAAGTCGCTGTCCGATACGCTGAAGGGCAAGCAGGGACGCTTCCGGCAGAACCTGCTCGGAAAGCGCGTGGACTATTCGGGACGTTCGGTGATCGTGGTCGGGCCGGAATTGAAGCTCAATCAGTGCGGTCTTCCCAAGAAGATGGCGCTCGAACTGTTCAAGCCGTTCATCTATCATCGCCTGGAGCAGCGTGGGCATTGCACGACTATCAAGCAGGCCAAAGAACTGGTCGAGCAGCAGGACCCGGTGGTTTGGGACATTCTTGAGGAAGTCATCAAGGATCATCCGATTTTGTTGAACCGCGCTCCTACGCTGCATCGTTTGGGTATTCAGGCGTTCGAGCCGGTGCTGGTTGAAGGCAAGGCCATCAAGCTCCATCCGCTTACTTGCACGGCGTTTAACGCTGATTTCGACGGCGATCAGATGGCGGTGCACATTCCGCTGTCGCCTGAGGCGCAGATCGAAGCTTCGACGTTGATGTTGTCGTCGAATAACATTTTGTCGCCGGCGCATGGCGCGCCGATCGCTGTCCCGACGCAGGACATGGTTCTTGGTCTGTACTATTTGACCAAGGCGCGTCCGGGTACCAAGGGCGAAGGGCGCATGTTTGCGTCGATGGATGATGTTTTGATCGCGCTTGAAATGGGCGAAGTCGAGACGTTAACGCCGATCAAGCTGCGCTATACCGGCAAGGTTGTCGATCTGATCAAGGCATTCGACAGTCAGAATTTGATGCATACCGAGCCGATCGAATTCATGAAGCAGTATATGGATACGACGGTCGGTCGCGTCATCTTGAATGACGTGCTGCCGGATGAGATGCCTTTCATCAACGGTCTGCTCAAGAAGAAGGGTCTCACGCAACTCGTACAGTATTGTTATTTGAAGTTCGGGCTCACCATTACGGTGACGATGCTCGACAAGGTGAAGGCGCTTGGGTTCCTCTACGCTACACGCGCGGGGATCTCGATCGGCATCGACGATATGATCGTGCCGGGCGAGAAGGCTGGGTTGGTGAAGGACGCCGAGAAAGCCGTCATCGAAGTGCAGTCGCAGTATCAAGAGGGCGCGATCACGCACGGCGAACGCTATAACAAGATCATTGAGATCTGGTCCAAGGTCACGGAACGCGTTTCGGAAGAAATGTTCAAGACCATGGAAGAGGACGACCGCACGGGACGCTACCTCAATCCGATTTACATCATGGCCGACTCCGGCGCGCGCGGTTCGAAACAGCAGATCCGCCAGCTGTCCGGTATGCGCGGTCTGATGGCGAAGCCGTCGGGTGAGATTATCGAAACCCCGATTACGGCGAACTTCCGCGAAGGGCTGAACGTGCTGCAGTACTTTATTTCCACGCACGGCGCTCGCAAGGGGTTGGCGGATACCGCTTTGAAGACCGCCGACTCGGGCTACCTGACGCGGCGCTTGTGCGACGTGGCGCAGGACGTGATCGTGACCGAAGACGATTGCGGGACCAGCGACGGAATTTACGTCGAGCCCATCATCGAATCGGGCGAAATCATCGAACCGTTGCGCGACCGCATTGTGGGCCGCGTGGCGCTGGAAGATCAGCTGGATTACGAAGGCAACATTATCGTCAAGGTCAGCGAGGAAATCACCGAGGACCTGGCGGCGGCGATTCAGGCGGCTGGTATCGAGCGCGTCAAGATTCGCTCGGTGCTAACCTGCGAATCGAAGCGCGGTGTTTGCCAGCTTTGCTACGGACGTAACCTGGCGACGGGGCGCATGGTCGAGCGCGGCGAGGCGGTGGGTATCATCTCGGCGCAATCGATTGGCGAGCCGGGCACGCAGTTGACCATGCGTACGTTCCACATCGGTGGCGCGGCGACGGGGTCGGCTGAACAGTCGAAGCAAGACGCGAAGTCGGATGGCTTCGTGAAGTTTATCAACGTAGCGACTGTTAAAAACGCCAAAGGCGAGCTAATCGCCATGAATCGCAACGGAATTATTGCGATTTTGGACGATAAGAGCCGTGAAAAAGAGCGCTACCAGGTGGTTTATGGCGCGAAAATTCACTTCGCGGACGGCGCTAAAGTCAAAACCAACGACATTCTGCTGGAATGGGATCCTTATACGTTCTCGATTCTGACGGAAGTCAGCGGCGTGGTTCACTTCAAAGACTTGGCGGACGGCATCACCATGTCGGAACGGGTCGATGAAATCACCGGCCGCTCGCAATGGGTGGTGATGGATTCGACGGATGAGAAGCGCATTCCGGCGATCTATGTGCGTCCGACGGGCGGCGGCAAGCACGATGAAAAGCGTTACCTAATGCCCATGCACGCTCACTTGACGGTGGCGGATGGGGATGAGGTTCACGCTGGCGATGTACTGGCGAAGATCCCGCGTGCGACGACCAAGACCAAGGACATCACGGGCGGTCTGCCGCGTGTTGTCGAACTTTTCGAAGCGCGTAAGCCGCGCGAGACTGCTGTCATCACCGAGATCGACGGCGTCGTGAAGTACGGCGAGATCAGCAAGGGTATGCGCAAGCTGTACGTTGTGGGCGACGATGGCGAGCAGAAGGAATACTCGCTGCCGCGCGGCGTTCACATCAACGTGCAGGAAGGGGAGCGCGTGCGCCACGGCGATCCGCTGATGGATGGGCCGCGTAATCCGCACGACATCATGGCGGTGATGGGCGAGAAGGATCTGCAGAAGTATTTGGTGAATGAGATCCAGGAAGTCTATCGCCTGCAGGGTGTCAACATTAACGACAAGCACCTCGAAGTGATTGCCCGGCAGATGATGCGCTGGGTGAAGGTCGAGGATATCGGCGACAGCGAATTCCTGCCGGAAGAAGTGGTCGACAAATTCAAATTCCGCGAGGAGAATTTGCGCGTAGTCGAGGCGGGCGGGAAGCCGGCGGAAGGCAAGACGGTGCTGTTGGGTATTACGAAAGCATCGCTTTCGACGGACTCGTTCATCTCGGCGGCTAGCTTCCAGGAGACTACGCGTGTCCTGACGGAAGCGGCGATCAATGGCAAGGTGGACAATCTGCGCGGTCTGAAGGAGAACGTCATTATGGGACGGCTGATTCCGGCCGGTACCGGTATGGCGTACTACCGCAGCGTGAAGATCGCGGGCGAGGATGTGGAAGAAGATCTCACGCCAGAGCAAGAGGCGGCGGTGCTCGACAACATCCCGGGTTACGACGAGGAGACGCGGGCGCTGTATGCGGGCGGGTTGACCGAGGGCGAACCTACCGAAGAACCGCTGGCTGAGTAATTCGGTCGATTATCGTTCGGCAAGCCCGGTCTCACGGCCGGGCTTTATTTTTTTGCGGAGACTCATTATGCAAAAACGGCGGTTGGGGGCGGGCGGGCCCGAGGTTTCCGCTATTGGTTTGGGCTGTATGGGGATGAGCGAGTTTTACTCCGGGCGGGATGACCGGGAGTCGCTCGCAACGCTCGACCGGGCGCTCGAGCTGGGCGTCGATTTCTACGACACGGCGGATGTTTATGGGCCGTACACCAACGAAGAGCTGCTGGGCGGGTGGCTGAAGGGCAAGCGCGAGCGGGTGTTTCTGGCTACCAAGTTCGCTAACATTCGCGATGCGACGGGGCAGTTTGTGGGGATCAGTGGGAAGCCGGAATACGTCCGCAGTGCTTGCGATGCCAGCTTGCGGCGGCTGGGGGTCGATACTATCGATTTGTATTACCAGCACCGGGTGGATTTCGAGACGCCGATTGAGGAGACCGTTGGCGCGATGGCGGATTTGATTAAGGCCGGAAAGGTGCGGTATCTGGGGCTGTCGGAGGCGTCGGCGGTTACGCTGGAGCGGGCATGCAAAGTGCATCCGATCGCGGCGCTGCAGAGCGAGTATTCACTGTGGACGCGCGATGTCGAGACGCAGGGGAATCTTGGGGCTGCCCGGCGGCTGGGAGTATCGCTGGTGCCTTATAGTCCGCTGGGGCGCGGGTTTTTGAGTGGGGTGTGGGGCGCTCCGGGTGAGATTCCGGAGGGGGACAGGCGGCGGGACATGCCGCGGTTTCAGGGCGAGAACTTCGATACGAATATCCGGATGGTGGACGCACTAAAGGCCATCGCCAAGCGGCGGGGTGTGACGCCTGCGCAACTGGCTCTGGCTTGGGTGCTGGCGCAGGGGGATGACATCGTGCCGATTCCGGGGACTAAGCGGCGCAAGTATCTGGAGGAGAATGTCGCGGCGGTGGACATCGTCTTGAGCGCGGCGGAACTGCAGGAGATCAGCGCGGCGTTTCCGGCGGGGGCCGTCGCGGGGACGCGCTATCCCGCTCCGCATATGCCGAGGGTGAACGCCTAGGTTTTTAATACAATTGATCCGAGGGAAAACGAATGAGTGAGTGGGAGTTTGCGCAGGCGAACGAGGAGCAGCAGTTGGCTCTGGTGCATCATTTTTCGATGCTCAAGCAGCAGGACAGCGGGCCGGTGGAGTTCACCATTACCGTCAAGCAGTTTCTGACTCCGAAGGACCCGGCGATGAGTTATTTTGCGCAGGCGGATAAGCAGACGAACCAGGGGGTCGCGCCTTACACACCGGTGGGGTGGGGGCAGACGCTGCTGTCGGCGCTGGCGCAGTGCATGCGTGAGGTGGAGCGGTTTCCCTATAAGGAATAGCGGCGGATCTGGTATCTTAGAGAGTTGGGCGGTTCGCGGCCCTGAGAATCCGTTAAAAACGTTAGAGGTCTGTAATGTCCGGTCATTCCAAATGGGCAACGATTAAGCACAAGAAAGCTGCTACTGACGCCAAGCGCGGCAAGCAGTTCACGAAAATCATCAAGGAAATCACCATTGCGGCGCGCAGCGGGGGCGATCCCGATGGCAATCCGCGGCTGCGTACGGCTATCAACGACGCCAAGAACGTCTCCATGCCGGCCGACAACATCAAGCGGGCGATTATGCGCGGCACGGGCGAGCTCGAAGGCGGGCAGATCGACGAGATCATGTTCGAGGGCTATGGGCCAGGGGGCGCGGCGGTGCTGGTGGCCACGGCTACCGACAATCGCAATCGCACGGTAAGCGAGATCCGCCACATGTTTTCTAAGAACGGCGGGAACCTGGGCGAGCAGGGCAGTGTGGCCTGGATGTTCGAGCGCAAGAGCCAGATTATTCTCGACGCGGAGAAGGCTCCGGGCGAGGATGAGTTAATGGCGCTGGTGCTCGACGCAGGCGCTGACGATCTACGCCAGGAAGACGGCAGTTGGGAAGTGCTGTCGGCTCCCGAGGTGCACGTGCAGGTGCTGGAGGCTATCCAGAAGGCGGGGATTCCTACGGAATCGGCGGAGATCGCTATGATTCCGAAGAACCTTATGAAGCTTGAGGGCAAGACGGCTTCGGGGATGCTGAAGCTGAGCGAGCTACTCGAGGAACACGATGATGTGCAGAACGTGTACTCCAACTTCGATGTCGACGAAAAGGACATGGAAGCGCTGGCATAGAGGGCCAGTTCAATGCGGGTGCTGGGCATCGACTGCGGGACGGAGCGCACCGGTTGGGGCGTGATCGAAAGCGACGGACGCCGGCACGCGGTAATCGCGCACGGGGTCATTTCTCTTTCCTCTAAAGACGCCTTGTGCGAGCGGCTGGCGGCGGTGGGCGTCGCGCTGCGGGTGTTGCTGGTGCAGCATACTCCGGAGGCGGCGGCGGTTGAAGAAGTATTCTACTCGCAGAACGTGAAGACGGCTT
>Ga0207694_10005187_pt1 | contig 10061 bp, 8 predicted proteins | sample KBSC34metaG_FD_184353 | JGI IMG/M metagenome (GOLD analysis project Ga0207694, IMG submission 184353) | Corn rhizosphere microbial communities from Kellogg Biological Station, Michigan, USA - KBS C3-4 metaG (SPAdes) (version 2) | ecosystem: Host-associated > Plants > Roots > Rhizosphere > Soil... | reverse complement strand
TTTCCGGCTGGAAAGCGGTTAAACCCGAAGGAAAAACTGTGGATTGGTTATGGACTGGCCTTTGGTTCGGTCTTGGCTTTCTGAGCAAATACATGGAGGCCGCGCAACTCGCTTGCTTCATCATATTCTTTATTCTTTGGAAACCCGCGCGCGTGCATTTGCGGAAACCCGGCCCGTATCTCGCCCTGCTGATAAATATTCTTTTTACTGCGCCCGTGATCATTTGGAACCAGCAACACGACTGGGTCACGATCTCGCACGTGGCTTCCAATGCCGGCACCAACAAACCGTGGGTCCCATCCTGGAGTCACGTGGGCGATTTCGGCACGTTCATGGTAGTGGAGACACTGCTGCTCAATCCTATTTTTTTCATCGCAGCGATTTGGGCCTCCATTGCGTTCTGGCGCCGCGGCCGGCACGATCCCCGAATGGTCTTCCTGTTCAGCATGGGCGCTCCGCTGTTTTTGGGAATCATGCTATGGAGCTTTCATTCCTCCATTAAACCCAATTGGATCGCGCCCGCCGTCCTTCCCATGATGTGCGTTGCGTTGATTTATTGGGATACGCGCTGGCGCCTCGGAGTTCGCGCTTTGAAAGGCTGGCTCATTCTCGGTGTGTCCATCGGTTTTGTCGCGATTGCCTTCATGCACGAACCCGACTTGATTCAGCATGTCGCCGGCCACGTATTGCCTCCCAAAATCGACCCGTCCACTCGCGTTCGCGCCTATCGCGCCATGGCCGTAGTTGTGGAGAATGAGCGCGAAAAATTGCTCACCGACGGCAAGCCCGCATTCATCATTGGTGCGCACTATGGCACCACCGGTCACTTAAGTTTCTACATTCCGGAAGCTCGAACGAATGTCGCCACAAATCCACTCGTCTATTGCCAAACCAGCACTGAGGCAAAAAACCAATTCTACTTCTGGCCTGGCTACGTGGGCAATCGCACCGGCGAAAATGCGATTTATGTAAAGGAACTCAGCACGCCAAAGTTGAAAAAGGATTGGGTTCACCTCTGGTTGCACGGAACGCCCTTGGAAGAGTTGCCCCGCGAAGAGCCAAAGCAAGGCCCGCCGCCCGATTTTCTCACGCAGGAATTTGAGTCGGTAAAGGATCTCGGTGTGTTCCCGATTTACTATCGTGGACGCATCTTTCACAACATCCAATTGTTTGAATGCCGAAACCTCCATTGAAAGCGCTGCCGTTACTGCGGTGTTTCCCGTGCGCGATTATGATCTCACCGGCACGCTTGAATCCGGCCAGGCTTTTCGCTGGAAGCACGTGGACGGCGCCTGGAACGGCGTGATTCGCAATCGATGGGTGCGGTTGCGTGCGGACGAATTTGCCATCACCGCCGAAACCGCGCAACCGGTCACCGACTGGCGTTGGCTCACGCATTACCTGCAATTGGATTTGGACATCAACGGTGTCATCGCCACCTTTCCCGACGACGAACCCATTCGCGCCGCGGTCCATGCCTGTCGCGGGCTCCGTTTGCTGCGGCAGGAACCTTGGGAATGTCTCGCGTCGTTCATCCTTTCCTCTACCAAACAAATTGTGCAAATCCGCCAGATCGTCTCCGTGCTTTGCGAACGCTTTGGCGATCCCATTCCAGCCGCGCCTCAATACGCACCCGCGTTTGGATTCCCCTCCGCGCAGCGACTCGCAAGCACGACTGAGTCAGAACTTCGCGCCTGCAAAATGGGTTTTCGCGCCCCGTATTTGCTCGAAACCGCCCGCGCCGTCGCGGGCGGACACCTCGATCTGGAACGGCTGCGTGATTTTCCCGTCGAAATCGCCCGAGAGGAATTGGTAAAACTTCCCGGCGTCGGTCGCAAAATCGCCGATTGCGTCTTGCTCTTTGCCTACGGTTTCCCGTCTGCGTTTCCCGTGGATGTTTGGGTCATCAAGGCGCTGCAGAAATTGTATTTCCCGCGCCGCCGCGCCTCGGCCAAACGTCTGCGGCATTTTTCTGAAACGCACTTCGGCCCGAACGCCGGCTACGCCCAGCAATATTTATTTCACTACATGCGCACCAAGCACGGAAAGTCGCCCCGATGAAAACTCTGGAAGTTCTCTTCACGCCCGCTGATTTTGCCGCCCTGAGAAATCGCAACCTCGACGACACCCTCTGCGTGGTGTTTGATGTGTTCCGCGCCACAAGTTCCATGGTCACTGCACTCGCGAACGGCGCTGAAGCCATCATTCCCGTCGGTGAAATACCCGAAGCCATCACCATCAAACAAAAATCACCTGGCGTACTTCTCGCTGGAGAGCGCGACGGCATCCGTATTCGCGCCGCGCAAACTGGCGGAACCGATTTTGACCTCGGCAATTCTCCACGCGAATTCACGCGCGGAAAAGTCGCGGGCAAAACCATCGTGATGACCACCACCAACGGCACCCGCGCCCTCCGTTCCTGCGCCCACGCCAAAACCGTTTTGATTGGCTCCTTTCTGAATTTAAAAGCCACCGCAGAATCTGTTCTAGCCAATTCCCCGGAAAACGTACTGATAATCTGCAGCGGCACCTACGAACAGACCGCCTACGAAGACGCCCTCGGAGCCGGAGCCTTGTGTGATCTATTGTGGAGCAACGTTGAGCAGCGCCCCATTTCCGACGCCGCAAAAATGGCCCGCGAGCTTTATACCATCGCGAGCAAAGACATCACCGCCGCCGCAGCCACCTCCCGCAACGGCGCACGCCTGAGCCAAATTCCCGAACTGCGTGACGACGTCCCCTTTTGCATGCAACGAGACCTTTTCTCTTTCGCCGCCACGTTACAAAGCGACGGTAAAATCAAAAAACATTAGCCGCGCACTGGCCTTCGATAACTGGTGGGGCGAGCGTCCTCGCGAGCCGCGCGGACACCGGGCCGAATACTCCGAACCTCACCCGCTCCTTTCCTCAACGTGGAGTTACCCCTTTCCCCGATAACTCGCCACCACCATATCGCTGAGCACCTTGTCCGGCGCCTCCACCGCATCCCGATCGATCACGAACTCCTGCGGTCCGGAATTCTGTGTGATCAACTTCAATCCAAACTGAAAATCCTTGAACCGTTTTGCGCACAAGTCGCGCACCGATTGCTTCTTCTCCAACGCTTCGTTCACCAACAACTCCGACGCGGTTTCGGTAAAACGAATCTTGATCCCATGCAATTCCTGAAAGCGATGCGCAAATTCCTCCACCAACTGCCGCGCCACTATATGCTCCTCGCTCTTCGGGTCCGTGAGAATCTTTTTCAACTCCGCGGCCGGATTTTCCACCAATTCTGGCGTCACCACAAAACGCTTCACCGCCGTGGACGGCAATTCGAATTTAATTTCCCGAAAAACCCGCTCGCACACCGTCATCAAACCACGCGCGCCTGTCTGTTCATTGCTCGCGCGCTCGGCAATGCGCCGTAAGCCTTCGTCTGAAAATAACACCTCAATGCCATACGCCGCGAAATCCTGTTCGTATTGCCGAATGATGCTGCCCTCGGAACTCTTCAAGATCTGAAACAGGTCGTCGGTATTCAATGGGTGACATACCACTCGCACTGGCAATCGCCCGATGAACTCCGGCTCGAAACCGAACTCGATGAAATCGCGCGTCTGCGCCGCCGTCAGCACCTCATCCGTAACCTCTAATTGCCGTTCCTTGGCGGCAAATCCGATGGAAGCATCGCGGAGGCGTTTACGCACAATTTTTTCCAAACCATCAAACGCACCGCTCACAATGAACAAAATATGCTTTGTATTGATCGTGCTCGGCGCTTTTCGTCCGCGCTGCATCTCCATCATTGCCTGGATTTGACCCGCGATATCGTTCGGCGAACGTGACGGCACCTCCGTCTCCTCCATCAGCTTCAGCAAATTCGTCTGCACTCCGCGCCCGCTCACATCCCGTCCTCCGGTATTGTTCGCCGCGCCTATTTTATCGATTTCATCGATATAAATAATCCCATATTGCGCGCGTTGCACATCGCCGTCTGCCAGGCGCAAAAGATCCCGCACCATGTCCTCCACGTCGCCACCCACATAACCCGTTTCGGAAAATTTTGTGGCATCCGCCTTCACAAACGGAACGCCAATCAATTCCGCGGCGCTCCGGATCAAATACGTTTTTCCCACGCCGGTCGGCCCAATCAAAATCACATTCTGCTTTGCATAATTTGGCGACTCCTTGCCTTCGAGCGCGAGTCGCACGTGATGGTAGTGATCGCACAACGCCACGCTCAGCACCTTTTTCGCCTCGTGCTGCTTGATGACAAACCGGTCGAGATAATCCTTCACCTCGCGCGGCGTATGCTGGAATTCAAAATCGCCCTCCTTGCTTTCGCGCTGCGGTTCAGCCGTGACGCCTGGCACCTCCTCTGAGGAAACCGGGGTTCCCGTTGCGCCTTTGGGATTTTGAAAATGTTGCCGAACAAAATCGGTCAACTGCCGCTGAAACTCCTCCGGCGACAGCGGAGTATTGGAGATCGAAGCGTTCATGTTCCTCATCTTTTTTCGAATCGTCTTGTCACGATAATCCACTTTTGCAATAAGACCAGCGCTTGAACTCAGAATTTCAACCTGCCGACCCCGCGCGTTTCGCCGCCGCACTCCGCCGTTTTGACGAGGAAAACTCGCGCGACCCAAACTCCGAAACTGTCGATGGAGTTGCGCACCCGCGCGAACTTCTCTATGCACAATGGCTGACTGATTGGGTATTAAAACTTTCTCCCAACGCCTCGGAAGCATTGCGCCTCGCCACCCGTTGCCAGCATTTGTGCCGATGGAAAATCCCGCGCGATTCCTATCCCATGACCCGGCCCGGCTACTTGAAATGGCGTGCCGACCTGAAACGTTTCCACGCCGATCGCGCCGGCGAAATCCTCCGCGAAGTCGGTTATTCCGATTCCATAGTGACGCGCGTACAGGATTTGAATTTAAAAAAGAATTTTCCTACCGACCCGGAAAGTTGCGTGCTCGAAGACGCGCTCTGTCTCGTCTTCCTTGAACATCAACTCGCCGACCTCGCGTCGAAAACCGCTGACGACAAAGTTATCACCGCCCTGCAAAGATCCTGGAAAAAGATGACCCCAGTCGCCCATGCCGAAGCCTTGAAACTCTCCTACTCACCGCGGGAAAAATCCCTGATCCAGGCCGCATTGAAGAACGCGTAACGCGCCAGCGCCCCGGATTGCGGCAACCCTCCGCCGCTCTGTTATACTGCAACGGGATCCCGCAAATACTGATCCAACCCCTTCTCACATCGCGTTCGCCCCAAGCGAAGCACTTCTTCAAACCGCGCCTTGTTCGCGTCGAAATGTGGCCGCGGCATGATTGGATGATCCAAATGAAACACCAGCGCCCGTCCGTAAACGAATTTCCGCCGTCGACCTAAATTATATAGGCGGCTTCCGAGATCTGAATCCGCGCCCAATCCTCGCCCTTGATACGATTCGTCAAAACCATTCACCGCCACCACATCATCACGCCAATGCGCCATATTGCACCCCAGAATCCCACGCTGCCCCCGGTCACGTCGAAAAATCGGCAACGGCAGCCGAAAGGCTTTCATCCGCCGCGCGATGCGCCCTTGCAAAGCCCATTGCCACACGGAAGTGGTAACTAGATCAAACTCCGCTACAAACTGCTCTCGCACAAAACACCTCCGCCCTTGCACCCAGCAACCGCGCTCCGCCAACGCGCGATGGTCCGCCACGAATCTCCGATGCGGCACACAATCCCCGTCCAGAAACACCAGGTAATCCCCCTTTGCCGCCGCAACACATCGATTGAGAATTGTGGTTTTTAGAAAACCTCCGTCTGCCTGCCACAAATGCACTACCGGCATCCGAATTTTACCTTTCCACCCGTCAATCAAGTCTTCAGTCCCATCCGACGACCCGTCATCCGCGATCAAGATTTGGTCCGGCGCAATCGTTTGCTGCGCTAGCGCACGAAATATCTTATCAAGCGCCGCCCGTTGATTATAGGCACTGATGATGAGCGATAATTTCACGGCACTTTGCGCGTTCGCACCAGGAGGTTTTTCCAAGGGCGGAATTTCTGCAAGCTCCCATTTCCCAAGCGAATCGGCGCGCTATTCGCACTATCTATCGTGCTCAGCGTCGCGAGATAACTTTCCCATGCCAGGTTCATGCTCTTCACCCGGCTCGGCGAAGGATGCTGGCATGGCGGCGACACGTGCGGATTCGTATTAATCTCATAAACCTGGATTCGCCCACGATACAACCCAAAATCCGCGCGTCCATATTCAATCCCCGCAATGTCGAAAACCTTCTTCAAATGCTCCGCGTAAGGATTGCTTTGCAGCATCTCGAATTCCTGCTGGTAGAGATCCTCAATGTTGTCAAACTTTCTGCCATACTTCACCAACCACACCGTGTCATGAACACTGATGTGCGGCACGATGGCGTCGCCGATGCGAAATGCCGACATTTTGCGAAATACCCCGGGCCTCAACGGTTCTGCCGCAAACTCCACCACCAGCACATTCTCGCGCGGCGTCCCTGCGGCAATCACCGCGTCAATCGCCTTCAGCAATTCCTCTCGCGTCGACAACAACTCACTCAACGGCGCGCGATGCCCGTGAATTTTTCTCACGAACACCGGGAAATGCTCGATCGCGTCAATTTCATCCACGCGATACGCACTGAAATCATTCAAGCCCGCCGCCCGCAACGCCCGCAAGAGCGGATACCGCGTGCGCACGACTGCGGGATTATTCAGCACGAGCAGCCCGGCGCGCTTCATTTGCAGGTACAAATGACTGACGTGTTCCAAATCCCAGAACCCCAGGCGATCCACATCCGTGAAAACATAAGTCCCGCCCGGCAACGACCGCGCGCGAATCAGCGCGTCGTATTGCATGCAGCGCACCGCCGCAATCTTGGAAGCCTGTTTCACTTCCTTCAGCGTGTAATCATGCCCGCGCGAGTGGAGAAATCGAATCATTAAGTGGAACGTCGCTCGATCATTGAGAGTAATTTATAGGAACAATTAACGCGTGCTTGACAATGTGCGCCGGATAATAGAAAAGGACTGCCATGAAATCCACAAGTAAGCGTATCAATTTGGATTGGAAGAAATTAATGGGATTCAACCAGGTCTCATCAGCTCAAGCCGAGGCCGGCAAAAAAGTTGGCCGCGCAGCCATCGGCGCTAAGATTGGCGCCAAGGCGGGAGTCAAAGGTGGCGGTCCTCCGCCGGCTGAATAAGCTACTCAAGCTTTCAAACAAGTCGATTGGAGCTCATTGCGCTTCAATAGCTGATTTGTTTTCTAAATCCGTCCACCTCAAGGTGGCTGAATAAATACCTTGGCAGTTACCTCGGAAAATTTGCACGCGTTCGCGCCCAGCGCTGAACGCGTTTTGTTTCTCGACCAGCGCATGCGCTCGCGCCTGGCGGAGAGTCTTCGCTACATTCTTGCCCAAGGCGATGGCATCCTCTCCATTCCCCACGATCGGTTTCAAAAATTCCTCACTGATCTCGAAACCGGTCCCGTCTCCCCGCTGGCATTCAGCTTTTACAACGACGTCGTGCTCGCCATCGAAGAGGACGACATCGAAAGCGCCTCCGGTCTTCTCACTGAGTTGACCAAATTGCCACCTCGCAACGGCCGCCTCCAAATTCTCGATCTGCCGGATCCGAATCAAGACGCCATCGGCGCGCGCTACGCGCGATTTTTAAACGAAGACCCGTCCATCAAATTCGAAATTTTTCCGCCCACCCAGGAAGTCGCCGCCAAATGTCGCGCTCAAATTCGCGATGCATTCGCCTTGCTGGATCAGGCCGACCCGGAACTCGCCGCTGAATTGCGCGCATTGCTCCGCGAAATCATTCTCGCCGCCGGCACGAATGACCCCAAAGCACTCACCTTCGATGGCGCATCTTCATTCATGCTCTGGGGCGCCGTGATCCTGAACGCGGTCCGCAGTGATGGCACCATCGGCATGGTCCAAATGCTCGCGCACGAATCCGCGCACAACCTGCTCTTCGGCTTCAGTGCGGATGAAGCGCTTGTGGAAAATTCCCCCGACGAACTTTTTTCGTCACCCCTGCGCAAAGACCCGCGCCCAATGGACGGTATTTACCACGCCACCTTTGTCACCGCCCGCATGCACCGCGCCGTTCGCCAACTCCTCGCCAGCGGAATCCTCGATAACGCGGCAAAAGAGAAAGCCGAAAAAGATTTGGCCGACAACGCGCGCCTTTTCAAACAAGGAATCGAAACCGTCCAAAAGTTCGGCAAACTTAGCTCCCTCGGCGAAAACGTTATGCGCGGCGCCGTCGAATACATGGCCAGCGCCACACCGTAGGACTGACATCCTACCCGTCTCAAACGTTAAATTTAATCGCCCACACAGAAATGGTTCTTGCGGTTTTATCCGGACGTTGTAACTATTTCGGGCCTGGTGCACGGGGTTGTAGCTCAGTTGGTAGAGCGTCTCGTTCGCAATGAGAAGGTCAGGGGTTCGACTCCCCTCAACTCCACCAGTTTTCACGCCGTGAAAACTGCCGCGCGCAGAAGCAGACCACACCTCGATTCAAAATTACAATCTTCTCAGTTGTGGAAAACACCCGTGCTGTGCCATTATGCCGCCACACTTGTCGCAACAAAAACCAATCTCCCTTGGTCCGCGTACCCGCGATGACTCGTAATCCTCACCGCGAATTGAAACACCCATGAACGATTCAGCCACGGAATTTCCGATAGCCGATTCCCGCCCCTCATTTCCCACGGGCGGGAGTACAATTCCCATCGCCAACAACTCCGCGCAATCCAGCGCCCTCGCGCTGCCGATATTGTTCGTCCTCTTCATCGGCTCAGGCTGCGCCGCGCTGATTTATGAAGTCGTTTGGCTTCAACTGCTACAGCTGAACCTTGGCTCGTCCGCAGTGTCGGTCGGCGTGTTGCTCGCGGTGTACATGGGCGGCATGTGCCTGGGCAGTTTGATCCTCCCGCGACGCATCAGCCCGCAACGCCATCCGCTCAAAGTCTATGCCATGCTCGAGTTGGGCATCGGCGCTTTCGGCCTCATCGCACTCTATGCGGTGCCAGCCATCGGAAAAGCCTACACCGTCATCGCCGGCGACGGACCGGCCAACCTCGTGTTACGCACCATTGTTGCCAGCATTTGCCTGCTGCCCCCAACTCTTTTGATGGGTGCAACTCTGCCCGCGATTGGACGCTGGGTGCAAACCACTCGTGCCGGCGCCTCCTGGCTGGGATTTTTCTATGCCGGCAACCTTGTCGGTGCCGTCATCGGCAGCCTCGCCGCCGGTTATTATCTGCTCCGGGTATTTGATATGCCTACCGCCAGTTTCGTCGCCGTGGCCATCAACGCTTTCGTCGCGATGCTCGCCTGGGTGGTCGCACGATTTCTCCCATATCGTCCCGCGTCAGCCACAGCCGGCGAGTCTTCGGTTCATCCAGCCTCGCGCATGATTTACGCGGGCATCGCGCTGTCCGGATTTACAGCGCTTGGTTCTGAAGTCGTCTGGACGCGCCTGTTGGCCCTCCACTTTGGCGCCACTACGTATACCTTCTCGCTCATTCTCGCCGTCATTCTTTTGGGACTCGGCATTGGAAGCAGTGTTGGCTCCGCTATTGCCCGGCGCCTCCGCAATGCCCGCCCTGCGCTTGGCTGGTGCCAATTTCTACTTTGCGGTGGAATGGCCTGGGCCGCTTTCGCCGCCTGCGGCTATCTAAAATATTGGGAAGTCGATCCCAAGGCACACACTCTTGCACTGACTTTTAAACACGACGTCATCCGCGCGATCTGGGCCGTCCTTCCTTCGGCGATTCTTTGGGGCGCCAGCTTCCCCTTGGCTGTCGCCTCCGTCATTCGTCCAGGCCAGGATTCCGGCCGACTTGTGGGCGCCGTTTATGCCGCCAACACACTCGGCGCCATTTTCGGCGCGGCGATCACCAGCCTCGCGCTCGTCGGCACCATCGGCAGCAAATCAACGCAACAGATCCTTATTGGCGTATCTGCGCTTTCGGGACTCTTGATGCTCGCGCCACCTCTCTTTCGCAATATCGAAGTGCGCGGCTTCCGC
>Ga0207694_10005182_pt1 | contig 10066 bp, 9 predicted proteins | sample KBSC34metaG_FD_184353 | JGI IMG/M metagenome (GOLD analysis project Ga0207694, IMG submission 184353) | Corn rhizosphere microbial communities from Kellogg Biological Station, Michigan, USA - KBS C3-4 metaG (SPAdes) (version 2) | ecosystem: Host-associated > Plants > Roots > Rhizosphere > Soil... | reverse complement strand
CGATGACCATGCGCTGGATCTGGCTCGTCCCCTCGTAGATTTGCAGCAGCTTCGCGTCGCGCATCAGCTTCTCGACCGGGTACTCCTTCGTGTAGCCGTATCCGCCGAAGATCTGCACGGCATCGGTCGTCACCCGCATGGCCGCGTCCGCCCCATAGGCCTTGGCGTAGCTCGACACGATGCTGTCGGCCTGGCCCTGATCCAGGGCCCAGGCCGCCTTGTGACACAAGAGCCGCGTGGTCTCGTATGCGATCGCCATGTCGGCCAGCATGAACTGGATCGCCTGGTGCTGGGCGATGGGCACCCCGAAGGTCTTCCGCTCGAGGGCGTACGCGCGCGACTCCTCGAGGGCGCGCCGGATCACTCCGGCGGCGCCGGCCGCGATCCAGGGGCGGGTGCGGTCGAACGTGCGCATGGCGACCTTGAAGCCCTCCCCCTCGGCGCCCACCAGGTTGCCAGGGCCGACCCTGACGTCCTCGAACAGCACGTCCGTGGTGTTCGAGGACCGCTGGCCCATCTTGTTCTCCTTCTTGCCCACCGACACCCCGGGGGTGGCGCGGTCGACCACGAAGCAGGTGATCCCCTTGTGGCGATCGGTGCCCTCCGCGCGCGCGAACACCGTATAGAAGTCGGCCACGCCGCCGTTCGTGATCCAGCGCTTCTGGCCGGTGATGACGTAGTCATTGCCGACCTTGCGGAAGCGCGTCTTCATACCTGCCACGTCCGAACCGGCGTCCGGCTCCGAGCAGCAGTAGGCCGCGAAGATGGGCTTTTCCAGCAAGCGTCCGAGATAGGTGCGCTTCTGCTCGTCGGAGCCGGCCAGGATGATCGGCATGGATGCCAGCATGTTGCCCGCGATCGTGGTGTTGATGCCCATGCACCCGTAGGAGATCTCCTCCATCAACAGGCAGTGCGACAGGCAAGACAACCCGAGGCCGCCGACCGACTCGGGCACCTCGCAGTTCATGAGGCCCGTCTCCCACGCCTTCTCGCAGATCTCGCGCGGAAACGTGCCGGTCTCGTCCAGATGACCGGCCACCGGGACGATCTCCTTGCGCGCGAAGTCGCGGGCGGTCTGGACGAGCGCTTGCTGTTCTTCGGTGTAGTCGAAGCTGGCCATGGCGTGGTCTCCGTTTCTCACGAGCGTGGTGGAGCGGGACGGAAGCCCGGGGCGGGCGAGGGCGGTGAGGGAGATCTTGCCATGCGACCCGTCGAGCCCGCCTTCCCTCCCGTCATTCCTCCCTCCTCCCTCGCATCCTTCTTGTCAGCGGGCGGCGAGCTCTCAGCCTCCCGGCGGAAGGGGCGGGGAGTCGCCGGGCTTGGCGGCAGCCGCGCGGGCCGCGCGCCGGGCTTCCCGGTCGGCGCGCCGCCGCTCCTCGAGGGCGGCCGCGTCTCGCGCCGCTCGGGCGCCCAGCACGAACCCGAGCACGATGCCCAGGATCACGACGACGGGGATGTAGATGAAATGTGAAGAGGGGGGCGCTTGCACGGCGATACGGTCTTTCTGCGATCAGCCGGCTCAGCCGCCTCGTCCGCCGGCGCCCGAGGGAGGGGCGCCGCCGGCCCGCTCGATGCGCCGCTCGAGCTCCGCGATCTCCGTGCGCGTCTTTGCCAGGTTGCGCGCGACGAACAGGACGTAGCCGAGCACGGCCAGCCAGATGAACGCGTAGGCGGCTCCCACGAACTGCGGAGCCGACAGCTGCTCGCGGGCCGCGTTCTCGACCTTTACGAACTCCTGCGCGAATGCGGACGCGCCCGTCGCGACATTCATGGCGATGGCCGCCACGGCGCCCGCCACGAAGCTTCGGGCGACGGATAGGATTCTCATGTACGCACCTCCTCCAGATCTTCGACCGCGAGCGCCAGCTCGGCCAGGCGGGCGCGCGCGTCCAACAGCCTCATTCGCAGGGCCAGCAGGACACCCCACACCAGCAACACCAGCGCGAACGACATCCAGAACGCCGGCCGCATCTGCGGATCCAGGGACGGGACCACGCTGGTCTGGGGGTGAACCGTGCGCCAGATGTCGACGCTCTTGTAGACCAGCGGCACGTCGACCGCCGCGAACAGTGATAGCGCGGCGGCCAGCTTCTTGCCGCCGGGGCCGCCGTAGCGACGGGCCAGCAGGTAGCCGTTCAGGATCAAGAACAGCAACAGCGAGCTGGTCAGGCGCGCGTCCCATTGCCACCAGACGCCCCACGCCTTGCGCCCCCACAACGGTCCGCTCACCAGGACACACGCGCCGAACACGACACCGAGCTCGGAGGCGGCCTCGGCCAGACGGTCGCCTCGTTCGGAGCCCTTGAACAGGTAGGCCACGCTTCCGCCGGCCGCGGTGAAGGTCGTCACGAACATGGTGATCGCGAACGGCACGTGGAAGTAGAAGATCTTCTGGACGAAACCCATCACCGGCTCGATCGGCGCCGCCAGGATCTTGAAAGGGACAATCAGGAATCCGGCGGCAGCGACGATCAGCGCGGCAGAGAATCCTCGGCCGAGGGCGGGCATGGTTGCCATATACTACGAGAAAATTTCACCCGGTAACACGGCTCAGGCGCATTTCAATGTCCGACGACAACACGATCCACGCGTTCCGTTCCGTTCCGCGCACCGGCGTCATCTTCGTCACCACGGAGGCCGCCAAGCAGGGCTATCGCTCGGATGATCCCGAATGGTGCAACTTGGGCCAAGGTCAGCCGGAGACGGGGCCCTTGCCGGGCGCGCCCGCGCGCGTCTCGACGGTCGCCGTCCACGTCGACGATCAGGAATATGCGCCCGTGGCGGGTGTGGGCGAGCTGCGTGAGGCCATCGCCAACCTCTACAACCGTCTGTATCGCCGAGGCATGCGGTCACAGTATTCGGCCGAGAACGTCAGCGTTTCCGGGGGCGGGCGCGTCTCGCTCACCCGAGCGGCAGCCAGCCTCGGCCACGTCAACCTGGGCCACTTCTTGCCCGACTACACGGCGTACGAGGAGCTACTCGACGTCTTCAAGGCCTTCACGGCCATCCCCATCTTGCTGGAGGGAGAGCGCGGCTATGGCTTCTCCGTCGAAGACCTGCGGCGCGAGGTGCGCGGCCGAGGACTGTCGGCGCTGTTGCTGTCGAACCCTTGCAACCCGACGGGAAAGCTCATCCAGGGAGAGGACCTGGCGCGCTGGGTGGCCGTGGCGCGCGAGGAGGACTGCGCGCTGCTCATCGACGAGTTCTACTCCCACTACGTCTGGGCCGGGCGTCCCGGCCAGCTGCCCATCGAGAGCGCGGCCCGACACGTGGAGGACGTCGATCGCGATCCGGTCGTGTTGTTCGATGGGCTGACCAAAAACTGGCGGTATCCGGGCTGGCGTGTCACCTGGACCGTGGGGCCTCGGAAGGTGATCGAGGCGGTCGCCAGCGCGGGCTCGTTTCTGGACGGGGGCGGCTCGAAGCCGCTGCAGCGGGCGGCCATCCCCCTGCTGGAGGACGAGCACGTGGTCGCCGAGACGCAGGCCATCCAGCGCGTCTTTCGCGAGAAGCGCGATCGCATGGTGTCGCGCCTCGAGCGCATGGGCATCCGGACCGACCGCGCCCCCGAGGGCACGTTCTATGTCTGGGGACGGGTCGATGGTTTGCCGCCGCCGCTCAGCGACGGGATGGGCTTCTTCCGCTCGGCGCTGGCCAAGAAGGTCATCACGGTCCCCGGGGAGTTCTTCGACGTGAACCCGGGCAAGCGGCGCAGCCAGCGGGTATCCCGCTTCCGCTCTCACGTCCGCTTCTCCTTCGGCCCGTCCCTCGAGACCGTCGAGACGGCCTGCGACCGGCTGTCCGATCTCATCAGGGAAGCCTGAGTCCGCCGGCAACGAGAAGCGGCGGGAGACCCGTTGCCTCGTGTGGACCGAAAGCTGGACGAATGAGGTGAACTTTCGGCGACCCGGACGGCAGAGCGAGCGAAGCGAGCGAGTCCAAACACCCGGGAGGCGCAGCTTTGCTGCGCCGGCATCGACGGCCTACGGGGGGAGCCCGCGAGGGGGGCCACCCCCTCGCGAGCGGCGAAGCCGCGTTAGAGCACGATGCAGGGGAGGTCTACCTTGACCTCCTTGATGTTGCCGGACTTGTAGTCCTCGCAGGCCTTCCCGTTCAACTGGACCCCCGCGCTGTTGGGCATGGTCACGAAGGTCCATCCGTCGGTCGCGTCCTGGGGGATGATCTTGTCGTCGCCTTTGACGTTCGTGATGTCCTTGATGTCCTTGGGCACGGGGTTGACGCTGAAATAGCAAACCCCGACCATCCCGGAGATCTTCGAAAACGCGTCCTTCAGATCGGCGGCGCTGCTGACCGAGTAGTAGGCCGGCGTGTCGGTGCGAGCGAACCCACCTTCGTTGGCCATCTTGGTCAGAGTGTCGTCGGCGGAGCCCATGCCGGCGGTGGCGATGCCGATGACGAAGGTCGGGATTCCCATGGCCTTGGCGTCCTTGACGGCAGCGATCGCCGCATCGACGTCAGCTCCGTCTTGCCCCGACCCGCAGGTCGGCAGACCGTCGGTCGCCAGCAAGATGAATTTGGGGCTTTCATCGTTCAGCCCCATCAGGTAGGTCGCCGCGCTCTTCATCGCCGCGGCGGTCGGCGTGGCGCTCGCCGGCTTCGTCCCGTCGATAGACATGGCAATGGCGCCCGAATTCATCAGCTTCGGCGCCACAGCGGCACCATTGGTTACCGTACAGCTGTTGCTGTCGCCTTCGGCGAAGTACTTGATGCCCCACTGCACGGTGCCCTCGGTGATGGGCAGGATCTCTTTCAGGGCCGTGGTCATCTGCGTCCACTTCGAGTTCGGTCCGCAGTCGCCCAGCCCGCCACCGCCCGCCGGCGGGCGCCCGCCACGGCCGCCGGTGCCACCTCCCGCGGCTCCGCCGGCGCCGGCCGTGCACGTGTTGCCGTCCTTGTCCTGAAGCATCGATCCCGACCGGTCGAGGACGATGAGGACGTCGGGCGGAATCACCTTCGTTTGCGGGTTCGCCTCGATGCAGTTGGCGGTCGTCTCCGCTTCGAACAGCTGAGCGTCGATCATCGGAGGCACGTTGACGTCGGGCGGCGGCAGGTCCAATCCGCCCGCGTCCGGCTCCGGCGGCTCATCGGGCGGGCGAAGCTCCTTGTCGGCTGCCTTCTGGAACTGGCAACCGATGCTGGGGGCCAAAAGAACGACGGCAACGAGAAATGCTTCACGCCGCATGGGACTCTCCTATCGCGGAGCGGTGCAACGCAGGTCGCGGCTGGCCCGGCCGCGCGGGGGTTTGTTACGGGGCCATACTAGCCGTTACAGGAGACTTGAAGCTCTATTTTTTTGATAGTCCCGTTCGTAAATTCGTCGCACTTCGACCCAACCAATTGCACGCCGCCGTTGCCGACGATCTGGTAGTCCCCGCGATCGAGATTGTTGCCGTCCGCCGTCACACCCGTCACGGTCTGGTTGTTGTTGAGCGGCGGCGATACGGTGAAGAAGCATTTGCTGGCCATCCCGGTCACGGCCATGAACGCCGCCGTCAGATCATCGGGCTTGTCGATAGGGTAATAGGCCGGGGTCGCGGCGCGCGGGAAGCCACCGTTCATGGCCATCTGGCTCAGCGTGCCATCGCCCGGCGAGCTCGAGGTGCCGACACCGAGGACGAACGTCGAGATTCCCATGTCATGGACGGCCTTGACCGCCGCGATCGCGTTCGCATCGTCGCATTGGGTCATACTGCCACCGCCGGTGTTGACGCCCGCCGCGCACATGTCCTTGCCACAGGTCGGGATGCCGTCGGTCACGAGCAGAATGAATTTGGGGTTGGTATCGGTCAGGGTCTTGAGGTAACCGGCCGCGTTTGTCACGGCGGCCGTTGTGGGGGTCGAGCTTCCCGCCCGGGTCGTCATCAGGAGGGTGTTGATGGCGGCGGCGTTGTTGGCCCGCGGCGGGATCTCCGCGGTGGTCGAGACGTTGCAGCTGTTGCTACCCGACGCGAACAGCTTGAGCCCCAGGTTCACGGACCCTTCCACCATCGGGAGATACGACGCCAGGGCGGCAGTCGTGATGCTCCACTTGGAGGTGGTCCCGCACCCATTCGTGCACTGCATACCGGTGATGTCCTCGTTCATGGAGCCCGAGCGATCGAGCACGATGAGGATGTCGGGCGGGACGGATGTCACCATCGGCATCGTCGCCACGCACGTGACCGTGGCGTCCGACTCGAAGGTGTTGTTGCCGTCACCGTTCCCTGGAAGGTGGACGTCGACCTGGACGGCCCCCGCGTCCATTCTGATCTCTTCTTCGCTCGCCTTGTTGAAGCTGCACGCCACCGCCAGGCTCGCCGCCAGCAGGAGAGAAACGAAAGTGAATGAATGTCTCATGACAAACCTCCGAAAATGGTCGTGCCCTCAGCCGCACAGAATATCGATCCCAGCGACTGTACGGCAAGGCTAAAGTCCGATTTCTCGAACTGTTTCAAGCGGATCGACGAGCTCACCGGGCAATTGCGCCTGGCCGCTCCCTGAAGATCCGTAGTGGGCGTTAGTATGCCCCCCAACGACCTTTTCGTCACGAGACTACAGTGAATCGACGGGCCGCTTTTCGGTCCACATTTCTCCACCCGGTCACGTTTTTGTTGCGTCGTGGCAGGGGAGCCGGACGAATTCGTGCGCGACTCAGTGAGCCATCCGGCGGACTCAGCCGCGATCCCTTACTCGCCGCTGATCACGGGTTCGAAAGCCCAGAGACCCACGACCAGGAAGGCCACGTCCACGACCGCCATGAACTGGGTCCAGAATGTCGCGGCATCCAGGTCGGGCGCCGGGTCCAGCACCTGGGCGGTCCCCCGAGCTCCCGCGATGAGGAGCGGGACCACGATGGGATAGAGCAGCGTCGACAAGAGAACGTCCCGGCTCTTCGAGCGGAGCAGAGCGGCTGAAAAGACGGAGCCGACCGCGGCGAAGCCAACGGTCCCGAGGCCGAGAAAGAGCGCGATGCGCCCCGCGTGGCTGGCAAGACGTGCGTTGAAGAACACGTCCACCAGGATGGTCACCGGGACCTCGACGGTCAGCATCAGCGCGACAGTCGCCAAGAGCTTCCCGAAGAAGACGGCGGTCCTCGAGACCGGCGCAAGGAGCAGGGCGCGGACCGCCTCCCCGTCGCGTTCGCGATCGAAGGCGCGACCGAGCCCGACCACGCCCGAGATCAGGATGGCGACCCACAAGATGCCGGCGACGACCGTGGACGGGGGTGGGGTGCCCCCGACGACGAACGCAAAGCTGAACACCAGCACCACGACGACCGCGAGAAAGCCGCTCGTGAACACGATCTCGCGGCTCTTCCATTCGATCGAGAGATCCTTGGCGGCGATCCGGATGGTCTGGCTCAAGAAACCAGGGATGACCGCCGGTGGCGCCTGGACCGGCTCCCTCTGGTGACCTTCGGACGGCAAGCCCTCAGCCACGGCAGCTCTCGTCGTAAGCGGCGCGGAGCGCCGCGGCGCCCCACGCCGACTGGCGCCGTTCGTCGCGCACGACGCGACCGCGGCGCAGGATCACGATGTGCTCGGCCAGCGCGGCGGCCGCGTCCAGGTCGTGGGTCACGAGGACGACCACCCGCCCGGCCGCGCGCTCCCGTGCCAGCTCGGTCGCGAGCCAGGTCACGCCGCCGGGGTCGAGGGCGGCGCTCGGTTCGTCGAAGAGCAGGATCGGGGGCCGGTGCAAGATTGCTCGAGCGAGCCCGAGGCGCTGCATCATTCCGCGCGAGAACGTCCGCACCGGAGCGTCGGAAGGTACATCGCCCAGGCCGACCCGCTCGAGGAGCGCCCGGGACCGCGCGGGCGCATCGGCTACCCCGTAGAGCGAAGCGAAGAACAGCAGGTTGTCGAGCGCGGGAAGATCGAGATAGAGGCCTGGGTCGTGACCCACGTATCCCAGGGCCGCTCGATGCGGCGAGTTGCGCCGCAGCTCCACCTCGCCCCAGGAGACCTTTCCCGAGGTGGCGGCGCTCAGCGTGGCGACGATCGACAGGAGCGTGCTCTTGCCCGCGCCATTCGGACCCAGGATGGCCGTGATTTCGCCGGGCCGCATGGTCGCGGACACGTCCGCCAGAGCTCGGCGCCGTCCAAATACCTTGCCGACGTGGCTGACCTCGAGCGACGCGCGGGCGAGGCCGGGATCGGCGTCTGCGGCGGGGGCGGTCATCAGGTCGCGAGCTGATCGTCGAGAGCCGCCAGCTCGCGGTAGACACCCTCCAGCTTCCGAACGAGCTCGTCGCGTTCGCCCTTCACGGCGACGGCGGCGGAGCCGGCGGAGGTCGTCGCCGCGCCGCCCGCGGGAAGACCGAGGCGTTTCTCCTCCGCCGCCATCAGCTCCGCGAACAGCTTCTCGCGCCGCTGGACCAGCTTGTCGCGCGCGCTCGGCTCCTTCGAAGCGCTGGCCGGCCCCCGGCGGCGCCCGAGGAAGATGCTGCCGGCGATCAGGCCGAGCGCCAGCACGCCGGATACGATGCGTCCGGTCGGGTCGGTGGCTGGCAGCCCGTGCACGGTGAAGCGCAAGGTGCCGCCCGGTGGCACGGCCTCGCCGCGCATGAGCCAGTACTTCTTGCCCCCGAATTCGCGATCCTGCCGCCCCGTGATCTGGGGGCTCTCGATCACGAGGCCCTGGGCTTGCTCGGTGGCGAACGTGAACTCGGCGATCCCGTTCGGGAACTTCTGCTCGAAGTCGAGGCTGGCGCCCCGCGCCGGGAGGAAGAAACCGAACGTGACCTCGTCCGGAGATTTGCCATTCGGATCCCTCGGCCGGCGCGGCGCGATGGCGCCGTGAACGGCGACCCCGATGCCTTTGCGGATCTCGATGCGATGGGCGCCCTCCGCCCCCTCGGCGCCGACCGACTCCTTCGGCAGGGGGATCTCGATCCCGCCCGGGCCGGGATCGAAGACCTTGTCGCTGTTGTTCTCGAGCGGGAACGTCTCGATGACGCTGAGCCCCTCTTCGCGCAACTGCAGGATGATTCGTCCTCCGTCGCCGATCGTGATGATCGACGGATCGGCCGTGATCTGCGGGACTTTCAGCTCGACATGGATGCCGGCGTTCTCGGGAAGCTGGAACCCGTCGGTGCTGACACGCTGGCCACCGCGATCCATGACCACGGCAGCGGCGACGGTCCGCGCGCTGGGCTCTCCGGCGCCGGCGGCACCTCCCGCCGGCTCGCTGGGCTTCTCGGCCTTCTCGGCCGCACCCCCCGCCGACCGCTCCGGAACGGGCATCAGGCTGGTGAAGCGCGCCATGCCGTTGGCATCCGTCACCGCGTCGAACACCTGGACGCCCGTCGAGCCTGCCACCCGTCCGACCTCGATGGCCTGGTTCGCGAGAGGACGGCCCTGCTCGTCGAGTGCGTGCACCTCGATGACCCCGGCCGGCAGGCTGGGATCGAGGCGCGCCGTGCCGCTCGTGATCCCGAGCGAGAAGGGCTTTCGGCCCCCCTGGCCTTCGCTCTCGGGCGCGCTCCCGGCTGGGTCGCCCTGAGCGCCATCGACGGGCGCCAGACCGGCGATCAACATGGTGCGGATGCCGCCCGAAGAGGGAACGGCGAACGTTTCCGTGGCCAGCTTCTCGCGGTCCACGACGACCTCGGCGCGAAACCGATGGCCGGCCGGAACGCTCTCGAAGGTGGCCCGTCCGCTGGCGTCGGTCTTGGCCGTGCGCTTGCGGGACTCGCCGCCGGGGCCCTCGACGATCGCCGTGACCTCGGCGTCGGCGACGCCATTGGCCGGCAGCTTGCGAGCGACGCGCACGGTGATCATGCCGGCGGGCATCCCGGTGTCCGGCAGGGGGCGTCCCGAGACGGCGCGCAGGTTGGGCATGCCCCCTCCCATCATGGGAGCCCCGGGAGGCGCGGGCTGAGCCCGGATTGTCAGGGGCGCCGCCGTCAGCAACCCGGCGATCGGAATGGCGCGGACCCAGGTCGTCACCGCTGAAGAAAGCCGCGCCCTCATTTCGGCGCGCTCGCTGCGGCCGGAGCGCCCGAGCTGGTGGGCATGAGCAGGGACGTGCCACAGCTCTTACAAAACCGAGCATCCGCGTCGTTGGC
>Ga0207694_10005175_pt1 | contig 10072 bp, 11 predicted proteins | sample KBSC34metaG_FD_184353 | JGI IMG/M metagenome (GOLD analysis project Ga0207694, IMG submission 184353) | Corn rhizosphere microbial communities from Kellogg Biological Station, Michigan, USA - KBS C3-4 metaG (SPAdes) (version 2) | ecosystem: Host-associated > Plants > Roots > Rhizosphere > Soil... | reverse complement strand
GAGGATTGCCATGTCGGCCAGATCGCCGACAGCCCGACCACCGCGGACGGCGTTTCGCCCTATGCCGTCGACCCGGAGAACGCCAGGCGCCTCTGGGCCAAGAGCGAGGAGATGGTCGGGGAGCGGTTTTCTTAAACAGCCGGCGGGGGCGTTACCCCCGCGCCGCGGCTTCCAGCCCGGCGATCTCCAGCTTGCCCATCTTCAGCATCGCCTCGGTCACGCGCTTTGCCGTGGCCGGGTCGGCGCCGCCCATCAGCTCGCCCAGCCGCTTGGGCACGATCTGCCAGCTGAGGCCCCAGCGGTCCTTCAGCCAGCCGCACGGCTCGGTTTTCCCACCTTCCTTCAGCGCGTCCCACAGCCGGTCGACCTCGGCCTGGTCGTTGCATTCCACCGCGATCGAAAAGGCGTGGTTGAACGGGTCCAGCGGGCCGGCGTTGATCGCCATATAGCGCTGGTCGCCCAAGGTGAACGCCATCATGCCGACGCTGCCCGCCGGGCCGCTCGGATTGTCGGCCGCGACCGCCGAGGTCCAGGTGATCGATGAGCCGGGAATGAGGCTGGTATAGAACCTGACCGCCGCGTCCATATCGCGTTCGAACCACAGATGCTGAGTGACCTTCATCGCCATGTTCCTTTCGGTTGCCGTACCCGCAGGACGAACGAGGTAGAGAGGTTCCGACAGGTGGTAAGAATTTTTTATGCCCGAAGTTTCACGGCTTCGTGAAATATCCTCGGATCGTCATGCCCGGCCATGACGATATGGGGGTAGAGCTCAGGGCCTGTTCCCGAACATGTCGCGCAGCGGCAGGCCGGCGGCGATGTCCTCGGCCCGCATCGTCACCAGCGCCTTCATCTCGGGATGGGTGAAGATGTGGAGATGGCGCTCGCGCACGCCGGTCGCGATCAGCTCCGCCACCTCGGCCGGGCTCATGCCGGCGGCGATGCCGGCCGTGTACATCTTGCGGAATTCGGCCAGCGACGGGTCGGCATCCGCCCGGCTGACATGGCCTGCCGGGGCGTTGCGCTCGTCGTTGGTGATCGCCGTGGCGATCGAGCCCGGCAGCACCACCGACATGCCGACATTGGGCTTCTCCGCCCCGAACTCGCGCCACATGCCCTCGGTCAGCGCCACGACCGCCGCCTTGGCGGCGTTGTAGGGGTGCAGATAGGTGTAGGAATAAATGCCGGCGACCGAGGCGACATTGACGATATGCGCCTCGTCCTGGCGCTCGAGGATCGGCAGGAAGATCCGGCAGCCGTGGATGACGCCGAACAGGTTGACGCCGATGGTCCATTCCCAGGTCTCCGCGCTGGTCGTCTCGAAATGCTGGAAGCCGCCGACCCCGGCATTGTTGACCAGCAGATGCACCGCCCCGAACCGCTTGACCGCCGCATCGGCCAGCGCCTGGATCTCCCCTGCCTTGGCGACATCGGCGCGGTGGGCCAGCACCTCATAGCCGGCCGCTTCCAGCTCGGCCGAAGCCGCGTGCATCGCCGCTGCGTCGATATCGGCGATCACCAGCCGCATTCCCTCGGCGCCCAGCTGCCGCGCCAGCGCCAGCCCGATCCCGCTGGCCCCGCCGGTAATGACCGCGACGCGGCCCTTGAATGTGCGCATAGTGAGTCCTTCCCTGATGCCTTGCTTGGTTGCCGCGGGACGCCCCGCGAATTTCGACGCACGATAGCCGACATACGCGCCGGGGCAACGGGAAAGCGGCAATGGCTTGGCGAGATGTCGGCACGCCCATATTGCCACCGGCCGACCGAATTCCTAACCTCAGCCCTCCATTCCACCGCACAGCGGAATAATCGATGGATCGCATCGATGCGATGAAGGTGTTCGTCGCCGCACTCGACGAGGGCAGCCTCGCCGGGGCGGCGCGGCGGCTCAGGCGGTCGCCGGCGGCGGTCAGCCGGGCGGTCGCGTTCCTGGAGGCGCATGTCGGGGTCGAGCTGCTGCATCGCACGACGCGGTCGCTGCGGCTGTCGGAGGCGGGCAAGCGCTATGCCGAGGCCTGCCGCCGTGTGCTGGCCGATCTGGAGGAGGCCGACATTCTGGCCGCCGGGGAGCGGTCGGCGCCGCGCGGGCTGCTGACCCTCACCGCGCCGGTGGCGGCGGGCGAGACGATCCTGCAGCCGATCGTCGACGATTTCATGGATGAGTTTCCGTCCGTCGACGTGCGGCTCTATCTGTTCGACCGGCCGGTCAACCTGATCGACGAGGGCGTCGACCTGGCGCTGCGCATCGCCCACCTGTCCGATTCAACCCTGATTGCGACCAAGGTGGGCGAGGTCCGCCGGGTGGTGGCGGCCGCGCCGCGCTATCTGGCGCTGAACCCGGCGATCGGGCATCCGGCCGATCTCGCCAAGCACAGGATCGTCGCCATGACGCATTTCGGCGTCGACAGCTGGAGCTTTCCGCCGCTGAAGGGCTCGTCGGTGCCGCAGGCGGTCCATTTCACGCCGCGCCTGATCGTCAACAGCATCAAGGCGGCGGTCGGGGCCGCGGTGCGGGGGCGGGGGGTGACGCGGATGTTCTCCTATCATATCGCCGACCAGATCCGGGACGGGTCGCTGCGGATCCTGCTCGCCGGAGACGAGCACGAGCCGATCCCGGTCCATCTGCTGGCGCCGCACGGGCGCATGCAGGTGCCCAAGGTCAGGGCCTTCGTCGATTTCGCCGTGCCGCGGCTGAAGGCCCATTTCACCAGGCTGAGCCGCGAGGCCGAAATCGCGGGCATTCAATCGCCCAGCGGAAGAGTATCTGCCGAATAACGGCTATTCGCTACAATACATGCCGGAATTAGATGTGGTGCTGTCAGGCGCGCACAGCGCCTTCAGTCAACACTTCGAGGTTCCATCATGGGTACAGAGCAGAAAGTCGCCGTCATCACCGGCGCCTCCCAGGGCATCGGCGCCGGGCTGGTCAAGGCGTTTCGTGACCGTGGCTACCGCGTCGTCGCCAATTCCCGTTCGATCCAGCCGTCGGCCGATCCCGACCTGCTCGCCGTTCCCGGCGACATCGCCGATCCGGTGGTGGCGCGGCGGGTGATCGCGGATGGTCTGGAGCGGTTCGGGCGCGTCGACACGCTGGTCAACAATGCCGGCATCTTCGTCGCCAGCCCCTTCACCGCCTATACCGGGGATCACTTCGCGGCGGTCGTATCGACCAATCTGGCAGGCTTCTTCCACATCACCCAGCATGCCATCGCGGCGATGGAGAAGCAGGGCAGCGGCCATGTGGTCAACATCACCACCAGCCTGGCGGATCAGGCGAATTCCTCGGTGCCGTCCGTGCTGGCGTCGCTGACCAAGGGCGGGCTCAATGCCGCCACCAAGTCGCTGGCGATCGAATATGCGAAGAAAGGCATACGGGTGAACGCGGTTTCGCCGGGCGTGATCAAGACCCCGATGCATACGCCCGATACGCATGCCTTCCTCGCCAACCTGCATCCGGTGGGCCGCATGGGCGAAGTCTGCGACATCGTCGGCGCGGTCCTCTATCTGGAAAGCGCTGGCTTCGTCACCGGCGAGATCCTGCATGTCGATGGCGGCCAAAGCGCGGGTCATTGAACGGGCGCCGGCCACTAGCCTTTCATGGGAAACAAGGGAGTCTGCATCATGCCTTACGTATCGATCGAACTGACCCGCGAAGGCACCGAGCCCGGTGTCGGCCATGTGACGGCGGAGCAGAAGGCCGCTATCTACAAGGGGGTCAGCCAGGTCCTGTTCGACGTGCTGGGCAAGCCGCCGGAATGGACCTGGGTGGTCATCCGGGAAGTGGAACTTGAAGATTGGGGTTGGGGCGGCATGCCGGTCGCCGAATACCGCAAGCAGCAGAAGGCAAAGGAATCCAAGCAATGAGCGCCATCCGCAACAAGCTGCTCGACCTGCTGGGCATCGACCTGCCGATCATTCAGGCGCCGATGGCCGGAACCTCCACGCCGGCCATGGCGGCGGCGGTCGCCAATGCCGGCGGGCTGGGCTCGCTGGGCATCGCCGCGATGAATGCCGAGGCGGCGCGGGCATCGATCGCGGCAACGCGCGAGCGGACGAACCGGTCGATCAACGTCAATGTCTTCTGCCACCAGCCGGCCAAGGCCGACCCCGCGCTGGAGGCCGCCTGGATCCAGCGGCTGAAGCCGGAATTCGACAAGGTCGGGGCAACCCCGCCGGCCGCGCTGACCGAGATCTATAAGAGCTTCCTGGTCGATGACGACATGCTGGCGATGCTGCTGGCCGAACGGCCCAAGGTCGTCAGTTTTCATTTCGGCTTGCCCTCGGCCGAGCGTATCCGCGCGCTGAAGGATGCCGGGATCCTGCTGGTCTCCTCCGCCACCAGCCTCGCCGAGGCGCGCGCCGGCGCGGCGGCCGGCGTCGACGCCATTGTCGCACAAGGCTATGAGGCCGGCGGCCATCGCGGCGTCTTCGATCAGCGGGCGCATGACGACCGGCTGGGAACCATGGCGCTGACCCGCATCCTGGCGCGCGACATCGCCCTGCCGGTCATCGCCGCCGGCGGCATCATGGACGGCGCCGGGATCGCCGCGGCGCTGAAGCTCGGCGCGGCGGCGGTGCAGCTGGGCACCGCGTTCATCGGCACACAGGAAAGCATGGCCGACGAGGGCTATCGCGCCGCCCTGTTCGGCGATGCCGCCCATCACACCACGATGACCGCCGCCATCTCCGGTCGGCTGGCGCGCTGCCTCGCCAACCGGTTCACCGCGATCGGCGCCGATATCGCGCCGGCTGAGATCGCCGCCTATCCGATCGCCTATGACCTGGGAAAGGCGCTCAACGCCGCCGCCAAGGCCAGGGGCGAGTTCGGCTACGGCGCGCAATGGGCGGGGCAGGGTGCGCCGCTGGCCCGCGCCATGCCCGCGGCGGATCTGGTCGGAACCCTCGCCGCCGAGCTGAACCGCGCTTGAGCACCGAGTCATTCCCATGATCCAACGATCTCATGCGGTCGCCGACACGCCGGCGGACCGCATCGCCAGGGGCACGGCCGATTACCGCCGGATCACCAGGGCGCTGTTCATCGCCGGCTTCGCGACCTTCGGGCTGCTTTATGACGTGCAGCCGCTGCTGCCCTATTTCACCAGCCGTTTCCATATCGGCGCGGCCAATTCCAGCCTCGCCGTGTCGATGGCGACCGGCGCGATGGCGCTGAGCTTCTTTCCGGCGGGGATTCTGTCGGACCGGGTCGGGCGGCTGCGGGTGATGACGGTCTCGCTGTTCGCGTCGGCCTTGCTGACAGCGATCTCCAGCGTCCTGCCGGGTTGGCACCTGCTGCTCGTCATGCGCGCTTCGACCGGCATCGCGCTCGCCGGCGTGCCCAGCGTGGCGATGGCCTATGTGACCGAGGAGGTCGAGCTGCCGTCCGTCGGCGCGGCGATGGGCCTCTATATCGGCGGATCGGCGATCGGCGGCATGACCGGGCGTCTCGGCATGACGCTGGTTGCGGAGCATTTCGGCTGGCGCGGCGCGATGGGCGCCATGGGCCTGGTCGGGCTCGGCGCGGCGCTGCTGTTCCATCTCTATGCGCCGCCATCGCGTGCCTTCACGGCTGTGCGGCACGATATCGGCAGCGTCCTGTCGACGATCGGCCGCCTGCTCGGCGATCCGGTGCAGCGGCTGCTGTATCTGGAGGGCTTCCTGCTGATGGGCGCCTTCGTCTCGATCTATAATTATGCCGGTTTCCGGCTGCAGGCGGCGCCCTATGGGCTCAGCCAGTCCACGGTCAGCTGCATTTTCCTGCTCTATATACTGGGGTCGATCAGCTCGGCCTGGTTCGGCGGATTGGCCGGCAGGGTGGGGCGGGAGAGGCTGTTCTGGCTGCCTGTCATGGGCCTGATCGCGGGCATTGCGCTGACGGCGGCCAGCTCGCTGACGGTCATCGTGCTCGGCATCGCCGCCGTTACCGCCGCCTTCTTCGCCGCCCACTCGACCGCCTCAGGCTGGGTCGGCCACCGGGCGGGCCGGGACAAGGCCCAGGCGGCCTCGCTCTACCTGCTGTTCTACTATCTGGGTTCCAGCATCCTGGGGTCCGTAGGCGGGTTCGCCTGGACGGTTGGCGCGTGGCCCGGCGTGACTTTGTTTACCGGAGGCCTAGTCGCCGGGGCGATCGTCATCGCGCTGAGCCTGCGGGGATCGACGGGGCGTTGACTCCGTCCGTGCAGGCCCGTGCGCGATGACGTTTCCCGTCAGGCTGCGTTTCGCTCCGCGACGGGGCGCCGGCGCAGGGATGCGTCGGTGATCGCCGGCGGGTTGTAGTTCGCGTCCAGCGGCCCGACGTCGGTTCCGGGCGGCGCGATCTGGTCGATCCGGTCCAGGATTTCGTCGGTCAGAACGACCTCGGCGCCTGCGAGCAGATCGTCCAGCTGTCCCATCGTGCGCGGTCCGATGATCGATGACGTGACACCCGGATGCGCGATCGAAAACGCCATCGCCATATGGGTCAGCGATATTCCTGCCGCCTCGCCGACGGCGATCAGCTGTTCGATCGCGTCGAGCGCGCCTGGATGGGACATCTGCTTCGGGAAGACCTGCGTGCGCAGGTTGTCGGGCATCTGCTGGTTCTTGCGGTACCGGCCCGTCAGCAGGCCCATCGCCAGCGGGCTCCACACCAGCGTGCCCATGCCGTATTTCTCGCACATTGGCAGCACCTCGCGTTCTATAGCGCGGGTGAGGATCGAATAAGGCGGCTGCTCGGCGCGGAAGCGCGCCAGCCCGCGCCGTTCCGCCGCCCACTGTGCCTCGACGATCTCCGATGCCGGGAAAGTGGATGAGCCGATCGCGCGCACCTTGCCCGCCCGGATAAGGTCGGTCAGCACCGACAGGGTTTCCTCGATGTCGGTGTCGGGTGACGGGCGATGGATCTGGTACAGGTCGATATGGTCGGTCTGAAGCCGGCGCAGGGAGTTCTCCACCGCCTGGGTGATCCAGCGCCGCGAATTGCCCTGCTGGTTGGGATCGTCGCCCATCGGCCCGTGCACCTTGGTGGCCAGAACGACATTGCCGCGCCGCCCCTTCAGCGCCTTGCCGACGATCTCCTCGGATTCCCCGGCACTGTAGCGATCCGCGGTGTCGATGAAGTTGATGCCGAAATCCAGCGCCCTATGGATGATCCGGATCGAATCGTCATGGTCGGGATTGCCGACGCCGCCGAACATCATTGCGCCCAGGCAATAAGGCGTGACCTTGATCCCGGTTCGACCCAGCGTGCGGTACTGCATAGCTCTCTCTCCTGCTCGAATGGATTTCATTGCCAGGCACCGCGTCCCTGCGGTAATCCAGGCATAATCGGAACATTGCTCCGTATATATACGGAACATTGTTCCGTTTTCAACGGGTTTGGATGAGAACTGAAAAAGACACCGGGCCGGGGCAGTTGCCGGCGCGACGTCCACGCGCCGATGCGCAGCGCAATCTCGATGCGTTGTTGCGCGCAGCGAAGGACGTGTTCGCCAGTTCCGGCGTGGATGCACCGGTCCGGGAAATCGCCGAGCGGGCCGGCGTCGGTGTCGGCACCGTCTATCGCCATTTCCCGCAGCGGGCAGACCTTATCGCCGCAGTCTGCCGGCAGGAGATGGACGCCTGCGCCGACGCTGCGCCGGTCCTCGCCGCCGAAAATCCGCCTTTTGAGGCATTGGCCAAGTGGATGCAGCGTTATGCCGTGTGGGTCGCGACGAAGCGCGGTCTTGCAAAGGCCTTGTACTCGGGCGATCCGGCATATGAGGCACTGCCGGCCTATTTCGAGCAGCGCCTGCGGCCGGCCTTGCGAACCCTGTTCGCGGCGGCGGTGGCCGCCGGTGAAATCCGCAAGGATGTCGATGCCGACGAACTGCTCAGCGCGGTCGCAAGCCTGTGCATGTCTGCCCGCGATGACGGAACGGATCACGCGCGCCGGATGGTCGCCCTTCTCGTCGACGGGCTGCGTTACGGAACAGGGGCGGTCGCGCCCCGCTGACGATTGCTATTTGTCCGCCACCTTATAGCTTGGCGTCGGCGGCAGGGACGGGCCCGACGGGCGGGTCTTCTGGACGTACTTCCCGGCCCGCTCCAGCACCATGTCCCGGTACTTCACCGCCAGCGCCGGGGTGTGGGAGTGGTAATAGCCGATGGCCTTGGGGAAATCCCCCTTGGTCTCGATCAGCATCTTCTTCAGGATGGCCGAGGCGATCAGCGCATTGGCGCAGCCATTGTCGCGCACATGCGTGAGCGCGGTCGGCACCGACACATGCCAAAAACGGCCGATTGCCGGCCCCCACGAGCTGTTGATCTGGAACGGGCCGAGATCGTAGGTGCCGTTCGTGTTGAGCACGGCCTGGCCGACCTTCCCGCCCTCCGTCTGCATGATGGAGTAGAGATAGACCTCGGGCAGGTGATAGGCGTGCGCGGCGGCCGCCAGGCAGGCTGCTGTCAGGGGTGCGAGCACGGTTTAACCGGCGTCCAATCTCGGATGTGTTTCGAAAAGCCGCGCATTATTAGCGGAAATTTTCGCCGAAGTCATGGCGGATCAAGGCGGTAGTGGTTCGTACCTAACACCGCGGCGACAGGTTTGAACCGTTTCGAGCAATCCCCTGCCCCGGATTGATCCAGCGCAATGCCGGGCGGCTCCGTCGGCGCGATCATTTTCATCACCCTATGGGGACAAGATGGAGATCGATCATGTCGGCAAAATCGGTATGTGTTCTCGCCGCCGCCTGTGCGGCGTTCTCCACCCAGGGCGTTCGGGCTCAGGTAATCGGCTCTTATGACAATTTCGACGTCTTCAACGATACCGGCGTCGTCGCCGAGGGATTCGAGATCGACGTGGAGGATGTGAAGGTCACGGACCTGACCCGTGAGTTTCCCTCCAATTTTGCCCAGCCGTGGCTGATCCGTTACGGGCTGCCCAAGGTCAAGGCCTACGACTGGACAGTGAAGACACCGGACGCCGAGCATAGTTTCGACGCCGGGCACAAAGGCGTGCTGATCACCTGGGCAGCGACGCTGAGGAACGGGAAATGGGTCGCATCCCAAGGTCATAACCCTGCCGCTCCGGGCGTTGCCGGCGACGGAACGCCCTACAATCCCAATCCAACTCCGACCGCCGGCGAGTCATGCTGGTGGTGGGGGTTGGGCGCCGCCTATCCCTCCGCGGGTTGCGACCATTACGGCATCAGCTTCGCGGCCGGTGTCTTGCCGGGAAAGATCATTTATCACTGGAAGATACCCGACGCGGGCAACACCAGGCTGGTGAATGGACCGCTCGAGGCAACTATTCCGCCATCGCCGGTACTGACCCCGGTCAATGTTCCGGTCGGAAAGCCGCCGGTCGTACAGGCCATCGCCCGCGCGCCGAACGATGCGGGCCGCAATCCCGAACGCCCGCAGGCCAAGGAAGCGCAATTTGGCGATGCCTATTGGGTGAAGACAACAACCTACTACAGCCCGAAACAGGCCGTCCTCGATGACCTGCAACAGGTCGTTCTCAAGAAGGCCAAGGCCGTGAGGGCCGTGAGCTGGACCCTGATGCAGCGTCCGCCAGGCGTAGGTCCGGATGCCGGCAAGGTTGAGCGGGCGGAGGTCGAGAAAGAGGGGATCGGCCTCAAGAACGTCCAAGTCACCAAGCAGTATCAGTATTACAAATTCGGCGGCGCTTACGACAGCGAGAACCACGAAGCGCTGTGCGAGGCCTTCTACGCCAGCCAGGCTGCCGCGCTCGCCGGGGGCAAGGCTCTGCAGGTCAGTTGCCAGAACGCCGATGGCGCCGATACGCCTTATACAAAGCCATATTGGGTCATCGATCCCGGCCCCGGCACGGCCGTAAAAGCGGCGAGTGGCAATCTCGGCGCCTATGTCGGCGCGCATGTGAATGCGTATAATGTGAAATAGGCAGCCGCGGCGGGACTACGCCCAAGTCGCTTCGGCGTCGGCCAGATTGATCTATATGATCCTGGTGGTGCGTAACGTGTCGGGAGGCCCGCCATGACACGCCAGAAGATTGCTGCCTGGATCACCGCCACCGTCATTTTCGTCGCGCCGATCGTCACCTATTTCGGGCGCGGCGCGATCTACGATGTGAGCC
>Ga0207694_10005171_pt1 | contig 10077 bp, 7 predicted proteins | sample KBSC34metaG_FD_184353 | JGI IMG/M metagenome (GOLD analysis project Ga0207694, IMG submission 184353) | Corn rhizosphere microbial communities from Kellogg Biological Station, Michigan, USA - KBS C3-4 metaG (SPAdes) (version 2) | ecosystem: Host-associated > Plants > Roots > Rhizosphere > Soil... | reverse complement strand
CCGAGCATCGTCCGAAAATATGATGATGCCATCCAGCGTCAGCGCGAGCAGTTGGCGAAAGCTCGGAGCCGCGCGAGCGACGCCAATTGCGGCTTCACGCTCTTTTCGCGCAATGTCAGCCAATGCGCGGCGATCAATGCCTCGATAGAGCGCATGAACGCCAATCTCGACACCTTACAGGCCAAGCGCGAGCGGCTGGCCGCAGGCGGCACACGCCGCGACCGCAGCCGCATCCTGGCGGCGCTCGATGCCAATGGCTGCCGCGACGACGAGATCGCGCCGCGCCGCGCCCCGCTTCAGGAGGCGGGGCGCGACAATGGCGGCGGCAATCTTTTCGAGCAGCTTTTCGGCCGCCAGGATCAGCTGCTCGAAACGCTCGATACCCCAGATATGCCGGCTTCGGCAGACATGCCACCCGATGATCCGAGCGTGCGCAACATCCGCCGCATCATCAACCAGCCGGACGGTATGGACCTGCCCAGGTTGGGCGGCGAATTCCGCACGATGTGCGTGCGCACCTGCGACGGCTATTTCTTCCCGATGTCCAACGCCGCCTCTGTCGGCGACTTCGAGCGCGACCAGAAGAACTGCGAATCGAGCTGCCCAGGCACCGAGATGCAGGTCTTCTACACGCGCGGCATGGATGACGACGCCGGCAATATGACCTCCTCGGTGACCGGCCAACCCTACAGTTCGCTGCCGACCGCCTATCTCTACAAGCAGGCCAATTTCTCGCGCCCACCCACCTGCGGCTGCAACGCGCAGGCCAACAACGGCAACTTCACGATCATCGGCGGCAACCCGCCCAATCCCGAACAGTCGTATCCGGACAGCGAGGCAAAGCCCTTCATTCCCGTGCCGGCGATCAAGCCGGATCCCGGCGCCGATCCGGAAACGCTCGCCAACGCCGAGGGCGGGCTCGACCAGGATGCGATCAAGCGGCTGACCACCAAGGTGCCGGTGTCGCCGGTCTCGGCTCTGCCGCCGGATCAGCGCAAGGTCAGGGTCGTCGGGCCAGCGTTCCTTCCCGACCCATCAGCGGCAATAGATCTGAAAGCTCCGGCCCCGAAGACCGCCCAGTGAGCGCCAGCCGCAGCGGCATGAACAGCGGCTTGCCCTTGCGCCCGGTGGCGTCCTTGATCTTGCCGGTCCATTCCTTCCAGACCGTGCCGTTCCATGGTTCTTCCGGCAACACGTCGAAGGCCTGATTGAGAAAGTCTCGGTCCTCGCCGGAAAATTCGGCCGGTTCCTGCGGGCCGTCGCTGAGGATTCGCCACCAGGCGACCGCGTCCGACAGGCGGTCGAGATTGCCACGCACCGCCATCCAGAACGGCTCGGCCTTGTCGCCGGAAATGCCCAGCACCATCAGCCGGTCGCGTGCCTCCTCGAACGACATGTGATGCATCAGTGTGCGGTTGAGCACGAAGAGCTCGTCCGGATCGAACTTGGAGGCGGACTTGGAGGTCGCGGCCGGGTCGAAATGGCCGGCAAGTTCATTGAGATCATGCGCGGCGGTGACATTTTCCGACGTGCCGACGAGCACGGCCAGCGAAGCGACCGCCATCGGCTCGATGCCGTCCTCGCGCAGGCTTTCGATCGACAGCGCGCCGGTGCGCTTCGACAGCCCCTCGCCTGAGACGGTGGTGAGCAGATTATGGTGACCGAAAACCGGCGGCTCGGCGCCGAGCGCCTTGAAGATGGCGATCTGCACGCCGGTGTTGGTGACATGGTCGTCACCACGAATGACATGGCTGACGCCCATCTCGATGTCGTCGACCACGGAAGGCAGCGTGTAGAGATAGGTGCCGTCCTCGCGCACCAGGACAGGATCCGACAGCGAGGCAAGATCCACCGTCTCCTCGCCGCGCACCAGATCGTTCCAATGCACGTCGGTGCGTTCCGGCTGCAGCGGGTCGCCGGTGAAATTGGGCAGCAGGAAACGCCAATGCGGCTTGCGTCCGTCCGACTGGTATTCTGCCACCTGCTCCGGTGTCAGCGTCAGCGCCTCGCGGCCATAGACCGGCGGCAGGCCGCGCGTGCGGCGCACCTTGCGGCGCAGGTCGAGTTCTTCCGGCGTTTCGTAGCAGGCATAGAGCACCCGCGCCGCCTTCAGCCGCTCCACCGCCGCGTCATAGATCTCGAAGCGGCGCGACTGGTATTCGGTGACATCCGGGAAGATGCCCAGCCAATGCAGGTCGTAAAGGATGGAATCGGCATATTCCTGCTTCGAGCGGGCAATGTCGGTATCGTCGAAGCGCTGGATGAAGCGGCCCTTGTTGTTCATGGCGAAAAGCCAGTTGAACAGCGCGGTGCGCGCATTGCCGATATGAATTCGGCCGGTCGGCGATGGGGCAAAACGTACGGTAACTGTCATGAGCGGGGCGTAACGGATGCTTTTGGTGTTGACAAGGCGCGCCCCCGCGCGAACGCAACAGATAGTGCAAGCCAGCTAAAATGAAAAGCCGCCGGCCCGACACGCTTCGCGGCAGGTTGAGAAACCTCGTCAAGTGCCTGCATGGCCGAGCTTCTTATGTCCCCGTTATCCACATGTGTGACACACAAGATGTTGGGGTCACAAAAGCTACAAAAACGAATCCTTGACGGGTCAGACCGAGTCGCTTTTTATAGGCCATGCGCTCCTGTTGCGGGCGCGACCGGAGAGTTCTGAGGCCGGTCTTTTTTCCCGGATTTTGTGCGTTTTGCCCGAATTTCCGCCTGTTCACGAGGCTGGCGGAAGCGTTGGGATCGTTAGGGCTTGGGTGGGCGAAAGGGACAATTGTCGGCCTGGAAAAAATGATCTGTTAACACTATATTTAGTGTTTGCAGGCAGGCTCGACGCTAGATAGTGTGAACCTCCCTCGAACGAGGGAATCGACCAAAGTTTCAGTTGAGGGACCCGCAAGGGCCGGTCTGCAGCCCAGGCAAAAGCCTGGGAAAGCGTTTTGCTGCCTGCATTCCGGCGCCTGCGACGAGGAGAGTGCCGGCATGGCTTGCGATGCCGGCAAACGGCGGACTGCGCTTTTCGCTTGGCGGGGCAGAAATCCCCGGGGAAAAGCGCTATATATAGATAAAAGGGACCGGACCAATGCGCATCGAGCGTCGCTTCACCAAGCCAGATCAGTCTGCCTATGCGGAGATCGAATTCCGCAAGGCCCTGTCGGAGATCAAGAATCCCGACGGCTCGGTGGTGTTCCGCTTGGACAACATCGATGTGCCCGCACAGTTCAGCCAGGTCGCGGCCGACATCCTAGCGCAGAAATATTTCCGCAAGGCCGGCGTGCCGGCGCGCCTGAAGAAGGTCGAGGAGAACGACGTCCCCTCGTTCCTGTGGCGCTCCGTCGCCGACGAGGCCGAGCTTGCCAAGCTGCCCGAGGCCGAGCGCTATGGTTCGGAAACCGACGCCCGCCAGGTCTTTGACCGTCTTGCCGGCACCTGGACCCATTGGGGATACAAGGGCGGCTACTTCAAGTCCGAGGACGACGCCCGCGCCTTCCGCGACGAGCTCGCCTATATGCTCGCCACCCAGCGCGTCGCACCGAACTCGCCGCAATGGTTCAACACCGGCCTGCACTGGGCCTACGGCATCGACGGTCCGAGCCAAGGGCATTTCTACGTCGACCCCTTCACCGGCAAGCTGACCAAGTCGAAGTCCTCCTACGAGCACCCGCAGCCACATGCCTGCTTCATCCAGGGCGTGCAGGACGACCTCGTCAACGAGGGCGGCATCATGGATTTGTGGGTGCGTGAGGCGCGCCTGTTCAAATACGGCTCCGGCACCGGCTCGAACTTCTCCATGTTGCGCGGCGAAGGCGAGAAGCTGTCCGGCGGCGGTCGCTCGTCCGGCCTGATGAGCTTCCTCAAGATCGGCGACCGCGCGGCGGGCGCCATCAAGTCCGGCGGCACGACGCGCCGCGCGGCCAAAATGGTCATCGTCGACGCCGACCACCCGGATATCGAGGACTTCATCGACTGGAAGGTCAATGAAGAGCAGAAGGTCGCCTCGCTGGTGACCGGCTCGAAGATCGTCAAGAAGCATCTCGAAGCCATCATGAAAGCCTGCGTCAATTGCGAAGGCAATGGCGACGACTGCTTCGATCCGGCGCTGAACACCGCGCTGAAGCGTGAGATCAAGGCGGCCAAGAAGGACGCCGTGCCGGAGAACTACATCTACCGCGTCATCCAGTTCGCCCGCCAGGGCTACACCTCGATGTCGTTCAAGACCTACGACACCGACTGGGATTCGGATGCCTACCTCACCGTGTCCGGCCAGAACTCCAACAACTCCGTGTCGCTGAAGGACAACTTCCTGCGCGCCGTGGAGGCCGATGGCAACTGGCAGCTCACAGCCCGCAAGGACGGCAAGGTGCTGAAGACGCTGAAGGCGCGCGACCTGTGGGAAAAGATCGGCTATGCCGCCTGGGCGTCGGCTGATCCCGGCCTGCATTTCAACACGACGATGAACGACTGGCACACCTGCGCTTCCGCCGGTGCGATCCGGGCCTCCAATCCGTGCTCGGAATACATGTTCCTCGACGACACGGCCTGCAATCTCGCCTCGATCAATCTTCTGCCCTATCGCAACGAAGACGGCACGATCGACATCGCCACCTATGAGCACACGGTTCGGCTGTGGACCATCGTGCTCGAAATCTCGGTGATGATGGCGCAGTTCCCGTCGAAGGAGATCGCCAAGCTCTCCTACGAATACCGCACGCTCGGCCTCGGCTACGCCAATATCGGCGGCCTGCTGATGACCTCGGGCATCCCCTACGATTCCGACGAGGGCCGCGCCATCTGCGCCGCGCTGACCGCCATCATGACCGGCACGGCCTACGCCACCTCGGCCGAAATGGCCGCCGAGCTCGGCGCCTTCCCGGACTATGACCGCAACGCCCAGAACATGCTGCGCGTCATGCGCAACCACCGCCGCGCCGCCTATGGCGACAAGGACGGCTACGAGAAGCTCGCCGTCAACCCGGTGCCGCTGGTCGCCTCCGACCTCAAGCAGCAGGCGCTCGCCGAGCACGCCAAGGCTGCCTGGGACCGCGCCATCGAGCTCGGCGAGGAGCACGGCTACCGCAACGCGCAGGCGACCGTCATCGCGCCGACCGGCACGATCGGTCTCGTCATGGACTGCGACACCACCGGCATCGAGCCCGACTTCGCTTTGGTGAAGTTCAAGAAGCTCGCCGGCGGCGGCTACTTCAAGATCATCAACCGCGCCGTGCCGGAAGCGCTGCGCACGCTGGGCTATTCCGAGAGCCAGATCGCCGAGATCGAGGCTTACGCGGTCGGCCACGGCAACCTTAACCAGGCGCCCGGCATCAACCCCTCGTCGCTCAGGGCCAAGGGCTTCACCGACGAGAAGATCGCGGCGCTAAATGCGGCGCTGAAGTCGGCCTTCGACATCAAGTTCGTGTTCAACCAGTGGACGCTGGGCGCGGACTGGGTGAAGGATACGTTCGGCTTCACCGACGAGCAGCTCGGCGACGTTTCCTTCGAGATGCTGCCGGCGCTGGGTTTCTCGAAGAAGGACATCGACGCCGCCAACGTCCATGTCTGCGGTGCCATGACGCTGGAAGGCGCACCCTTCCTCAAGGCCGAACACCTGCCGGTGTTCGACTGCGCCAGCCCTTGCGGCAAGATCGGCAAGCGCTCGCTCTCGATCAACAGCCACATCCTGATGATGGCTGCGGCCCAGCCCTTCATCTCGGGCGCCATCTCCAAGACCATCAACATGCCGAACGAGGCGACGGTCGAGGACGCCAAGGGCGCCTACATGCTGTCCTGGAAGCTGGCGCTCAAGGCCAACGCGCTCTATCGCGACGGCTCGAAGCTGTCGCAGCCGCTCAATGCCTCGCTGCTCGCCGATGGCGAGGAGGACGAGGACGAGGCGGTCGAGCAGCTGATCGCCGCCCCTGCCGCGCAGCGCGCCGTGCAGGTGACGGAAAAGATCGTCGAGCGCGTCATCGAGCGCCTCTACCGCGACCGCGAAAAACTGCCGAACCGCCGCAAGGGCTACACCCAGAAAGCCGTCGTCGGCGGCCACAAGGTGTATCTGCGCACCGGCGAATTCGACGACGGCCGCCTGGGCGAGATCTTCATCGACATGCACAAGGAGGGTGCTGCCTTCCGTGCGATGATGAACAACTTCGCCATCGCCATCTCGCTCGGCCTGCAATATGGCGTGCCGCTCGACGAATATGTCGAGGCCTTCACCTTCACCAAGTTCGAGCCGGCCGGCATGGTGCAGGGCAACGACGCCATCAAGAACGCGACGTCGATCCTCGACTACGTGTTCCGTGAGCTTGCGGTGTCCTATCTCGGCCGCCACGACCTCGCCCATGTCGACCAGTCGGACTTCGACAAGACCGCGCTTGGCCGCGGCATCACCGAAGGCAAGGCGACGCCCTTCTCCAAGGGCCTGACCCGCGGCGTTTCGCCGGTGAAGCTGGTGTCGGGCGTGGGTTCCGAACCTAAGGGCTTTGGCGGTTCAGCCCCGACCACGACCCCTGCCCGCGCGGCGCCCACCGCCTTCGCCGGTTCCAACGTGCTGGCGCTGAAGCCGGCAAGCGACGAGGCGCTTGCCTACAAGCGCGACTATGAGGAGCGCGCCAAGGAACTCGCCGAGGAGATCGTCGAACAGGAAGCCGAGGCCGCCGGCGGCACTGATGCGCTCTTCACCGACGCCGCCGCCAACGAAGCGGCCGATGCCAAGAAGCTCGCCGCGACCAGGCGCCAGCAATCGCTGCTCCAGGGCTACACCGGCAACGAATGCTCTGAGTGCCACAACTTCACCATGGTGCGGAACGGCACCTGCGAGAAGTGCGACACGTGCGGCTCGACGAGCGGGTGCAGCTGAGAATCTAGATGCCGCCTCGGCTTACGGTCCGCGAAGTCATTCGCGTGCTGGAGGCCGATGGCTGGTATCTGGTTGCAACCAAAGGCAGCCATCGCCAATATAAGCATAAGATCAAAGCCGGCCGCGTCACCGTGGCCGGCAAGCCGTCTGAAGAGGTTGCGCCAGGGACGTTGAACAGCATCCTCAAGCAGTCCGGCCTAAAGGAGTGATGGCATGCGCTACGCCGTGGTGATCGAAAAAGCCGGAAGCAATTTTTCTGCATATGTGCCTGACCTGCCAGGCTGCATCGCTACCGGAGCGACGGTAGCTGAAGTGGAAAATGAAATTCGCGATGCAATCCGCTTCCATATCGAAGGCTTGCGCGCCGACGGTCTCGATGTGCCGAAAGGCGTCAGCCTGGCGGAATATGTAGAGGCATAGCCGCCACCCGTCACCGATGCTGCGTTGCTGCTTAGTCGCGATATTTCATGATCGACCACATCACCATCGAAGTGAGCGACCTCGAAAACAGCAGGCTCTTCTACGAAAACGCCTTTGCGCCTTTGGGCTACACCGTCGCCTTCGGCAAGGAGGGCGTGTTCTGGGCCTTCGATGTCGGCAATGGCTGCCTGTTCGAGATCCAGAGCACGGGCGAGAAACCGCCGCTCACCCATCTGCATGTCGCCTTCCGGGTGAAAAGCAAGGCGGAGGTCGATGCGTTCCACCGGGCGGCGCTCGAAGCAGGCGCCACGGACAATGGAGTGCCCGGCCCGCGGCCGGATTATGCCGACAATTACTACGCCTGCTTCGTGCTCGACCCCGACGGCTACAACATCGAGGCGATGATCAACGAACATCCCGCTTCGCCGTCCTAGGCGGAGCAAGGAGCGAAGCGGCGCAGGCCCCGGATACGAGGTGCGGCCCGCCCAAGCGCTTTGCCGGCCATGCGTTGATGCATGTCAAAGCAACGTTCTCCATGATCCTTACGATGGCCACCGTCAGCAATGACTTCGGAGGCAAAGATGGACCAGGAGATCAAGAGCAAGATCGAGACGCTGTTGGATCAGCATCGGATCATGACGGTTGCAACCCTTAGGCCAGACGGCTGGCCACAGGCGACGACCGTGGGCTACGTCAATGACGGCCTCACACTCTACTTCCTCTGCGGGCTGGACAGCCAGAAGGCGGCGAATATCGCGCGAGACGATCGCCTGTCGCTGACCATCGACCACGACGCCCCGCAAGTGATGGAGATTACCGGGCTCTCCATGGCGGCGCGCGCACAGCCGGTCACCGACAAGGCCGAGGCCGAGAAGGTATTGCGGATGCTGCCGATGAAATATCCGCCGCAGGCCTCGCTGCCCGGTCCGATGCCGACGCCGGACCAGGTCCGCATCTTCCGTGTGGTGCCTTCAGTGATTTCCGTGCTTGATTACTCGAAGGGGTTTGGCCACACGGATCTGGTCAGCTACTGAGCGCGGTACGACGGCCAGGCGATCCAATTGATCGCCTCAATCCGCGTCGGCCACCATCTGCCCGCCGCCGCCGAGCCAGGCGCGCCACTGCCGTTCGTCGCCATGGAAGACGTTGAGGTCGATGCGGCCGCTCACGCCATGCGACAGGCCGGAGCCCGAATACTGCCAGAACAGCCACTTGCGGCCCGGATAGACCTTTGACGGATGCGCCGCCACCGCGCGCAGCCAGAACGGATAATCGAGGAAGGCGCCGCGCAGATTGTCGCGATAGAAATCGGGGCTGGTGTAGATTACGGGACGCTGGCCGTAATGGCGCTCCAGCTTGTCCATGAACACCTGCATCTTCTCCAGCACCTTTTCGCGCGACGGTCGCCGCTTGCAGGAGGAGTCGCCGTTCCATTCGACATCGATGACCGGCGGCAGCGCGCCATCGACCTTCGGCACGTTGCGGATGAACCAGTCGGCCTGCTCGCCGGCGGTGCGGCACCAGTAGAAGAAATGATAGGCGCCGCGCTTCAGCCCGGCGGCGTCGGCGTTGCGCCAGTTCTTCATGAACATCGGATCGAGATGATCGCCGCCGTCCGTCGCCTTGATGTAGGCGAAGTTGGCACCCTGGGCGCGCAGTTTCCCCCAATTGATGTCGCCTTGCCAGCGTGAGACGTCGACGCCGTGAACGGCAAGATGGCGCGGCGAAGAGCGGCCGAAGTTGATCGGCTTGGCGTCGCGGAATGCATAACGGGTGACCGGACCGGCAAGCATGGCGGGCGCGGCGCGCGACAGCCGCCTTGGCGGCGAGACGAGCGCTGCCTCCTGCACCGGCGGCTCGACGCTCTGCGGGAGATCGGGCGCCGGGAAGTTCACCGTCTCCTCCTCGGCCAGGCCAAAGGGGCGCGAATTCTCGTCGCCAGGGCGCGCATTTTCCTCGTCAAGCAGCGGCGCCGGCGGCTTGAAACGCGAAGCGCCCGACATCGAGGCCGTCTCCACCGTTCTTTCCGTCACGGCGGTCCTCACGCCCTTCGACACCGGCGCGCTTGGCCGCACGACGGAGCTCGTGGTCTCGTTGGACGGCATTTGCAAGGCATCGACGCCCGACGTGGACGAGCAGCCGGCAAGGCAAAGCGATGCAAATAGGAAACTGGCGACCCCTGAAATCCGCATCTTGACCTGTACGCAAAACAAAACAGACCGAAGGCAGGAACGGCGCCGCCGGACAATCAGGCCTTTCCTAACGAGAAATTACCAACAAAGTTTGAATCAAAATTTACTTTTGGGTCGACGAGGCTGGCCCGATTCGGGATGTGTCCCCGTCACCTCGCCCGCGCGAATTCGACATGATGCCCGCCCCGGCCTGCCTTCGCCGCGCTTGACAGTTCGGCGCTCAACGCTTGAGACAAGGATAATCCGTTCCCTCTCGATGAAGGCGCCAAGCAAAAATGGTCCGCGTGTTTTGCCTCTTCCTGCTTCTTGCTTGTCTCGGCGCTCCGGCGGCGCATGCGCAGAAGCTGATCGTGGTGCCGCCCGGCAACCGTTTTGAAACCCAGCCGCCCATTCCCAGCGCGTCGGCCAACCGCACGCGCGCCTTCAAGACGACTTATGGGGAAAAATACCAGAAGGTCGTCGCGCTGCTGAAGCATGAGACGAAGCTGGTAGCGCATATCAAGCAGGTCGCCGCCGTCTATGGCATCGATCCCATCCATATCGTCGGCGCGCTGGTCGGCGAGCATACCTACAACGTCACGGCGGTTGGTTCGGTGCAGACCT
>Ga0207694_10005170_pt1 | contig 10077 bp, 8 predicted proteins | sample KBSC34metaG_FD_184353 | JGI IMG/M metagenome (GOLD analysis project Ga0207694, IMG submission 184353) | Corn rhizosphere microbial communities from Kellogg Biological Station, Michigan, USA - KBS C3-4 metaG (SPAdes) (version 2) | ecosystem: Host-associated > Plants > Roots > Rhizosphere > Soil... | reverse complement strand
GGTCAGATCACGCTTTTCTCCGTGGAAACCGGGCGCAATCACCCAGATGAGCCACGGCGCGGCGAGCATTCCGGCGAGCACGAGCAATGAGGCGGTGAGGGCAAGCACGGCGCCCACCGCGCCGGCAACACGGCCGGATTCTTTTTCATCGCCTTCCGCGAGCAGGCGAGAGTAAACGGGAATGAAGGACGCGGATAAAACGCCTTCGCCAAAAAGGTTTTGCAGAAAGTTGGGAACTTTGAAAGCCGCGGTGAAGGCATCCGCCGGGTCGGAAAGTCCAAAGTAATGGCTGAAGATGCGCTGCCGGACCAGGCCCACGAGGCGGCTGATTAAGATGCCGGCGCCAACGAGAAAGGCATGGCGGCCCGTGCGCTCGCGCTGAGCGGCGGGGGGCGCTGTAGATGCTTCAGCGCGGGAATTCATTCAGCCTCTTTTTAAACTCCGCGCAGGCCTTCGCGATATCCGGCGCAGTCAAAATTGCCGACACCACGCAGATCCGCGTTGCGCCGGCGGCGAGCACGTCGTTGAGATTTTGCAGATGGATGCCGCCAATGGCGAACCAGGGAACCTTTACGTTGTCGGCTGCCCAGCGGACGTATTCAAGTGTCACAGGCTTCGCGGTAGGCTTGGTGCCGGTGGCGTATATGGGGCCGATGGCGACGTAATCCGCGCCTGCGGCGACGGCGCATTGAGCTTGAGTTGGGGCGTGCGTGCTCAAGCCAAGGCGGAGTTCGGAGTTCGGAGTTCGGAGTTCGGCACAGTGCTTGTGACCGGCGTCGAAAAAATCTTCCTGGCCTAAATGGCAAATTTCCGCACCGACATCGCGGGCGACGTCCAGATGATCGTTGATGACCAAGCCAACGTTTGCGGCGCGGGTGATGGGAGCGATGGCTTCGGCCATTCGCCGCACTTCTTCGAGTGAGGAATTTTTCGCGCGGAGTTGAATTAAATCGGCGCCGCCGTCGCAGAGTTGTTGCGCGACCGAATGTGGCGCGCTGCCATGCAGATATGCCGTGTCCACGAAGGCGTAGAGGCGACATTCGGCGAGCGGCTTCATGAGGTTCTTATAACGGAAAATCCTGGCTGAACTTCCACCTAATCCCGCGTCTTTGGCGGTTGCTCAATCCCGGAAATTCACGAACTGAACGGACACGGGAAATTCCTTGGCGCGGACGGCGGCAATCACGGCCTGCAAATCATCACGGCTCTTGCCGGAGACGCGCACTTCCTCGCCTTGGATTTGCGTGGTTACCTTGAATTTGCTTTCGCGGATGAATCCCGTGATTTCCTTGGCCACTGCGGTTTCGATGCCTTGCTTGATTTTAATCGATTGCCGCGCGTGGCCGAGCGGTGAAATGTCCGGGTCCTGCTTCTCAACGCTTTTCATGCTGACATTGCGCTTGGCCAGCTTGCCAATGACAATTTCCATCAGCGTGTTGATTTTGAACTGGTCCTCGGCGGTCAGTTTGATTTCGGTTTTCTCGAGCGTGATTTCGGCTTTGCTCCCTTTGAAATCGAAGCGGTTGGCCAATTCTTTCTTGGCCTGGTTCACCGCGTTTTCAATTTCCATCGAGTTGACCTGCGAAACTATGTCGAATGAAGGCATGGCGGGAGCGTAGGAAAAATCCGGGGAAAAGAAAATGTTTTTGGAGTCGCGACCGGAGCGCCTATTTTCAATCGGCTTAGACTGCGACAATTGCCTGAGGAGCAGATCACGCGAACCCGCCATTTCGCGCGCAAAGCCGAATGCAATTCGGCGCTCCGGGGCTGTGCATCGGGACGCACTCTTGAAGTTCCAGAATTCTGCGCGAAACTGAACGCATGTCAGGCCCCGCAATTGAAACCTGGCTCGCGCACAAGCAAAAGAGTGCGCTTCTGCGCGCACGCTTTTATTTCATCGGCACTTTCGTGGTGGGCATGCTGGCATCCGTGCCGAATGCGGCGATTGCCTTCCTGGTGGGCAAACTGGCGCTGCTGCTGGCGTTTCCTGCAATTCCTCATGCGAGCATTGGCGCAAGCCTGCTTGCCCTGCTTGCGACGGCGGCGCTGTTCGCCGATTGCATCCGCGCTGAGCGCGATGACATGGCCCTGATTCCGCTCTGGCTCGCGCGGGAATATTTCCACATGGGCCCGCGCATCATGTTGGACGGCTGGAGTGAACTGGCGCGGGCGCGGCAGCTTTCGCAGTTGGACGCGGCGATGTGCGCGCAATTGCTGGCTTACCTGGTCACCAAAACAACTCCGACGCGGCGGGATGAATTGCTGCGGGTTTTTCCAATTTGGACGTGGGACAAAATAGTGCGGCAACTTCGGACCATTGAGGGTGTGATTGTGTTTCGCAACGAAATGTCCGTATCGCTGCTCACGCCGTTGCGTTTGGAATTACGCCAATTGCTTTCGCATTTCCCCAAGGAAGACGAAGTTCCCTTCGCAGAGCCGACGCCCAATCCACTCGAGGAACCGCACAAGTTGAGCGCGCATGAAATTTTGGGTGTGGCGTCGACGGCGACTGTCGCGGAAATCAAAGCGGCTTATCGCGTTCGCATCAAGGACTGTCATCCGGATCGATTTCCCCACACCGATGCGAAGTCACGTGCGCTGGCGGAGGAATGGACGAAGGCGCTGAACGCGGCGTATGCGGAATTGCTCGCGAGCAACGGACGACGATAAACGGATTTTGGAAAGGTGCGGATTTATTGTTCCGGCGAAACGAAGATACTCGCTGCGCTCGCCGCGCTTCGCGCGAGATGGATGCGTTGAGCAAATCTTGAACCCAGGGTAGCCCTCGAAGATTCGGGCAACCCTGGGCTTTGTTCCTCGACCCCTTTGGGGTCGTGACTTTCTGCCACCCGAGCCAGCAAGTACAGCGATTCTTTTTAATCGCGGTGAAGCTGTTTTGAATGTTCGCGCAGCCATTTTTCCGCGGTGCGGTAGTCGGGACAAAGCGTTTCCACCAACTGCCAGAATCGCGGTGAGTGGTTCATTTCGCGCAAGTGCGCGAGTTCGTGGAAAATGAGATAATCGCGCACGAAGGGTGGGGCCTGAATTAATCGCCAATTCATTGAAATGGTGCCGCGGCGCGAGCACGAGCCCCAGCGGGTACGTTGATTGCGCACGGTGACGCGCTTCACAGGAAGTTGGTGCGGGGCGGCCAATTCAAAGACGCGGGCGGGAAATTCGTGTGCGGCAAGGTTTCGCAGGTGCCGCTCTATGCTGGCGCGCAAATCGCCTTCGATATTTGGCACATGCAGCGTTTCGGGGCCGAATCGCACCGTCCCACCTTTGCCGTCAGTTTCGACTTCGATGATTACGGTTTCCCCGCGCAGCAGAATTTCGGTTCCGACACGCCATTCGCGACGGCCTTTCGGGCGCTTGGCGAGCTTCTCGACTTGTTGCGCGAGCCATTCAGTGTTGCGTTCGGCAAAGCGTCGAGCTTCCGTCTGCGATCCGCCGCGCGGCACGGTCACGCGCGCGACGCCATCAGGCCGCAGACGCATGACGTATCGGCGCGCGCGGGGATTGCGCACGAACAGCAGCGGAACCTGTCGCGAACCGATGGCGAGAAAGTCGGCGCTCGCCTGAGTCCGCGCGGGCCGAAAAAGGAAGTCGAGCTGCACGGGGTTAGTTAAGGAATTTGAGGGCGGATGCGCAAATCATTCTGCAGAACAGCTGCGCAAATCGGCACGCTCATTGTTATCACAATTTGCGCCGCTGAGCGGCGCGGACGGCGTAGCGCGCCGTCCCTACCCTGCGAAAATAACCGAGAAGCAACGCGGACGCGTCTGGATTAAGCTTTTGCTTCCGCGCGTTTGGGCTTTTGCACGACTTCCGGGCGCAGCACTTTCACCGGTTCGGGAGTTTTGTAATGCCGCTTGAGTCCGAGTTCGGATAACAAGCCGGCGGGCGCGCGGCTGATGAATTCCGGGAAGCAACGCTCCACGCGATCGCGCATGAGTTTCTGGCCGGTTTTGGAAGCCCAGAAATCTTCCTGCGCCTTGCTGAGTGCGATGCCGGCTTCGTCCGGCGACATGTTTTCGCGCTTGGCGAGGCTCCAGACAAGTTCGGGATCGCCGGGCAGGCTTACCGGGAAGGGGACAAACTTGAGCGCGACTTCCTGTTCGTCGGAAGCCTCGGGCGCGACAGGGCGCACGGGAATCTTGGTGCTCAATTGCGTGCCGTCAGGGAGCGCGACTTCGACCGCGAGATTTTTTTCCGAACGATCGGGTTTGATCGTGAGGTCGCCGTCACCGAATGCGGCGTTTAATTGGAGCTTTACGTCGTCGATGGTTTTCGACTCGAGATCGGGCAATTCAACTTTGGCGCAAAATTTCTCAAAAGCGTTTACCTTGGCCTTGCTTTTTAACTCGGCTTCGACGGCGGAATAAATTTTACCGGCCAATTCGGGATCGGGCGCGGCTTTCGGCAGCACTTTTTTGAGGAGTGCGAGCAGTTGCGCTTCCTCCGACCGTTTGCTTTTCGATGTTTCTTTGGTTGCCATAAAATGAAAGAAACATTTTTGCCACAAACCCGGCTGCGAATGCAACGGCGATGTGGGGTTCAGAGAAAATATTTTTCTTTTCAATGGCAAGTTGGCGTGCCGGTGCGATAAATGGCAGGGGAATATCCGATAGAGGAATGAAGTGTTATTCGTTGCGACAGATGGGTTCATTTCCGCAGCGAAGATTGGTGGGCGCGACAGGGGTCGAACCTGCACGGATTTCTCCACAGGATCCTAAGTCCTGCGTGTCTGCCAATTCCACCACGCGCCCGTGATTCCTGGTCCAGAAATAACGCAGGCTTCAAGCCGGCGTCGTGTTGACAGCTTCGCAAATGTGTTCGACCGGCGCAAGCTGCCGATGCGCCGCCCGCCCTCATGGACAAAGACGGCTGACTGCTGGTAGGCTGGCGTCAGGCGTATTGCGCTACTACGGTGTTGTGTCACACTTTGACAGTGGAAGATTGAGGATCTGAAGCGTGCATCACCCGAACAGAATCATCGGACGGATAGTCAGGCTGCTGAAGATCGGCATCACGATGTCGGCTTTTGCGGCGTCAATGAGCCGATTGCCGGCGCAACCGGTGACATACGAAGGTTACGGCGCTGCAACTGTCGGCGGCGCGGGAGGCGACACTTACCATGTCACAACGCTGGCCGATGGAGGTCCCGGGAGTCTTCGTGAGGGGATTTTTAATCGCACAGGTCCGCGCACAATTGTTTTTGATGTGGGCGGCACGATCATGATTACGAATTGGTACAAGGTGAACAGTCCGTACCTGACGATCGATGGCGGCACCGCCCCGGCCCCGGGCATCACGCTCACCAAGGTAGTTGACACGAATGAGTTCATCATTGCGGGAACTCACGATATCATTCTGCGACATTTGCGGTTTCAAGGTTTGTATCAAAGGGGCATCGACGAACCGGGAAACAACGACACGGCATTTCTTGCGATCGATGGTGATTGGGATCCCGACTACAACCTTCACAATGTCGTGGTTGACCACGTCACCGTCCTGAACGCCACCGATGCCGGGCTCGATATTTGGGGAGAGGTGAGCAACGTGACCGTGTCATGGTGTCTCGTGGCGAACAGTTTTCACCCAAGCACGGTGTCTCATTATCCCGCGCCTTTCCAGAAGCGGCGGCAAATCTCCATGCATCATAATGTGTGGGCGCACAATGATGAGCGCAACCCGCAGCTCCGTGCGGACATTGCGGATTTCGATTACGTGAACAATGTGATCTATGCGTGGGGCTATTGGACGGGCCGCGGTTACGGTGTGCGCGTGCGAAACGATCCCGGCGAGCCGCAGGTAAATGCCAATATCATCAACAATTATTTCCGGACGGACGACGGAGACCCGACGGCGGGTTTGGTTTACGGAGAAAATCCCGGGCCGGACGCGCATGATGGCGGGCCGCTCACGCCGGTGCCCCAAGGCACGGTGATAACAAATAGTTCGCTGGGAAGCCTCTGGGTTGCCGGAAATATTTTGCCGGCGGGAAACCTGGATCATTATTCCACGACGGCTGCGCCGCATCCCGTGCCGGCAAATGCGCAAGTGACCACCTACAACGCGTTCGACCTGAAAGATAAAGTTATTCCGACGGTCGGCATGAAATATCGCACTGCCGATGAGCAAGTGTTGATTGCGGAACTGACTGCGGCGTTGGGAAATCCGACGGACATTCGAATTTCGAGTGTGACGCCTTCAAATTGCGTGCTCGAACTCAATTCGCCGGTGGGTGTGCACAATGATGTGCAGTTCTCCGATTCGCTCGCGCCAGGTTCGTGGCAGTCTCTTACAAATTTTGACGGGAACGGAACTTTGGTAACGATCACGAACGCGCCGATCGGAGTCAAAACGCGTTTTTATCGCGTGGTGACGACCGGACTGCCTTAGAACTCAAAAGCCTCTCCATGACTGTTGTGTCTTTGGGTCATTGGGTCTGGCCAATGGCCGTCTTCAGAGCTTTCGCCAGAATAGTCGATTTACCGCGGCCCCAATAATGCAGGAAAAGTATCCGCGGGTTGTCGTCGGTCATGTGACTATGAATCGCAACGATGTTGATGCCGTCGTGTCTCAGGGATTTTAAGACGGCCTGGAGTTCATTCTCCTTGACCGCAAAATCTCCGTCCACCAAGGCGTTGTCGTCCGAGCCAGCAAACGCGGCCCAGGTATTCACACCCATTTCCTTTCCGACTTCCATGCCGTTCATTTTGGTCGTGCGTCCGATGACGACCTTGAACATACCGCCGCTGGTTTGCCCTTTAACGCCGAGAATATCCTCGATGTCCTTTCCGGAAATCGAGCTGTTCGCCGGAAGGGGCATTCCTCCGAAAGAAGTTCCAGGTTGGGGATTCGCCTGGCGCACTTCTTTTATCTTATCCCAAACTTTTTTTACGGCAGCCGCCATTTTTTCCGTCGGACCCTCGCCGCCGATGTGCATGAAATAGACTTTTGGATCATCGTAGAAAAAATGGTTGTGGAGGGCCGTTACGGACAGACCGCTGTCGAGTGCCGCGCTCATTGCGGGATTCACCTCGTCCTGCATCAGCACGGTGTCACCCATGACCATGACATTCCCACCCATCCCGGGAGTAAACGCCGCCCAGGAACCTAGCCCCATGAACGGCGGCATCGTCCAGCCATCGACGGCAATTTTTAAATCGTTGCGAGGCGAAGTCACTTTGAAGACGTTTTCGTTGGTGTTGAGCACACCCTTGATGCCGATTACGGCATCGATTTTGGCTGTGTCCAGACTCTGCGCCTGGAGGGTTGACGAGACGAAAAGACAACTTGCGAAGACACCGGCAATTTTGGCTTTCATGGCACCACGTTAGTCTCGCACCAGCGATGCCTCAAATGAAACGATTGTCATTATAAAGCAGCTCTGTGCGGGTGAAATTCACCAGCGATTTTTACGGACTCAACACGCCAAACTGATCGTTCGTGTTACTCAATCCCGCCCCGACTGCGCCGATGTCGTTGCCGTTGCCGCCGTGACCGGCATCAATCAACGGGCTGCCGACGTTCGGTGTGTAACGCGCGCGATACGATTGCAACACCTGCCGCACCGAAGTGGTGCGTTGCCACATCGCGGCGTCATCAATACCCACGCTCGTCACGGCATTGGTCAGGCCTGGATTCACCTGGGCGTTTAAAGCACCGATGTCCGTCGCGGGGTGCAGGTTGTTTGAATAGTTTTTGATTCCTGCCGCTTGCGGATTGTAAAACGCATTATTGCCGGCGGCGGTCAGGGTGCCATCCACTTCCACCGCGCTGGGGGCGTCATTGCGGAGGAAGACGCATGATTGCACGTCGGCCGTGGCATCGGTGTCCACCAACAATACGCTCGGCCCGGCGGTTTCGCCGAAGCCATCGACGGTGTTATTCCAGAAGCGGACGTTTTTCGGGCCGTAAATCATCCAGATGCCGGTGACATCCGCCGAGCCGCCGGCGAAAATATTGTGATGCACGTAGGCGTTGTCGGCGGTGATCCACATCCATTCATGGCCTGCGCCCATCACGAGGTTATAGCGGAATTCGCACGCCAGGCCGCGCACGGCCCAGGAGCTGTCGCGCACAATGTTGTGTTCCACGACGACGTGATCGTTCTCGTCGCCCAGTTCGAAATTATTCCCCTGGCTCCAGCCGCCGTAATAGACGTGGTGGCTGTAATTGCGCCGGACGGTGATGTGATTCGCGCCCGATTCCAGCATGATGCCGACGCGGGGGCCAATGAACACATTCTCCTGCGCGTCGGTGTCGCCGCCGATGGTCCAATTGTTCACGCCAGTCAGCCGCAGCCAGCCCGCGCCCATGTTGTTCGCGGAAAAAACCTTTTGCCCGGTGGAACTGCCCGCCACGCGGATCGCGGGAAATGAACTCTGCGGGTCGCCGAAATCGTCGGGGTATTGGCTCAAGGGCATGGTCATGTTCGAGCGAAATTCATTGCTGCGAACGGATGCCGTGTTGGTGCCATTGAACGTGAGCGCGACCGTTCCGCAGCCATCGAAAATGCAATTCTCCATCGTGAACGCCTTGGTCGTGGTCACGTCGATGCCCGGGGTCGAGTCGTCGAGCAGGCTCAGCCCGGAAACGTCGGCGTATTGCAGGGTGAATTGGCCAGTCCAGGTGCCGGAGGTATGGATGTGAAAACCGTTGCCATTGATCCGCACGCGTGCGGAGGGAGTGCCGGCGAGTTGAAAGGTCTGTGAACCGGATAATACAATATCGTGAGTAAGATTTGTCACCAGCGCGTAGCTTGGCGCGGGGTCGACAGTGAATGTCACTGGGTCGCTGTCCAGAATGCGGGTGGGACTGAACTCGGTATAAAACGCGCGCGTGCGCAAGACGTGCGTGCCGGGCGGCAGATTCGTCAGTGTGGCGCGAAACACCCAATACTCCGCGTCCGCGCCGTCCATCGTTTGCACGACCTGATTGTCCACGAGAAATTCCATGCGTGAGGCATTGCCGCCCTTACCGTCACGGGGGAAATTGGTGTCGACGGTCGGGTCATATCCGGCCGCGAACACGCGCACCATGCCCGGCGCGAAAAAATGCTGGCCGCTCGTCGGCGAAATCATCGCGGTATACCAGCCGTTTGAAGTTGACGGAAGCTGGCCTACGACGACCGTTGCGAGTCCGGTGACCGAGCCGGAGTCGTTTGTGGCAATGAGCGAATAGGTGCGCGTGCCGGTGATGCTTTGCGCGAGGGAATTGGTGGACGCGACGGCACCAACGCTGTGATCGATGGTCACATGCGCGGCGCCATTCACGGCCCAATTCAGTGTGGCGGGTCCGTTTGAGGCGAGCGTGGCGGGATTGACGGTGAAGGAAACAATATTCGGCAGGGCCTGGTTCAGGAGGAGCGCGCGAAAAAACTGGCTGGAATTCGGGAGCGGCGTGAGGGAGAAATTCGACGTCGTCTGAACATGAAACTGCCAGCCAGAGGCGTCATTCAGCGTCGCGCGCTTTTCAATGCGGTACGCATGCCCGGGCACCGGATTCGTCACGGTAATATTCCACGCACCGGAACCGGAATCGTCCGGTGTGATGGCCAGCACGGGAACGTTGTTGGAAGAAAGCGCGTCAGAACGTGTGGGTCCCACAATTGAAAGCGCCGCCGCCAGAGCAAGCGCCTGAATCTGCAAACAAGATTTCATAACCCTGAATCGAACCTTTTCTATTTTTGTTTACGGACATGACTTTTCTGTTGTGGGATTGCGCTCCGCTTTGCAGGAAGCGGGCCAGATGAAGCGGGAACGACCGCGGAGACGATGAGAAGGAATCGCAAACGATATTTTCAGCAACGGATGCGCGAATTGGAAACCCGCGCACGAACGCGCATGGTGAATTAAATTTGGCAATGAAATCGGTTAACGATGAAGCAGGACAATGCGCCTGCACAGGAGCGGGACAGTTTTAGGGGACTGAATTTCCATTGCGGCGTCGGGAACCAATCTTTCGCTCCGACATCTTCCTTTTGAGGGAATAGAGGCAAAGTTATGACGTATTTCGAATTTTGAGACGCTGGGTTTGTAGAGTTTCCTTCCCCCTCACCCCGGCCCT
>Ga0207694_10005167_pt1 | contig 10078 bp, 4 predicted proteins | sample KBSC34metaG_FD_184353 | JGI IMG/M metagenome (GOLD analysis project Ga0207694, IMG submission 184353) | Corn rhizosphere microbial communities from Kellogg Biological Station, Michigan, USA - KBS C3-4 metaG (SPAdes) (version 2) | ecosystem: Host-associated > Plants > Roots > Rhizosphere > Soil... | reverse complement strand
TATCTGGACTTGACCCCTGAACGCTTTATCGAATTGCCGCTGGCCATTGACTGTCAGAAGCACGACGGTCAGCCAAAACCCGCGCTTGCCCAAACGCCAACGGTCGGTTATTTCGCCCGCATCTGTCCTGAAAAAGGATTAGACATCCTGGTCGAAAGCGTCGTGAAGTTGAAGGCCGACATTCCGTCCATCCGCTTGCGAGCCGGCGGGTATTTGAATCCGCACAATCAAGACTATTTCGAGCGCGTGCGCCAGATAGCCAAGCCACTGGGCGACGACTTCGAATATATCGGAAGTCCGGCGACCCACGCCGAGAAAGTGGCATTCTTGAAATCGGTCGACGTCTTCAGCGTGCCGGCACGGTTTCAGGAACCGAAGGGTATTTACGTTCTGGAAGCCTGGGCCAACGGTTTACCTGTGGTCTTGCCGAGGCACGCCGCGTTTCCGGAACTGATCGAATCGACCGGTGGTGGCGTGTTGTCTGAGGCGGAGAACGTTGACTCGCTGACTGCCAACTTGCGGCAGATTCTGCAGGACGCGACGATGAGGCGGCAGTTGGCGAAGGCGGGGCATGCCGGGGTGCGGCATCGGCACGATCTGCCTGCCCTGGCCGGTGCGACTGTCGAAAGGCTCCTGAAGCCTCGGCTGGCGTCTATTATATAGATGCATGGTGGGATCGAGGTGAATTCGCTGCCTCGTGTCTCTGCGAGACGCGAGATGCGGGGCGCCGAAGACGGCGATTTGATGCCACTCTTCGTTCTGCGAAATTGGCCGTCGTGAGAAGGCAAGACTTTTTCGCAGACTTCAAACGTCGTGGCACTCCGAACTGCGGGTCGATCTGACTCAACGGCTCAGCAGGAGCTTCGCCCGGCTTTGCACAAAAAATGGGTCTGACCCCCTCTCCGTTGTGGTTGTGAGTTAAGCAAGGCCCATGTGGCAAGGGGTCTGACCCATTTTTTGTGCAAAGCAGCTTCGCCCTCCCGGCTGTGGCACATCGGAGCTATGGGGGCTAACTCACGCAGCGTGGCGATTTTTGCCGATCGTGGTTGGCTGTAGAATCCGTGCAGATGGAAAATCCGGAATTCTCGTTACGACCCTTATCTTCGATACAGTTTACCAAACACACTCGCCGATACTTCCGCTAGGCGCAGATTGCTGCGCTCGTTGAGTCATCGTTGTATCAGGAAGCAAAGAACGGGCTTCCCGGTGCGGACACGAGACTGGCATACGTTCCGAGTTCACGGCGTTCATAGTCAGGGAACGACTGATGCGGACACGGCACTGGTTGGCAGCGCTTATGAGTGGATGTTTGGCCTTGGCGGGCATGGGCACAGCCTCTGCACAGCCACCCCAACTACCATCCAACGGCAATCCAGACGAAGTGGGCTTCGGAATGCTCCCTTCGCCCTACAACACGGCCTACGGCCCGGCACAACCATACTACTCGGGGATGAATTCGGCCGGTTATCCGCCGGGTGCGAATCCCTGGCCTGGTGTGTCGCCGTATATGGGACCGCCGGTTGATTCGACCCGCTACGAAGACGGGTTCTGGTTTAACCGGATCATGCAGGGGAATCGGCAATTCTACTTCTCAGTTGAAGCCGTTTTCGGACATTCGTCAAAGCCCGGCACCACACTGATTGGTGCTCCGATGGTCAACCCGCAAACAGCCGAGGGTGTGGCGGGTATTACCGGCGGCACGACCACCACGACCACCACCACTGGCTTGAGTGGATTGACACAGTTTAACCAGGCACCCGGAGGGACTGGGCCCGTCATTTCGATTGGTGCGACTGGTGGAAATGGCAACGGTAACGGTTCGACTGGTGGTTCGGCAGTGATCTTCGGATCGCAAAACACCGGTGTTCTGGCCGACACGCTGGACGGGATGGGTATGAGAGGTACCTGGGGCTGGTGGAATGCCGACGATACCGGATTGATCGTGTCGGGCTTCTATCAACAACGCTCGACAACCACGTTCTCGCTGGTTGATCCTCAACTGGTCATCGACCCTAACAATGCGAACTTTAATCCCCTGCTTCACCTGCATGCCTGGTTCGGCCTGCCGTTAGGCGGGGCCGATACCGACGGCACGTCACTCAACGGCGCCGTCCATGACGGGGCGGTGATCCCCTACGATATGGGTGTCAATGTCAGCTTCTCGTCACGACTCGCCGGTGCGAATACCGACTGGTACTTCAATTCCGTCTACGAGCGTGGCAAGGTCAAAGTCCGACCATTTGCTGGTGCCAAGTACATCCGGCTGCAGGAAGACTTCCTGTTCGATGCCTACGACAGCGGTCTGGGTTACACGGTCAACAACACTGCCACCAGCGGTGGTGGTGGTACCGGTTCGACGACCAGTCTTGGTGCCGGGTTCTTGACACCATCTGCGTTGCAGGCAGGATTTACAATTCCCAATATCATCCACTCGCGACTTGATTCAAGAACACTGGCTGACATGGCTGGTCCTGAAATCGGTTTCCGCGTCGACATGGGTGGTAAGAAGTTCCAATTGTGGACGCACACCAAGGTCGGTGCCTTGGCCAACGTGACCCAACGTCAGGTCAGCGGATTCGGAATTGGTAACGCGTTCAACATCATCACAGGAAATACCATCCCAGTGATGCCGAACGATCCTTCCAAAACGCAATTCAGTAACAGTCAGACTATCACGACCATGTCGCCGATGTTCGAACAACAGATTAACTGCAAGTTCCCGCTCTTCGGTGTTGTGCCTTATCTCAATCGACTGGAAATCCTGGAGCGAGCCCAACTGACCGGCGGATACACGTTCCTGTTCCTGGGTGACGTCTACCGACCTCAGAACGCAATCATCTGGAACCAATGGCCCAATACGCCTCAGTTGAACAGCCAGAAGTCAAACTTCTACAACTCAATGTTCAACGTCGGTATCGAATGGACCTACTGACCCGGCCGCGGGTCGGCGGGGTTCGCGATGGAGTTGGGTTCAGAATAGGCGAGTCGCTCGCGCGTTGAGGCCGGGTTTCCCGGCTAAGTCGAAAAAATGAAGAACTCGATCTCCCTTGCTGGGTGGTCGAGTTCTTCGCTTTATGGACTGGTACAGGCTTGTGTCCATCGCAATGATGTAGTTGGAACACTGGTGTTCGCATCGGACCTACAAAAGGGCCGTCGAACCTATGCTTCAACGTGACATGTCTGGTCCGAGCCAGCCTTCATCGACTCGGGCTTTTGCTGCCTCGCGCCACATCCCCAGGCACTCCAGTACCTCGGCCAAAACATCTCGATACAGCCACTCCGGTACTAATAGCTCGTAACCGTCTGGTGAACCCCCAAACCCGTAGGCCAGCACGTAGCCACTGGGGATTTGTCGGCCCGCAGCAACCCGCTCATATTCGTCCAAGTCACCTGGATAGGTAACTCCGAATCAACCGTTGCTTTCGCCAAATCCACGTGGTTCCAACGCGAGCGGAACGAGATCTTGTTTATTCGGCCAGTGACGGATCGCAGTCAGTGCAGCAAATGTCGGATCGGTCAATGCCTTCCTCACAAGCTGGTCCTCCGAATCGGACTGATGGTGCGTCCATCCACGCGGAAGGCGAATCTCGTGCTGCAACGCGTCGCTCAGTCAGTCACAACAACGACATTGGTCAGTATTCGTTCGCCGCTTCTTCACCGTCGTCGAATTGTTGGAATTTCTTCTCGCTGACCTGACGAATACGGCGTTCGGCGACTTCCTGTTGCAGCTTTGCCACTGCATCTTCGAGCGGCATGGCTCCCAGGTCGCCGTCGATACGATCGCGAATCGATACGGTGCCGTTTTCGACGTCACGGCCGCCGACGATCAGCATGTAGGGAATCAATTCCACCTGGGCGTCGCGTACTTTCGCATTGATCTTCGCACCGCGCAGATCGGTTGTGACGCGGAAGCCTGCCGCGCGGAAGCGAGTTTCAACCTGACGCGCGTAGTCTTCGAACTTGTCGCTGATCGACATGACGCGGATCTGTTCCGGTGCCAGCCACAGCGGGAAGGCTCCGGCGAAATGCTCGATCAGCATGCCGGTGAAGCGTTCCATCGATCCAAATGGAGCTCGATGGATCATCACTGGACGATGCGCCTGGTTGTCGGCACCGATGTATTCCAACTGGAATCGCTCGGGCAGGTTAAAGTCCAGTTGCACGGTGCCCAATTGCCATTCTCGACCGATGCAATCGCGCACCATGAAATCGGTTTTTGGGCCATAGAATGCGGCTTCGCCTTCGCGTTCGACAAAGGGCATCTGCATATCCGTCAGCACTTTTCGCAACGCGTCTTGTGCCTGATCCCACCCTTCGTCTGAACCGACATATTTGGACTTGTTCTTTGAGTCGCGGCAGGACAACTGCACGCGATAGTCGTTTAGGCCCACGCTCGCCAGAACGAACTTCACGAGTTCCAGCGTTGATTTGAATTCTTCGAAGACCTGGTCGGGTGTGACAAATAAGTGAGCGTCGTCCTGAGTCAATCCGCGGACGCGCAGCATGCCGTTCAACTCGCCCGATTGTTCGTGACGGTAGACGGTCCCGAACTCGGCCAATCGCACGGGCAAGTCGCGGTAGCTGCGCTGCTGGGCTTTATAGATCTGGACGTGGTGCGGGCAGTTCATCGGCTTCAGCAGGTAGCGTTCCTGTTGTTTTTCCCAGGTCCGCAAGAACTCTTTCCGAGCCGCCGGGGTTCCGTTGGCTGGGAACCCATCCAGTTCAGCACCCATCAGCCTGGCCGATTCCGCCAGTTTCTTTTCGTCATCGGCACCGAGGGGAACATTGTCGGTGATGTGGCTTTCCAGCCGTCGCACCCAGTAATCGATCAGAGCACCTGCATCATGACCGAAGATTGGTGAGAATTGAGATTCGCGGTAATACGGAAAATGCCCGCTGGTCTCGTACATGTCGACGCGACCGATATGCGGCGAGTACACCGGTTGATAACCGCGCGCGATCAGTTCGCGTTTAATGAAATCTTCCAAGGTGGCGCGAATGGTGGCGCCCTTGGGCAGCCACAGGCACAACCCCTGCCCCACGTCCTGGCTGATCGCGAACAGATTCAGTTGTTTACCCAGCACACGGTGATCGCGACGCTTGGCTTCGTTCACCTGATCTAGATAGGCGTCGAGGTCCTTTTGTGAGAACCACGCAGTGCCGTACAAACGCTGCAACTGTTTGCCTGATGCGTCGCCTTTCCAGTAGGCCCCGGCCACTGACAGCAGTTTGAACGCTTTGACACGTTTCGCATCAGGAATATGCGGGCCACGACACAAATCGACGAACTCGCCCTGCCGGTAAAAGCTGACGGTTGGATGAGTCGCCAGGCCGGTGTTGATGTGTTCGACCTTTAGCTTCTGCGACAACCCGTCGACCAGCTTGATCGCTTCTTCGCGATCGCAGATGAACCGTTCAAACGGCTCGGCCATGTCGATGATCTTCTGCATCTCGGCCTCGATCCGCGGAAAGTCGTCTTCGCTGATCGTGTGCGGGCAGGCGATATCGTAGTAGTATCCCTGTCCGGTGGTGGGGCCGAACGCCAGTTCGACACCGGGCCACAGCCGCATGACCGCTCGGGCCATGATGTGAGCGCAAGAATGTCGCAAAATGGCGAGCGACGCCGCGTCTTTCTCGGTCAATAATTGGACCGGAACGGGGCGCTCAGTCGTGACTTCGGCGAGGGGCCGCATCGCGTCGGACACTTGTCCGCCGACAACGGCGCCCAATGTGGCGGATGCCAACCGGGGACTGATCGCACTGGCGACGTCCATTGCAGTGGCGTGATCGGGATGCTCAACAACAGAACCGTCTGGCAGGCGAACTTGCAGCATAATCTGGGCAATCCTGTACAAAGGGATTGGACCGAACAAAACTCGATGGTACCAACGGAACGTCACCGGCCACCGGCGGGGCGGTTATAGGGATCGCATCCTGCGCCGTCAACCACCTGACCCGGCCGGACCCGGCCGCGGGTCGGCGGAGTTCGCGTCGCATCATGGGTTGCGAATTGGTGAGTTGTTCGCGCGAAGGGCGTCAAGCACCAGGCAAGTAAAGAGCGACACGTATTTTGACCGGAGTGCCTTGCCCGACTTTGTGATCAGGGGATCGTGAGTCCATCCCGATCCCGTCGAGCGCGCCATCCCGTTTCCAACGCGCGAACAACGCACCTATTCTAAACCCAAGTCAATCGCGAATCCCGCCGACCCGCGGCCGGGTCAAGACACGCATGCCGTCGGGCGGGTTCAGTCTGCAAATGATCCGATTCATTTTTGCCCTGGCCACTCGCGCACTTGTCAGTCTGGCACGTGTGTGCCATCCTGCGGCCGTGTGTTGTCACCCGCCTATCGTCCCAAAATGTTCGGATTATGACTGAATCGTCGAATTCAAAACCGTCACCCAAGATTGGTCGAGTTTATCTGGTTGGAGGCGGTCCTGGTGATCCTGGGTTATTGACCTTGCGCGGTGCCGAATGCTTGGCGATGGCAGACCTGGTGTTGTACGACGGCCTGGTCAATCCTTTGTTGCTACGACACACTCATGCACAAGCGGAACGAACGTGCCGCGCCGATAGTCCGACGGGTCGCATGATCCCACAGGCGGAAATCAATCGACACCTGATTGAGGCGGCACAATCGGGCAAGACGGTGGTGCGACTGAAGGGAGGCGATCCCTTTGTCTTCGGTCGGGGTTCTGAAGAAGCAGCAGCGCTGCAGGCGGCGGGGATTCCGTTTGAAGTGGTCCCCGGGATTACGGCGGCCACCGCTGCGGCAGTCTATACGGGGATTTCGCTGACGCATCGCGATCACGCGTCGGCGGTGGCGTTCGTCACCGGCCACGAAGATCCGACCAAAGCCACCACATTGGATTACAACGCTTTGGCGGCATTCCCCGGGACGCTGGTCTTTTATATGGGTCTGCATCGGCTGGGCTCGATCACTCGATCGTTGATCGCGGCGGGCAAGTCACCCACCACACCGGCATGTGTGGTCAGCCGGGCAACGCAACCGCGTCAGCGGACCGTGACAGGAACTTTGGCTGACATCGCGAGTCTGGCGGCGAACGAAGGATTGCACGCGCCGTCGCTGTCGATCATTGGTGACTGTGTCCGGGTTCGCGAGAACGCGCGATGGTTCGAAGACCGCCCGCTGTTCGGGCAATTGATCGGGATCACTCGGCCGGAGGATCAGGCATACGAAACTGCACTGCAGGCCATTCGACTCGGCGCTTATCCGATCAGCCTGCCGATCATCGAGATTGGTCCGCCTGATGACTGGAACGATGTTGACCGAATCATCGATCGCCTGAGCGAGTTCGATTGGATTGTGTTTTCCAGCGTCAATGGCGTTCACGGTTTGTTGGGACGGTTGTGGGACACCGGACGCGACCTGCGGTCGCTGGCTCACGCCAAACTGGCGACAATCGGACCGGGTACGGCCGCTGCGCTGGAGAAATATCATCTTCGAGCGGATCTGATCCCGAATCAGTTCCGGGCCGAAGCGCTGGCGGCAGAATTAAAACCAGTTGTCTCCGGCAGACGAGTCCTGTGGGCGCGCGCCAACCGGGGACGCGATGTGTTGCCGAACGAGTTGGTCGCGGCGGGAGCGACGCTGGAACAGGTTGTGGTTTATCAGAACCGCGACATGACCGCCTTGCCACGTGTCGTTCTGGAGCAGCTCGAACAAGGCGAGTTAGACTGGATCACGTTATCGAGTCCCTCGATCGCGAGGAATTTGAAAATGGTCCTCAGCTCCGCCGCTTTGGAACAGCTTGGGAACAGAACCAAGGTTGCGAGCATCAGTCCAGTGACAAGCGCCGCCGCACGGCAAACGGGACTGCCGGTCACCGTCGAAGCGACCGAATACACGTGGGACGGCCTGTTTCAGGCGATGATCCAATACAGCGATCGTGACAAATGAATCGGCGGTGATCGTCGATGATCAAAGAAAGTAGCAGGCATTCTCCGAATGCCGTCCGCCCCATTCCACCGCTTGATCACGCCAAAGCTTGCTGATTCGTACCAGCATCGAAGATGATGATTTCGACTTGAACAAACCCAGGGATCCCCGCTGAGATGGGGACGGGAAATGTGTCAGAAACCGTTGAGTTCGATGTCGGCCTACCGCAGCGTTCATTCTACGTTCCAGACCGATCTGAATGCTTTTCTGGCTCTTGGCTCCTGACACCTTTGCTTCGGCCCCCCGGTGCTTTCGCATCATCCAGATCCATCACCGAGCCCAACTGGTAGTGCCACTTCGGCCGGTTGTATTCCTTCTGTGACCGTGCGACGTCCGGCCAGTACGCTGCCCGACCAATCAGGTAGTGTTCCGGATCCCAGGCCTTCTCAGGAATCTTGAAGTCCTCCGCAAAACGTGGGTGTGACCGCAGTAGCTCGATCGCCTGGCCTGCAACTCCGGCGACAACTCATCAAACGCCACTTCGGCAATCAAGTGATGCCCACCTTCAGATCATGCGAAACAACTCTGAGCCGCGAAAATGCACGCCAGGAACGCTACGATCAATTTCATGGGGAACCTCCGGCCGACAGAGTGACGAAGGGTTGGATCGCCAACAAGAGCAGCAGAGAGAATTCACTGAAAGTGAACGCGATGGCGAATCTGGAACATGTGAAATTGTTTAAGGAAAACTGTGCCCAACTCCCCACGTGGCTGAATAAGAATCGCTCACAGTTGCCTGCACTCGACTTGAGCAGTGCATATTCATTCGAACTAGGATTTCCTCACGCGATTTTACGTCATTGGTCCGGCTCGGGAGGCGGACACGGAGCCGCGGGAGCTGCTGATCAAAGGCGCCGGAATGAAATTTCGACGCAGTTATTTGTTGATGCGGATTTTCGAAACTCTTGGCTAAGAGACTACGATTTTCGAGAATTCCGATTGACCGGGGCAAACTTCTCAGGAGCAACACTTAGATCAGTACACTTCAAGAACACAATCTTAGACCTCGCAGATTTTGACGGTGCACTTTTTGATGGAGTTGTCATTTCAGATTGCGATCTTTCCACCGCTAAGAATTTGGAGAATGCCGTACACCGAGGGCCGTCATATCTTGACTCGCTGACGCTCATGCGTAGCAAATCGATTCCAGATGGTTTTTTGCGCGGCGCGGGGATTCCAGAAGATCTGATTACTTACCTTCCATCGCTTCGCGGTGAGTCGTTGCCTATCGAGTTTTATTCATGCTTCATCAGCTACAGTCATCATGATGAAGAGTTCTGTAGACGGCTTCACCCTCGAATGCAGCAAGAAAAGATGAGGGTCTGGTACGCGCCAGAAGACATGAAGGCCGGGCAGTATTTGCTTGACCAGATCGACCAGGCCATCAGGGTGCACGACAAGCTTTTGCTGGTGCTGTCAGAGGAAAGTATGGCAAGTGATTGGGTAGCGATGGAAATCAGCCGCGCAATTCACCGCGAGGAGACGGAGGGCAAGCGAGTGTTGTTTCCGATCCGCCTTCTTCCATTCGATACGATCGAGAAATGGAAGCGGTTGGACCCGCGCACGGGAAAGTCAATCGCCAGTGAAATCACGCGGTATTACATCCCGGACTTTTCGACATGGAAGAACCACGATTCGTTCGAACGTGAATTCGCTCGTCTCCTTGAAAGTCTGAAAAGCGACGCCAAGTGATGTGTGGGCGCATTACTTTGAAAGTCCTGCCGTCCGAGTTGGCGGAATTCTTCGACATCGTCCGTGGCCTCGACAAGATCGATTTCGAGCCACGTTACAACGTCGCGCCCACCACCCCGATGATCTGCGTCCGCGAAACTGACGAAGGCCGAGAAGCGTTCACCGCCCGTTGGGGTCTCGTTCCTGGTTGGGCACGTGACAAACCGTCGATGTCGACTTTCAACGCGAGGTCTGACGGGATTTCTACCAAGCCGATGTTCCGATCGGCGTTCAAGAGTCGTCGGTGTTTGGTTGTTGCATCCGGTTTCTACGAGTGGCACAAGATCACCGCCAAACAAAAGCAGCCCTACTACATCACGTTGAAATCTGGCGAACCAATGGCGATTGCTGGCTTGTGGGAGTCGTACGGCGATGGTGAGGATCTTCGC
>Ga0207694_10005165_pt1 | contig 10081 bp, 8 predicted proteins | sample KBSC34metaG_FD_184353 | JGI IMG/M metagenome (GOLD analysis project Ga0207694, IMG submission 184353) | Corn rhizosphere microbial communities from Kellogg Biological Station, Michigan, USA - KBS C3-4 metaG (SPAdes) (version 2) | ecosystem: Host-associated > Plants > Roots > Rhizosphere > Soil... | reverse complement strand
ATCCGGTAGCGGACGCCGGCCGGGCTTTCCCGGACCGTCAGCAGGGACTGGTCGACCAGTCCTTGCACGGCGTCGACGACGGCGGGTCCGAGCACCGATCCGGTCCCTGATCCGAACCCTGATCCGAACCCTGATCCGGGCCCCGATCCGAGCACCGGCCCGAGCACCGACTCGGCAGCGTGCAACGTGAAGCCGTCGTGGAACAGCGCCAGCCGGCGCAGGGCCTGCTTCTCGGCCTCGTCGAGGAGGTTCCACGACCACTCGATCACCGTCAGCAGCGCCTGATGCCGGTCCGGCGCGCTGCGGTCGCCGCCGCGCAACAGCGCGAACCGGTCCTGCAACCGCCGGTCGATCTCCTCGACCGCCATGACCCGGACCTTGGCGGCGGCGAGCTCGATGGCCAGCGGCAGGCCGTCGAGCCTGCCGACGATGCCCTCGACGACCTCCTCGTCCAGCCGCGCGTCGGGGCGGGCGGCCAGCGCACGCTCGCCGAACAGGCGCACCGCGTCGGCCGAGCCCAGCTCGCCGAGCGGATAGACGCGCTCGGCCGCGATCGTCAGCGGCGCCCGGCTCGTCGTCAGCACCCTGAGATCGGGGGTCGCCGCGACGAGGAACGCCACCAGGTCGGCGACGGCGGCGACCAGGTGCTCGCAGTTGTCCAGGACGAGCAGACTGGGCACCTGGCCGAGGTGCTGAGCGATGCGCGCCCTGGAATCAGCGCGCTGCCGCGCTGTCAGGATCCTGCGACCGCTGACCGAATCGCGCACCCCCAGCACGGATCCGACCTCCACCGGGAGGTCCTCGGCGGAGGTGACGCCGGCGAGCTCGACGAAGTAGACCGCCGCCTGCTCCGCCTCCCGCGCCATGACCTGCGCCAGCCGTGTCTTGCCCAGACCGCCGGCGCCGATGACGGACACCACGCGCGAGCCGGCCAGCGCGGCCCGCAGCCGGGTCACGTCGGCGTCGCGGCCGATCAGCTCGGTGGCGTCATAACGCAGACCGAGGCGTACCGGGCGGTCCAGGGCCAGCAGCGCACGCTGCACGCGCTGGAGCGGCTCGCCGGGGTCGGTGCCGAACCGGTCGCGCAGGTCGCGGCGGTGGCGCTCGAAGCGGTCCAGTGCCGCGGCCGGGCCCCGGACGGCGGCCTCGCTGCGCAGGAGGTCGGCCAGGAGCGACTCGTCATGCGGGGACTCGGCGTGGGCCGCCTCCAGCGGCGGGAGGGCCTGCGCGTGGGCACCGGTCCGGCTGGCGGCACGGGCCACGACGACGCGCGCCGCCGCAGCGTCGGCGGCTGCGGCTCGGCGGATCTCGGCGAGGGGGCCGGGGTCCTCGTCACCGGCCGCTTCGGTGGCTGTGGCCAGGCCTCCCGTGGCCAGACTCCCTGCGGCCAGCCCTCCTCCGGCCAGGGCCAGAGCCTGCTGCGCGAGGTCAGCCGCGCGCGCAGCGTCGCTGTCGAGCACGGAGGCCGCAGCACGAACCAGGCCGGCGAGCCTTGCACTGTCGACCTCCTCCGGCGCGACGCCGAGCCGGTAGCCGACGCCGTCGCGCACGATGACGTCCGGCCCACAGGCGCTGCGCGTCCGCGACACCAGCACCTGCAGGCTCTTCACGCTGTTCGCGGGCGCCGCTTCGCCCCAGACCAGCTCGACCAGCTCCGTGGCCCCGACCGGGCGGCTGCCCCGCAGGGCCAGGGCCGCCAGCAACGCCTGCGGGCGCTCCCCCACGACGGGGACACCGTGCCAGCGCACGTCTTCCAGGAGGGTCAGCGCGATGGTCACCGGCCAAGTCTAGAAGCGCGGCGCCACGCGGGTCCGGCGATGGTTCCCGCGACGGCGCCGGCTCGAACTGGCCGGCGGTCTGGAGTGGTCTGGAGTGGTCTCGGCGGTCTCAGTGGTGGTAGGTGAAGTTGTACGTGGCGCTGTTCAGGTTCCCGGGCCCGACCTTGCCCCCGAAGCTGACGTCCACGTCGTACACCGGCGTGGACTTGCCCTGCAGCGTGGCGCCGTAGTTCTGGTTGGGGGCGCCGTTGAAGCCGTTCTCGATCTGCTCCGGCGCCAGGCCCAAGGCCGGGGCGTCGGCCAGCAGGTCCGCCTTGAGCTGGTCCATCGTCGTGGCGGTGGTGGTGAAGCTGGTGCGCTGGGGCTGGCCGACGCCGCGGGGGTCGGAGACGGTCTTGCTCTCCGAGGTCGACGTCACCTCGGTGACCTGGCGTTCGATGACGCCGCCGGGCAGCTTCAGGCGGACCGCCAGGGTCTTGCCGGGCTCGGGGTTCAGGTCCGTGCTCGTATACGTCGGGAGCATCGCCAGGTCCTCGCGCGAGGGCGCGCGGGTCAGGTCGATCGAGACCACGCCGTCGTGCTCGATGCGGTCGCGGACCGGGTTGTGGTAGATCCCGAAGTTGAAGGCGTACTGGACGTCGACGTGGCCGTCGGCGGCCGGGGGCTGCATCGTCACCGACAACGACAGCCAGTCGCGGACCACGCTGTAGTCGGTCCCGACCTGGTAGGAGCTGCTCGGGGCGACCGGGATGCCCAGGACCGCGGCGTCGGCGGCGATGGCGTCCCGCGCGTCGGCGAGCTTGCCGAAGGTGCGGTTGACGACCAGGTCCACCGGCGGGCGCCGGTGGTCCGGGTCGTCGTTGATCAGCGGGTTTCCGCCGTCGGCGCTGACGATGTACGCCGGGATGCGCACCGTGCCGGTGGACAGGATCAGAGTCGTGTCGATCGGCTGGCCGTCGGCTGTGGCGAAGCCGCTCTGGTAGGCCACGAAGTTCTGGTTCGCCGGATAGCCGAGCTCGGCGCGCGAGGGCGCGTGCCGCAGGTCGATGGTCAGCTTGCCGTCGTGGACCGCGGTGCCCGGCGCGTGGGAGCCCCCGGCGGTCGGCGGGGACTCGGCGCCGGAGGCGCCCGAGGACGTGCTCATGCTTTTACAGCCTCCCAAGGCCAGGATGACGCACAACAAGAGTGCTGCGGGACGTGCGGTCACAGGTTTCACGGTAACCGCCATCGCTACCAGGGGACGTCAAGACCGGGGGTGAAATGATGGTCGAGCTTGATGCCCCAGTCCTTGTACAGCAGGTCCTCGGTGATGGTCGGCAGGCGCGCCGACAGGCGCTGCTGATCGATCCGGTCCTGGACCGGCGTGGCGACGATCTGGCGGGCCAACTCCGGGTTCTGTTGCAGGAGCTTCTGGTAGGCCGGGAGCGTGTCGTGCGTAACGTAGTCCCAGCGGTCCTGGGCGTTGGTGATGTTGAAGTCCGGCAGCGGGGTGACCACATGCACGCCGACGGTCTCCTTGCCGACGACCACCGGGATGTTGACGTCGCCCCCGAAGGTGAGCGGCCGGTACTCGCCGGGCGTGTGGGTGCCGGGGATGGACGCCGCGCCGACCGTGGTCATCATGTAGGTGAAGACCTTGCCGACCGGTCCGTCGTGGTTGTACATCTGGTTGTACTGGTCCTTGATCACGACGTTCTGCTCGCGGTAGAGCAGGGTGCCGTTCGCGTCCATGATCTGCTGCGGCGTGCTGTGCGGGTTGGCGATGACGTGCCAGGCGTTGGCGGTCTTGTCCGGCGGCACGTCGCCGGGGAACAGGCCGGCCTTCTGCATCTCGTCGATGTAGGCCGTCTTGTTGTTCGGCGGCCCGGCCAGGTACGCCTCGTGCGCGGCGGCCTGGTCGAAGAAGATGTGCTTCTGCATCCCCAGGAATTTGCTCTCGAAGAACTGCAGCTCGTTGGCGGTCAGCTGGCCGCCGGCCGAGGCGAGCATCTGCAGCTCCGGCGGGAGCGACTGGCGCACCTCCGCGGGCAGGCCGTTGAGCTTGGTGGCGAAGTCCTGGGCGAACTTGCGGAACATGTCGATGTCCATGAACCCGCCGGCGAAGGAGGGCCCGATCATGTTCGCCATACCGGCCCACTGGAGCTCGGGGTGGTCCAGGAACAGCTTGCCGTAGTAGGTGTAGACGGCCTTGATGTTGACCATGTTCGGCTCGGTGCCGGCCTGCGGGTCCCACTCGTTCAGGTCGATGCCGGCGTGCTGCGCGGCGGTGGCGACCCAGTACTGGTCGAGCAGGGTCCGGTACTGCTTCGGGTCCACGCCCTTGGCCCGCAAATCGTCCAGGACGGCCTGCAGGACGCCCGGATCGATCGGCAGCTCGGGGTTGACGCCGCCGTTCTGCTCGCCGTTGCCGTTGGTCAGCGGCAGGTTCAGGACCGCGGACTCCACGGTGGCGGGGTTGGTCAGCTGCGACAGGAAGCTGCGCTGCTGGGCGTCCAGGTCCGTCCAGTGCTGGTTGGACACGCCGTCGCCCTCGGCCACGGTCTTGATCTTGCGGGCGGCGGTGGAGGCGCTGGTGTCGTGCAGCTGGGCGGCCTCGTTGACCTTCTTGACCGCCGCCTCCCACTCCTGGGCCGCGCTCTGGTACTTGCTCCAGTTCGGGTCCGTCGGCGACATCGGCTTGGGGCTGGGCGTGGTCGGCGCGAAGGGGACCATGGCCCCGCTGAAGGGCGCCCCGACGGCCCCGGCCGGGTTGTAGGTGTAGCCGATGGCGGCGAAGTCGTCCTGCGCGGTCTCGCTCTGGCTCAGCGCGCTGGTCGCGTTGGCCTGCGCGTGCTCGAGGTCGGGGATGTAGGCCTTCAGCGCGTCGGCGGCGGTCTGGTAGCGCGAGACGATCTTGGCGAGCTCGGCGGCGAGGTTGTCGCAGCGGACCTTGAACGCGGTGCCGGAGTCGGAGTCCCAGAACTCGTCGATGCACAGGCCGGTCAGGGTCTTCGACACCGACGCGGCCTGCGAGGCTATCTTGCTGTACGCGGCCACGTGCGCGGACAGCGCGCCGGAGTCGCCCTTGGCCGGATCACCGTTCGGGCACAGCGGGAACCACTTGTCGCCGCCGCCGCCCGGCCCGGCCCTCATCGGGGCATCATCCGGCCGTGAGGCGGCGGGGGCGGAGTCTCCGCCGTGGTCAGCGCACCGGTCGCGGCCTTGGCCAGGTCGGTGTCGGTCGAGCTCAGGGTGCCGGCGACCGCCTCGGCGACCCGGCCCAGATCGAACAGATCGCTCAAGAGATTCGCCTGCCGGATCGTCCAGTTGTCGGAGAACTCGGTGAGGGCTCCGGCCAGGTCGGCGGCACCGGCCTCGGCGGTGAAGTCCCCGACCGGGTAGTTGAAGGCCTCATTGAGCTGTTGTGCCAAGCCGTGGAGCGTTCCCGTCAGATCCTGGATCGCTTTCAGATCGGCTCTGAGATGGCTTCCCATCATTCACCCCGTGTGATCAAGCTTATATAGATCAGACCCCTGAGCCCGGGAGATTAGCAGTGTTTCGGCTCTGGCGTAACAGGTTCGATGGCGTACCCTGCCCAGAGTGATCCTCGAAGCCGTCTACCTGCTGCCGGCCGCGATCTGGACCGGCTCCATGACGTACAGCCTGGCGGTCGTGCAGCCGCGCAGCGCACGGTTCTTCCACGACGACGACCAGCTGGAGGAGTTCCTCACGGTGCTCGCGCACGGCAACCGCTGGCGGGTGCTGGCGATGGCGGCGACGCTGATCGTCAGCGCGGCGGCGATCATCGCGGTGTGCCCGTGGAACGGGGCACGGGTGGTGTACGGGATCGCGCTGGCTTTGGACGCGGCGGCGACTGGTGTCTTCGTGCACGTCTCGTGGCGGCATTGGCCGGCGCGGGTGTTCGCGCTGCCGGAGGAGCGGCCGGAGTTCCGGCGCAAGCTGCGGCTGAGCGCTCGGGCGATCCTGGGGCTGGTCGGGACGGGGTTCGTGCTGGCGCTGGTGGCGGGCGTGGTGCGCGGCTAGTGCGGGTGGTTGTCGCGGGGTCGAGCGGGCTGATCGGGGGCGGGCTCCGGGCCGCGTATCGGCGGGACGGGCACGAGGTGGTGCGGCTGGTCCGGCGCGCGGCTCAGGGCGCTGACGAGGTGCGGTGGGATCCGGGGCGGCCTGATCCGCGGCTGGTGGAGGGCGCCGACGCGGTGATCAACCTGGCTGGCGCTCCGCTCGGAGATCGGCGGTGGAACGCCGCCTATCGCGAGGTGATCGAGTCCAGTCGGGTGGGTACGGCGGCGGCTCTGGCCGGGATGGTGGCGCGGGCTGCCGCGGGGCCCTCGGTGCTGGTGTCGATGTCGGGGATCCGGTACTACGGCGTCGACCGCGGCGACGAGGAGCTCACCGAGGCGAGCGGCGCCGGGAGCGACGGCTTCCTGCCGCTGGTCACGGCCCGGTGGGAGGCTTCCACGCGCGCGGCCGAGGAGGCCGGGGTGCGCGTCGTGCATCTGCGGACGGCGCTGGTGCTGTCGGCGAGCGGCGGTCTGCTGCCGCGGCTGCTGACCCCGTTCCGCTTCGGGCTCGGCGCGACGCTGGGGTCGGGGCGGGCGTATTGGAGCTTCCTGACGTTGCACGACGCTGTCGCGGCGATTCGGTTCCTGGCGGAGCGGCCGGAGGCTTCGGGCGCGTACAACCTGTCGGCGCCGACGCCGGTGCACGCGAGCGAGTTCACTCGGGCGCTGGCGACGGCGGTCGGCAGGCCGGCGTGGCTACGGCTGCCGGTGTGGGCGCTGCGCGTGGGCGTCGGGCAGATGGGCCCGGAGGTGCTGGGCAGCTTGCGCGTGCTGCCGGAGCGGCTCACTGCGGCCGGGTTCCGGTTCCGGGACGGGGATGTGGAGACGGCGGTGCGGATGGCTTTGCGGGACGAGCGTTAGGCCGATGTCGGCCTCCATCCGCAAGATCTTCTCAGGCGCCTACGCGACGGGCCAGCCGCGTTCCGCCATCGCGGCGACGGCGCCCCTCCCACCGAACGTGACGTGGTCCAGGCGGCCAGAGGCCGTCTCGAAGCGCAGCCAGGACGCGCCGCGGCCTGTGTCGATGCGGACGACCTCGTCGCGGGAGACGTGGATCGGATGCAGCAGCGGGAAGCGGATCTCGGCTGAGGACTCGTCGAAGCTCAGGGCGACGAGTGGCCACGTCGCAGACAGCCAGCCGATGCGTGCGCCTCCACGCACGACTGTCATCGAGCTTCCGGTACCTGCCGATGCCGCCACCCGGGGCCTGGGAGCGCTTATGCCGGAACGACGCTGCCAGCGCCGAACCCTCCAGATGAGCGCCGTCCAGCCACCGACGATGAAGAGGGCTGGGATCAACGCTGCGCCCACAGGCGCCAAGGATCCGCTCACCGTTGGCATGTCCGCCTCCCCGTTCCGCGTAGATCAGGATCCTACGAACCCCGGGCGACCGCTAGGGGCGGGCTTGTCAGGAGAGCTTCTTCAGCGCCGTCGGTCCCAGCGAGGTCAGGATGCCAGCGTTGTGCTCTGTGGTCGGCAAAGCCTCCAACAACAGGATCGTGGAGCCAGTGCGCACGATCAGAGCGTCCGAGACGGACTTGCCCAGGATGCCGAGGGACGTGCTGGCGCGGACGACCAGGGTCTCGTCGCCGAGCTTCGGTGCGGTGGCGAGGCTGAAGGTCACCGTCATGTCCGGGCTGCTGCCCATGTCGTGCGGGCAGGCGGCGACGGATTCGCGGACTCTGGTCATCACCTGGTGCGCGTCGCTGCCGGCGTAGGAGTAGAGCGACTCAGTGGCCTGTATCTCCGGAGGGTCGATGTCGCCCGTCGACGTGACGGCGCCCGCGCGGCCGTCGATGGATGCCGACGCGGAAGCCGCGGGCTGGCCGGCGCCGTCGAGGAAGGTGAGGCCGTCTACCATCGCGGAGCAGTCGAACGTCGGCGAGGCCGTGGTGCTCGGCGCGCTGGAAGGGGGTGCGGCCGGATCAGAGTTCGGCATCGACTCGGAGGAGTCCGTCACGTGCCACGCGGCGCTGTCCAGATCGGCGTCCGTCAGCAGGCGAGAGCCCAGCTGGGCCGGCGTCGTGGGCACCGACTGAGCGGCGATGTGCCCGCTCCCCGCCGGCGCCCCCACCCGACCCGACGAGCACGCCGCGGTGACGAGCACGACCGACACCACAGCCAGCCGCCGACGGCCGAACACGCCGAACACGCCGAAGCGACGCGAGGAAAGAGAAGGCACCGAGAACTCCGAAAACTAGTGATCAAGAGTTTGGACCTCACCAGAGCGCCCCGGGCGACTGCAAGACCGACCAATCGGCCCGAAAGGGTGCACAGGGTAGGTGTCGCATCGCGGTGCCGGGTTCGGTCGTCGAATCGTTATCTAGCACTTGATAAAAGAGGTGCAGATGGTGTGCATGAGTCGAACAGTCACGCAGCCGCTATGACCGGCTACGTTCTGCAGGGGGCGGATGCCGCGGTTGTTGGCGGACCTGGGGATGGATCGGATGGCGGTGATACTGGTCGGCGACAGTGTGCGCACCTCCGCTATCAGCGTCCTGATATTCACGGCGTGCGCGGTGGACCGGCGGCCGGCAGCAGCTCACGCCACAGGAATCGACTGCTCGTGGTGGAAGACGTCCGTCGGATCCCAGCGGCGCTTCACCGCGACGAGGTTCCGCTTGTTCTTGCGGAAGTTGTCGAGGAAGTACAGCCACAGCGCGTCGTCCGCGTTGCCCTTGGAGTGGGTGCCGAGCACGTTGTCCGGATAGTTGTAGTACGCGCCGGCAACCGTCCCGGTCGTGTCCTTGGCCGGGTTGGGGGTCCCGCCGTACTCGGCGTAGACCTCTCGATAGAAGTCGTTGATCCAGCGCAGATGCGCGTCGGTCTGGACGTTGTAGGGCGGCTGGTCTGCCTCGCCGGGACGTGAGGAGTTCAGCCAGTAGGTCTGGTACTGCAGCTTCATGATCGCGTCGCGTTGAGGAACCGCGGTCGCGTCGGAAGCCACCCGGTTGACGGCCCCACCGTAACTGTCGACCTGCAACAGGCTCTGGCTCATGTCCGCCGGGTCGACGCCGTCCGGGGTCGTGTGGAGCCAGCGGTAGATCGCAGCAGCCTGGTTCGGCGGGAAGCCCTTGTTCATGTAAGCGGACTTGTACTTGCCGAACTGGTTGGGGCCGGAGCTGTTCATCGTCTGCAGCGCTTCGAGGTAGGTGACGTGTTGCGCGCCGTCGTTGCCCACGCGCGCCGTCATCCAGCCCGGATGGCCACCGAGTGGGCTCCGCAACGGCGCGAGTTCGGCGACCGCCGCGAACTGGCTCTGCGCCTGCGCATACCGCCGCTCGGCCTCGGCGCGGTGATCGAGGAGACTGGCCCCTTCGGGGGACACCACCTGGACGGTCATGCCGATCTGCCCGGCCGACACGTGCGTGAGCTTCAGCAGACTGAACTCGGTCTCGGGCATGTTGATCACGTATTCGCCGTAGATGGCGAGCAAGTCCGTGAAGGAATCCGGAGTGAACGATTTCCAGTCCCAGGACAGGGTGTAGATCGAGGCGAATTCCGGGGCGTCGGGCGGCGTGTTGAAGTAGTACCGAAGGATGACGCCGAAATTGCCGCATCCGGCGCCCCGCAGCGCCCAGAAGAGGTCCTGTTCGTCGGCCGAGCCGCCCGTCGCCGACACGTGGTGCAGTTCTGCGCTGTTCGACGCCGCGTTCCAGGTCACGATGTCGACCGCGCTGAGATGATCGACGGTCAGACCGTGCAGTCGCGACAGAAGTCCATATCCGCCGCCGGTGATATGACCCCCGGCGCCGACCGAATAGCAACTTCCTGCGGGAAGCGTTTTGTTGAAGCCGTTCAACAGAGACCGGTACACAGTCCAGTTCTCACACCCGGCTTCGACGAAGTAAGCACCCCGCCCTTGGTCCCACCCGACATGGGACATCGACGACATGTCGATGATGGCCTTGGTCGAACGGTTGTAGGCGAAATCCTCGTAGCAATGGCGCCCGGACACGACTTTGACGTCACGTCCGTAGCGGGAGATGGCTTCGCTGACTTGTGCGACTGCTTCAGCGTCGTTCTTGGGGACGTAGACCGCTTCGAGGCTCGGGGCGAACCAGCGCCGGTCGAAACCTTGTCGGTCGCTGAGCACGACGGGACGAGAACCCATGCTCGCAGATTCTCATGTCCGGCCACGACTGCAAGTCGAGCTGACCCGTAGGTGCGACTAAGGGGCGCCACCGACATGGTGACACCCCCTCGTCTCACCGCGACCGCATCGAAGGTCGCTCCCGCACG
>Ga0207694_10005163_pt1 | contig 10082 bp, 7 predicted proteins | sample KBSC34metaG_FD_184353 | JGI IMG/M metagenome (GOLD analysis project Ga0207694, IMG submission 184353) | Corn rhizosphere microbial communities from Kellogg Biological Station, Michigan, USA - KBS C3-4 metaG (SPAdes) (version 2) | ecosystem: Host-associated > Plants > Roots > Rhizosphere > Soil... | reverse complement strand
TATGCGCATCAAGCCGGCCGCGCCATAAGCTTTGCACTGCTCGCCCGCGGCGTCATCTTTGACCGGATCCCAGGCGTCGGCGGCGCGCCGTCCTGCTTCACTCAAGGGGACCGATAAGTAATCGCCCTTAGGCGGAGTGAACTGGCGGTGGCGCCAGTCCTCCGTGACGAGCGAAACCCAATAGCCGGTAATATCGATGCGCGCAGCGGCTCGGGGAGTGGGCCGGCGGCCCAGGCGGGGGTCCGCCCCTTCCTCCCCGGCCTTGCGCGAATAGTTGCGGGGCGCCCGCGGCCAGCACAAGCAAAGCTACTGCGAATACGGGTGTTCTAGTCACAGCTCTCCTCACAAACTTCGAAACCAGCTCGATAACACTTTATTACACTCTTGTGCCGTTGTTATGCGCAATCTTGAGTTCAATACGTTGAATCTTCGCCCGCGTTGCCTATTTTGTGGCTAACGACAAACGCCGGCGGCTAGGACCACAGCTTCTTGGTCGCGAGCGCCGCGCCTTCCTCCATAGCGCGGAACTTGGCCCACATAACTGTCGGATGAACCTCGGGCCGATAGGTGGCTTGCGAGGAAAATCCGCAATCGGTGCCAGCAATGACATTTTCCCGGCCAACGCGCTCGGCAAATCGAATGATGCGTTCTGCGATCAGCTCGGGATGTTCGACAATGTTTCCAGCATGAGTGATCACTCCGGGAATCAATATTTTGCCTTCCGGCAGCTTTAGGTTTTCCCACACATGGTATTCGTGCTCGTGGCGCGCATTGGCGGCTTCAAAGGAATAGGCGCCTGCGTTGATTTTGAGGAGCAAGGGCGCAATTTCGCCCATGGGTGCGTCGTGAATACGCGGTCCTTCATTTATGCCATAGCAGGTGTGAAAGCGAATCTTTTCAGGTGGTATGCCGCGCAGGGCGTGGTTCAAAGCCTCAATCCAAGATTGCGCTCCCATGCGCCAGTCCTGGACTGTTTGCCCAGGCTCGCTGTAACTTTCGCTGAGGAACGGATCGTCGATCTGCAGGATAAAGCCGGCGTCAACAATGGCCAGATATTCCTGGCGCATGGCTTCGCCTACCGCGGCCAGGTATTCCTGCCTGGTTTTGTAGAACTGGTTCGAGCCCACACCACTTGGTGCGATCGAAGGCATGAAAACATCGGCGGGCATTTTTCCGTCCACAGCCTCTTTGAGATTTGCTATATCGCGCTGCACCGCCTCATGGCCGCGATAGACCACTGGGCCAATGCACTCCATTCGGAACAATCGGCAGGATCGAGCCTCCGGTCATGGCGCGTCCAAAGTAGTCGGCGTAGTATTCCGGGAAGGCATTCACTTCTGCCCTGAACCCCTCAAATCGCCTGTTGGCTCGCGGCTCGAAACCGCTCAGCCGGTCAGTCACATAAGAAAAGAAGCCGAACTTGCCCTGCTCCCCGTCAGAAGGAATGTCGATGCCATTTTGCAGTTGTTGATGAACGATGTCCGATACGGCAGATTTGACGCGCGCCCGGAACGCATCGTCGTTGGCGCCTGGAACGTCAGGGCCGCCTTGAATGCGAGCCTTCATCATGTCTAGTAAGTTGTTAGGACGCGGAAGGCTACCGACGTGGGTAGTCAGGATGCGAGTGTCACTGCGCTGCATTGGGTCATTGTAGCAACGCCTCGTGACGGCGCAGCAAAAATTTCCAAGTCATTCCGGATGCTGAAAAGAGTAATTCAATACGTTGAATTAGCCGTCGTTCGTAGCGGGCTTGTGCCCTCGGAAAGTGCTAAACTTCAGGGGATTTTCGCGTCTCGGCAAGTCAATCCGAGAGCTTTTTAAGCTGGAGAACATTTGAGATGACCGCTCGTTTCATTGCCATTCTTTGCGTTGTTGTGACGTTGCCAGGCTTCGCTCTGGCGCAGTCCAACCAACGCGCCCTAATCGGCGGAACTCTTCTTGATGGTTCCGGCGGAAAACCATTGAAGAATAGCGTCGTTCTGATCGACGGCGAAAGGATCACTGCGGTCGGCGATATCAATTCCATCCGGATACCCGACGGATACGAGAAGATTTCCACTGAAGGGATGACCGTGCTTCCCGGGTTGTGGGATATGCACGTTCATCTGCTTTATGCCGGACACACCGATTTCCCTTATTGGCACCGCACATATACCAGCCAGTACGAGAAGACGATTATGCCTGCCACTGCGCAGCAGTTGCTTATGGCGGGGGTTACCAGCACACGGGACTTGGGCGCTCCGCCGGATTCGATTTTAGCCGTGAAGAGACGAATTTCCCAAGGGGAAATACCGGGGGCGACCATTTATGCGGCAGGACCTCAGCTTACCCACCAGCCACCGGACTGGGCTACGAAATACCGGTGGGGCATTTCCGGGATCGCTGACGCGAAGGCGAAGGTCAATCAGCTTGCTGATATGGGTGTGGATCAGATCAAGGTGACCGACGCGGAGACGATGATGCCTGATGAGTTAAAAGCGATCGCCGACGCAGCGCATGCCCGCGGGTTAAAGGTAGCGGCTCATGGCAGGACCCTTGCCGAGATCCGCTTGGGTCTCGCCGCGGGATTCGATGAATTCGAACACATCGGCTTGCAGGAGGCGGAATATCCAGGCGATCTTATTGCCGTCATCCGCCAGCGGAACAGTTCCCAAAAGGTCTATTGGGCTCCCACGGTGGGTCTTCCGCTGAGCGCGGAATATTTGGCCGGGAATCCGGAAAGCCTTGACGATCCAGCAAATTACGCTGGCTTTCCGCCGGCCATCATCGAGGATGTAAAGAGGGTGCTCGCCAAGTGGGAGCCAGGACTGCCGCCTACGACGCGTCAAATCATCCAGCGCAAAGTTGCGCAGCTACAACAGGCGGGAGTAGAACTCGTCATCGGTACTGATGGCGGACTCGCGGCGCATCCCGTCTCGCAAGCTCTTTTCCGGGAGCTTGAGGGGTGGGTAGAAGACCTGGGTTTCACGCCCTCGGAGGTGATTCGCCGGTCCACTTCATTTGCGGCGAATCTGATGGGAGCAGGGAAGGACTACGGCATGGTAGCCGAGGGCAAGTTCGCGGACATTATCGTTGTCAAGGGCGACCCCCTTCGTCATGTCGATACCTTGCGAAATCCAGCCATCATATTGAAGCACGGAAAGCGGTATCGCTAGTAAATGCCGGGGGGCCAAGAGGGAGCACGCAGTATGAACAAAGAAACGTCGCGGCGCGGATTCATAAAGATGTCCGGAGTCGCTTTAGCCGCAACCAGTCTTAGGGCCTATCAGCGACAGGGTACCGAAGGTCGCCTCTTTGCCTATGTCGGCAGGCACACCACCGGCCCCTTTTTTGGAGGGAACAAAGGCGGTGGCGTAAACGTGTTCCGCGTGAATATGACCGATGGGTCGTTGACGGAAGTCGCCAAGACCGGTCCCGAAGTTGAAGATCTGAACAGTGATGGCATGTGCACATCCGCGGACGGACGTTTTCTTTACAGCATCAACCTTACTCCAGCGCTGGGAGGCAAGCCGGGAGCCGGTGGTGGCGTCGCCGCCTTTGCCATCAATCGCGAGTACGGCTCGCTGCGTCATCTGAATACACAGCCGTCGATGGGTGCAAACCCCGTTTCCGTCATCATCGACAAAACCAACTCGCGGGTGGTGGTCGCAAATCACGGCGCCGTGAACAAGATCGTACTCATAAACAAAAAGAGCGGGGTTCCGGTGATAGAGAGTCCAACCGATGATGCAACGGTTTCACTCTACCCGGTGAGGCCGGACGGCTCGTTGGAGCCGGCTTGTGATGTTGCAGTCTTCGCCCAGCGCCCTATGTCGGATACTAGCGGTCCGGGTACCGCGTGCCACGCCGTGGCTTTCGACCGCACCCAACGATGGATCATTGCATCGGATAACGGATACGATCGCATTTACGTTTACCGCTTCAGTCCGGGCTCGCGCAAGCTGGAGGGTAAATCATTTCCGACGCCTTCCGGAAAAGCGCCGCGACACATCGTGGTACACCCGCGCGCGCCGTATTTTTTCATTACGAATGAGCGCGAACCGAGCGTCTCATCGTTCTTTTTCGATTCGGACAAAGGCGATGTGCGCCCGATTCAAACGATCGCAACAGTTGGCCATGGCTATTCGAGCCCGCGCGTGGTGCCTTCGAACATTCGTATGCACCCGAACGCGAAGTTTATATACAGCGCCAATCGCGGAGACGATAGCATTGCCACATTCGCGATCGACGAAAGTACGGGCCGCATGACTCGGGTCGACATCATAAAGACCGGGGGGCAGGGACCGCGGGAACTCAACATCGAACCTTCAGGCAAGTATCTTTTCGTCTGCAATCTACAATCGAACGATGTCGTGACGTTCGCGTTGGATGGCAACACCGGAAAAATGACTCAGGTTGCAAAGGTGAGCGTGCCCCAGGCGGCCGTAATCGATTTCGCCGTGCTCTGAAAAACCTCAGGGAGTGCCGTTTGTCATCGTGACATTTCATTTTGGCGAAGGAACAGGGCGAAACCGGCGCCAATCACGGTAAGCAATGACATCTGAATTTCGCTTGCCCGAATCCAGCCCAGTGATGTCACCAGCGAGCCCATAAAGTAGCCGCCGAATGCGGCCCCCGCATAAAGGCTGGTGACGAACGTGCCCGAACCGCGGCTTGAAAGGCTGCGCCGCAAAGCCTTGATGTGGTAACCGGCTAGATTCACATAGAGAATCGAACTGCCAATGATCCCGTACATGCCCACCAGAAATTCGCGAGCTAGCATGCTCAGGCCGGGCAGGTAGAACAGAAAACCCAAGGCGGCGATGGCCAACGAGGAGCCGACGATGACGAGTTTGGGAGAGAAGCGGTCGCCCAACCAGCCGCCAAAGATAGAAACCAGCGACCCCAGACCAAAGAAGCCGATAACAGTCCCGGCTTGTGCCGGTGAATAGTGCATTTGTTCACGCAAAAAGGTAGGGTAGAGGCCAAGAAATCCATAGGCGGCGAGTCCGTAGATGATGCTGAGGATGGTGAGGATAATCGTGTTGCGATTCTTCAATGATGAGGCGCCGCCTGAATCCGTCTTGTCTTGCGCCGCTTGTTGGGTTTCGCTAAACCAGGGGCGTACCGCGACGGCGATCACCGCCGCCAAGGTGATACCGAACAACCCGAATGAGAGCATCGGCGCGTGCCAACTCCCATAAGAGGTTAGTAATATGCCCGTGATGAGTGGTCCGAGGAATCCACCCAGCCCATAGCAAACATTTACGGAGCCGACGGCGGCTGCGCGATTGGACGCAAAATAGTTCGCTGCCAGGGCAAACATGCAGGTTGCCAGCATTGACATACCGATACCTTGCGCGGCGAGGCAAAGCAACATGCTGAAGAATCCTCCGGCTACTGTGGTGAGCGCAGTGGCGCCAGAGAAGATCAAAATGCCGATCAGGAGAAGTACTTTTCTCGGATAGCGCATCAGAAGAAGCCCCGTGGGCAATCCTGTGACCGCCAGCCCGAGTGTGAAGATAGTGGAAAGCAGCCCGGTGTTACTGAGCGAAAAACCAAATGCTCTCCGTATGTCCGCGGCAAGGACTGGAAACAGGTACCGGTCCGCTGCCATCAATGCATAGGACAGCAACAACAAGCTGAACATCGCCAGGGCTGCCGTTCGCAGAGTTGACGCTTTGACTTCCGCTTCACCGGTGCTCAGGTCCGTCTTTTTCATTTGGGCTGGCGGGTTCATCATTCACCTCACAATTTAGGAGTTAAGAGTAACACCTTTTCGCAGCCGCGCCTCAATCTGGAGTTCAATAGGTTGGCCATGCAGGCCTAGATTTTTTGGAAGCACGCTCTCATGCATTGGCCTGAAACGGCAGCAAGGCAAGGACTTCAATAAGTTGAACCATTCCAGCCCATTTGCTTGACACTCTAGCTGATCGGTAATAGGATCACGAGAGTGAACCGGGCAGTTGGGCTTGGCACGAATAGCAGGGCCACGCAGGCGTCGAGCTGCTCTGCCAGTTCCTGTTGGCCTCCAATGCCGGGCTTCTTTGCGACTTGGTTTGACCGCTGCCGGATGAAGGGTGAATGGCGCAAATCTGTTGGCTTTCACTGGATATGAGGACGGAATATGCCATGTACACTCCGGAACGAGGCGTGATTCGCGCCGTCTTGCTTGCTTGTCGCTGCGCTTTGTGGGCGGGGCTCGGTTTGGCGGCTAGCCTTGTAGCTGCTGGTCAGGCGAGGACGGCCCCAGCGCCGCCTCAGACGCCACAACCGGGTGATCCGGTAAACCTTTACGCTTCCAACGCCGGTGTATATGCTCCGCCACGCGAGGATGGGGAGATTCATCCCCAGCACGCGCTAGGACAGGTCTGGGTCATGACGGGCGAACCAGGCGAGTCGAACGTGGCGGTGCAGGTCGGAGACCAGGGCGTACTCGTGGTGGATACGGGCACTCAGGCGATGGCGCCGAAGCTGCTTGAGCAAATCCAGCGGCTCGCGCGGGAACGCGGCGGTACTCATAAGGAGATCCGCAGGGTAGTGAACACCAACGGACGTGCTGATCACATTGGCGGCAACGACATTATTCGCAAAGCCGGCAGCCAGATTATCGCCGGCGAGGAAGCGGGGCTACAAAACGCCTTTGTGAGTTCGGGCGCCGAGGTGTTCGCGCATGAGAACGTGCTTAGGCGCCTAGTGGATGAGAAGACCTCGGGTAAGGCGGACCCGGTCCGGGAACTGCTGTGGCCCACCGATACCGAGGGTTTCGATGTCGACAACACCCGCTTCAACGGCGAGGCAGTGCAGATCCATCACCCGAAAGATGCGAATACCGATGGGCAACTGGTGCTCCTGTTCCGCGGCTCAGACGTGATCGCCGCAGGCGACGTGGTGGACATGACGAGCTACCCGATCATTGACGTGGCGGCTGGCGGGACGATCGATGGCGAATTGGTCGCGCTCAATAAGGTGATCGAGATGGCAGTGCCGGGCAAACAAGCCGAAGGCGGAACCATTATCATTCCTGGACATGGCCGTTTGTGCGATCAGACTGACGTGGTGCTTTATAAGAACATGGTTACGGTCATCCGCAACCTGGTCCAGTTCTACAAGAATCAAGGAAAAACGCTGCAACAGGTGCTCGATCTGAAGCCGACTGCAGGTTACGATGATCGCTGGGGCTCGACCAGCGGACGGTGGACGACGCGCGATTTCGTCACGGCAGTGTACCAGACGCTGCCTGCCAAGGGACCGGTATTCTTCTCGATGCAGAACAGCACCTTGGTCCCGTCGAGTGCCAAGCCTGCGGGCGGCAAGCAGTTCTAAAACTTCGCTTTATAGGAACGCCATGAATCTTCGTTTCATCTTATGTTCCGCCACGTTGGCGGGCGCGCTCGTAATCTTCCAGGGGAGACTCGCTGCGCAGACTCCCGCGCCGGCGCAGCCAGACACTGGCGAAGAGGCTGCTCTCATGGACTTGACGGGCTATTGGGTGTCTGTAGTGAACCAGGATTGGCGCTTTCGTATGATGACGCCTCCCAAGGGCGACTACGCTCAAGTTCCGCTCAATGCCGCCGGGCGCAAGATCGTGGACGAGTTTGATCCCGCGCTGTATGGCGGTGCGAATTACCAGACCTCCGGGATCATCGACTGCCGTGCTTACGGAGGCGCTGGGCTGATGCACATGCCGACGCGCCTGCACATCACTTGGGAGTCTCCGGACGTGCTGAAGATCGAGACTGATTGGGGCGTGCAGACGCGCCAGCTCCATTTCACCCCTGGCCGCCCTTATGGAGATATGGAACTGGCTCTCAGGAGAGGCGAGGCCGGCACGAGCCACGGACCAGCCTCGATGCAGGGTTATTCCGTGGCTGCCTGGGAGCAACCCTATCGGATCAATGCCGCTGGCTTTCAGCGTGGAGCCGTAGGCGGGCGCGGGGGGCTGGGGCAGAGCCAGCTAAACGTTGCGCAGCCGGGCGGGGACTTGGCAGTAGTAACGTCCGACCTCACTCCTGGCTGGCTGCGGCGAAACGGCGTACCCTATAGCTCGCGAACACGCGTGATCGAACACTTTCAGACGTTCCAGGATCCAACTGGCAAACAATGGATCAATGTGACCACCGAAGTCAACGATCCCGAGTACCTCAACACCCCTTTCCTAACCACCGCGGATTTCCAGAAGGAGCCGGACGGCTCGAAGTGGGCGCCGCACGCTTGCAAGCAGGTTGAGAAATGAAAATCATGCCAATCAAGCTACGTGTTCTGCGGTGGGCGGCCACTTGCTTCAGCGTTGCCGCTTTCCTAGTCTCTCAAACGGCGGCTGCTCAGTCGCTGATCACGGGCTACTGGAATCCGCTGCTCCACCAGGATGCGGCCCCTTACGCTGGCGGCCCAGATCCCGGAGACTTCGCTGGCCTACCGATAACGGAGGCGGCGCGAAGGGTCGCCCAGCAGTACGATCCGGATCGAGGAATCATGCCGGAACTGCAGTGCCAGCCGTTCCCTGCCACCTACGGTCCGCGGGCGCTAAGCACCATGCGCATGTGGGAGACGCTGGATCCCGAGAGCCAGGAGCAGACCAAGATCGAGTCCTGGATATCGTTTGCGGCACAGCACCGGGAGATTTGGATGCCGGCCTCCAACCATCCGTATCCACCCGTTTCGGCGCCGCATAGCTGGCAGGGTTACTCCACGGGCAAGTGGGTGGGGAATGTGCTGTGGGTGCATACCGACCACCTCAAGGACGGTTTTTTATTGCGTTCTGTCGGCCTGCCGCTCGATGACAAGACGACCATGGACGAGCGAATCTTCCGCTACGCAGACGTTCTTGTCGACATCATGATGATCTCCGATCCACAATACCTGTCGCAGCCCTTCGTCTATAGCAAGTTGTACTACCGGATACCGCAGGGAAACATGGATCCGTACCCGTGTACTCCGCACAATCAGGTTGAACTTCCCGAAGGGCACGTGCCCATGCACTTGCCTTTCTACACGACGACCTATAATCGTCAGTTCATGAGCCACGGCATCCCGTTTGAGGCAGCGCGCGGGGGGGAGCAGACGATGCTTCCTGAGTATCAGGACTATCTGAAGACCCTGCCGCCCAACCCTCCGCTCTCGAAGATCGAAGAGGAACAACAGCAGCAAATCGTGGAACAGAGCGCCATCAGCCAAGAGAAGTGAGCCGAGCGGGAGTCACCCCGAGTTCACGCCCGAAGCCAGCCTGCGACCTTTCTTAATAATTCGGCAGAATCCTGATTGCATTCTCGCGATAGATACCGCGCAGTTCGGCATCCGTGAATCCGCATTTGCGCAGTGCGTTGGCGTTGTCGGCGATGGTCGAGTACGGGTAATCGGAACCGAACACGATTTGGGAAGCTCCCACAAACGATTTCAGAGCCTGCATATTGATTGGGTTCGACGATTGTGCGGTGTCGTAATAGAAACGGCGCAGATGGAAGAGGCGCGAGTTCGACTGCACGGGTTTTGCGAGGTTGTCAGCGCTGTTCGCGCCTCCGAAGAAACGGCCCGCGAGCGCGGTAAGCGTTCCACCAGCGTGCGACCACACGAACTGAATTCGTGGATATTTCGAGGCGATGCTCTGAACCGGAGCGGCGGGAGTGCCATCGTTGATCACGCTAAAAATTGCACGGCTCGTGTCGGTGTTCCATTCGATTGTGCCTGGGCTTACGTTCGGAAGGAGATTGTGGCAGCAAGGGGCATCCGTCGGGTGCGAATAGAGGACGGCACCACGGCGGTTTAACTCTTCAAAAACCGGCGCAAAGGAGGCGTCTCCCAACCATCTGTTACCGTAGCTTGTGAGCAAGCCCACGCCCTGCGCTTTCAACGTATCAAAAGCGTAGGCGATCTCCTTCAAGCTTGCGTCGATATCAGGCAAGGGCAGCACGGCAAACAGCCCAAAGCGGCCTTTATGATCGGCAACCATGCGGGCTCCGTAGTCATTCAAATCGCGAGCCATGCTGATCGCGTCCTGCTGCTCTTTGGAAAAATCATCTCCAAACCAAACGCCGGGTTCGGTGACCGATAGGAACGAAGTGGAGACCCCGGCCTTATCCATGGTGTCGATCGCCTTTGCCGGA
>Ga0207694_10005160_pt1 | contig 10085 bp, 5 predicted proteins | sample KBSC34metaG_FD_184353 | JGI IMG/M metagenome (GOLD analysis project Ga0207694, IMG submission 184353) | Corn rhizosphere microbial communities from Kellogg Biological Station, Michigan, USA - KBS C3-4 metaG (SPAdes) (version 2) | ecosystem: Host-associated > Plants > Roots > Rhizosphere > Soil... | reverse complement strand
TGCACAACACGAGGTGCTGCTGATCACGCCGTATTTCGTGCCCGGCAAAAGCGGCGTACGCAATCTTGCAGCGCTGACGCAGCGCGGCGTCGAGGTGAAGGTCCTCACCAACTCGCTCGCCTCGAATGATGAGATCGCGGCGCAGGCAGGCTATGCGAACTACCGACAGCCGATGCTCGCCGCAGAGGTGCAACTCTTTGAAATGCGTCCGTCGGCCAATACCGGCAGTCCAGAAATGACCTCCGGCGGAAAATCCGCCGGGGCCAGCCTGCACGCCAAGGCCGCCACGGTGGATGGGCGTTACGCGTTCGTCGGTTCGATGAATCTCGACCAGCGTTCCAAGCTGCTCAACACCGAAATGGGTGTGATCGTCGATTGTCCGGACCTCGCCGCGGCGATCGGCAAGACCTTCGCCACCGCAGCGGCGCCGTCCAATGCCTATCGGCTGCAACTGCGATCCAACCGCATCCTCTGGATCGCGGAAGCCGACGGCCAGTTGAAGACCTTCACCGACGAACCGGACTCGACATGGCAGCGCCGATTCGTGCTGCGCATCCTGCGCATGCTGCCGATCGACGGTCTCCTTTAATTCTTCTATTCGCGAAAAGCGCCCACCAAATGGCCCGCCTCTCTCCACGACGGCGGGGTGGACTCAGTTAGAATTGCGCCAGCGAACGTTACGTCGCATTCCAAACCGAGCCTGATGACCCGCGACGACCTCGCCCAGCACACGCCTTTGATGCGCCAGTATTCGCGGATGTTCAGATAGGCGGCATCCCTGCTCGTTTTCTGTCGTATTCAAACATTCGTTCGTAACCGTTGGGCTGCCCTGGGCACACCTTTTAGCCTCTCTGCGTGCCCAAATCCTCGTTGGGCCGTACCCAAAAAGCCGCGCCGTTTACAAGCGTAGATTCATCATCTCATCGCGTCCGGTTCCGGCTTGTTTGGATCGAAAATGCATCAATACGACGCCCCAATCGGCTATTCTCTCGACAAATGCGGCTGGGGATGGCATGGCTGCCAACGAGGCGTTTTCGCGAACTTTGATTGATGCACAACTGGTCGATGCGGGCTGGAAAGTCAGCGATGGCATCAGCGTGCGCTTCGAGTATCCACTGAGCGACGGCACCCGCGCCGACTATCTGCTCTGCGACCGCGACGGTCGCGGCCTCGCCGTGATCGAGGCCAAACGCAGCAGCGTGCACGCGCCGACCGCGGCGGATCAGGCCAAGCACTACGCCGAACTTGCCAAGGTCCCCTTCATCTTTCTGGCCAACGGCCACGAAATCTGGTTTTGGGACTATCAACGCGAAGCGCATCCACGCCAGGTCGCGACGCTCTACTCGCAGGCCGACCTGGAGCGCCGCGCCGCGACGCTCACAGTGCGCCGCAACCCGCTCGACGTGACTATCGACAAGCGTATCGTCGAGCGCGACTACCAGCATCGCTGCATCGCCACATTGAGCGAGGAAATCGACCGCGGCCGTCGCAAATTGCTCGTCGAGATGGCCACCGGCACCGGCAAGACGCGCACAGCCGCCGCCGTCATCAAGCGCCTGTTCGATGCCAATACGGTGACGCGCGTGCTGTTCCTCGTGGACCGCATCACGCTCGCCAAGCAGACCGAAGACGCCTTCGCCGAATACCTGCGCGAGCTGCCCTGCTACGTGCTGCGCGCCGGACGCAGCTTCGACGACGCCAAGCGCATCACGATCACCACGCTGCAAAGCATGGTGAATATCTACCGCGATTATTCGGCTGGGTATTTCGATCTGGTCATCAGCGACGAATGCCATCGCTCGATCTATGGCAAGTGGAGCGGCGTGCTCAAGCATTTCGACGGCATCCAGATAGGTCTCACCGCCACGCCTTGCTACGCCAACAACGAAAACGACGGCGACGACGAAGACCGCAAATTCGTGCGTGACACGCTGCGCTTCTTCGAGGTCGACAAGCCGACCTTCAGTTACGGCATGCGCGATGCGATCCAGGACGGCTATCTCGTGCCATATCAAATCTACAAGGCCAAGACCGTCCAGACCGTCAAGGACGACGGGATCCCCGTCAAGAAGGGCGAACTCGACTGGTCGAACATGGATGCGGCGACCAAAGCCGAGCTCGAAGAAATGTTCAAGGCCGCCGACCCGCTCGTGATCGACCCCGCCGCACTCGAACGCCGCTTCACGATCCCCGAGCGCAATCGCGCCATCGTGCGCGAGTTCCGCGAAGTGATGGAGCATGGCTATGTGGATCGCAACGGCATCCAGCGCAAGCCGATTCCGGGCAAGACCATCGTCTTCGCCGTGACCAAACGCCACGCCGAAACGCTCGCACAAATGTTCGACAAGGAATTCGCTGCCGAAAAGCCGCATGCGGCCTTGCGCTACGCCGACTATGTCGTCTCCGACACCGGCAGCGCCGGCGACGACACGCTCGACGCCTTCGACAAGATTCGCCAGTTCAAGAAAGAGAAGTTCCCGCAGATTCTCGTCTCGGTGAATATGCTCGACACCGGCTTCGATTTCCCTGAATTGCTCAATCTCGTGTTCGCGCGCTACACGCGCTCGGAAATCCTCTATCGCCAGATGCGCGGCCGCGGCACGCGCAGGGCACCGAACAAGGCGCTGTTCACGATGTTCGATTTCGTCGGCGTCACCGATGAATTCGAAGGTCGTGAGGAAATGGTCAGCGGCGGTGCCATTGCCGACCGGCCGCCACGCCCGCCGCAGCGACCGATCCGCCTGCTCGCCATCGACATCGACGACAGCATCGACCCGGCTACGCGTGGCTGGCTCACGCTCGACGCCGACGGCAACCTCGCGCGCGCGGACACGCACGCGCAACGCGCGCAGGCGCTCGGCGCGCGTTTCGAAGCCTGGCTGCTGGACAACGAAAGCCAGTTCGACGCCGAACAACGCCGCTGGCTCGCCCTGATCGGCAGCGCCTTGCGTGCCAATGCCGACACGCTCGACACCTTCACGGCCGACCATCTCGACGTCTACCAGACATTCACCGCGCTCGGCGGCCAGGCCCGCGCTCGCAGCGTATTCGTCGGTCCACAGGCGCTCGAAACCGTGCTCGACGACATCACACTTGCCGTATTCGCGGACGATGCGACAGACTCGCAACCCCGCGCCCAGACGGCGGCGCCTCCGCCCGCGCAACACTGACGGATTTCACCCATGCCGATGACCCCGGAGCTCCGCCGCAAGGTGGACCAAATCCGCGACGATTTGTACGGCGGCGGCTACCCCAACCCTGTAGCCAACGCTGAGCAGGTCTCGTTCCTGTTCTTCTTCTACCTGATCGAAGGTATCGACGCCCAAAACCTCGCGCGTGCCCGAGTGACCAAGCAGAAATACACGAGCCTGTTCGACGGCGAGTGGACGCTGCGCAACCCGCTCAACGCCGCGCACAAGAAGCAAAAGGCCATAGGTGCCGAGCGCCTGCGCTGGTCTTCATGGGCGCGCGGCCTGTCCGGCGATAACCTCGTGCGCTTCGTGCGCGACGAAGTTTTCCCATTTTACGCCGAGATCGCCGCGCAAGGCGCAACGAACTTCATGGACGGCGCGCGCCTCGGCATCGACGATCCCGCCGTGCTCGGCAAACTCGTCACCGATGTCGACGCGCTGCGCCTGGACCAGACCGACGCCGACACCAAGGGCGATCTGTTCGAGCACGTGCTGCGCCAGATCAAGCAGGCGGGCGAACTCGGCCAGTTCCGCACGCCGCGCCATGTCATCCGTACCATTGTCGCGATGGTCGATCCGCAGATCGGCGACACGATCTACGACCCCGCCGCCGGCACCGCGGGCTTCCTCGTCGCCGCCTACAACCACATCCGCCTCGCGCACTCGTCCGACGCCGCCATCGAAACCGTCGAAGTGGACGGCAAGCCGCAGCGCCGCGGCCTCGGCGACCGCTTGAGCCAGGCACAGCAAAGCCAACTCGCCAACCGCAGCTTCTACGGCAACGACGTCGACCCGCAGAGGGTGCGCCTCGCCACGATGAACCTCACGCTGCGCGGCCTGCCCAACGTGCGCATCCTGCGCCGCAACGTGCTGACGACCACGCTCGACGCGCAGCAGCGCGCCGATCTCGGCCTGCGCGATTCTTACGACGTGATCCTCGCCAACCCACCGTTCTCCGGTCGCCTCGACCGCGACCGCATCGTCGAGGACGTGAAGGTCGGCAACACCGGCGCGACCGAAATCCTCTTTCTCAAATACATGCTCGATTCGTTGACGGCAGGCGGCCGCTGCGGCGTCATCGTGCCCGAAGGCGTGCTGTTCGGCCCGACCGGCGCTCACCGCGAGATACGCCGTATGCTTGTCGAGAACAACACCGTCGAGGCCGTGCTGTCGCTGCCCGGCGGCGTGTTCCAGCCGTATTCGGGCGTGAAGACGTCGGTGCTGTTGTTCCGCAAGGGCGGCGCGACGCAGCGCGTGTTGTTTCTGCACGCCGACAACGACGGCTACAAACTCGACGCCAACCACGATCAGCCGATCGATGCCGACGACCTGCCCGCGCTGGTCGAGGCCTACCACATACGCGACGACCGCTGGGCGGAATGGCAGGCAAGTTCGAATCCCCCCTTGGGCACCAATTCCGAAGAATCCGTTCACCCTGAGCGTAGCGCCGCGGGCGCGGAGTCGAAGGGCCAGAACGCAGGCTCAAATCGTGCCCCCGCTACCAATTTCAATTGGACAAAAAACTGGTGGTTCGCCACCGCCGACCAGTTGCGCTCCAACGACTACAACCTGAGCGCCAGCCGTTACCGCCCGCTCAACGCAGCGCAGGTCGAGCACCGTAACCCGCGCGAACTGCTCGACGAACTCGCGGCCCTGGAAGTGGAAATTGCCAGCGAGGTTGAGGCGTTGCGTCTGACGCTGGCAGAACAATCAGCATGACGCGATTTCACCACGCTACGCTTGCGGAAGTATGCGCGATCAATCCGCGATTGCCACGAGACCACAGTCTTCGCGACGAAACATCCGTGTCCTTCGTTCCCATGGCTGCAGTCGATGAAACGTTCGGCGAAATCAGCGAACGAGCCGAACGGCCTTTTTCCGAGGTCAAGAAAGGCTATACGAGCTTTCGCAGCAACGATGTGCTTTTTGCGAAGATCACGCCGTGCATGCAGAACGGCAAGGTCGTGATTGCACGTGAGCTTCGCAACGACGTCGGCTTCGGTTCGACGGAGTTTCACGTCCTCCGTCCGTGCGAGGCCGTGTTGCCAGAATGGATTTTCTACTTCATCCGACAGCCATCATTTCGTGAAGAAGCGAAACGCAACTTTACCGGCACAGCCGGACAACAGCGCGTTCCAACTTCATTTCTTGAGCATACGCAAATCCCGTTACCGCCACTGACCGAGCAACGGCGAATTGTCGATATGCTGGCGCGCGCGGAAGGCATCATGCGCCTGCGCCGCGAAGCACAGCAGAAAGCCGCCGAACTGATCCCCGCCCTGTTCCTCGACATCTTCGGCGACCCCGCCACCAACCCCAAGCACTGGCCTGTGGTGCCGTTCGAGAACGTGATTCGCTTTACGCGCTATGGCCCGCGCTTTCCGAATCGAGAATATTCGGAATCGTTGAAAGGTGGTCGCGTGCTGCGCACGACTGACATCAAGAGTAATGGAACCATCAGCTCCGACGGAGCGCCGATGTTGCCAATGACCAATGATGAAATCGAGAAATATTCGCTCGAACCGAACACGATCGTCGTCACACGCACGGGCGCGACCATCGGCAAGGTTGCGCTTTACCGAAATTCGGATGAGCCAGCAGTTGCGGGCGCTTACCTGATTGAAATTCGCTTGAACGAGCAAGTGACGCCGGAGTTCGTGCTGCATCTCCTGATGAGCCAGTATGGTCAGCAGAAACTAACCAGCGGGGCTCGCGCTGTTGCTCAACCGAACATCAACGTGCCAACGATTGCGGCGATTCCTATTCCTGTTCCGCCCCTCAAACTACAACGCCACTTCGCAGCCAAAGCCGAAGCGGTGCGCGGCATCGTCGCCCAGCAATCCGCCGCGCTGTTCATCGCCCAATCGACCTTCGCAGCTTTGCTGCACCGCGCCTTCGCGCGGTGAGCTACCGCCAGCGCCAGGCCGGGTCGCCGGCTGGCGTACATCGGCACTCTCGGCCACGCTGTTTTTAACTTAAAGTTGAAAATAGACAAAATTTTGTCTTAGAATGCGTTTCACGGCCAAATTTTGGCCCTAATTCGGCGAATCGGCCATGCTTCACTTCTTTGCATTCAAGAACTTCCTCAGTTTCAAGGAGCGCACGGAGGTGTCTTTCGCACTGACCAAGAAGGCCAGTGCACACGGCTGGGACACGACATCGCCCACTGGCCAGCGACTTGCCACGGCGATGGCCGTGGTCGGCGCCAATGGCGCGGGCAAGACGTCGTTGATCAAGCCTTTGGCTTTCTTGAACTGGTTCGTCACTCATTCGTTCCAAAGCCAGCCGACCGCCCAACTCCCGATCAAACCGCACTTCTCTTCGCCGAACGAGCCGGTCGAGTTCGAGATTGAAGCCGATGACATAAGCGGCACGTTGTGGCGTTATGAATTGAAGGCCACGCCGGAACGTGTCCTGCATGAAGCTGTCTACAAGCGCCAGAAGAAAAAGAGTGCGAAATTTTCCTACGTGTTCGTGCGCGAATGGAACGAAGCGGAGAAGGAGTACTCGATCAAACAGGATGGCTTCGGCCTGAACCCTGCCGAGGCGAAGAAGGTTCGCCCGAACGCCTCACTGATTTCGACGGCGGTGCAGTATGGCGTTGAAGTTGCTCAACACCTGATCGGTGCGAATGTCGCAACCAACATCATGCAGGTTGGTCGCATTGATCCCAACCTCGGCTTCTTGAACGCATCCATCTTCTTCTTCGAGAACGCTGCGTTGAAGAAGCAGATGGAGACCTTGTTGCAGAATCTGGATTTCGGCTTGTCCGGCGTGGAAATTCGGAAGCTGGATTTCCCTGCGCCGCCAGAAGTGAAGCTGCCGGAGGGCGTGAAATTGCCGCCGCAATATCTGGCTTTTGGTGTCCATACCTTGAAGGACGGTTCAAAGCACGAACTGCAGATGACAGAGGAGTCCAGCGGTACACGGACGGCGTTCGTGCAACTCTGGTATCTGTTGAGCGTACTGGCTACCGGCGGTATCGCCGTGATCGACGAACTGGAAAGCGACATGCACCCGCACATGATCGAACCCTTGCTCGATCTGTTTTCCAGCCCGAACACCAATCCGCACCATGCGCAGATCATCTTCACCAGCCATTCTATCGAGGTGATTGGCTTGCTCGGCAAGTCGCAAGTGATTCTGGTGGAAAAGAACGATTGCGAGAGCGAAGCCTGGCGTCTGGATACGATGGAGGGTGTGCGCAGCCAGGACAACCTGTATGCGAAGTACATGAGCGGCGCCTACGGAGCAGTGCCTCAACTATGATGTTGCGTCAGTCAGTCAAAACGCGTGCCGTCAAGGAGACTCTGCTCGTCGTTGGCGAAGGAGATGCCGATATCGCCTTCGTTCGCCATGTGAAGCGCATGTATTCCGATTCGCTGGGGCGGGCCGTTCAGGAGCACAACGCGAAAGGCAAGGGCGGCAAGCACGTATTGGAAACGGCGCTCCGCAGGAACAACAATCGTGCATACGACAAAGTCGTTTTGCTTCTGGATACCGATACGGACTGGGACGATGCAGCTCGTGCCAAGGCGCGGAAGAGTCGCGTCGGCAAGCGCGGAAGGCTGGATGTCATCGAATCCAATCCCTGCCTTGAGGCCTGGCTTTTGAAGATCCTCGGCGTCGAGATCGAAGGTGACACCAGGCACATGAAACGGGAGTTCAAGGCAAGCACTGGATGCGAAGCACATGAGCCCGAGTGGATGGAGCGGCTGCTCGACCGCGACGTACTGGATAAAGCGAGAGAGAAGGTGCCGCAACTTTCGGAGCTGATGAACCACATGGGCATTGCGAAGCAGTAGATTCGACTTCGACTGTGCTCTCGTTGCCGCCGGAGTCGCCATCGGTTCACGCTAAACTAGCGGCCCTTTTCCGGATTTTTGGCCTGGATGTCTTCGCCCGACCTCGCCCAGCACACGCCATTGATGCGCCAATACTTCGCCGCCAAGGCGGACTATCCGGACACCCTGGTGTTATTCCGCATGGGCGATTTCTACGAGCTGTTCTACGACGACGCGCGCCGCGCCGCGCGCCTGCTCGACATCACCTTGACCCAGCGCGGCGCCTCGGCCGGCGCGCCGATTCCGATGGCCGGCGTACCGTTCCACGCGGTCGAAGGCTATCTGGCGAAGCTGATCAAGCTCGGCGAGTCGGTGGCGATCTGCGAGCAGATTGGCGACCCGGCCGCAGCGAAGGGACTCGTCGAACGCAAGGTCGTGCGCGTGGTCACGCCGGGCACGGTGACCGATGAGGCGCTGCTTGAAGAGCGCCGTGACAATCTGTTGCTCGCGATCGCGGCCGGCAAGACGACGTACGGCCTAGCCTGGGTCGACCTTGCCAGCGGACGGTTCCTGCTCAGCGAAGCGGCGAACGCCGAACAACTCGCCTCGGAACTCGCCCGCCTCGCGCCCGCGGAAACGCTGGTCAGCGAAGACGTCGCCTGGCCGACGTTCGTTTCCGCTCTGCCCGGCTTGCGCAAGCGCGCGCCGTGGCATTTCGATACAGAGACGGCACAGCGCCAGCTCAATAAGTTTTTCGGCACGCGCGACCTGTCCGGCTTCGGCATCGAGAACCTCCCGCTCGCGATCGCTGCGGCCGGGGCGCTGCTCGGCTACGTGACCGAGACGCAGAAGTCTGCGCTGCCGCACCTGTCGGGGCTGGCTTCCGAAAGTCCCGACGAAACGATCGCGCTCGACGCGGCGACGCGGCGCAATCTCGAACTCGATACGCACCCGAGCGGCCGCCACGAACACACCTTGCTCGGCGTGCTCGATGCGACGATCACGCCGATGGGCGCGCGCACGCTGCGCCGCTGGCTGCATCGGCCGCTGCGCGACCGCGACGTGTTGCGTCGTCGCTATCAGGCGATCGAGAGCCTGATCGAGCAACGCCGTTTCGATCCACTGCGCGAAGTGCTGCGCGGCATCGGCGACCTCGAACGCATCCTCGCGCGCGTGGCACTGCGCTCGGCGCGGCCGCGCGATCTATCGACGCTGCGCGACGGGCTCCTGGCAACGCCAGTGCTGCGCGATGCACTGAAAGATTGCGACAGTCCGTTGCTCGCGTTGTTGCTCGATCAGCTCGGCGAACACGCGGACACTGCACAGCATCTCGCCCGCGCCGTGCTCGAACAGCCGCCCGCACTGCTGCGCGACGGCGGCGTAATCCGTCCCGGCTACGATGCCGAACTCGACGAGCTGCGCACGCTGTCAACCAACGCGAACCAGTTCCTGATCGATCTCGAAGAGCGCGAAAAAGCCGCGACCGGCATCCCGACGCTCAAGGTCGGCTACAACAGCGTGCACGGCTATTACATCGAGATCAGCAAGGGCCAAGCCGACAAGGCGCCGACACACTACACGCGCCGGCAGACGCTCAAGGGTGCCGAGCGCTACATCACCGAAGAACTGAAATCGTTCGAGGACAAGGTGCTGTCCGCGCGCGAACGATCGTTGATGCGCGAGCGCGCGCTGTACGAGGCGCTGCTCGATTTCCTTATCGAACGCCTCGCCGCGCTGAAGCAGGCCGCCGCCGCAATCGCCGAACTCGACGTACTCGCCGCGCTTGCCGACCGTGCCGATGCGCTGAACTGGCGCGCACCGCAGCTCGCCGACGGCGAAGGCATCCGCATCGTGCGCGGACGTCATCCGGTCGTCGAGCAAGTGCGCAGCGATCCGTTCGAGCCGAACGATCTCGTCTTCGACGACAACCGCCGCATGCTGATCATCACCGGCCCAAACATGGGCGGTAAGTCCACATACATGCGCCAGAACGCGCTGATTGTACTGCTCGCGCATATCGGCAGCTTCGTGCCCGCGGACGCGGCGACGATCGGGCCCATTGACCGTATCTTCACGCGCATTGGCGCCGGCGACGATCTTTCGCGCGGCC
>Ga0207694_10005159_pt1 | contig 10085 bp, 7 predicted proteins | sample KBSC34metaG_FD_184353 | JGI IMG/M metagenome (GOLD analysis project Ga0207694, IMG submission 184353) | Corn rhizosphere microbial communities from Kellogg Biological Station, Michigan, USA - KBS C3-4 metaG (SPAdes) (version 2) | ecosystem: Host-associated > Plants > Roots > Rhizosphere > Soil... | reverse complement strand
GTCATCGCCACTCCCGCCGCCACCGTCCCGGACATCATCGTCGCCGCCGCCGCCAAGGGGGTCGCAGCAGTGGTCGTGCTCAGCGCGGGCTTCGCGGAGACCGGACCCGCCGGGGCCAAGCTGCAGGCCGAGGCCGTGGCCGTGGCCCGGTCCGGGGGAGTCCGCCTGGTCGGCCCCAACTGCTTCGGCGTGCAGAACGCGGACCTTCCGCTGAACGCCTCGATCTCGGCCGGCGCCCCCCGCGGCGGCGGCGGCGTCAGCATCGTCACCCAGTCCGGGTCCTACGGGATGGCCGTGCACGCGCTCGGCCGGGACGAGGGGCTGCGCGTCGCGAAGGTGTTCGCGGCCGGCAACAAGGCGGACATCACCGATGCGGAGCTGCTCGGTTACCTGCGCGAGGATCCGGCCACGAGCGTCATCTGCCTACTGCTTGAATCGATAACCGACGCCCGCGGCTTCTTCGCCGAGGCCTGCCGGACGACGCCGGTCAAGCCGGTCATCGCGGTCGTGCACGGTCGCACGGGGCCGGGGCAGCGCGCCGCGGTGTCGCACACCGCCGCGCTGGCTACCGACGACGCGGTGCGCGATGCCGCGCTGCGCCAGGCCGGGGTGGCCCGGGTACGCACGGGCCTGCAGGCGCTCGACGCCGCCCGGGCCCTGTCCGGCCAGCCCATGCCGCGCGGGCCCCGGGTCGCGGTGGTGACCAACTCCGGCGGCACCGGCGTCGAGCTGGCCGACCTGCTGGTCGACGAGGGCCTGGAGCTGCCAGAGTTGGGCAGGCCGCTGCAGGACGAACTGCGGGCCCTGCTGCCGGGCTACGCCAGCGCGGGCAACCCGGTGGACATGACCCCGACCTGGCGCCAGTTCACCACGCTGTACCCGGCCACGATCGAGATGCTGGCCCGCTCCGGCGAGATCGACGTGGTAGTGCCGGTGCTGCTGCAGCGCTCGGCCTCGGCGGAAGTCGCGGCGGCGGTCCGGGACACGGTGGCCCGGCTGCGCGACGACGGGGTGCCGGTCCCGGTTTATGTCTGCTGGGTGGCGCCGCGGGCCGCGGACGCCCACGCGGGCCTGCTGCAGGAGGCGGGCGTGCCGTGCTTCCCGTGGCCGGAACGGACGGCCAGGGCGGTCGGCGTGGCCGTCCGCTGCGGCATGCAGGCCGCGCGGCCGCCTGGCCGAACGGCGTCGCGGTCGGCACCGGTCCCCGCAGCTTCGCCGGCGCCACGGCCGTCGCGGCCGTCGGCCGTGCCCGTTGGACGAGGCCTGCTCCCTCCGGATGCCGCACGGGAATTGCTGGCGGCCGCCGGGATACCGGTGATCGAGACCGTGCTGTGCGACAGCGCCGCCACGGCGGTCTCCGCGGCGGCCCGGCTCGGCCACCCCGTGGTGGCCAAGGTGGCCCATCCTGCCCTGACGCACAAGAGCGACGTAGGCGGGGTGCGGCTCGGCCTGCTCACCGCGGACGCCGTCCGGTCGGCCGCGGCTGACCTGCTCGCCTTGGCGGACGGCGCGGCCGTGCTCGTGCAACCACAGCGCGAGGGCATCGAGCTGGTCATCGGCGGGATCCGCGACCCGGACTGGGGGCCGGTGATCATGACCGGCTTCGGCGGCGTGCTGGTCGAGGCCCGGCGTGATGTCCAGCTGGCGGTCGCGCCAGTGGACCAGGCACAGGCAGGCGCCATGCTACGGTCGCTGCGCGGCGCGGCGGTCTTCACTGGGCTGCGCGGCCGCCCGCCGGTGGACCTCGGGCCCGTGACGGCCATGATCGTAGCCGTCGGCGATCTGATGTCCGGCCACCCGGAGATATCCGAGCTCGACCTCAATCCCGTCCTCGTCGGCGCGACCACGAGCATCGCCGTGGACTGGCGGATCCTGGTCGGCTGATTTCTGCCCTGTGGTGGGTACCGGGTGGCTGAGTTCGGTCCTGCCGTGGGGAAGAATGCCGCTGGCGGCGCGGCCTAGGGTCGGCGTACTTGCAGGCAGTGTGACCGGGAAGGATCAACGACGATGCGCATCGGCGGTCAGGACATCTTGCTGCCCACCACGATGGTCGGCAACTACCCCAATCCACGGTGGTATGACGGGCACGCGTTCGCGACGCTGCCCAAGGGTGAGTTCATCCACGACTCGATCAGCAAGGAGGCGTTCGAGGACGTGGTCGGCGCGATCGTGCACGACCAGGAGGCGGCGGGGCTGGACGTGATCAGCGACGGCAAGGTGTACGGGGGCGACTCCCCGTACGGCACGATCTTGTACTACTACCTGGAGCGGATGTCGGGGTACAAGCTGACCGGGCCGCCGATCGGCCTGCCGATCTACTCCACCTTGTACTCGCCCACGCTGGTGGGCGAGGTCCGCCGCGAGTACCCGTTCCACCTGGTGAACCTGCGGGCGGTGCGCAAGGCGACCAGCAAGCCGGTCAAGGTGTCCTACACCGGCCTGGGGGTGATCGCCGCCGCCACCACCAACCTGCACTACAAGGACACCAGGGAGGTCGCCCTGGCGCTGGCCAAGGCGTTCAACGAGGACTTCAGGGAGCTCGCGGACAACGGCTGCGACATCATCCAGCTCGATGAGTTCGTCTGGCCTTACGGCATGGGCGACTGGGAGATCGAGGCGCTCAACGCCGCGGTCGAGGGCGTGGCCTGCCAGTTCTGGGTGCACACCTGCTGGGGTAACTACTCGGGCACGCCGGCTTACTTCCCGGACCAGACCACGACCGAGTTCGGCGCGTTCGTGCTGGACAAGCGCGCCTCGGACGCCCCGGCGCCCGAACGCGCGTACGCGATCTTCCCGCACGTGCTGGACGCCCACATCGACGCGCTGAACTACGAGGTCGGCCGGACCGGGCCCGATGACCTCAAGCCGCTGGCCGAGAACAACTGGTCCAAGCCGTTCGTGGCCGGGGTCATCGACGTGAAGTCCACCGTCACCGAGTCCGCGGACCAGGTCGCCGACCGGATCCGCCAGGTGCTGGAGTACGTCCCGGCTGACCGGCTGGGGCTGTCCACGGACTGCGGGCTGATCAACCTGCCCCGGATGATCGCCGCCGGCAAGCTCCGCGCCCTAGCCGACGGCGCCGCCCAGGTCCGCGCCGAAATCCAGGCCTAACCACCGCGGCCGGCCGGGCGGCCCGCGCCGATCGGCCTGGCCCGCTCCTGCAGCTACCCCCCCGGGACTAATGATCCGTCAAAATCAGCTCCACCAGGCGGGCGAACCGGGATGAGCATTTCCGTAGCATTTCTACCAGCCAGATACTTACGCCCCAGAAGCCAGATTTCGGCTAGTCGGCCCGGTTGCGGAGCGGCGAGGAGCAAATGATGACGGAGACAACTACGAGCGACGAATCCAGATCGCGGGCCATCGGCCACCGGGAATTTACCTGGTTCACGCCTGCTGCCAAGCATCCCACCGATTACGAGAACCTGACTGTCGGCCAGTATTCAAGCCCGGCCGAGTGGCTGCACGTCGGATGGCCCGTGCGCTTCGACGACGGGCGGGATCCGTTTACCGAGGACAGCACCAGGGTTCGCTCTTCGCGCTGGCGTGACTGGCGCGACCCCTTCCAGGTCTGGCAGCGACCCTACGTGCAGAACACTAACTTCGAGGAGCAGGCGCTCGAACACATCAGCCCGGTGGTGCTCGATACGGGACTAGGGGAGATCAACAGGACCTGGCTGCGTGAGATTCTGGGCAGATACTACGCGGCCTGGCCCTTCGCCGAGTATGGCCTTTTCCTGTCTCTCTGCTATGCCGTTCGCGAGGCGCTGGCCGACACCGTCATGTTCGCGACTGCCTTCGAGGCAACCGACAAATTCAGGCACCAGCAAGATATCGTGCGCCTCATACTCGATATCAGCGACCGCGACCATGCATATAGCGATGCGGGCGCCCGCGATGCCTGGATGGAAGATCCAGTTCTCGTCCCGGTCAGGGAGAACATCGAGCGGATCTTCTCCCTTTACGACTGGGTAGAAATCCTGGTCGCCGTAAATCTGGTGTTCGAACCATTGGTCGGCCGCCTGGTCAAGGACGAGTTCGTAGCGCGCAACGCCCCGCACAATGGTGATCCACTCACACCTCTTATCCTCGCGACCGCTCGCCGCGACACCGCCCGGCACCTGGAGACGACGAAGAGCCTGGTGAACTTCCTGACCAGCGATCCGCGGTCCGGTGGCGACAACCGCCAGATCATCTCGGGCTGGGTGGAACGGTGGAGCGCCGAGAGCAACCGCGCGGCGAACGCAGCCGCGGGTCTTTTCGGAATCGAAGGCATCAGCCTGACCGGGAGCGCCTCCGACGCACTCCAGCAGATAGCCGCGGATCACTCGACGATCGTGACTAGCCTCGGTCTCGGCTAGGCGAAAGGAGGCACCTGGAGATGACGACGGAAAAAGCAACACGTCCAGTGTGGAAGCGGTCGGCAGACGGGCCGCGCCGGACCGTTGGCCTATCCCTCATGGCCGGCGAGGAAACCGAGGCCGCCCTGGAGTGGATACAGGAAGCTTACCCGGACACCAGGATCAAGTTCCGCGACTGCTACTACAAGATCGAACGCGACGACGTCCTCGAGTTCGATATGCCCGCGATCAGCGAGCGGCTGGGCCGTGAATTGAGTACCGAGATGTTCCTCGTCTCGATGTCTACCTATTACGGCAGGATGGTCCGGTCCAACGACAAAATCCAGATCTTTGCCGAGATCCTGCCGGACCGATTCAAGTAATGACGCCTGGCGAGCAGGGGCTGGACAGTATTAACAGCATGGGCCGCGAGCCCACATGAGCTGATCGGAGACGGGCATGTCCTTCACGCTCGAGCAGATCCATGACAAAACCAAATCCTACGACTGGCCGTTTACCGTAGGCGACTCACGACCCAAGCACCCCACCAAGTACATTATCCCGCCGAAGGGCAAAGATCCCTTCCGGATGCTGGTTCGCGACTACATGAAGATGGAAGCGGAGAAGGACGACCGCACGCACGGCTTTCTCGACGCCGCAATCAGGATGCGCACGACGGAGAAGGCGGATCCGCGGCTCATGGAAGTGATGAAGCTGACGCTCCCGGACTTCACCAACGCGGAATTTCAGGCAGTATCGGCGGCCGGCGGAATCATAGCTTCTGTCCAGAACCAGGAAATCCGGCAAGGCTACCAGGCCCAGATGATGGACGAGATCCGCCACACTCAGCTGGAGACGGCGCTGCGGCACTACTACGTCAAGCACTGGGAAGATCCCGCAGGCTACGATATCGGCCAGAAGGCCCTGTACGAGCTCCCGGCCGGGCTTGTCGGTGTCTCGGCCTTCCTCCACTTCAATACGGGTGATCCGATCGACTGCGTGATGCATCTCAACGTGGTCCTTGAGACGGCGTACACGAACATCCTGGTCGTAGCCGTTCCGCAAGTCGCGGTGGCTAACGGCGAGAGCGCGCTGGCCTCCACTTTCCTCTCGATCCAGTCCGACGAAGCCCGTCACATGGCGAACGGGTACGGCACGCTTATGGCGGTCTTGCAGGACGAGAACAACATCCCCGACTGCAACCGGGCCCTGGAACGGTACTTCTGGATCAATCACCGCCAGCTGGACGCCCTGGTCGGCCATCAGGCCGAATACGGCGCGACCATCCGCCCATGGTGCTATCGGGATCAATGGGAGGAGTGGGTCGGGGACGATTTCGTGTCAAGCTACATGGAGCGGCTGACCGACTTCGGCCTGCAGGTCCCGGAGCGGGTGCCCAAGGTGGCCGAAGACGTGACGTGGCTTCACCACACCACGGCGATGGCGCTGGCGGCGATCTGGCCGCTCAATTTCTGGCGGACACCGATCCAGGGCCCGAAGGACTTCCAGTGGTTCGAGGCGAATTACCCGGGTTGGTACGACATCTACGGGAAGTTCTGGGAGGCCCACGCCCAGATGGCAGAGCCCGGGAGCGGGCAGATCATGATGCAGCAGCTGCCTTCCCTTCCGCCCCTGTGCCAGGTATGCCAGCTTCCCTGCATCATGCCGCGGCCCGACAAGCCGGAGACCAGGATCTTCGATTACCACGGTGCTCGCATCGCGGTCTGCAGCGAAGGCTGCGAGTGGGTCTTCAGGAACTGGCCAGCCGCGTATGGCGGCCGCAAACAGTTCTGGAGCCTGTACCACGGCTGGGATCTCGCGGACGTCATCACCAAGCTCGGCCTGCTCAGGGAAGATGGCAGGACGCTGGTGGCCCAGCCTGGCATCGGCCTCAAGCGCATGTGGACGATTGACGATATCCGCCGTCTCAACTACGAAGTAAAGGACCCGCTCCAGTCCTGAGCGCGCCGATCAGATCAAGGGCAATACGTCGACTGAGCGAGGGCTGAGGCAGACAATCCCGGCCCTCGCAAACCGGGAAGGTGCACGTGTCCCAGGTCAGGGTCACTCCCTTCGGGCGCACCATCGAGTGCGCCGAAGGCGAGCCCATTCTCAGCGCCGCACTTTCCCAGGGATACTTCCTCCGCTACGGCTGCAAGCATGGCGGGTGCGGAACGTGCAAGGTGCTGGTCACCGACGGGGATCTCGAAGACAGCGGGTCGAGCTTCGCGCTGACTCGCGCTGACCGTTCGGCTGGCTGGGCCCTCGCGTGCTCCAGCCGGCCCCTTTCCGACTGTGTCATCGACATCTCACCGATGGGCCTCACCGAGGACGAGTTCCTCGCCGGTGATCAGGTCGAAACCTTCGAGACCGTCATCGAGAGTATCGCCGACCTGACGCCCACCATACGCGGAGTCACGCTTCGCCTGGTCAACCCGCCGCAGATGCGGTTTACCGCCGGCCAGTTCGTCAACGTCGAGGTTCCGGGAACCGATAACGTCCGGGCCTTCTCGATGGCCAACGCACCGAGCGCGAACTCAGAGATCGAGCTGATTGTCAGGCTCTTCCCCGGCGGTCAGTTCAGTGAATACCTGAAACATGCCTCCAAGGGGCAGCTGGTCCGCGTCTCCGGGCCAGTTGGATCACTGAAAATGCGGCTTTCGTACCGGAAGATTCTCATGGTCGCCGGGGGGTCCGGAATGGCCCCGCTGCTCTCCATGCTCGCTGCGCTGACTCAGAAAAAGGACCGGCGGCCAGTCACGGTCATCTTCGGCGCGAGAACCTGCGAGGAGCTTTACTACATCGACCGCCTGAAGGGATTGTGCGATCTCTCGGCGCAGGCCGAGTTCGTACCGGTTGTGGAGGAGGCCGGCCACGCCTGGAACGGGGAAACAGGCCGCGTAACCGATGCCATCGCACGCCGTATGGGCAATCTCAGGGGATACGACGCGTACGTGTGCGGGCCTCCCCCCATGGTGGAGGCCGTGCGCGAACTGGTCGTCCGGCTCGGCGTCCGGGAAGCTAATGTCTACTTCGACGCATTCGTGCCCACCGGTGCGGTGGAGCCGAGCTTGACGACGGGTTGAGACGCCATGCGAGACCTCCCCGTGGCGGGCCCTGCAGGCGGCGACCCGGTGATCCGCCAGTCCCGCCAGCGGTCCGCCTGCCGAACCTGCATCCGCCGTGGCGTGGCGTGCCCACGGCTGCCCCTATCTCGCCGGGGGTACGATCTCGCGGGCATTTGTCCCCCCAGGGGGAGACACAACTTCGGTTTCCGACGTACTATCCGCCTATCGCGGTCACAAGGTGGTGGGGCGAAATGACCGGACCGGTGCCCAGTGGTATCGACGAGATCGGCTTGCTCCCCGGGAGTCACGTCTGCGCGTTCTACCGGGGGGACGCGGACCGAGACCGGCTCCTCACCGGCTACCTCGGCGCGGGCCTGACCGCCGGGGACAAGTGCATCTGCATCGTGGACTCGGCCGGCACGGCGAAGCGACTGGAGGCCCTGCCTGGCGCGAGCGGGGAGCCGGGGCCCTTCGATGGCCAGCTGGATATTCATCTCCCCGAGTCGACCTACCTGGCCGACGGCGAGTTCACCACCAGCGACATGCTCACCTTCTGGACCGAGAACATGATCAAGGCGGAGATCGAGGGTTACTCCTTCTACCGGCTGGTCGGCGAGATGACCTGGGCGCTGCGGAATGTGCCCGGGGTGGAGCACCTGGTCGGCTATGAGTCCGAGCTGAACCGGGTCACCTCGAGCTACCCGGTGATCGTCTTGTGCCTCTACGACCTGGACCGGTTCAGCGGTGAGGTCGTGGTCAACGTCGTGAAGACGCATCCGCAGGTGCTAGTCCAGGGAATCCTGGTAGAGAATCCTTACTACATCGGCCCTGACGAGTTCCTCAGGTCGGCGAGCCCCTGACCCGCGATGACCGCTGAACATACGACGGCAGATCGTCTGGCGGCCCCGGCCATGCTCCGCGCCAGCCCGTCCTCCAACGGGGCCATGCGCGCGAGGCCAGGGAACGCGGAGGACGAGAGCCTGCGGGAACGGCTCGGTGAGTTCCGGGCGCTGCTGGTGATCTCGCTCCTGATGGCCGAATCGGTCAGCGAGGATCAGATCCTGGACCTGGCCGCCTCGTCGGCCGCGGGACTCGGGGCCTGGCGGATTGACGGCTACAGCTTCACCGACGGCCAGTGGCGCCCCAGTATCGGCGGTTGCGCTCCGTCGCCCGCCGGCCTGGCCCGACAGCTGGCCGCCTTGGGCGCGGTCAGCAGCAAGGTCGATCTGCCGGGCCGCCGGTGGGCATGGGCCTACCCGCTGCGAGGCGTCGGCGGTCTACTCGGCCACCTGATTGCCTCCAGTGACCAGGAGCCATCTGCCGAACAGCGGTTCATGATCCAGGTGCTCGCGCAGCAGACCGGCGTCGCCGTGTCCAACGCCCGGCTGCACGCGAAGGAACGCGCCACCGCGGCCGAACTTGCCGTCACCAACACCGCACTCGCCGAGACGGTCACCAACCTGCGGCGCAGCATGGATATCCACCAGCGGCTCACCCAGGTCGCGGTGTCCGGGGAGGGCCAGCCGGGAATCGCCAAGGCCCTGCACGAGCTCACCGGCATGCCGGTGGCGATCGAGGACCGGTACGGCAACCTGTCCGCCTGGGCCGGACCAGGGCAGCCCGACCCTTACCCGAAGGAATCCTTCGCCAAGCGCGAGCAGCTGCTCCGCCGGCTGATCCGGGCCGGCCAGCCAGTCCGCGACGGGGAAAGGCTCAGCCTGCTGGCCTCCCCGCGATCCGACGTGATCGGCGTGCTGGCGCTCATCGACCCGCAGCGCAGGGCGGACAGCGCCGACCTGGTGGCTCTCGAGCATGGCGGGACGGTGCTGTCGATGGAGCTAGCCCGGTTGCGTGGTATCGCCGACACGGAACTGCGGCTGCGCCGCGACCTCGTCCACGACCTGCTGGCCGAGGCCCTCGCCTACGATCTGCGCCGCCCGCACCGGGTCGTGGTCGTCGAAGGCAGAGGGCGCACCCAGGCGCAAGACGCCCTGCTGACCGCGGTACGCCGCGCTATGCGCCTGGCCCGGCAGACCGGACTGTGCGAGACGTGGTCCGGCAACGTGGCCATCGTCACCGCCGGCCAGGCCGACTGGGACCAGATGTGCCGCGTGATCATGTCCGACGTCGGCATCCGGTGCCACATCGGGGTCGGAGGTGCCTGCGGTCGCCCGGCCGAGCTGCCGCGGTCGCTGCGCGAGGCGGGCCTGGCGCTGCGGCTGCAGAAGACGCTGCTGCACGGGGGCGGCGCGTGCGAGTACCCCAAGCTCGGCATCTTCCGGATGCTGGCGGGCATCTCGGATCTTACCGATGTAGACACCTTCGTCCGGGAGTGGCTGGGCAGCCTGCTCGACTATGACGCTCGCCGGAAGGCCGAGCTGGTGCACACGCTGACCCAATACCTTGAGCACGGCGGCAATTACGATGCCACCGCGGCCGAGCTGTCGGTACACAAGAGCACGCTGAAGTACCGGCTGCAGCGGATCCGCGAGCTGACCGGCCTGGAGCTGAACGACCCCGACGTCCATTTCAACCTTCAGCTCGCCACCCGGGCCTGGGGCACGCTGCAGGCGCTGCACGACGAGCGCTGACCGCTGAAGCGGCTGATTTCTGCCCTGTGGTGGGTACCGGGTGGCTGAGTTCGGTCCTGCCGTGGGGAAGAATGCCGCTGGCGGCG
>Ga0207694_10005158_pt1 | contig 10086 bp, 9 predicted proteins | sample KBSC34metaG_FD_184353 | JGI IMG/M metagenome (GOLD analysis project Ga0207694, IMG submission 184353) | Corn rhizosphere microbial communities from Kellogg Biological Station, Michigan, USA - KBS C3-4 metaG (SPAdes) (version 2) | ecosystem: Host-associated > Plants > Roots > Rhizosphere > Soil... | reverse complement strand
GCAAAAAGCGCCGAGAGAAGTGCCCATCCGATCCAGCTCATGCAGTCCATGCTATCCGGCTCTGAGCGGATCCTGTGGTGCTCTAGACTGTGTTCATGCAGACCGGTCGCGCCAGCAGAACTGCGCTTCGTGTGGCTCATCGACGGGCAGCGCACCAGGTGCTCGATAAGCCCTGCGTCCTCCATGATCCCATTGCAGTTCCCCTGCTCGGCCCGGAGTTCGCTGTAGATCACGAGCGCGAGTCGCACCCCATCGCAAAGGCATTCCGCGCATTCATAGCGGCGCGCAGCCGGTTTGCCGAGGACGAGCTCGCAGCGGCAGCAGAAAAGGGTGTGAGCCAATACGTAGTGCTCGGGGCAGGGCTCGACACCTTCGCATACCGGAACACCAATCGCAACCTGTGCGTCTTCGAGGTGGATTATCGCAACCGCGTGGGTATAGCCGGCCCATCGCTACAATGGGTAAAAGCATGATCCGGCAAACGATCCTTCTGCCACTTGCGGCGATAGCGTTTCTGACTGGCTGTGGATATCACACGGTCGGTGCGGCGACTCATTTACCACCCGATGCGCGCACGCTGGCGGTTCCAGTCTTCGCTACACATACTGAGGCGTACCACACCGAAGTCGCGCTTACCGATGCAGTGGGCCGGGAATTTGCGGCCCGGTCGCGCATGCGGGTGTCGCACAGCGGGGGCGGCACTCCCGATGTGGTTCTGCATGGAACTATCTTGAAAGAAGTCGTAGCCCCCCTGACCTACAACACTACCACCCAGCAATCCTCCAGCTTCCTCATCACGCTGGTCATCTCCGTTACCCTCACGGATCGCGACGGTCATCTCCTCTACGAAAACAAGAACTATGTCTTCCGTGGGCAGTATCAATCCACGACCGACCTCCCCACGTTTCTCGATGAAAGCCCTGCGGCGGTTGAGCGCATCTCGCGCGACTTTGCGCGCGCGCTCGTGGCGGATGTGATGGAAGGGCTGTAAGGGCAGGGAACGGCAAATAAGGGACCGAGCGCACAGAGCCCCGGACGGGTTTGCAGTTAAGTTTCGGCACCAGCTTTCCTCAGTCAGAGCTTGAGGGATGCGCTGTTATCCTTAAGACGCATGAGCACTTCGGGCGCAGTGATTCTTAGCGGGGCCTTCGAGAAATGAGCGGAGCTCGCTGGGGTGCCGGATTCAGCGCGGTTGGTCGCTTTGTTGCGGAGATCGAAGCCGCTGCCGCTCGCACTGGTTCGCTAAAACCCGGGTATGTACTCGCAGGAGATGAGATCTTCCTGCTGGACCGGTGCCGTGAGGCAGTGCTGAAGGCTTTCGTTCCTGCCGATCTCAGAGATTTCTGCCTGTCGGATCTGGATCTCTCTACAAGCCCGATCTTCGACGTTCTCGATCGCGCGCAAACCCCCTCTTTGATGTCGCCATTCCAGGTAATTTTTGTGCGCAACGTTCGGCAGCTGTATACCCGCGGGGCGAAGAAGGAGGAGTTCGCGGCTCTGGACCGCTATTTCCGATCTCCGAATCCTCAGGCGCTCCTGATCTTCATCGCCGATTTCCTGCGAATCCCGACGGATACCCGGCGCATGGAACTGGATGACAAGAACCGATTCGAGCGCCTTCAGGAGACCCTCGGTGAGCACTGCGGCATGATCGAACTGGCCCGGGTCGGTGATGAAGACGCCATACGTTGGGCCTCGGCAATGGCACACGCCGCAGAGACAAAGCTCGATCCGGATGCGGCCCGAGAGCTGGTGGATGCGCTCGGATCGGACATGATGCTGATCGCCTCGGAACTGGAGAAGCTGTTGCTCTACACCTCGGGGCGCGGTCGCATCACTCTCGGCGATGTGGAAACAATGGTGCTTGCCGCGAAGCAGCGCTCGCTTTACGAGCTTACCGATGCCATCAGCTCCCGGAACACTGCGAAGGCTCTTGCTCTTCTCAATGGTTTGTTGAACAGCTCAGACGCAGGCGAAGATGCCGCGATTGGACACCTCTACATGCTGGCTCGCACGTTCCGGCAGATGCTGGTCATCATTGAGAAAAACGTGCGCGATTCCCGAGCCATCTGGCAGGCATTATGGCAGGGCTTTCGCATGCCGCCATTTGCGGCTGACGATCTGATCCGTCAGGCAAGGCGGTACAAAAGCCGCCGTGAACTCACGCGTGCACTTCGGCTCATCGCCCGCGCTGATCTTGAACTGCGTTCTTCCCCGCCCGACAAGCGGCTGGTACTCGAAAGGCTTGTGTACGATCTCGCTTCTGAGCCCAAGCCCGCAATGCCGTCATGGGCCTCGGCGCAGCTTTCGTTCGAAGGCTAGCGAATCCCGCTCTCTACGAGCCATGCCCTGTAAGCCTGGTCTTCGTGCAAGATGTGATTCGACAGCCACTCCCGAAGAAACGTCAGCAACTGGATGCTTATCGCAGCCTCGCCGCGCTCGAACCGCTGCAGGAATCCGGCAACCTCTCGAGTTAGCTCCTGATGGCGCATCCGATGCCGCTGCAAGCCGGGAAATCTTGCTCGCGCAAGAAGCGCCTCTTCTGCAGTGAAGTGATCGCGTGTGTACGCGAGCAGATTGCGCAGCAGGCTTTTTGTCACTTCGCTCGCTTTTCCGTTCGACATAGCAGTGTGCAACTCATTGAGCGAGTCAAAAAGTGACCTATGTTGCTCATCCATTGACTGAACACCGACTGAGTAGGTGCTGTTCCACGACAACAAAGCCATTTATTCCCGCCTCAAGTTCCCTCAATGGAGAAATCGGCAGAACCTGCTTTGAGTTGAGCTGTGGATCTAGTAAACACCGCGCTCGTTGAGCCAGGAGCCGTAGGGCTGGTCAACTTCTTCTACGTGCTGGTGGTACCAGGCGGGCAGGAACTCAAGCACCGAACTGAAGTGCACCGTCTCTTCGCGGCTCACGTGTTCGCGTGCCTGGTAGAGCCGGGTGAGCAGGGCATGATGTGCATTCCGGTGCTCCTCTACATCGGGAAATCTCTGCTGCCGCAAAAGTTGCTCTTCACTCTGGAAGTGCATCTGGGTGAACTCAATGAGGCGCTCAAGCTGCAGGCAGATGTCCCGGCGCTCTTCTCCTCGGACGATCATACGGCGCAGTTCATTGAGGGTATCCATCAGGATGCCGTGCTGGTCATCCATCGCTTGCACTCCGATAATGCAGTCGTGGCTCCAGGTCAACAGCGTCACATTCGCCTCCGCAATCTGAGGCCAGTGTAGCTGCGTTACAGAAACACTCAATGGCGCTTAAGGGGTCCCGAGATGAGCCTTTCGATTGATAAAGGTGTGACTTCCGGCTTATTACCCTTGGTTACTCAAGGATGATGTCGGGCTGGGGCTCGTGTCCCCGGGTGGTCAGGATGATGGCCGCGGTCAGGATGAGGGCTCCGCCGGCCCATGCATGGGGACCGAGGTGCTCGCCGAGCAGACGGACACCCAGGTAGGAGCCGAGGGCGGGTTCAATGTTCAGAAAGACCCCGGCTCGCGAGGCCGGGACGTGGTGGATGCCCCAGTTCCACAGAAAGGTGGTGGTGGCGGTGCAGGCCAGCCCGCTCACAGCCAGCGCAATCCAGACAGTCGCACTGACATGGGCCATAGGGGGTGGTGCGAGCTTGGCCTGCCGCCACGGGTTTAGAAGAAGCGGGCCGAGGATCCAGACCGCGAGCATGGCCGTGCCTGTCAGGATGCTGTACGCGGTAACGACCACTGGGCTGTGCGACTGCATCAGCTTCTTGCTCAGCAGCACCCAGCTCAGGGCGACGCAAAGAGAAAGGACCACGAGCAAGTCGCCGTAAAGGGTAGGCTCCCCTTGTGCCGCCGGACCGCGATGGCCACCCAGAACGATCAGTGCGGCTCCAACGCTGGAGCCGACGAGGGCGATCCAGCCAATCGGGTCGAGGCGCTCGCCGGCGAACAGCACCGCTGCCACACCCAGCAGCACCGGCATCGTGCCCACCATTAGCGACGCATGGCTGACGGTCGTGTGCGCGAGTCCGTGAAACTGGATGAGGAACTGGATCGGGATGCCAAACGCTGCCGAGATGAGCAGGATCCGAACCTCTAACGCGGTGAGCCACACGCGATTCATCAGAGCGACCGGCAGCAGCCCCATAGTAGCGAAGAGAAACCGGTAGAGCACCATGTGCTCCACGCTCATCTCATTCAACGCCAGCCGGCCAAAGTAGAATCCCGTGCCCCACAGGCATCCCGCAATTGCGCATGCGCCGTAGCCGAGAAAAGCAGTGCGCGGAATTTGCGGAGAGTTGAATGGCATCTCTCCTTTTAATGTCGCATATGAACAGCAGGTCCTGCTTTGCCTGCTGGCTAATGTCGTTGCAGGTCGAATGCATAGATGTCGCCGGCCCCGGTTTGGCGTGTGAGGAGCAGTTTTCCTTCCGGGCTAACCGTGATGCGATTGCTCCACCATAGAGAACTTGGGCATCTCGGCAGTCGTATCACAACCTCAGTGCGCTTGCTCTTGATCCAGCAGCGGAGGATCGCTCTCTCCTGTTGCAAATAGACCGCATCACGCTGCGGTGACCAGGCGAGGACGCCAGGGTTATCCGTTATCGGTATCGGCATTTCTGTCCAGCGCTGGCTGTTCAACCGAAAAATTCTTAGCTTGCCTGAATGCTCCCTGATACCCGCAATTGCCTGCCCATCGGGTGACAGCACGGCGTTTTGCATCCCACCAGAGTCTGGAATGCTTTGAGATGTACCAGCAGCCGGATCGATGAGACGAATCTCGTCTTTGTCAGTTCCTGCAGGACACCACGTCAGGAAGGGTACGTCAATATGAGCGTCGCGCGGTGAGACGCACTCAGCAGTGGCTTTGAAGAGGAACTTCAACTCCCCGCCATCGATTGAGACCGAATAGCTCTCGCTTTTCCCGGCAATATCGCTGAAGAAGATCTGACGGGCATCCCGTGAAAACCTTGGTGAATATGCAAGCAGCGGGGCCTTTGTGAGTTGCAGGCGCTCAGTGCCATCTGGTCTGCTGCGCCACAAAGTGCCTTCGGGATACGCGACGTAGGTGATCCATTTTCGATCTGGCGAAAAGTCAACCTGAGTTATGGAATCACCCGTGAGGTAGGGAACCAACTCGCCCGTCTTCTCATCGACAGCTGAAAGCTCCCCTCTAAAGTCCGCGCCCATGAAATAGACTTGGCTGCCGTCAGCGCTAAACCGCGGATAGCGCGCGTCGAGGGGGCCAGAGGTGAGTTGAATGGCTTGGGGATTCCGTGCGAACCATGAGCTTTGGGGAAGAGCCCAGAGGTCCCAGCGCGTGCCGTTCCAGACTTCGAATACGTACAGCATTCCGTCGTTGGACCAGTTTCCGCAGCAGCTGTTCCCCACTTTCGGCACCAGCCTATGAAGATCGGTGGCATTAATCGAGGCATCCCACACTCCCCAGCCATTCCTCATGCTGCTGTCGTCGGACATGTCGAACCGGACTCTTTTCTGATCAGGAGATAGATGGGCGCGGAATGCGAGATGTTTGACACTGAAAAGCTGTTTGATCAGTTTCCCCTGAATATCCACGATCTCGAACCGGCCGCCCAAAGTACATAACAGCTGGCCCTCGCTGGTCCATGAAACGCTCTGGCAGCGAACTCCAGGGACCTGCCACGCGGCGCCAGCTGGCAGGTGGCGAATCCAGACCTGCGCGCCGATGTTGGCCTGGAAGTATTCAGACCAATTGCCATCGAGGTAGACCATCTGGTCACCGCGGACGTCGGCCTGATAGGGCAAAACACTCGCTGAGGCTGGTAGACGCAATTCATCGCCGCCATTTACCGAGGTCTGAGTCAATGATGTCTGGTCGCCGCGCAGCTCGAAGAAATAGATTCGCTCGCCGTCGGTTGCGAAGGGAGTTTTTTCCGTTCCGGAATGGGTGATCTGACGGAAGTTCGCAGCGCGGTAGGACACCGGTGGCTTGGAAGTAGCCATAAATGCGGACGCCACAAAAACAGGAACGAGGGCGAGGATTGCAGCTGAACCAAACCTGAATCTTCGGGGAGCCGCGCTAATGAGCGGAGGAAGAGGAGGTTCAATCACGGACGGCTGGGCGAGAAAAAGGGAATCACATCGACCGATGAAGCGGTATCCCTGCCCGGCGATGGTCTGTATGAATTGCGGTTGATCGGCAGAATCATCGAGAGAATCGCGAAGCTTCTTGACAGCGACATTGAGGCTTAGTTCGAAGTCGACGAAGGTGCCGGCAGGCCAGAGGCGCGCACAGATCTCGGGCCTCGCAAGGGGCTCACCGTGATTCTCAAGGAGGGCGGCGAGGACGAGCGCCGGCTTGCGCTGGAGTTTGACGGGATGGCCGTTCTTCCACAACTGGAGCGTTGCTGGATCGAATTCAAACGGCGGGAAACGATGGACGGCCATAATCTCCGACCAGATTCAGGCTATGCGATTACCCGGGGGAAGTGACGGGAGTATAACCCTGAACTCGGTGTCCATACAAGGCACTTGGATTGAAGAGATTGGCGGTTAAGAACAGTTAAGAAGGAATTTGTTTGACCTTGACACAGAGCTTTTGCAAACAATCCCTCACATCCCCCGGTGTGTTCACTAGAGATTTCGCTTGCTGTGATTGATGTCTACTCTTGGAGCGCTCCCGTCTTTGGAACGTTCTGAAGTCGCGAAAACCCTCGGTGAAACTGATCGCGTGGGAGGGAGGTAAGTACGTTGGAGAAGATCTGGAAACAGAGAGTATGCATTTTGTGGTTGATTTCGATTCTGCAACTGGGAGCAGGCAGCACAGCAGTTTCGGCTGAGACGAAGATGATCATCGACTGTACGGGAGGGCTCTCCTCGGGAGGCGACACGACTGTCTTTTCGGGCTTTGCCGACTATTTCCAGAAAGTGGGCGCCACAGGGCTTGCCTATGTGGTCGGCCCCTGCCCAGGGTTCAGCATCGATGGAGGCGACAGATTGACCCTGGTCGGTCCAGCGGAGATAGATGGAAACGTCAAGATTATGAATTCTCAGGGAGTGTATTTCCTGAATATGGCTTTCACTCAATCGCCCGCGGATGGTCTGACGATTGAAGGCAGCTATGTGTATCTGGGCTATAGCGTCTCAACGCGCAATCAGGGTAATGGAGTCTCAGTTGACAAGGCTTCGCACGTTTTGGTGAGAGGTGGAGATTACAGCTACAACGCAGGTTGGGCGGGGGGCTTCCACGTGAGCGGACATTCACTTCTCGAGATTGATTCACCCGATCCTGTGACGATTCGCGGAAACACACAGACGGGCATATGGGCGACGCAATCCGATCTCACGATCAACGGAAGCACGGTGATCAGCGACAGCGAGAAAGGCCCCGGAATCTACCTGGTCGGTGGTTCGCGAGCGCAGATCGGAAACTCGACAGGAACGCCGAATCGGATTGAAAAGAACTCAAACGGAGGAATTCAAGTTCTTGAGAACTCCGAGCTTTCTCTGTGGGTTTGCTGCTCGAACTCCGCCAACGTGATCACTCGAAATGGGAAATTCGGAGTTCTCGCCGGGTTCCACAGCCAGGTTACGCTCTCGGGTGCTGATATCTACGAAAACTCCGGGCCGGGCGTAGATGTGAACACAGGAAGCCAACTCGATTTCTTTCCGGGATCGCAGAATCGAATCGACGCGAATGGCTACCAGATGCCTAACCCCAGCCCCGGAGTTAGAGTCAGCGGCAATTCGCAAGCATGGCTGCGTGGTGGAGAAATCTCGAATGACAGCGGACCCCTCGGAGCAGGCAACCAAAGCCCCTCAATGTACGTGGGTCTGAATTCCAGCGTCGATTTCGCCGGAGTGAAACTTGGAAGCGCTGCAGGCACTTCGAGCGTTAATTCCAATGGGATCAGTTGTGATTTCACCTCGATTGCGTCCAGTGACGTACCGCTCAATCTAGGCACCGGTTGCATTCTAGGCGGACGGTTGCATTAACGCAAAGCCGATTGGCCGGTACCCTCACTGAGGCAATAGTGCGAAGAACAGCGAAATGGACCGGTGTTCCTGAGGAGGAAGTCAGACATGCGCCACATCAGCGCCCTGGCAATTGTATTACTCAACGGATTACTACTGCACGGTGCGACACCTGCGCCCGTTGTCAACAATACTGCAATCAATTACTCGACGAACCGAATAACAATCACTGGCATCAGCCTCAGCCCAACCGGTGCGGCGCCGACCGTCAACTTCAATTCGTCAAATCTAAGTTTGGTGTCATTCTCCAACACCATTGTTGTTGCCAATATACCTGTTCAGCAGCCGGGCACTTATCGGCTCCGGTTAACGAGCAGCAATAACAACTTCTATGAATTCGATGTGACGTATGGAGCTGTGGGACCGCAGGGACCGATGGGGCCGCAAGGGCCGATTGGTCCGACCGGGGCGGCCGGGGCACAGGGTCCGGCAGGAGCAACGGGCCCAGCAGGTGCCACCGGCCCTTCAGGGCAGGCAGGTGCGCAGGGAGCGCAGGGCCCATCCGGACCTCAGGGAGCACCCGGTCCGAATCGAAAAGCGATCGCGTTACTCAAGTGGTATTCGGCGAATGAAGCGGTCTCTTTCCCTGCCGGCGCGGGAGGTGCTCCACGTGATCTCATTTTCGACGGCGATAATATTTGGGTGGTGGGCAGTCAGCAAGCGCTCCAAAAGATGCGCGCAAGCGACGGAGCCATCTTGGGCATTTTCCCTGCTGCAGGCATCTACACGTCCACGTTGGTGTTCGATGGAGCTAACATCTGGGTGGCGAGCTACGATGGTGGGACGCTGAGTAAAACGCGCGCAAGCGATGGCGTACTGCTCGATGTCTATAACATCCCCGGGCCTATGGACTCGCATTCGATGGTGCCAATATCTGGGTGACCAACTCTGGAAGCAGAACAATTACGAAGGTGCGAGCGAGCGACGGCGCGATCGTTGGCAATTATCCCATCGGCGCGAATGGGTGGGGGGTAGCATTCGACGGAACGAACGTCTGGGTTGCAAACCACGATGACAATACAGTCAGCATGTTGCGAGCGAGCGATGGAACAACGCTGGCAACTATTCCGGTGGGTCCAGCTCCCACTGCTATCGCATTCGATGGTCAGAACATCTGGGTGACCATAAACAGTTCGAATATCGTCACAGAAATTCGCGCGACTGATGGAACGGTGATTGGAAACTTCACGGTTGGTTACGGTCCACATGGAATTGTTTTCGATGGGGAGAACATCTGGACCGCAAATCAAGGCGAGAACAGCGTCTCGAAGTTACGCGCGAGAGACGGCGCGCTTCTCGATACCTATGTTCTGGGACCAGGTCATAGTTATCCCTGGGGCATCGCTTTCGATGGTGCGAATGTATGGGTGACAAGCAGCGGAGCGGGAAATGTGTCCAAGCTCTGACCAAGAGTTGAAAAACAGTGAGGATTAGCGACAAGCCCAGCTGAGTCTCCGCAGATTTATCGCGCGAACAGCTTGAGAATGTCAGAGACCGACCGCGTATTCAGCACCGAGTTCTTATCCAGCCCCGCACGCCGCGCCTGCTCCAGCCCGAAACGCATCGTCGCGAGTTCTCCCGTGCTGTGCGAGTCGGTAGAAATTGCAATAAGAATCCCGGCTTCCCTAATCAGCCGCGCATTCTCAGCTGAAACATCCAGCCGGTCCGGGCTCGAATTGAGCTCAAAAAAGCAGCCGTTCTGTTTTGCTTGCTTAATCACACGTTCTATGTCGATCTCATATCCGGGACGCTTTAGCAGCAGCCGTCCTGTCGCATGCCCGAGGATATTGAAGTACCGATTGTCCATCGCGCGCAGAATGCGCTCCGTCTGCTGCTCTTTGTTCATCGCGAATCGCGAGTGGATCGAGCACACCGTGTAGTCAAGCTCGTGAAGAATCTCATCGGGATAGTCGAGCGCCCCGTCCGCGAGAATATCCACCTCAGCCGACTTGAGCAGGCGAATTCCGGACAGCTTCTCGTTCAGCTTATCGATCGCCCGGATCTGCTTCTTGAGTCTCTCCACCGAAAGCCCGTTCGCGATCTTCAGACTCGGCGAGTGATCGCTGATGCCAACGTAGGCATAATGGCGGCTCTT
>Ga0207694_10005157_pt1 | contig 10086 bp, 6 predicted proteins | sample KBSC34metaG_FD_184353 | JGI IMG/M metagenome (GOLD analysis project Ga0207694, IMG submission 184353) | Corn rhizosphere microbial communities from Kellogg Biological Station, Michigan, USA - KBS C3-4 metaG (SPAdes) (version 2) | ecosystem: Host-associated > Plants > Roots > Rhizosphere > Soil... | reverse complement strand
CACACGTTCAGTCTCCGCGCGCAGGGACTGAACGTGTGGTACTCCCCCGACCACATCCCAGGTGGCGCCTACTACGCCGCCGACATCGAGCGGGCGCTCCGCGGCACCGACGCCCTGTTGCTGCTGGCGAGCGGCCGCTCGGTCGGCGACACCAGGCGAGGACTGACGGGCTCGAAGCAGGTGGCGCGCGAGATCGAGCTGGCCATCCAGCTGGACCTGAAGATCATCCCGCTGTTGCTGGACTCGGTGCTGCCGGAGCGGGCTCAGGCCGATGGCTTTGGCTATCACCTCAGCACTTGCCAGCACATCGACATCAGGGAAGCCGTCCGGGCAGGAGCGTACCCGCCATGTTGCAAGGAGATCCGCGCGGCGATCGACGGCATGCCGGCGGACCGTGGGGAACGCGGCCGCGCTCAGATTGAACAGGTCGAGCAGCTGCTGATGAAGGGGCAGTGGGAGCGCGCGCAGCAGGCGCTGCTGGTTCCGGTCGCCCGCGGCAAGGACCTGGATCGCGCCAAGCTGCTGCGGATCGTCGCGCAGCTTCAGGGAGCCGCGCCGCTGGCCCGGTTGATGGCCTCGCAGGTGGAGGCTCACCTGGAAGCATTGAAGGCGCTGTGCGCGACCGAAGAAGCCTCCGCCGCGCTGTACCTGATGGGAGTGCTGGCGCGTTACTACTTCCAGCCCAACGGCCTGTTCGACCCGAACGGCGGGACCAGGGAGTTGACGGCCCGGGCCCGGACGGCGGGGAAGCTCAGCGCGCGGACGCTGAACGTCGTTCGACCCGCCCTGCCCGACGGACACACCTTCGAGCTGGAGTGGAAGCGAACGACCTGAGGGCCGCTCGAACCCGCCCGTTACTGGATGACTTCGATCTTGCAGTCGTGCCCGCAGCCATCGCCGCTGATGGTGTCGCCGTCATCGCACTCCTCGCCGGCTTCCTTCTGCACCATCCCATCGCCGCAGCGCGGGCCGCGGAGGCACGCGGAGGTGCAACCGTCGTACCCGCCGACATTCATGTCGGTGCCCAGATCGCACTCCTCGCCGAACAAGCTGTCGAGCTTCGCGTCGCCGCAGTATCCGCTGTTCACGCAACCGGGAGAGCACCCCGGCATGCCGTTCGAGCCGTAGAGGGTCAGGTTCACCCCGTCGTCGCACTGCTCCTCGGGAGCGTGAACCATTCCGTCGCCGCAGCTCGGGCCGTGCCGGCAATCGGCGGTGCACCCGTTGTAGCCGCCGTCATTCATCTCGGCGCCCAGATCGCACTGCTCGGGCGCGATGACGACGCCGTCGCCGCAGGTGGGGGCGCAGGCGCTGGTGGTGGGCGCGAAGCCGGTCAGCGTCAGCTTGAAGTTCGAGCCGGCGGTGTGCCGTTCCGCGTGGAACAGCGCGATCTCGTACAGCCCGCCGACCGTCAGGCCCAGCGCCGCGGCGTTCGCGTCCACGTCCAGGGTTCGTTCCTCGGGAGGGTGCAGCCCGCCCAGATCGAGAGCCAGCATGCGATTGACGAAGATCCAGACGTCGTCGTCGCCGCTGAAGCTCAGCAGCTCGCCGCCGCGGTACTGGAAGAAGTAGTGGATCTCGGTGGTGAAGCCGAAGTTGTGCATCTTGCCGTCGTTCACGGTCGAGTCGGCGGTGCCGTTGTTCTCCTTGACGGGCGCCGCGGTCCACCCCTTGCCGTCGATCGGGTAGAAGCCGACGTTCGCCGAGTCGAACACGTAGGAGCCACCGGCCAGCCGGGGCAGCAGCAGCGCCCCCGGAATGTCGATGTTCACGTTCGAGACGTCCTTGTACCACTGGTCGAAGTTCGCGCTGGTCGTCAGCTCCTGCCCCATGGGACAGATGGTGGTCTTGGGCGCCGTCACGCAGCGGCCGTCCATGATCGGCTTGCCGGCGGTCGACAGCGTCGTCTTCACCAGCAAGGGGGTGATGTCGTCGCCCCAGAACGCTTCGAAGTCGGGATGCCGCAGGGAGCCGCCGGCCGGAAGGCTGATGAAGTCACGATAGGTGACCTTCAGGTTCAGCTGCTTCGGCGGATCAGAGGACGAGTCGTCGCAGACGAACCCGTTCTCGAGCGTGCAGGTGGCGGAGCACCCGTCGCCGCCCGTCGTGTTGCCGTCGTCGCACTGCTCCGGCGGCAGCTTCATACCGTCGCCGCACTTCGAGACGCAGAGTCCGGTGGAGCAATCCGGCTCGAACGTGCAGGTCGCGGAGCACCCGTCGCCATCGACGGCGTTGCCGTCGTCGCAGGCCTCCGTCCCTTCCTTCTTTCCGTCGCCACAGACGGTGGCCCGGCACTTGGCGGGCTGACCGGGGTTCGGCGGAGAGGTGGGCGGCGTGCAGACGAACCCCGGTTCGACCTGGCAAGCGGCCGAGCAGCCCTTGCCCACGTTCGGCGGGTCACACTGCTCGGCGGCGACGAGCGCGCCATCGCCACAGTGCGCGGTGCAGAACTGCCCAGGCTGAACGCAGTCCCAGCCCGCCTCGAGCTGACACGTCGACGAGCAGCCGTCGCCGTCGTCCTGGTTGCCGTCGTCGCAGGTCTCCTTCCCCCCGCGCTTGCCGTCGCCGCACACGACCAGATAGACGCAAGGCATGCCCGGCATGGGGCAGGCGAAGTCGGTCTCGATCGTGTCGCAGTTTGCCGAGCAACCGTCGCCCGGCACGTCGTTGCCGTCGTCGCAGGCCTCGCTCAGGCCCGGATCGAGCTTGCCGTTCCCGCAACCGACCACGCAGCTTCCCGCGTCATCGCAACCGTCGGCGTCGGGAGGACGATCAGGGCCCGCCTCGAAGGTGCCGTGCGGCCCCAGCTCGACGACCGGAACGTCCACCGACGGGGCGACGTCCGTCCCCTGCGACGCGCCGGAATCGGCCCCGACCTCGGGGTTATGTATGGCGGCACAGCCCGCTGCCAGCAGGACCATCGCCAGACCAGCCGAACCTCCGGGGGTTCGTAACAGCACCTTCACGAACCCGGACATGGGCGCCCTCCGTTCGATGCAGGGTACCAGATTCCTCCGTGACCTCCGCGCGAACTTGACGCACAGTCGATTCGGGGCGCGGGCGAGCCACGGCGGGCTTTACGCGACCCGACGAAAAGCTGGAGGCAGTCAGCTTCCGTTGCAGCTGAAGACACCGCCGCCTCGCGGAACGCAGCAGGCGCAGCGCGGATTCTGGGCGGTGATGCAATCACAGGTCGCGACGCCACCGCAGCCGGTGGGAATGTCGGCGCAAGATCCGCCGCTGGAGCCCGCTGACGGGTCGCAGGTCGCGCCGGCGGAGTTGTTGTTGGCCCGGCAATACTGTCCGGCCCGGCAGGTGGTGTTGCCGCAAGGGATCGGCTGGTCCAGACCGGCGTCGGGGCCCGTGCACGAGAACCCACCGGTGTAGACGCCACCGTCCGAGGCACAGTTGGCGGGGACGTCGCCCACATAGCGGCTCGAGACCGAAGCACCGCAGAAGGCGAGGTGATCGGCCTCTTCGTGAAAGCCCTGCAACCTCCCGCTCGTCGAGTCGTAGTAGCAAGCGAGCACGGTGAACTCGTGGTAGCTGGTCCAGGAGTTCGCGCCGCCGCATGCGGCCAGCACGATCGACGCGCCATCGGAACAGCTCGACTGAGCCTCGGTCCAGGACGCCGGACAGCCGGACGCGATCCCGCAGCCGAGCGAGGTGAGCTCGCAGCGCCCGCTGCTGGCCGAAATTGCCTCGACGCACGATGACGACGCGTCCTGGACCGGCGCATCGTGGCCGACGCCGCCGTCCGGGGCCGGCTCGAGGATGTCGAGGCGCAGGCCACACCCACCCGCGGACAGCATGCCCATGAGGACGAGCGCAGGCCCGAGCACCTGAACGCTGCCCATTCCCGCAGGCCGCAGTGACCGGCGCCACCCATTCGTCTCCGCCACTCTCCGCCAGGTCGTCGCCATGTGCATCGAGCCTCCTTCCCCTCGAGTGCTCGCAGGCAGCCCAAAAGCTCACCCCCAAAGGCGCCGCAGCTCGGTTTCCTCAACCTCGGAGGGACAGCTCAGCTCGGTTTCCTCAACCTCGGAGGGAAGCTCCGCCGATTTCCTCAACCTCGGAGGGGAAGCTCGCGGTCGCAAGCTCGCGATGTCGCTTCGCTTCTCGAGAGTGGCCGATTGGCGCCACTTGTTTCGGCAAGTCCCTGGCGGCTAATCTCCGGACCCGTGCGAGCCCTGGGCGGAAAATCCGGACTTCGCGGCACGGAGGTGGCAGGGGGACGATCCGCCGGGCGCGTGCGGTGCGTCGTCGGGCGAAGGTGAGCCTGGAAGATGGGCAATCTCCTCGGGCTGGCGGCTCAGGATCCCGCACAGAAAAAGGTGGAAGTACGCGGACAAGCATGATCTCTAAGAGACATGCTTGATGTCCGGACGGAAGGAGGAGGGGTTGGGATCGAGGACTGGCGACTGAGGGCGCGTTCGCGGTCGATGATGGAGGCGGTTCAGAGACGGCCGGGGGTGAGCCTGCCGATCGCGATGGGAAGCACGGCGGCGCGGGAAGCGGCGTACCGGTTCCTGTCGAATCGGCGGGTTACGCTGGGGCGGGTGTTAGCAACTCACATAGAGGCAACGGCGGCGCGTGCTCGGGAGGCGAAGAGAGTTCTGCTGGTCAGCGACACGACCGAGTTCAGATTCTCCACGGAGCGCGAAGGGTTAGGCATGCTGAGTAGTACTCGTCGAGACGGGTTTCTCGGCCACTTCACCCTCGCGGTCAGTGCGGACGGCAGGCGTACGCCGCTGGGTGTGCTGGGGGTGGAGACGCTGACGCGGCCTGAGCGGAAGGCGAAGCGAGACCACTTCGCGCGCAAGAAGGACCCGACCCGAGAGTCCCTGCGCTGGTACCGCTGCGCCGACCAAGCCAATCGGCAGGTGGAGGGGGTGGAAGCCATTCACGTCATGGATCGTGAGGCCGACATCTTCGAGCTGTTGGCGGCTCTGACCAGGGACGGCCGTCGGTTCATCATTCGTAGCGCGCAAGATCGCTCCGTGGAGGAGGGACGATTGGTCTCGACGGTCGCAGCCGCATCGATGCAGTTCAGTCGCGAGGTGAAGCTGTCAGCTCGCCAAACGGCGAAAGCACCCGAAGGTCGACGGACGCATCCGGCGCGCCAAGGGCGAATCGCGCGGCTGGCGATATCGAGCACCCAAGTCGCCCTGCGGAAAGCGACTTCCGCGTGCGACCCGGAGTTGCCCGACTCGATCACGGTGAATGTGGTCCGGGTGTGGGAGTCAGAGCCACCGACTGGCCAAGACCCCGTTGAATGGCGCCTTTTCACGACAGAACCGATCGAGACCCAGGAGCAACTGGAGGCCATCGTCGACGGCTATCGGGCACGGTGGGTGATCGAGGAATACTTCAAGGCTCTCAAGACCGGATGCAACTTCGAGAGTTCGCAGCTCGAGAGTTTGCACAGCTTGGAGAATCTCCTCGGGATCTACATACCCGTAGCGTGGCAACTGCTGGCCCTACGCAGCCTGATGCGTGACGAGCCTGAAAAACCTGCCCTCACCGTGCTCACGAAGACACAGCTAGCGGTGCTACGGCTGATAAAGCAGGGTGCCGCCCTGCCGCCCGAACCCACCATCGCACAGGTCGCCGAAGCCATCGCCCAGTTAGGCGCTCACATCAAGAGCAACGGCCCTCCCGGCTGGCAGGTCCTCGGCCGTGGCTTCGAAGAGCTACGCCGCGCCGAATTCCTCTACTCTCAAATGATCTCCGCCTCTTCCAGTGGCCAATCTTGAGGCTGCGCGGGGAGAGGCGCAGAAGAAACCTCCACCTCGCGATGTGATCAACCTTCGGGCCCGAGGCCCGAGGCCAAGTGCGCTACGGGCCCGAGCCCTGCGGTTCTTGCTGCGTCATGCAGTGGAGGGTGCCCAGGCCCCACACCAGATCGACGGCGTGGATGCCGACGACGGTCCGGGTGGGGAAGAGCTCGGCCAGGATGCCCAGCGCGCGCCGGTCGGCGGGATCGTTGAACGTCGGCACCAGCACCGCGGCGTTCCCGATGTAGAAGTTCGCGTAGCTGGCGGGCAGGCGGATGCCGTCCAGCACGACGGGGGCGGGCATGGGCAGCCGCACCACCTCGATGCGCGCGCCGTCGGCGGTGGTCATCGTCTCCAGGCGCTCGCGGTTCTCGGCCAGGGCGCGGAAGTTCGCGTCGGCCGGGTTGCTCTCGGAGGCGAGCACGACGGTGTGCGGCCCCACGAAGCGCGCCAGATCGTCGACGTGACCGTGGGTGTCGTCGCCGGCGATGCCGTTGCCCAGCCACAGCACCTTGCGGATGCCGAGGTAATCGGCCAGCGCGATGTCCAGCTCCTGCCGCGTGAGCTCCGGGTTGCGGGCCTGCACCGGGCTCAGCAAGCACTCCTCCGTCGTCAGCAGCGTTCCGGCGCCGTCGACGTCGATGCTGCCGCCCTCCAGCACCACCTGGCGCGCCGGCTCGCCCGCGGTGGCCACGAAGCGCTGCCGGCCCAGGCGCGCCGCCAGCCGCCCCGGAACCGCGTCGTCACGACGGTGGTTCGGATACTTCGCCCAGCCGTTGAACTTCCAGTCCGTCGCCGCCACGTCGCCGTCGCGGTCGCGCTTCACGAACAGCGGGCAGGTGTCGCGGGTCCAGCTGCGGTCGGTGGGGATGCGAAAGAAGTCGACCTGGCCCAGGTCGACGCCCACCCGGGTCAACAGCGCCCGCGCTCGCTTCTCGGTGGAGGCGTCGTCGACCAGGATGCGCACGCGCTCGCCCGGCGTCAGGTGGCGCACCACCTCCCCGTAGACCCACGGGATGGGGGCCAGCTTGCCCGGCCAGTCCTTGGGCTCGTGCGGCCAGCCGAGGATGGTGGCCGCGTGCGGCTCCCACTCGGCGGGCATGCGATAGCCAAGCTGCGCCGGCGTGCGAGCGCCTGGCGCGGGTGTTCGGCCCGCACGCTTCGGGCGGCGGGCGGCGGCGCGCTTCGTCGCTTTCATTCGTCGAGGTAACGCTTGGTGATGCCGCCGTAGGCGTCGACGCGCCGGTCGCGCAGGAAGGGCCAGTGACGGCGAATCGTCTCCTGGTGCCGCCGATCGACGGTGACGATCAGCGTCTCCTCCTCGGTGCGCGACGCCTCGGCCAGGACCACGCCGAACGGATCGGCGATGAACGTGCCGCCCCAGAACTCGATGCCGCCGTCGGCGGGACCTTCGTGGCCGACGCGGTTGACCGCCGCCACGTACACGCCGTTGGCGATGGCGTGCGCGCGCTGCATGGTGCGCCAGGCGTCCGCCTGCGCGGCGCCGAACTCGGCCTTCTCGGAGGGGTGCCAGCCGATGGCGGTCGGGTAGGTCAGCACGTCCGCGCCGGCCAGCGCGGTCAGGCGCGCCCCTTCCGGGTACCACTGATCCCAGCACACCAGCGTCCCGATGCGGCCCACGCCGGTGTCGAAGGCGCGAAAGCCCAGGTCCCCCGGCGTGAAGTAGAACTTCTCGTAGTAGAGCGGATCGTCCGGGATGTGCATCTTCCGGAACAGCCCCTCGATCTTCCCGTCGGCGTCGATGATGGCGGCGGTGTTGTGGTACAGCCCCGCCGCGCGCCGCTCGAACAGCGACGCGACGATGACGACCTTCGTTTCGCGCGCCACGGCGGTCAGCGCCTCGGTGCTGGGACCGGGGATCGACTCGGCCAGATCGAAGTTGGCGTGTGTCTCGGTCTGGCAGAAATACTGGCTGCGGAACAGCTCGGGCAGCACCACCATCTGCGCGCCGCGGGCCGCCGCCTCGCGCACCTTGTCCACCGCGCGCCGCAGGTTCACCTCCGGCTCGGGCGCGCAGCGCATCTGCACCGCCGCCAGCTTGAACGTCGAGGGCTGGGCCTTCGCAGTCATGCCGACCGTCTAATGGATCCGGGCCGGTGATGCAACCAACGTTATTCCGAAACGTGCTTCCGGCCGCGCCGAGCCGCGTACCAGGCCGGGGAGAGCGCGCCGCCCGCTACATCATCGGGCAGGTTCCCGGCGTGTTCCCGATGCCGCTGAACATGCGCATGCCCAGCTTGTCGTCGTAGCTGAGGCCGAAGTGGCAGACCTCGCTGACCTTCGTGGCGGCCGCCTCGTCGGCCGTCAGGCCGTCCAGGTTGGCCGAGGACCAGGAAACGGAACCGCTCTGCACCGTGGAGGGAATGGTGAGGCCGAGGTGCTTGTTCCCGTTGTCGTAGTCCTTCACCACGCTCACGTAACCGCCCTGGGGATTCACGATCAGGCTCAGCTCTTCCAGGGTGGCGGGCACCCAGCCCGCGGACGAGCGCCGCATCCACTTGAAGTCGACGCTGGAGACGGGGCAGTCCCCCGTGCAATCGGCGGCGGTCACCAGATGGACGAACGGCATGATGAAGTCGGCGGCCGCGCTCAGCTCGGCGTCGGTATGGGTGCGCACGTTCGTGAAGGTCAACGTGTGGCCCTGCATCCCGAACTGGTACTTCCCCTGAGGCAAGTCATGGCCCGCGGCAGCGGAGATCCCCTGCGAGTGGTACGGCGAACCGGTCATGCCCATGTACGTCAGGTCGTTGCCGGTGATGTGCGTCCCGGCGCTGACCGTGACCGGCCCCCCAGGACCACCACCGCCCGGGTAGTAGGTGCTGGCGCTGTCGAAGGCCACCCAGGCCATCGTGGGATCGTAGCCGGCGAACGCATCGGTGAACGTGGCGTAGACGCCGACGCCCCCGTACAGGATGGCGGTGTCGTCTGGCAGGAATCCCGCGGCGATGTCGGCGATGGTGGCTCCGACCGACGAGCTCGGGTCGGCGGAGCGCATGGCGAACTGGACGTGGAAGTCGAGCGAGAAGTTGTGGTCGCTCTGCTGGAGATCGATCACGCCGTCGCCGTCGAGGTCCGGGTTCACGTAGCGCAGACAGACGTCGTCGCTGGCGCCCAGCAGGTCGGCGGCGCTGCTGCTGAGGTGCAAGGCCGCCAGCAGGTCCGCGTACGCGATCCCCACCGTGGCGTGCCCGCCCATCATCGTGACCATGCCCAGATCGGTCGCTCCCGGCTCCGCCGGGGCCAGCGTGTCGAGCTCCGAGGCGCGGAAGATCCCGCAGATCATGTCGCTGCCCACCTGCGAGCTGTCGAGAAACACCAGCACCCAGGGATGGCCCGGCTCGAGATCGATCGAGAACGAACCGTCGGTGCCCACCGGCGCCAGGGTGCGATGCAGATCCTGACTGGACGGGTTCACGGCCATCACGTGCGTCACCGTGCACGAGGACGGATCGAGCGCCGCGTAGCCTTCGCCGAGCGGCAGAGGCGCCGTCAGCAGCGAGGCCAAGGTGCCCGAAAGATGAAATGCCGCGGGGCTGGCGCCACCAGCGCCGCCCGGACCAGCACCGCCGCCACCGGGGACGCCGCCGCTGCCCGCGCTCGGCGCGCCGCCGCTGCCGGGAGCGCCGGCTGCGGCGCCCGCGTTTCCCGTTCCCACGGCGCCTTGTCCTCCCGTTCCGGGGCTGGCGCCATCGCCGCCGCAACCGATCGCGCCTGCCAGACCGACGAGGGCCAGGGTCCTGAGAACGTCACGCATCGCGAACCTCCGGCGATGGTGTCGGAAGGATCACACTCGAACTGAAGACGGGCCGCCGCCGCTTTCCCGGACGCTACGCGATCATGCAGTCGATGATGTTCCGGATCATGCGATCTCCGGCCGCGCGCGCCGCCTCGGCCAGGCGGTCGCTCTCGGCGATGACGGCCGCCGGCCCGTCGGGTCCGCGCGCCGCCCGCACGAAGTCGGCGTCCTCGACCGCCCATCGCTTGGCGATGGCCGCGTCCGCCTCGACGTGAAACTGCAGGCCGAACGCGCGCGTCCCGATGCGGAACGCCTGGTTCGGGCACAGGTCGGTGGACGCCAGGCGCACGGCCTCGGCGGGCAGATCGTAGGTGTCGCCGTGCCAGTGCAGCACCGTCTGCTCAGCGCCCAACCCGGCCAGCGCCGGCTCGCCGGGCCCGAGCAGCTTCACCGCTCCCCAACCGACCTCGCGCACCCGCACCTGGCGCCCTCCCTCGTCACGCCGGACGTTCGGATATACGGGCGCGCCCGCCGCGTGGGCCAGCAGCTGCG
>Ga0207694_10005154_pt1 | contig 10087 bp, 13 predicted proteins | sample KBSC34metaG_FD_184353 | JGI IMG/M metagenome (GOLD analysis project Ga0207694, IMG submission 184353) | Corn rhizosphere microbial communities from Kellogg Biological Station, Michigan, USA - KBS C3-4 metaG (SPAdes) (version 2) | ecosystem: Host-associated > Plants > Roots > Rhizosphere > Soil... | reverse complement strand
CAACGAAATGGAACGCCAGCGGCTCGAAAAAGAAGCAGACTTCGCTTTTCGCCAATGTGTCGCACTCTGTCCGCGTTCCCCCGAGGTCGCATATTATTACTCCACCTTCCTGATGCACCAAAAGCGCAACGCCGAAGCTCTCTTGGTGGCAGAGCAGGCACTGCGATTCGATCCGCAAAACCCTCAACTGCAAAACATCGTCAGGAGAATTCCGAAAGCTGACAATTAACGCAAGGTTGCGATCTGATTCACGAATGTGTGACTCGGCTGCCAAACCGAGGACAGGATTCACTCGCATCAAAAAAAAACATGGCTCGGTGTCAGCAAAGGTGTTAGGCAAGAGTCGTTCGGTTAGCGGCAGCATTAGCTTAATTTGCCAACAAAATAACACATTTTGGACATGAATTCGATGGCGGTTTCTTTCATCACATAGCCCGCGGCACCCGCGTCCAAAGCCTGTTGCACGTGTTGGTCGTCGCTATAACTGCTGAGGACGAGCACTCTGACGGAAGGCATTTCAAGGACAATCCTGCGGGTCGCTTCAATCCCGTTTAAGAGCGGCATGGCGAGATCCATGAGGACCACATCGGGTTTAAGTCTACTCACTTCGTCCAGCAGCGGCGCGATTTGCGGCCAGACCTCCGGGCCGGTGTCGCTCAAAACGGATTGCATGTATGCCTCCTGTTCTCGAAGTTGCATGCGGCGCCGGGTTTTCAACGCGTCGGCGCTCGCGTAGCGCGCCGTCCGACAAAGCCAGCCGGCAAGAATGGTTTGGTCACCGAGCGATTTGGCCTTGCGCGCCAGAATGATAAAGACCGCCTGGGTAACGTCCCCGGCCAGATACGGATCGCGGAGCTGCCGCATCGCCACGGAATAGACGAGATTGACGTGCCGCGAAACCAGCGTGGCAAAGGCTTCTTCGGAATTGCCCGGGCGTAATCACGCACCAGCGCCATGTCGTCGTTCGTCATTCCACCGGTATATGGACACAGGCGGCAAAAAGGTAACGAATTATTTTCGATTTGGCTCCGTAGCAGCCGAGGTGGCGAGGCTCAAACTGAAAAGCGGAAACAGTCATTGCGCCAAAAAAGTCGTTCGTCAAAACCACCGACTGCCAGAAAAGCATCGCGCGTGCAGAACATGAAAGCGCCGCCAGCAATTCCCGACAGCCTCATCCACGATCCAAGCCACCACAACAAGAAGTGTGCGTATGCCGGCTAGGATCGCAAAAGTCCCGGCAATGGCATTTTTTTGTAGTGTGGTCATAGTTGCGGTGATGACGGTCGCCGAGCTTGTGGGCCTCGCGGGCCACCGCCTCATAGCAATTTTCTTTGGTGTTGGACAAGGTCGGCAAAAACCGTGCCTCCTTTTCGCCTCGGGTTAATGGGGCGCGTCGGAACATGAAATAAGTCCAGCGTCAATGTGCTTTTTCCACGATAAGCATTTCAATGGGCATGTTGGTTGGCACAAGATCGAGGCCGAGTTGGTCAATCAATGCTTGTTTCAAGGCTGGGAGACTATCCGGTTTCCCGTGTTGTTCATCCCACTCTAAATCAGCATTGAAATTGCCTGTGAAACCGGTTCCGTTAACTACCGGAGTGCGAAAGTAGCTTTCGAGAAAACCGGCCAAGACGGAAAGAGGGTAGGCTCGACACGAAAACTTACCCGAATCTTCGGACAACTGCGAAGGTTGCGACGGACTTTGATTGGCCCGTGTCAAGCTTGGCGCACCGGGGTTTCGGACAGTCAACAGCAGGATTTCCGTATCACGCGTTTCTCGCTTTGCCACCAGGCCAAATTTCTTTTCAATTGCCCGTTGCAGTGTTTCCGCCGAGCCTTGGGACAGATTCGCTATGAAATCATAGTTTCCAGCCGGAAGTGGAACCTGGCAGATTGTCCGTGACCAGCTGATCCCAAATGCATGCGGAAAAATGTTTGAAAGTGGCTGGCCTATGCCCATCATTTTGCCATTAATCACCCCCATTCCTCCCCTGGGAAACTTTGCGGGGACTATCTTTACTTGAGGTGGCACCTGGTTCATTATCTCTGGCCTCCAGTGTGGAACCTCCCACGGATAAGTTCGGTGTTCCTGGATTTGCTTAACCGTGATGGTTGTCAATCCAGTGACGACCAGCACGCCCACGAAAACCACGATTGCAGTTTTTACTTTTGTCATTGCCATAATTTTCAATGCTCCTTTGAGGGTTAAGGTTGAACCGCCGCCCGTGGCGATTTTCATTCCCGCCGTGGCCGCAATCTTTGAAACCAATTCCACCGGCGCCGCCTGCACCGCGTGAGTGCCAATCGAGGCTAGCAGGACGGCGGTGGAAATCGGAATGCCGCGCCGGAGGAAAAAGTCGCGCAGATTGCCCGTGGCGCGATTGACCCGTTTTTGGGCCGCGGCCTCCCGCAAGCCAAGCGCCACGGCCACCTCACGGACGGTGCGGTTCTCGAAGAAGCGCAGCACAATGGCGTCGCGTTCTTTTTGGCTGAGCCGCGCCATGGCTTCCTCCAGCAGCGGGCTTACCTGGTCCCAGGATGCGAGGGGGTCGGATTGTTCGGTGAATTGCATAAATGCCGCCTGTTCGCGATGCTGACGCCGGACGGCGGCGCGCTGGTAATTGGCGGCTGCAAATTGAGCGGTCTGATATAGCCAACCGGAGAGAATGGTCCCGCGCCGCAGGCTGCGCGCCTTTTTCGCCAGAATGATGAAAACGTTCTGCGCGACCTCCTCGGCTTCGGTCGCATTGCCGAGCCGGCGCAAGGCTGCCGAATAGACCAGATTGACGTGCCGCCGGGCCAGCGTGGCAAAAGCCGCCTCGGAGCCACTCTTGGCGAATTCCCGCACCAAATCCATGTCATCGGCATGCATTTTTCCATTATGTGCGCCGGGCGGCAAAACCGGACAACTATTTTAGAAATCGCCTATAAGCCGGTTATTTCGGCTTATCCACCGACAACATTTCGACGGGCACATTCGCAGGAACCAGTTCGAGAGCCACTTGAATGGTCACGAGTTGGCGTCAATCATCAAGGGCCGCTCTCGGCGGCAGCCAATCATCTTGGTGACGGCATACGTTGATATGATAGCCGACGTGCCACCCGTGCCTCAAGTGGACTTGGTAATTGGAAAGCCATGGTCAATCGCTGAACTCCGGTCGGCAATCCAAAACGTTTTACCCGTGACTTAAGAAACCCGTTGGATGGGAAATTTACAACAGGGCTGACGCATCTTAAATTATGAGGAGGTGGCGGAGGTAATCGGGATCGATGGCCGCGCGCATGAGTTTGCCTTTGAGGCTGCGTTTGCAGAGGGTGTCCCGGCGCAAGAGATTAACTGCCAAACGCCGCATGGCCGCGAGGTTTTCAGCCGCTTGCTCCGTCCGGGCGCGAGCCTGATCTTCGCCAAAGACCACATCCAATACCCAGTGCAGTTGGTTTTCAATGGACCAATGGCCACGCACCGCTTTGGCAAAGCGCTCAATGTCCGCCGAAAGGCTGCTAAGATAATAACGCCGTTCCACGCTGCGTTGGCCGTTGATTTCGCGCACGCTTTCCACCAATCCCACACTGCGCAGACCCTCCCACTGGCTCTGGTCGGAATACCACGCCACTTTTTCCGTCTGCCGGTAGCGCCGGGTTTCCAGCCGCCCATGGCCTTTTTTCACCGTCTCCAGATAGACCAATGCCTGGTCCACCCGGTTCACCGCGTCGTCCAAAAATGTTTTCACCTCGACGAAGGCCGCGCCTTGATTGCCTTTGAGCGCCAGCACGTAATCGGCATCGGCCTCGATAATCTCTTTGGCAATGTTCTTCTGGCAATGCATCGCGTCGGCCGTCACGATGCAGCCGGCCAGTTCCAAAGCCTGCAACAGTTCGGGCACCATCGTGATTTCGTTGCTTTTATCCCGGACTTTGCGCTGGCCCAGTAGTAACCCGCTTTCCGTCGCCCAGGCACTGACGATCACCCGAAAATCTTCTCCGCGGTCCAATGCGCGGCGTATGCTTTTACCATCCAATGCCACCACTTCCCCGCCCAGCGCCGCCCGCACGCTCTGCGTCCAACGCGAGAGGCTATCGGCCAGTTGCTGCTGGTCCAAAGCTTGAAAAACCCGGTCGAACGCATCATGGCTGGGCGCCCCGTTGCGCAACCGTAAAAACGTTTTGAGCCATCCGATCAGGTCCGAGACGCGTATTTGGAAGAATTGGAACGGCGAGGAGCAGGGTTTTATCATCCACGCGACACCAACAAGTTTCTAACCAAATTCGTGGAAACATTCCCCGGGGAACTGATCGACATCACAACGGCAGAAATTGACCGCTGGATCGCAAGTTTCCCCGGGAAAGCGCGAAGCAAAAACAACCTGAGGAATGCTGTGATCGGTTTTTACAATTTTGCACAACGAAAGGATTTCTTACCGCGCGAAATGGACCATGCCGCAAAATTCCTGACATTCTTTCGCGATCCGCGCCAGACCATCTCCTCCGAGGAAGAAGCCATCGCCACAACTCCCCGCCAGCAGGTTTACACACCCGATGAACTGGCGCGCATGCTCGCCAAAGCTCCCGCGGATGTGCGCGTGACGCTGGAGTTGAAAGCGTTTTCTGGGATCCGCACCGAGGAACTGGTGCGTCTTTGGTGGGTGCTCATCAATGAGGAAACAGGAGCGATAAATATCACTGAGGCGGTCGCCAAACTGGATCGCCGCACGATCAGCATGCCGGAAAATCTCCGCTCGCGATTGAAGGCATACCCCATCGAAAAAAAGAGGGCCGAATCTGCACTGGATGGACGATTGCGAATTCCCTATATCACGCGTGGCTTCGAATCGCGACTGATGCCAACGTCGCATACAAAAAGAACGCCTTCCGAAACAGTTTCATTTCCTATCGACTCGCGTTGACAAAAGACATCAACGCGGTCGCGTATGAAAGCGGGAATTCGCCGGAGATGATTCGACGATATTATCTGGATTTAGTGACACCCGAGGCCGCAAAGGCCTGGTTCTCTGTGTGAGATGGGTTATGGATGATTAGAGCTGTATGGATCTGGCGCCGCTCGTCTGGAATGAATAGGAGTGAGTGTGAATTGCTTAATCGTGCGAGAACAACTTCCCTAGACGGCATCGCCGAACTCTGGCCTGGGAAGTCCGAGCAGCAGAAAACGCGGCTCGCCGAAGCCATCATCAAAGGTGTGATGGAGATTTTTCCAATACGGAGAAGAATCGGTCTCGGTGGGAATAGAAGAAATCGTGACACAGGATTGGGTTGATAAGGTTTACCAGCCCGACACATTTGAGCAAGTCACAAAAAGTATCGTCGTCGATAATACAGCGGACGCCCAAGTCGGTTCGCGCTTCGGTCTGGGTGATATATTCTCGGCGCAACCAGCGCAAGTATGATGAAATTAGTATGTCGTCCGGAATCACATACCTTCATGATATTTGACCAGCCCTTCTGTGAATTCGAACTCGCCCACATGGTCCGGCAAGCTTTTCAGATTTTCGACAATTCAATTTTTAACCTCCTCCTCTTGCAGCCAGTCTGAGCAAGCCGATACTGGAGCCACGATATCCATCATTCGCACAAATCGCGGGAGGCTCCACGTCCGGCTTAGATTTCCTCGCCACTTTTTTCCAGTTTAGTGCCCGGGCGCCGGGGTTCAAACACGTCCTTTAGTCAGCAGAGCCCCGAGGCAACCGACCAGGCAGCGCCAAGGTGGAACCTTTCAGCGCGTAGGAGTCCATTGCTCGTTAAGGCATTCCCGCCGCGAGCGCTAGAATCTCAATAGCTATGAATGTAACGTTTTTCACTGAAAAAGGGCCGGCGTTCACCGCGGCAACTTACGACGAAGTTCTCTTCTTCTGCGGCCAGCGATCCTTCGACAAATGGAAGTATCAATACGCGCTTCCGGGTGACGATCGCAAACAACTCATTGAGGAGACCAAGATCCACATTGAGGCGCACTGCGATTCCGACGAGTCGCAACCGAGCCCGGAAACGATCATCCAAAACCGCGGTGCAATTCGACTGGTCAAAGATCTCAACATCCTATTTGAGACCGCCTTTCTGCAACTTTACTTCCCAATCCCTTCTCGATCCAATGAACATCAATAACATATCCAAATTCTCGGGCTCTTTGGCCGCGGCGCTGAAGAATGCAATTCTAGGTCTCGGCGGAGAGTCCGGGGAGCTTTACCATTCTCCTGGCATATTGCATGGGCCAGATGGTTTTCATTACGGTGATATCGCCGGACCAGGTCATGGCCGCGTCATCTACAGCCTGGAAGAGGGACTCGCGGAAATCCTGGGCCACAATTGCATCCCAGCTCATGAGGTTTGCCGAACCCGTAACGTGGACTTTCTCTCCCGGCAATTGGCGAGAGTGCTTTACACAGACGCACTCAATCGCGTTGATGCTGCTCGCCAGCTTGAGGAGGATATCATCCTAGCCGCGACCTTGGGCGACTGGACGTTCATAGGCGAGTCAGCGAAGACGCCGGACACAGCACTTCAGGCGCTTAACGGCGATGGATGGACCTTGGTCCATTACGCAGCCTCGCAAGGAATGGTTCATCGTGTACCGAGCGAGATGCTCACCGGCGAAACCCTGACGTTATTAGCTGTTGACGGACGGACGCCGCTGGAGTTGGCAGAGGAATTCGGGGAAGTCCTGCCGCATCGTATTTCGACGCTTTTGGTCGGCGCCCCGACACCACTTCCGGATCTGGGAATGGACTAGCCGCCTAACGAAAGAACATCCGATGAAAACAAATCGAATCGTTTGGTTTAAGAATGCGTTGGCCTTCGCGTTCCGCGAGGCTATTCTGTACTATGCGGGGCGGGATATGCGACGCATTCATAATCCGGCGATCGTGTTTTTGCGACACCTGGGGCAATTTCGGTTTGCGGAATCAGATGCCGGACAAGTGTTGTTGTCCGGCGAGGAGATCCATTCGGTGCTGGAGGACCTTCCCTGTGATAAGATAGCGCGTGCCGGTTGCCCGATGTGGCATGCTCGAAAACTGGCCGATGCCCACTTTGGATTGGCCCTTGAGCGGCTCGATCGCCCTCCCGAACAAGAGATGGACTTTGGTTGATGGATTAGTCGCTGGTTCGATCTAAAATTCGATCCGGGTGGATTTTATCATAGGCCATATTTTCCGGTTATAAGAACAAAATTAGACGCCTTTGCCCGCTCCCAAGCGACAAATTCCGAGGTCAATTTCCAGAATTTCCGCCAAGCCCGTTGAAGGTCTTTCTGAAAACACCTTCGGTTGCTTGCGGCTACGGCCGGCAACTATCTTTGCATCGCCTCCATAGGCCGCTTCGACGCAATGCCGCAGCAACATTTACGGATAATCGCCCGTGTTTGCCGAGTGCATCCATCAGGAAGGCACGGGCATGCTCAGCTGTGCCGTCAATGACAATCAAGTCGGCGCGTCGCCTGAGCAGAGCTTCGAGCCGGCCTACCGCGACTGGGTCATGCGCCAGCTTTGGATGTTGCAACGTGGGGGGTATGCGACAGGCGGCATCGAGCAGGTCGTGGCGCAACCTCGACGGCACCCGTTCCAGCAAGGTGAACAGGAATTCTAGTTGGTTCATCCTTGCTCCTTCAAACCAACTGCTGACGGTGCCCGCAGGCCGGCCGCTAACTAACTGCTACAATATTGGTGATTCGACCAGGGAAGCCCCGAGCATGTATCCGCCGATGTGCCAATCCAGCCACTGCGACACTTCTTCGTCCCAGTTATGTCGCCGACAGGCTCGAGGGGTTAGTTCGAAATACCGCAAGGCATCCCGATAGCTGATTAGGCCTGAGAACGCCAGGGAAACGAATGCTTCTGGGAACCCGGTTTGTCGCGCGACCTCCGAGACATTGCAGGTTAGGGCCAGTCGATATGCAGCGAAGGTTCGCGCCGCCATCCACTGGTCCCATGGAAGATTGAGTTTGGCCGCCTGGTGAGCTACGTAGTCGGTAATCCGAGGATCCTGGATGCAAGGCTCGTCGTTTCGTAGGCGACGGTACGGTTCAAGCCAGCGCTTCAGCGCCGCGTTCGGAGCGCAAATCTGCTCACGGCCCTCGGCGTCCCGTTCCATGACAACCGGGTAATCGTGTGTTGTCGAGTCGGCGCCGCGAACGAACCCGAGGGCAACGGAGTGTTCGAGCCCCAAGAAGAGGCGCGGTACCAAGTAAGGAATCGTCCATGGCCGCCCGGCCTGAGCCAAGCACGTCCTGACTTGCTCTACAGATAGAACTGAATCACTCGCACCTGGAAGCAGGCTTTGCGCCTTTTCCAATTCTGCCGAACTTTGGTCCAAACCTTCGTTGCCACACCACTTCCATAAAGCAATTAGAATTTGCGTCCGCCTGCAGCGCTCGTCGACGTTTATGTTCGGGTCCCAGTTGTAATTCTTTAGATGCTCAAACACAACAGAACCCACTTGAAAGTCGCCAAGCCGATTCGCCAGATCGAGCAACAGATGCGGGTAGCCTTGGAGTAAGCGCTTAACGCATTGGGTGTTGGCGAAGGATTCGATTACAATACGGAATTTAGTCAGGGATGAGAATGGCTTGGGTGCATTCATAGTCTATTCAGGGCTCCGAATCGCAAAAGCCCATGGACCGTCCCCGCAGCCGCACATACGGATGCGCTGCCATCGGCGCGGCTGCGGTTACACTCTTTGTATGCCCATGCGTTCATACCGCATTCTAGTGAATGCCATCTCTCCCGCATGTGACATTATTAAAGCCCATGAAGGACGTTGATGTCCTCGCAGTTCCGATATCGCAATTCGTCCCGCATATGCCTACAATTACTATTGTATGGATCACGTTTTGAGAAGGCCTGGGAGACTTCCGGAAATATCGGATGGTGAGATAAGTGTTTTGCGAAAGCTGCTTGCGGCTGGCAAGTTGCAATCAACCAGGGCAGTTCAGGCCTATCTTTCCAGGCAAGTATTAGGTCAGCCTAAGGACACCGCTCTGTCTCTTAAAACCACCAGGACATGCTTGCGCCGCGCAGGGTATGCTCCAGGGGCAAAGAAAACCGCCCTGACCATGCCAAGCCATCGCGTCCGCGAACTAGAGAGGTGCCCTCGCGAGCTGAAATCCATTGTTAAGCCGGTCTTGCTGGTTGTAGCAGGCTTATCGTTTCGTGCGGCGGCGGTTGATGCGCACTTGGATGAAAGCACGATTCGCTATCGTTTCCGCCGGGTGCGGGATAAAGGTCTCAAAGGGCTATCCATGCCGCGCGCGGACTTTAAGAAGGAATTCTTTGCATGGTGCAGCAAGGTGAGAAAGCCGGATCTGAAGAAAGCACTCACCTACGTACAGGCAAGAGACATGAACAAAAGCGAACGCACACTCCACCGCCTCATTCTGGAATGGAAAGATTTAGAGGGCGTGCCACGCCGCCATTGGACGTGCGGTGGATCCAATCATTCGTAAGGTCAAGCTTGTCTGACCACGGTCAGCGGGCGGTGCCAAGTCCAAAGTCTTTCTTATGCGTCCCTCCCACGTTGGCAGTTTCAACACGAGGAGCCATTTTCATCTGCTAATTTCAGTCTCCGGAAGCTTGAATAGGTCTTTCCGAAGTCCGGGCTGATGCATCCAGATCACACGCTCATGGCGCCGCTTTAACGGGCGCCATATCGACGGGTAGAGTCGCGCGTTGATGTCGATCCTCATCAAGTCGAAAACGGAGATTTGATCCAACCGTATGTTTTGTTCCTGCGCGCTCACCAATCGTAAAACACCATGATCATGAGCGACCGCGCCCAACGCCGTCCCGGCCCAACGCGGATTTATTCGGCAGAGGTCTTGCCAAATTCCAGGCAGGGCTTTAAGCCAGCAAGTTGGCAGACACTCGAGTCCTTGTGGCAGGAGCACCAGATATGGTCGGAGTGCATCGCGAGCTTCATCTAGGAGGCGCTGTCGGGGTTCCTCTGGCTGAAACAATTGAAACGCTGACTCGATAACATTAGTCGAAACGCACACATGCAAGCCGATTTGACGCATCAGCCAGTGCGTGCGTTCAGCACTGGTGCGCCGGCGTTGTCGCTTCGCCAACAGGTAGTCCAGCGT
>Ga0207694_10005150_pt1 | contig 10090 bp, 7 predicted proteins | sample KBSC34metaG_FD_184353 | JGI IMG/M metagenome (GOLD analysis project Ga0207694, IMG submission 184353) | Corn rhizosphere microbial communities from Kellogg Biological Station, Michigan, USA - KBS C3-4 metaG (SPAdes) (version 2) | ecosystem: Host-associated > Plants > Roots > Rhizosphere > Soil... | reverse complement strand
TGAAGCTGAAGCCGTTTGGATAGCCGGCTTCGGCGAGCAGCGCCTTGGCCTTCGCCGTATCATAGGGAAGCGTGCCCGTCAGGTCCTTGTAGCCGGGATCGTTCGGCGTGTAGTGGCTGCCGATCGGCGAGCCGTAGCCATTCGATACCGCCTTGATCAGCAGGTTGCGGTCGACCGCCATCATCAGCGCCCGGCGCACCCGCACGTCATCGAACGGCTTGCGCGAACTGTTCATACCGGCGACGGCCTTGAGTTCGGTGTTGCCGATCACAGCAGAAAACTTCGGGTCGTTCTGGAACTTGCTGTAAAGCTCGCCTGCGATCAGACCAGCCGTTGCATCGATGTCGCCGGCCTGCAGCGCTGCGACCTGGGCCTGCGGATCGCCGATGAAGCGGAAGGTCACATTCTCGAGCGCGATCTTCTTCGACTTGTCCCAGAAGTCAGCATCGCGCGTCAGTTCGACGCGGTCGCCCTTGACCCAGTTCTTGAGCTTGAACGGGCCGGTGCCGACCGGGTTGGTCTTGTTGTCGGGCGTCGACTTCGGCTCGACCATGACGGCGGCCGGCCACGCCAGACGGTAGAGCAGGCTGCCCGACGGCTTGTCGAGATGCAGCACCAGCGTATCCGGCGCCGGCGTGTCGATCGACGTGATCACCGTATAGAACTGCTTCTGCGGATTGACCGAATCCGCGGCCCGCGCGCGATCAAGCGTAAACTTCGCAACGCTGGAATCGAACGGCACGCCGTTCTGGAATTTCGCCGCGGTCTGAAGCTTGAACGTGTAGGTCAGACCATCGGGTGCAACGGTCCAGCTCTGCGCCAGTTGCGGCTGAATCTTGCCGTCGCGGTCGAGCCGCACCAGGCCCTGAAAGATGTTCTGCCACGTCACCTGCCCGATCGCAACCGGCGCGGCGAGCGTCGGATCGAGACCCGACGGCTCGATCGCCATGCCCATCACCAGGCTGGTCTTGGCGGCAAACGCCGGTGACGCCGCAATCACAACCGCGGCCGCCGCGGCGACAGCCAAACGCTTTGCAAAAGAAAGTCGTTTCGCAAAATGAGCCAGGTTCGACATCATGCAGTTCCCTTAATTCCTTCAGTCTTTCCAGGAGACCTCGGTGAGGTCGTTCGACGGGATCGGCTCGTTCTTCCACAGGCCTTCCAGCTTGGCGTTCCAGACCCCGAGCTTCGGGATGACGTAGAGGAACAAGGCCGGCACGTCGTCCGCCAGGATCTTCTGCGCATCGCCGTACAGCTTGTTGCGAACGGCGTCATCCGTCGCGTGTTCGGCGTCCGACACGGTCTTGTTGAAGGTCGGATTCTTGTAGTGGAAATAATAGCCGTCCTTGGCGTAGATCCCGATGTCCATGGTCTCGGCGTGAGCCACGATCGTCATGTCGTAGTCACCAGCCTTGTAGACTTCCGAGATCCACTTCGCCGGAAACTCGGTGGGTACGATATTCATCGTGACGCCGATCTCCGCGAACATCGACTGCAGGACCTCACCTGAGCGCGTGGCGTAGCCCATCTGTGGCGTCTTGAACGTGAAGGTCAGCCCATTCGGGTAGCCGGCTTCCGCAAGCAACGCCTTCGCCTTCTTCGGATCGTACGGCAATGCGCCGGTGAGTTCGACGTAACCGGGATCGTTGCGCGTATAGTGACTGCCGATCGGATCGCCAAGGCCCGACGAGACCGCCTTGATCAGGAGATTGCGGTCGACCGCCATCATCAAGGCGCGGCGAACCCGTACGTCGTCGAACGGCTTGCGTTCCGAGTTCATGCCGGCAACGACCTTGAGCTCGGTGTTGCCGATCACTGCGGCAAAGCGTGGATCGGTCTGGAATTTGCCGTACAGCTCCGGCGCGCCCATTTCGGGGAACGCATCGACATCGCCGGACAAGACAGCGGCGACCTGGGCCTGCTGATCGCTGATGAAGCGGAAGGTGATTGTCTCGAGCGCAATCTTCTTCGTCGTCTCCCAGTAATTCGGGTCGCGCACCAATTCGACGCGATCACCCTTGACCCAGGTCTTGAGCTTGAAAGGCCCGGTCCCGACCGGATTGGTCTTGTCATCGGCTGCCGTGCTCGGCTCGACCATGACCGCCGACGATGAGCCCAGTCGGAACAGCAGATCACCGAACGGCGCTGTGAGGTGAAGCACGAGGGTGTCGGGCGCCGGCGTATCGATCGACGTGATCGCCGCGTAATACTGCTTCTGCGGGTTGGTCGACTCTGCCGCCCTGGCACGGTCGAATGTGAACTTCGCGACGCTGGAGTCGAACTTCACCCCGTTCTGGAATTTCGCGTTGGTGCGCAGCTTGAACGTGTAGGTCAGGCCGTCGGGCGAGATCGTCCAGCTTTCGGCGAGTTGCGGCTGCACCTTGCCGTCGCGGTCGACGCGGAGCAGGCCCTGATAGACATTTTGCCAGGTCACCTGTGCGTTCGCGACCGGCGCTGCGGCGGTCGGATCGAGCCCGCTGGGCTCAATCGACATGCCGACGACGATGCCGGTCTTGGCCGCCTCGGCCTGCGGTACACCAACCGCAAGCAGGGCAGCGATAGAGATTGCTGCAACCGCAGCCGCTCTTGCTTCGCGCCAGAATCCCACCATGGCCACCCCCTGCCCGTTTTCGCGCTGCTACACAGCGATGTCGGCAAACCGCTTGCCCTCGGCGACGATCTTTTCAAGCAGCGGCGCCGGCTTGAACTGATCGCCCATCGTCGCCTGAAATTCCTTCATCTTGGCCAGCACCTTGGCCGGTCCGATCTGGTCGCCGTAGTACATCAGGCCGCCGCGGTATCCCGGGAAGCCGTAGCCATACTGCCAGATCACATCGATGTCGGAAGCCCGGATCGCCTTCTTGTCGGCGAGGATCTGCACGCCCTCGTTGATCATCGGATAGAGGCAGCGCTCGAGAATTTCCTCATCGGAAATCTTGCGACCGTTGATGCCCTTTTTCGTCATGAAGTCCTTGATGATCTTCTCGGTCACCGGCGACGGCTTTGAGTTGCGGTTCTCGTCGTAATCGTAGTAGCCGGCGCCGGTCTTCTGGCCGCGGCGATCCATCTCGCACAGCACGTCGCGCAGCGTCTCGCCCTTCGAGTTCTCCTTGACCCAGCCGATGTCGAGACCGGCGAGGTCGCTCATCGCGAACGGCCCCATCGGGAAGCCGAAGCCGTAGAGCACGCGATCGACGTCCCAAGGCATCGCGCCTTCGAGCACCAGCTTGTTGGCCTCGATCTGGCGCTGGCGCAGGATGCGGTTGCCGACGAAGCCCGGGCAGACGCCGACCAGCGCGGCGACCTTGCCGATCTTCTTGGCAAGCTTCATCGAGGTTGCGATGACGGGCTTGGACGTATGATCGGCGCGGACCACTTCGAGCAGCTTCATCACATTGGCCGGCGAGAAGAAGTGCAGTCCGATCACGTCCTGCGGCCGCTTGGTCACCGACGCGATCTCGTCGATGTTGAGGACGGAGGTGTTGGTCGCGAGAATGGCGCCCGGCTTGGCGATCGCATCGAGCTTGGCGAACACGTCCTTCTTGATGTCCATCCGCTCGAACACCGCCTCGATCACGAGGTCGACGTCCTTCAACGCGTTCAACTCCAGCGAGCCGGAGATCAGCTTCATCCGCTTCTCGACGTCGTCCTGGGTCATGCCGCCGCGCTGCGCGGTGCGCTCATAGTTCTTGCGGATCACCGACAGCCCGCGATCGAGCGCCTCCTGCTTGGTCTCGACGATCTTCACCGGGATTCCGGCATTGGCGAAGTTCATCGCAATGCCGCCGCCCATGGTGCCGGCGCCGATGATGCCGACGGTATTGACCGGGATCGTCGCGGTATCGTCAGGCACGTCCGGAATCTTCGCCGCTTCGCGCTCGGCGAAGAACGAGTGCCGCATCGCCGGCGCCTGCGGGCCGGAATGCAGTTCGGCGGACAGTTCGCTCTCGCGCTTCATGCCGTCGTCGAACGGCAAGGCGACCGCCGCCTCGACGCATTTGATGATGTTTTCGGGCGCCGTCATGTTGCGGAACTTGCGCGCATTGGTCTTGCGGAAATTCGCGAACACCTCGGGCGTCTTGCGCGCGGCCTCGATCTTGTCGGTCAGGTCGCGTACGCGCTTGATCGGCTTCTTGTCTGCGATCAGTTTCTTCGCATAAGCAATCGCCGACTGCTTCAGGCTGCCTTCCGGCACGATCTCATCGAGAATTCCGGAAGCCAGCGCTTCCTTGGCCGAGACGTGCCGGCCCGACGTCATCATCTCCAGCGCCTTCTCGACGCCGGCGACGCGCGGCAGCGCCTGCGTGCCACCGCCGCCCGGCAGAATGCCGATGTTCACTTCGGGCAAACCGACGCGCGCCGACGGAACCGCGACGCGGTAGTGGCACATGAATGCAAGCTCGAGACCGCCGCCGAGCGCGGTGCCGTGGATCGCGGCCACCACCGGCTTCGGCGCGCCGTCGAACAGCGCCTGGAAGTCCTTCAGGCCCGGCGGCTTGCGCGGCTTGCCGAACTCGCGGATGTCGGCGCCGGCGACGAAGGTACGCCCGTCGCAGACCACGACGACGGCCTTGGTCTTTGCGTCGGCAAATGCGGTACGCAGCGCCTGGTCGAGCCCTTCGCGCACGCCCTGCGACAAGGCGTTTACCGGCGGCGAGTTCAGCGTGATGACCGAGACGTCACCATCAGTCGAAAGATCCGTCACCGAGTTGACTGCCGCCATTTGTCGCGTCCCTTTTTTCTTGATCGCTTTGTTGTCCAACTGAGCCCTTTTGAGCCTTGCCCGCGACTGTATTGAGCGGCTTCCCGCCGTGCAACCGGTCAAAATTGGTGACCTGTATTCCCCGGGCGATCGCCTTCCGCAGACTTCGCGACGCGTGTAGGATCGCGGCAAAATGCTGCAGGGTTGCAGGAGAAACAGCAAAATGAGCACGCTCGAACTGGCCGATCTCGATCGCCTCTATGCCGCACCAGGTCCGCGCGCGGTCGCCAAGGCCATCGACCATCTCGATCCGCACGCCACGCGCTTCGTCAGCCTGTCGCCGTTCTGCGTATTCGCGACCTGCGGACCCGACGGAACGGTCGACGCCTCCCCGCGCGGCGGCGAGCCCGGTTTCATCAAGGTCGCTGATATCAGGCGGCTGCACCTGCCCGACCGCTCCGGCAATAACCGGCTCGACAGTTTCCGCAACATTCTGGGCGGCTCGGGCGAAATCGCCCTGATCTTCTTCATTCCCGGCATCGATGACACGCTCCGCGTCAATGGCCGGGCGCGGATCAGCACCGAGGTCGCGCTGCTGTCATCGATGATCGAATTCGGCAAACCGCCGCGCGCGGTGGTCGAGATCAACGTCCGCGAAGCCTACCTGCACTGCCCGAAGGCGCTGATGCGTTCGCAGCTGTGGTCGCCCGACGTACAGATCAAACGCAGCGACTTGCCGAGCCTCGGCCAGATGATCCGCGACCAGACCGGCCTCGGTGACGCGACGCCGACCGAAGTCGCCGTCGAGACGTTCAAAACGCAGCTTTGACGTTATCGCCCCGTTGGCGTTGACACGAGAACGTGCCCCGGAATGACACGAACGTCGCAAGGCCGCGCCTTGCCAACGTCGCGTTCCCTCGCCAACATCGGCGCAAGGTTCCCTTCGGTTAGTCTCGCGAGGCTCCCATGACGATGCAAGGCGTAGCCGGTCCCTCAGACTTTGCCACCAGCGTGCCGCGCAGCGCGCTTGCCCATATCCCCGGCGAGGAGGGTTGGCCGCTGGTCGGCAACACACTGCGCCTGCTTGCCGACCCGCAGGGCGAGGTCGAGCGTATGGCCGCGAAGTACGGCTCGATCTACCGCTCGCGCGCGTTCGGCGAGACCAGCATCACGCTGCTTGGCCCCGAGGCCAACGAGCTCGTGCTGTTCGACCAGACCAAACTGTTCTCATCGACGCATGGCTGGGAGTCGATCCTCGGCCGGCTGTTCCCGCGCGGCTTGATGCTGATGGACTTCGATGAGCATCGCAATCACCGCCGCGCGCTGTCGGTCGCTTTCAAGTCGGGACCGATGCGCTCCTATCTCGAACAGCTCGATCTCGGGATCGCCAAGCGGGTCGCGCTGTGGCGCGCCAAAAGCGGCGAGATGCTGGTCTATCCGGCGATGAAGCAGCTGACGCTCGATCTCGCGGCGACCTCGTTCCTCGGCGCCGACATCGGTCCCGAGGTCGAAGTCGTCACGACCTCCTTCATCGACATGGTTGCCGCAGCCGTGGCGCCGATCCGCGTGCCGATCCCGGGGACGCAGATGGCGCGCGGCGTGAATGGCCGCAAACGCATCGTCGAATATTTCTCGAAGCAGATTCCATTGCGTCGCGGCAATCAGGGCGGCGACGACCTGTTCTCGCAGCTGTGCCGCGCCACCGACGATGATGGCGCCCTGCTGTCGCCGGAGGACGTGGTCGATCACATGAGCTTCCTGATGATGGCAGCGCATGACACGCTGACATCATCGCTCACCTCGTTCGTCAATTTCCTCGCTGCCAATCCGGATTGGCAGAACAAGCTGCGCGACGAGGTTCTGGCGCTGGGGCTGCGCCCCGACGAACCGCTGCCGTTCGACAAGCTCGACAAGTTGCCGCTGGTCGAGATGGCGTTCAAGGAGTCGATGCGACTGCGCCCGCCGGTACCATCGATCCCGCGCCGCGCGACGCGCGAGTTCGCCTTCGGCGGCTACAGGATCCCGGGCGGCACATGGGTCGGCATCAACCCGCTGTTCACCCACCACATGCCTGATATCTGGCCCGATCCGACCCGCTTCGATCCCATGCGCTTCACCGCAGAGGCCGAGCGCAAGCGGCATCGCTTCGCCTATGTGCCGTTCGGCGGCGGCGCGCACATGTGCCTCGGCCTGCACTTTGCCTATATGCAGGCAAAATGCTTTGCGCGCCATGTGCTGCAGAACCTGAACCTGTCGCTCGAGCCGGGTTACGTGTCGCCCTGGGCGGCGTGGCCGATTCCGAAACCGAAGGACGGCCTGCGCGTCACCATTCGACCAGCCGCATAAGACGAGAACAACGCCATGACTGCCGCGACGACCTCGGACCTGACCAGTCTGTCCGCCCAACAGCTGTCGCAGCAGATCAGCGCGAAAAAGCTGTCGCCCGTCGATGTGGTCGACGCGTTCCTGAAGCGGATCGAGGCGAAAGAGCCGAAGCTGCAGGCGTTCGTCGACGTCTATCGCGACGACGCCCGGCTCGCGGCCGAAGCCGCCCACAAGGCGATCCGTTCCGGTCATGCGATCGGTCCGCTGCACGGCGTGCCGATCGCGCTGAAGGATCTGATCGACATCGAAGGCAAGATCTGCACCGGCGGCTGCGGCGCCTGGCGCAACCGCGTTGCAACGCAGACCTCGACGCTGGCGCGTCACCTGATCGCGCAAGGCATGATCGTGCTCGGCAAGACCCACACCGTGCAGTTTGCGATGGGCGGCTGGGGTACCAACACCCAGTTCGGCACGCCCTGGAATCCATGGGACGCCAGGACCAAACGCACGCCGGGCGGCTCGAGCAGCGGCTCGGGCGTTGCGGTTGCAGCTGCACTGGCGCCGTGGGCGATCGGCAGCGACACCGGCGGCTCGGTGCGGCTGCCGGCGTCCTGGTGCGGCCTGACCGGACTGAAGACGACCGTCGGACGGATCAGCACCTACGGCGTGCTGCCGCTGTCGACGACGCTCGACACGCTCGGGCCGATGTGCCGCTCCGTCGAGGATGCCGCGCTGCTCTACGCGGCGATGCCGAGTGCGGATCCGAACGATCCACGCACGCTGCAGGTGCCATCAGACGATCCGCTCGCCCAACTCAAGCGCGGCGTGCGCGGCTTGAGGTTCGCGGCCATGCCTGACAGCGAACGCCAGCACGCGACCGCCGAGGTGCTCGCCGCCTACGACAAATCGCTCGAGGTGTTGCGCGGGCTCGGCGCCGAGATCGTGCCGATCAACCTGCCGTTCGCCTTCAACGATTTGACGCGCGCGGTCGGGCGCATCATCAGCCCCGAGGCCTACGCGGTCCTGCACGATCTCGTCGACAACGACAGCATTCCGCTCGATGAAGACGTGCGGCCACGCGTCATCGTCGGCAAGAAGACTTTTGCCCACGAATACGTCGCAGCCCTGCGGCTGCGCGAGGAGCTCAAACAGAAATTCGCGCAGGCGATGGCCGGCATTGATGCGTTCCTGACGCCGACGACGGGCACCGTTGCAATTCCGGTCGAGGAAGCCGACCAGAACGGGACTCCCGCGCACTTCACCCGCTTCGGCAATTTCCTCGAACTCTGCGGTCTGGCGTTGCCGAACGGGCAATCGGCGGCAGGCCTGCCGACCTCGCTGCAGATCATCTGCCGCGGCTACGACGAGGCCATGGCGCTCCGCATCGGCTGGGCGTTCCAGAACGCCACCGACTGGCATCTGCGGCGGCCGCCCGAAAACTGAGCCTCTCCGGGCTCGCCCAGATCACGCATTAAGCCATTCAAAAATTGGGGCTTGCGTGAACCTGTGCAGTGCATCAAATGACTGATAACACAATGGAAATGGCCGGGCATTGCCCGGTCAATTCATTTCAAATTGGTGCGCTGCGGAGAAATAAATCGTATGAGCGGCTTCAATAAAGAGCAGGTTCTTTCCGTCCATCACTGGACCGATCAGCTCTTCAGCTTCACCACCACCCGCGACCCCGGCTTTCGCTTCCTGAACGGCCAGTTCACGATGATGGGACTGGAGGTCAATGGCCGGCCCCTGCTCCGCGCCTACAGCATGGCAAGCGCCAATCACGAGGAGTCGCTGGAGTTCTTTTCCATCAAGGTCGCCGACGGTCCGCTGACCTCGCGGCTGCAGAAGATCCGTGAAGGAGACACCGTGCTGGTCGGCCGCAAGGCAACGGGCACGTTGATCGTTGACAATCTGCTGCCGGGCTCACGCCTGCTGCTGCTCTCGACCGGCACCGGCCTTGCCCCGTTCGTCAGCCTGATCAAGGACCCCGAGGTCTATGACCGCTTCGAGAAGATCGTGCTGGTGCACGGCTGCCGTCAGGTCTCCGAGCTCGCCTATGGCGAACGCGTCGTGCGCAACCTCGAGAGCGACGAGCTGTTCGGCGAAATCCTGAAAGACAAGCTGATCTACTATCCGACCGTGACCCGCGAGCCGTTCCGCAACCGCGGCCGCATCACCGACCTCATCACCTCGGAGCGCCTGTTCAACGACATCGATCTTGCGCCGCTCGACATCGAAACCGACCGCCTGATGCTGTGCGGCAGCCCGAGCATGCTCGAGGACCTGCGCCGCATCTTCAAGGAGCGCGGCTTCTCGGAAGGCAACCAATCCGAGCCCGGTCACTTCGTGATCGAGAAGGCGTTCGTGGAGCGGTAGCTCTCAAGCAGCGAACCGCTGTCATGCCCGGCCAAAAGCGCGAAGCGCGTCTTCGCGCTAGATGTGCCGTGCATCCACGTCTTCAGGGCGCGCTGCAAGCAGAACGGCTGCTTGTTTGGCGTAAACGTCTCAGCCCGTTTCGACGACGAACATCCGCGCTTGCTGGGCTTCACGGCGTTCGGCCTTGATCGGCGCGTAACGTTCGGATTCATAGAATGCCAGCGCCTGGGTCAGGGTTGGAAACTCAAACACGCCCGCCATTGGCAGAGGCACCTCATCTCCTTCAAGAACCTGTGCGACGCGGCCGAAGTACAGAATCCGGCCACCCGCCTCTTGCAGAGCCGCCGCAAAGCGTGGAGCGAGCGCGGCTTGCCTGGTGGGATCGATAACGCGCAGATTGATATGCACGTAGGCTGGCATGACATATCTCCAAATAATGCATATACATTATTTCGCGCGACCGTATTGTCAAGGGTGCCGAACGTGAGCGGGCTTGATCGAGAATCCTTGGAGGCCATTGCCGCGGAATGTCCGGGCTTTCAGGCTCGCGCGACTGCGCGTGCAGTCACGCGCTTCTACAATGCGTGCTTCAAGCCGCTCGGGCTCACGGCCGAGCAGTTCAGCCTCCTGGTCGGGATCGGGGCATCCGAACAAACCACCCTCGTTGATCTCGCGGTGAGCGCGGGT
>Ga0207694_10005145_pt1 | contig 10095 bp, 6 predicted proteins | sample KBSC34metaG_FD_184353 | JGI IMG/M metagenome (GOLD analysis project Ga0207694, IMG submission 184353) | Corn rhizosphere microbial communities from Kellogg Biological Station, Michigan, USA - KBS C3-4 metaG (SPAdes) (version 2) | ecosystem: Host-associated > Plants > Roots > Rhizosphere > Soil... | reverse complement strand
CCCGCAAAGCCATGTGTCTGGAACGGGTGGCAGCTCACCGGGGGGCGATGCGTCGGCTGATGGCACCGACGGCAGCCCTGATCGAGCCGGTGGAAGCGGCGGGACGGGAGGCGCGGGCTCGGGCGGCTCCGCGGGGGGACAGGGAGGTGGCGTCGGAAGTGGCACCTCCTTCGCGTCGGTGTTGAGCGTCTTCAAGGCCCGCTGTACCGAATGTCACAGCGCCGGAGCGGTCGCAGTTCCGAAGACGACCCTGTACTTGACCGCCGACGTCGCCTACGACAGCTTGGTCGGTGTATCCGCGGACGAGACTTGCGGTGGGACCTTCGTGGTCCCCGGGAAGTCGGCAGAGAGTTACCTGGTTCAGAAACTGACCGAATCGACTCCCTGCGACGGCATGCAAATGCCGATGGCCTACGAGGGCCCCTTCGTGCCGATCGACTCCACTCAGTTGGGCACGATCGTCAGCTGGATCGATGAAGGCGCACCTCCTTGAAAGCCTCAGGCCAGGTGCAATTGCTCTTTCTCGGAAAAGAGAGTCAGGCCGACCGACCGACACTCAGGCCGAGCATAGTGGACAGCACGCAGACGCGAGTGATACCGTCAGCGTGTGACCCGCGTACGATCCCCGCGCTGGAGCCTTCCGCAGGGCGGCATGCGTGTTGGGTTCAGTCGAGTCCTGGCGATGGCGGCCATCGTCGGCAGCGGCGGGATTGCGCAGGCGGTGCCCTCGGCAGACACCACGCCCCCGACGGTCGGTGGCGCTGGCGCGGCCAGGCCGCAGAACCCGAGCGGCGTCACGTCCGACACGAACCGCCCGGCTCTGCCTGGAGCCGCAACCGGCCCGGCTGGGACGGGCTTCGAGTCAGCAGCGCCCACGCCAGACGCGCAGCAGGCCGTGCCGCCCGAGCCCGCGACGCCGGCGCCGACGGAATCGCCTCCCACCGATGTACCTCGACCGGTGACGCCGCCGCCGGCCTCCTGCCCTCCTGACGCCACGACGAGTGAGCCGGAGACATGGCACCTTCCGTGGCCGACGGTCCACGGCTTCGCGAGCCAGGGTGCCATCAAGTCCACGGACAACAACTATCTGGTCCAGAACTCGAAGCGCGGCAGCGCGAAGTTCTCGGAACTGGGCATCAACTTCACGGAGGTCCTGACCGACCGGCTGCGCTGGGGAGCACAGCTCTACATGCGTCAGGTCGGCAACAACGGCGACGATCGCGCCCACGTGGACTGGTTCTATCTGGACTACCGGTTAACCGACTGGTTGGGTGTGCGGGCTGGTCGTATCAGGATGCCGTTCGGCCTCTACAACGAGATCACCGACATCGACTCGGCGCGGGTTCCGGTGCTGTTGCCTCAGGCGATGTATCCGCTGTTGAACGATCCGCTCCTGCTCGCGTTGACCGGCATGGAGCTCTACGGATATCTCCCCCTGGCGATGGCGGGCGGCCTCGAGTATCGCCTTTACGGTGGCACGCTCTACACTGATCCTCCCGTTCCGCCTTTGGTGGGCTTGACCGTGCTGGGCTACGACGTTCCGTACCTGATCGGCGGCCGGATCATGTGGGAACCGCCGGTGGACGGACTCCGACTGGGCGGCAGCGCCCAGTGGCTGCGCCTCGACCAGACCTTCGGGGTTCCAAGCGGCATGCTCGGAGTACCGGCCACTCCCGTCGAGGACGACTGGCTCGTCTTCCGTTGGGCGGCGTCCGCCGAGTACGCGGCGCACGACTTGACGCTGGCCGCCGAGTACGGGCGCTGGCGCGCGGATATTCGTCTGCCCAGCCCCCCGCGCACGGTGGTCGTGAACGAGCGCTACTACGTGATGGCCTCCTACCGTGTCACGACCTGGCTGACCCCCGGCGCTTACTTCGCATCGATGACGAACGACGTCAGCAAGCCGCAGACCCGCGACAATTATCAGCGCGACTGGAGTCTGACGTTGCGCTTCGACATCAATTCCTTCTGGCTGATCAAGCTGGAAGGGCACCTCATGAATGGCGACGGTGATGGTGGTGGCCTGGGAGGCCTGAACGGCAGCACGCCCGCGACCATGCTGCCGCTCGACTGGTTTGTCTTCCTCGCCAAGACGACGGTGTATTTCTGATGGCAACCAACCGGACGACGTCTTCACGCGCCAGACGCCGAACCGGCCACCGGGTCCGGGCACGGTGGCTGCTCGTCGGCGTTTTCGCGGTGGCGATTCTCGGGGCGCAATTCACCCAGCCGCGGGCAGACGCCGGGGCGGCGTACCAGATGATCGTGAATCCCACCAATCATGAAGGCGCGATCGAGCGCACCTTCGTGGCGCAGGCCTTCCTGAAGAAAGTGCGTAGCTGGCCGAATGGCGACGCGATTCAGCCCGTGGATCTGATCCAGGCGTCCGCGGTGCGCCACTCGTGGAGCCGCGACCTGCTCGGCCGCCCTGTCGAAGCGGTGAAGAACTACTGGGAGCAGATGATCTTCTCGGGCCGCGATCTGCCACCGCCGGAGATGGCCAGCGACGAGGACGTGGTCAGCTACGTCCTGAAGAGGCCGGGTAGCATCGGCTATGTCGCGGCGGGGACCAACTTGCGCGGCGCGCGCGTGCTCGGCGTGAAGTAGTCGTCCAGGTCCCGTGGGTAGGGGGCGCGCCACGCGCTCGGAGGACCGCCACCGGCACGACTTCCGCGCCTGTGTCCGCCGCCGAACTCATTCTTCGGCGCAGGGCGCCAGGATTCGCAGGCTCGCGCTCGGCCGCCGTGCCTCGCCCAATCTGCGCGTGGTAATGTGCCCCCCGAGATTACCCATGCGAATTTCAAAGGCGCGAACCTCCTTTTCCTCTTCGTCTTCCACCCTGGTCGCCGGGGCGCTCCTCGGACTGGGGGTCGTCATCGGCTGCTCGTCCCCGGGAGACAGCGGCGGGTCCGGTGGGATCACAACGCCGGGGTCGGGCGGTAGCTCGTCGGGCGGTAGCTCGTCGACGGGCGGGAATTCAGCCAGCGGCGGCAGCGCCTCCAGCGGCGGCCACACCGGCAGCGGCGGCGCCGTCGCCAGCTCGGGCGGTATGACCACCACCGGACAGGGCGCGGCGACCGGCAGCGGCGGGACGGGGACCGGCGGCGTCGGCAGCGGTGGCACGACCACGGGCGGCAGCGCGACGGGCGGCAGCGCTTCGACAGGCGGAAAAGGTGGAGCAATCGCCGCCGGCTCGGGTGGCGCCATCGCCGCTGGTGGGCGCGGCGGCTCCAGCCCCGCCTCGACCGGTGGCGCGGGCGGCATGTCGACCACCGACAAGGTCCCCGCCAAGCCGAGCACCGGCTGCGGCAAGACCAGCCCTGCGGTCGGCAGCTCCAGCTCGCCCCTCACCGTCTCCGGCCACAAGTACTACGCGAAGCTGCCCACCGGCTACGACGCCAACAAGCCGTATCCCCTGCTGTTCATGTTCAATCCGACCAACAACCCCATCAGCTGGGCCGAGCAGAACGCCGGCTTCGAGACCGCCCCCGCGAAGGACGCCTGGATTCGCGTCTATCCGGATCCGGCCAGCGAGGCGAACGGTTGGGGGGCCAGCGACGTCTCCTTCTTCCAGCCCCTCTACGATCAGGTGACGGGCGCCTACTGCGTCGACAAGGCCCGGGTGTTCGCGGCCGGCGAGAGCTCCGGCGGTGACTTCTCCAGCATCCTCGGCTGCGAGCACGCCGACCTGCTGCGCGGCGTGGTGCCCTGCTCGACGAAGGACGTCAGCGCCTACCCGCTCGATGCCTCCAAGCGAAAATGCACCGGAGAGGTGACCCCCCTCGTGATGCAAGGCAAGAACGATAACGTCGTCGGCCCGGCGAACGGCCCCAAGACGCGCGACTTCTACGCCGCCGTGAATCACTGCGGGACCACCACCACGCCGGTCCAGGGCTACACCGACACCCTCTCGAACTGCGTCCAGTTCCAGGGTTGCGACGCCAACTATCCGGTGTACTGGTGCAACCACACCGACCCGAACTACAGCAACACGAACCACGGCTGGCCGACCTTCGCCCCCAAGTTCGTCTGGGCGATCTTCTCCGCCTACTGAGACGAATTCGCCGCACCGCCCGTGGAAGGGCGGGGGGCGCAGCGAAGCGGCCAGCTCGGCGCCGACGCGCCGAGCAAACCCGGCAACGTAAAAGATCGCAACGTAAAGGAACAGCCCATGGAATACCCGACCAGCGGACCACGCGCGAACGGTGGGTCGAGCGACCTTCAGCGAGCTGCGAACGAAGGCCCTGGCCGCGTCGAGGCGGTCCCGGCATCGCGGGCGTCGATCCTGTCGCGCACCGCGCCGCTTTCAAGGTACCTCGCGGTGTGCCTCGCGCTCGCGGTGGCCGGCTGCGGCTCGAGTTCGGCGAAGTCCGACCCATCCTCGTCCGGCGGCTCGCAGGGGTCTTCGTCGGGCGGTGTCACCGGCTCCGGCTCGGGTGGGGCGTCGGACAGCGGAAGCGGCGGCGGGCAGGGCAGCGGCGGCGTGACCGCGACCGGCGGGCTTTCGGGCACCAGCGGGTCCGGAGGCGCCAGCGCGGGCACCGGCGGCGGCAGCGGGACCGCGACCGGCGGTAGCGCGGCCACCGGGGGCACGACTGGCTCCCCTGGCACCGGCGGCAAGGTCGCCGGGTCGGGCGGCGCCACTTCGTCGGGCGGCGTCACTTCGTCGGGCGGCACCACATCCTCTGGCGGGGCGACGGCGTCCGGCGGCGCGACCGGATCGGGCGGCGCGGTCGCTGCCAGCACGCTGGTCACCTCGGCGCAGAACGCCTACTGGAAGACCGGCACCTGGACCGATTCGACTTCCACCGCCACCGTCACGGTGAACGACGCGAACAGCTATCAGACCTGGGAAGGGTTCGGCGGCGCGTTCAACGAGAAGGGCTGGAGCTACCTGACCACCCAGGCCATGCAAGACCAGGCGATCCAGTTGCTGTTCGCCAAGGACGGCTGCAACTTCGCCTGGGGACGCATTCCGATCGGCGCCAGCGACTACGCGATGGATCGCTATTCGTTGAACGAGAGCGCCAACGACACGTCGATGAGCATGTTCTCGATCGACCGGGACAAGATGAAGTTGATCCCGTACATCAAGGCCGCGCTGGCGGTGAAGCCGGACATCCGGTTCTGGGCCAGCCCATGGACCCCGCCCACCTGGATGAAGACGGGGCCATACAACCCGAACACCGGGAAGTCGAACTCGAACTTCGATGGCGGCGTCATGAAGAGCGACGACGCTACCCTGAAGGCCTTCGCGCTTTACCTGGTGAAGTTCGTGCAGGCCTACGCCGACCAGGGCATCAAGGTCGAGGTCGTCTCGCCTCAGAATGAGCCCAACTATCAGCAGAACTATCCGTCGTGCCACTGGGACACGTCGACGTTCGTGACCTTCGTCGGCAAATACCTGGGCCCCGCGCTCAGCGACGCGAAGCTGACCACGAAGGTCCTGGACGGTACCCTCTCGAACCCCAGCGGCGACGCCGACATCGGTCAGGGAGTGCTGAAGGACGCGACCGCGAAGGGTTACGTCGGCGCCATCGGGGTGCAGTGGGGCATGTCGGACTCCGGTCCCGTCAACACCTTGAAGGGGCTCGCCAGCGGGACGTCGATCTGGCTCTCCGAGACCAAGTGCGGCGGCACCATCGGCTCGACGTCCCCGGCGCCGAACGACTTCAGCTACGGGCATGACACCTGGGGTTACATCACCTCGGCGTTGAAGAATGGTCTGACCGCCTACAACGCCTGGAACATGGTGCTGGACAAGGGGGGCCTGGGTATCGACGATACGCGCAAGTGGCCGCAGAACGCGCTGCTGGTGGCCGACAGTGGAAACGTTACGCCGACGCCGGCCTACTACGTGTTCCGACACTTCTCGCAGTTCGTCGATCCGGGCGCAAAGCGCATCGACGCCACGGGGGGCGACGCGGTCGCCTTCAAGAACCCCGACGGCAGTCTGGTCGCTGTGATGTACAACAGCGGCTCGGCGAATAGCAGCTACGTCGTGTCAATCGGCGGAAAGAAGCTGCAGTTCGCGATGCCGGCCAGCGGCTGGGCGACGGTCAAATACGTTCCCTGAATCCTTCGCCGTCCCGATATCCCAGAAAGACCATGCGAACGGACTGATGACTGTTGGGTACCACCGCGATCTTCTCCGCCTACTAGACTCGAAGGGAGAAGACCGCGTTCGGATGGCGTCCCCGTCCGGTCGGCTGCGGAGAAGATCTCGACGGAGCTGAGACGAGTCGAGGCGGCGAAATCGCCTCGCTACGCACCGGCGAGGTCGTCGTAAACGGCTGCCAACGTCTGCGCGTCCACACCGGCGGCAGCCGTGCGGCGAGCTTCTGCATAACGTTCCAGGGACGTCGTCGTCTTATCATCGAGGACGACCGAGCTGGCGGCAGCGGCGAATCCGACACAACCTGCTTGCAGCCTAGCCATGAACTTCACGCCTGCAAGCGCGTGCGCCATGGCCGACAACCAGATCCACGGCCCAAGGCCAGCGCCCCCGTCTCCGTACATCCATTCGGCACGCAGGCCCATGGCGACGCCGGCGAAGCACTGGATCTGCAGCGCCCGCGTCAGGCCGATACGCTCCTCTAGCTCGGTGTGGTCGAGATCGCCGCGCCGGTCGGGATCGATGCGAGTGGCGAGGGTTCGCATGGCCTGTCCCTGCGCGTCTACGGCATCCAGGAAAGTCTCCAATCGAATGGCACTGGCTGCTATCGCCGCGGTCCCCGATCCAGGCGCCGTCGACGAGGGTGAGCAGAGCGCCACCGCTTGAGCGAGATCGCACATCATCCGCTTGACGTCGTGACAGGGCCGGTCGAAAGCGCGCGCGAACGTCAGCAGGATGCTCCGCGCGGCGTCTCCGGCGCTCTCGTCGGTCAAACCTCGTTGACCGAGCTGGTCGAGCAGATCGACGTTCACTGCCGGCCAGGTCCGGGGGGATTGTCCCAGCCGCAGGAACTCGTAGCACCGCAGCGTCGCACCGTCCTTCGCGTCGCTGAAGTCGACCCGTCCGGCCATCAGTCGAGCGCGATGCCTGTGCCGGAGTGGCTTCACGTCTTGCTGGTTGCTGACATGCGAGTTGCCCGACATCTCCTGCAGAATCCAGCCACGATGGAACTGTGTTGGGTTCGCATAGAGGACGGTGGCTATCGTCAGGAGGCCGTTGATCTTTCCGATCAGCTCCGCCTTCCGTTCGGCGCATTTCGGACAATCGGCGTGCATCGGGTCATTGGGGACGATCATGTAGTCCACCCAGATCCCGAAATCCTCGGCAGATCCGGCTTTCACGCGCGGATTGGCCGACTTCCGGTTCTCCTCGAGCTGCCAGGAGACGTATTCGCGCACGAGCCGCTTCATGTCGGCCAGATCCTGCTCGGTCCCCGGTAGGCTGCGGGTCCGCCAGACGTGCGACACCAGGATCCAATGGCCCCACTGTCTCGGCTCTGGAAAGCGGATGCAGTTCGCTGGCGTCCATTCTTCGAGGCTCATGAACTCCTGGTAAGAGAGGCCTGACTCGGTGGGCTGGGATTCGAGCAGCTCCTTGGCGATCGGTAGCTTCACGGCGCCCCCGACCACTCCCGGGCTGGCGAGCTCGACCACGCTGGCGAGGCCGACCGTCCTGTCATCCACGGAGTATGCGAGGAAGAAACACAGCCGCCCGGAGACGAGCACGGCATGAGGGCAACCTTGCCGCGGATTGTCGGCCATCAGCACCTCGGCGATGGACATCGCGATTTCGTTGGGGCTCGTCCTCGTCTCCCGGGCCAGGGCCACGATCGCGGGATCGGCGAGGAGCTCCAGGGAAATACCCTGAGTAGGCACGGAATACCGCGCGACGCGCGTCAGGATGTCCTCGTCTCGGCTCGCCGGTGCCTTGAGCGAGGGTGGCGCGGCCCGCTCGGAATTCCATCCCGCGCCCTCCTCGGCCCGAAGGAACTCCCAGTGGGGAAGGAGGCACATCGGACAGCCGACGATCGAGAGCCGGGCGGTGAGCTCGCTCCGCTCGAATTGCGCGGCGCTCATGAATGTCTCGTTCGAGGGGTGCGGGCCGCCAAGCCACGAAGGATCAGAGCGACGGCCTCCTCGATGTGGGGTGTGCGCGCAAGCGTCTCGTTTTCGTGGCGTGTCAGACCGTTACGAAGATCGCTCGGCGTGAACCCATTGAACTCGGAGCCGGCCGTGCGGCCGGCCGCCGACGGCGAGCCCGGTATCAGCCCCAGCGCATACGCGATGGCCCGGGCGCAACCCCCGAAGCCTCCCACGACATAAAGAGGCTGACGGGCCCGCATGGCCATCAGCGCCTCCTCCACGATGCCTGGCAAGGAGCCCCGGAAGCCGCCTAAGCGGCCGCCCAGCACGATCCTTGCGTTGGATTCTCGCGCGAGCCTTTCCCGAGCGGTGGTCAAGCCCCGTCTCCAGTCGCGAGTGGTCGGAGTTCGCGCTCGAAGTTTCCTCCGCCCGCGTGGCGACAATGTCTGTCCCTCGACGTCGAGAAATTCGAGGTCCGCTACCGCCTCGACATTTTGGACGACGTCATCGATCTCCTTCAATGACCAGCCGATGTGCACGGGCCAGGGTAGAAAATTGGTGATGGGCAAGCGCGCGTCGGAGCTGTCGCGGCGATGACGCGCCACCAACTCGATCAGCAACTCCGTGAAGCCGTGGGCCCGCAGGTCACCTGCGTAAACCAGGCGTGCGCCCAAGGCCAGCAGGTGACGCGCGATCTCACCCGCGGCGTCACGCAGGTGTCCGGCACCGAAGCCCAGACTGGTTAGATCTTCCGCCTCAGAGATCGAGATGCCCACCGTCCGGCGCACCAGCCGTTCCTCGTACGTCATCGGATGACCCCGGCCCGCCATTCGGTGAAGCTCCGCAGCTGAACGCGCGGAGCGACGGCGTGCAGCAACCGCTCTTCTTCAGCGCTGAGCGGGGGATCGGGATAGACGACGATGGCTTCTCGTCGCTCTATTGCGCGCTCGAGAATCGTGTGCCGACCCGACCGATCGGCCGAGGCGAGCAGCGAAAGCAACTCGGGTGGGCGGGCCAGAAACAGAACGTGTGGCGCTCGCCCTGCGGACGACTCGATCCGGCATCGCCAAAGCAGGTCCCGCAGTACTTCTTCGAGCAAGCGGCAGACCAGCACGTCGATGCGCGCTGGACTGGCCGCATGCAGTTGTATGATGGGCACGTTTCCCAGATAGGGAAAGCTACGCTCGTCGATGTGGCCCAGGCAGTTCGCCACGATGAATGGTACCTGGCAACGTTTGGCCTCGATGACCTCACGCCGACACCACTCGCGCGACGAGTAGCTGTCGGTGTGGATGGCCACCATGGCGCTCAGTCGAACCTCCGTCAGCAGGACCGCATCGAAGCGCAGGCCGGCCGGGATGTCTTGCACGTCGAAGAACGACGCCAGCGCCGCCTCGGCTTGTAGATGCTCGCGGAGACGGCTGGCGATGCTCTCGCCGCGATTGTCGTGCTTCGAATGACTGAGGAAGACCTTCACCTTTTGTAGGTACGCTGGCAGGCCGTCGCTGGTCTGGCCGGGGCGCTGCAGCCGGGCCAGGCAATGGCGCATGATCCTGCAGAAGCAGTTCACGAGCTCACGGATCAGCCGGGTGGTCCGGGCCCGGTCATTGCCTGCCCAGCTGTCCCATCGCAGCGCCTGCTCCTGAATGCCCAGTTTCATCCCGGCTGCGCCGATCGAGACCGGAAAGAGCCTGGCGTGAAGGCCGGTTTTGTCGGCGCGATCCGCCAGGTTTCGCACGTAGGCTATCCAGTCTGGATCCGAGGCCATGTGTTCCTCGGCCAGCAGGATGATGGCGGTCCCCTTCGCCTCGCGGAGATTGATGTCGCCAGGGAGAGCGGTGTTCTCGAGGGGGGTCGACCGGAAGAGCACGCTGATACCCAGTCCTCCCGTCACGTCGTCATAGATGTCGCGCCTGAAATACTGGCGTAGCGCCTCGGCGATATGGCCACCACCCCGGAACTTCGGGTGCCAAGCCACGTACACGGCGAACAGCGGGCCAGTCGAACCGCCGACGCTCTTGCCCATCCGCTTTGGGCGGTGGCTCCGGCGGGCGAAGC